>Ga0134126_10002279_pt1 | contig 24262 bp, 22 predicted proteins | sample KB31752_FD_96881 | JGI IMG/M metagenome (GOLD analysis project Ga0134126, IMG submission 96881) | Terrestrial soil microbial communities with excess Nitrogen fertilizer from Kellogg Biological Station, Michigan, USA - KB3-175-2 | ecosystem: Environmental > Terrestrial > Soil > Unclassified ... | reverse complement strand
GGCAAGGTTGCGATCCTCGTAGATGAAACATCGCAAAGCCAGGCCGAATACACCGCCATGGCGCTGCGGGCGATGCCCAATGCGGTTGTTGTAGGCAGCACTACGGCCGGGGCCGACGGCAACGTCTCCGCCATCCCGCTGCCCGGCAATCTGCGCACGATGGTGAGCGGCCTCGGCGTTTTTTATCCCGATCATGAGGCTACGCAACGGGTGGGCATTCTCCCAGACGTCATCGTGGGTCCCACGGTTCAGGGCGTTGCCGCAGGCAGGGATGAGGTTCTTGAAACGGCGATCCACCTGATGGAAGATTCGAAGTGAATTCTCTTTGTGGTGAAACCGGGGCTTTCGCGTAGCGGTTTGCTGAAACCGTGCATTGGAGAGGATCAGGCTCTTCGGAACAGAATCGAAACTCGTGAAGTCGAATTTCAAGCAGATCGTCTTCCCGACTTTCCGCGCAATAGATATTTCTCCATCAGTGTGATCAGTTCCTCTGCGAAGAGCGGATTGGCGAGCAGTTCCGGCCGGTCGCAGGCCGCTTCGTGAATTGCGGCATGTGTCGTGACCCGGACGAGGAACAGGGCGATTTCAAGGTCGGGTACTTGAATTGGATAGGGCTTTAGAATGTCGGCCAGGAGCGCGATTACCTGCTCGTCTCTGGGGCCGTGGAAACGCCGGGAGGCGCGAGGGAGTTCCTCAGTGAATGCCTTGTGCAACTTTGGATTGATCCGGTGTTCGGCGATGGCGGCATCGATCAGAATTTTCAGGGCGTCATGCAAATTGGCCTGCGATCGCAAGCGCGATATTGCCTCCGGCGATGCGTCTCGCGCTTTCTGAACATGTTGCCGCTGAAGCTCGACGGCAATGGCTTCCTTGTTGGGGAAGTATTGATAGAGCGACGCGATGTTGACGCCGGCGCGCTCTGCCACGCGGTTGGTGGTGAACCCTTCCCATCCATCCTTGACCAGAATGTAAGCCGCAGCTTCGAGGATGGCATCGACGGTAGCTTTGGCGCGTTCCTGGGCGGGTGTTTTGCGGGGCTTGAGCGCTCTTCGCGTGGGCATAGGCGCGGCCTCCTGAATGCAAGTAGACAATCCAAGCATAAGCTTACATTATTGTTGTCGTGAGAGAAGCGAATCCGCAGTGCGACGGTGACGACATTCTTGCTGAAGCGCCGGCTTCGGCGGACGGTTGGAGAGACGATTGGAATTCGTTCCAGCGTGTCAATCGGCAGCGTCGCGCGATCCGGGAATTTGACGGAGATCCAGTGTCCGACGAGGGTATTGAGGCGATGCTCGCCGAGGGGTTTCTGGCCCCCTCAAGCGGAAATTCGCAGCCATTTGAGATTCACTGGCTGCGCAGCCCTGCGCTGAAGGCCGCGGGCGCGGCCGCATGCCGTAACCAGCGCGCGGCGCGGACGGCGTCAACGCTGCTGGTGTTTGTGGCGGCCAGCCGGTTCGCGCTCGACACAGCTTCGCTGTTCCGCGCGTACGTCGAATCGACGGATGAGCTAACCGAAGCGTCCAAGGCGTATCACCTGCGGCAGTTGAAGGGCTCGCGTCTGTTTCTGCGAATAGCGCCATTGATTCTCTGGTCGCCGCTCCACTCGATTCTGACGACGCTTGTCCCGTCGTTGTCGCTGATCCCGCTGGGACCGAAGGCAGTGCGGAACTGGGCCGCGCGAAGCGTGCTGTTTGCGGCGCAGACGATTCTGCTTGCCGCGTCGGCGCGCGGGCTCGACAGTTGCCCCATGGAGGGGTTCGACGCGAGAAAGCTGTCGCGCATTCTGGGCCTGAAACGCGGAGACGTGATCCCGATCGTGATTGCGGTAGGACGGCGGCAAAGCGGTGCGCGTGTCGAGCCCAGGTGGCGGCGGCCGTTCGAACGCGCTGTGCGCATTCACTGATGCGACCCCTGTCCCCCTTGACATTCGACAAGAGAGAGGAGCATGTTCTTTTTGTAGAACGTCGAGGAGTGGCGGCGCGCATTCGCTCGCCTGGAGGCCGGGATGTTCGACGAGTTCTGGTGCAGGATGCGTTTCTGGTTTTGTCTGCACTTGCGGCGCGAGGGTCAGGTGGAAGTGGATGAAGAGTTGCGCTTCCACATGGAGCGGGAGGTCGAGGCGAAGCGCGCGGCGGGCATGAGCGAAGCGGACGCGCGGCGGCGCGCAGCGATTGCGTTTGGCGGCGTGGAGCGGGCGCGCGAAGCATGCAGGGAGGCTCGGCCCGGGTTCGGGCTGGAGACCGTGGGGCGCGACCTGCGCTACGCGCTGCGAGGTCTGCGGCGCAATCCGGCGTTTTCGATCACGGTGCTGCTGACGCTGATGATCGGGATTGGGTCGACCACGGCGGTGATGAGCGTGGTGGATCGCATTCTATTCAGGCCGCTGCCTTATCGAGATTCAGCCCGGCTGGTGAGCGTGGGCCTTGTGGCGCCGATCGAGCCGCAGGAGTTCATGCTGGGCGGGTCGTACTACGAGTGGCAGGACAATCAGAAGCCGTTTGCCGCAATGACGTCGGAGATTGGCGTGGATGCGTGTGATCTGACGGAGACGAATCCGCTGCGGCTGACCTGCGCGGGCGTGGAGCAGAATTTTTTGCCCACGCTGGGCGTGATGCCGGTGGCGGGGCGGAATTTTCTTCCGGATGAAGACCGGCCGAATGCGCCGAAGGTGGCCCTGATTTCGTATGCGCTGTGGAAGAGCCGTTTTCATCTGGATCCCGGCGCAGTGGGGAAGGTAATTCAACTGGACGGCGCCGGGTACGAGATTGTGGGCGTACTGCCGCGGGATTTCGAAATGCCGCGGCTGCAGGCGGCGGATGTGCTTGTGCCCGAGCGGCTGGATGTTGCCGCGCAGCGGAGGGCCGATCCGGGGCGGCCGATGTGGGCATTCGCGCGGCTGAAGCCGGGTGTGACCCTGGCGCAGGCAAAGGCGCAACTGGAGCCGCTGTTCGATTATTCGCTGCGGCTGGCGCCGGCGCCGTTTCGCAAAGAAGTGCATTACACGGTGCGGCCGCTGCGGGACCGGGAGTATCACAGCGTACACGGCGCGGCGTGGGTGCTGCTGGGCCTGGTGACGGCGGTGCTGCTGATTGCGTGCCTGAATGTGGCCGGCCTGATGATGGCGAGGCGAGCGAGCCGCGAGCGCGAGATCGCGGTGCGTTCGGCGCTGGGCGCGGGCAGGATGCGGCTGCTGCGCCAGTGGGTGACGGAGGCGGTGGTGCTGAGCCTGGCGGGAGGGGCGGCGGGCGCGCTGTGCGGGTGGGGATTGCTGCGGTTGTTTCTGATGATGGCTCCCGAGGGGATGCCGTTTCTATCGTCGGCGCGCATCGATGGGCGCATTCTGGGTTTCACGCTGGCGGTAAGCCTGGTGTGTGCCATGGGGTTTGGACTGGCGGGCGGGCTTGGCCGCGTGAGGGCCGAGGCGCTGACCAGCCGGGCCGGATTGGGAGCGGGCGCACGGCAGGCGCGGATGCGTCAGGCGCTGGTGATGGCGCAGATTGCGATGAGCCTGCTGCTGCTGGCCGGAGGCGCGCTGCTGGTCCGCAGCTTCTGGAATCTGGAGCGGCAGGATATCGGCATGAACGACGCCAACGTGGTGACCGGTGCGATTGCGCTGGGGCAGACGGCGTTTCCCACGCGGGACAGCCAGATGGCGTTCTTCACGCAACTGGAGCGGAATTTGCGCTACGGGCCGGGGATCACGGCAGTGGCGGTGAGCGATTCGCTGCCGCCGGGCGGAGTACACGGGGAGCAGATTTACGCTTCGCTGCGCGTGGAGGGAAGGCCGAAGCTGGCGTCGGGCACCGGCGGGAATATTGCATGGCGATGGGTGACTCCGGATTATTTTCGCGCGCTGGGGATTGCGATGATCGAGGGCTCGGGGTTCAGCGACGACGAACTCGGATCTAAGGGACGGTTCGTGGTGTTGAGCAAGGCGCTGGCGCAGAGAATGTTTCCGGGAGAGGACGCCGTGGGGAAGCAGATTCACTTGGCATCGGGGGCGCCGGTGGATCAGGATCCGGTGTACACGGTGGTGGGAGTAGCGGCCGATGTGAAGAACGGAGGACTCGCCGGCGGCGATTTGCCGGAGTATTACCGGCTGCGGCGCAATCGTGCGGACGATTGGAATCGGCGCGGCGTGGTGATTGTGAAGTCGAGCCTGCCGGCAGGGAAGGCGGAGCAGTGGCTGCGCGCGCAGGTTGCCACGCTTGCTCCTACGCTGCCGGTGGAGATCAGGACCATGCGGGAGCAGGTGGGCAAGATCGCCGATCAGCCGCGGTTCGAGATGCTGCTGGTGGGGTACTTTGCTTGCGCGGGACTGTTGCTGGCGATCGTGGGGCTGTACGGAATGACGGCGTTCCTGATGCTGCAACGGCGGCAGGAAATGGGCGTTCGCATGGCGTTGGGCGCGGCCCGCGGCGATATCGTGCGGCTGGCGCTGGGTGGAGCGATGCGGATGGTGTTGCCGGGAACAGCGCTGGGGCTGGCGCTGGCGTTTGCTGCATCGCGGGCGCTGGGGAGCATGCTATTCGGCGTGGGGCCGCACGATCCGGAGACGTTTCTTGCGGTGACGGTATTGCTGGTTGGGGCGGCCGTGATGGCGGCGCTGGTTCCGGCGACGGCGGCGGCAAGGGTGGATCTGGCGGAGACGCTGCGGGCGGAGTGAATCCGACAGGGTGTAGGTGACAGGGCGAGGGTTTATTCGTTGCGCAGGGCCTGCATCGGTTCGGTGGCGGCTGCCCGGCGTGCGGGGATCCAGGCGGCGGTGAGCGCGGCCACGGCTAGAGCAGCGGAGACCCCGGCGAGGATTGACACATCCCACGAGCGGACGCCGAAGAGGAGGCTCCGCAGGAAGCCTCCGGTAAGAACGGAGGCGCCGACGCCGCACACGACGCCAAGGAGCACGAGCCAGGCGGCTTCTGTGAGGATGAGCCGGCCGATGGCGGAACGTTGGGCGCCGAGGGCCATGCGGACTCCAATCTCGCGGGTACGCTGACTGACTGAGTAAGCGACCACTCCGTAGAGCCCGATGACGCCGAGCAAGAGAGCGCACCCGGCGAAGCCTGCCACCAGCGAAGCCGACGAGCTGCGAAGATAGGAGGCTTCGCCATTGTGGATGTGCTCGGTCATGGTGAACTCGTTGCGGACGCCGATCTGGGGATCGAGCTTGTGGATCGCGCCGACCAGTGCGGGAAGCGCGTTTGCGGGGTCTTGCGCGGTGCGAACGACAAGAAACGAACCGTTCTGAGGGTGCTGATTCACCGGAAAATAAACGGCAGGACGAATCGGTTCATTGAGCGCACCTTCGCGGATGTCGTCGACGACTCCGATGACCTGGCTGAGCGAGTTGTGCGAGAGAGCCTGGTCGCCGATGGTTTGCCCGATGGCGTTTTGCCCAGGAAAGAACTGCTGCGCCATGGTCCGGTTGATGAGGACGACGGGTGGATGCGACACGTCGTCGGTGTCCAAGAAGAAGCGGCCGCTGAGTAGCCGGGTTTCGACGGTCGGGAAGTATCCGGCGCTCACAGTACTCGTCAAGGCCAGTTGCTGATCGCCGCTCCACGGGCGACCGAGGACGCGGTATGGCTCCGCGTCGCAGTTGCAGGTAACCGGGAGATGGGAGCTGACGGTCCCCGCAGACTGGACGCCGGGAACGGCACGGATGGTCTCAAGGAGGCTGTGAGAAAGAGCGAGCTGGCGGGCTGCAGTGTCGTAGCCGGTGTTGGCATCGATTTCGAGCGTGGCGAGGTGGTCCGGGTTGAAGTTGAGATCGACGTGGAGAATACGGTAGAAGCTTTTGCCGAGAAGTCCGGCGGCCGCGAGAAGGAGGATGGCAAGGGCGAGCTCGATGACGACCAGGTTGGAACCGAAGCGTCTCCAGGCGCTGGAGGAACTGTGAGCTCCGCTGGCAAGGCCGGCGCGCAGATCTGCCATGGACAGGCGCGACATGGGAGCGGCCGTGCAGACGACCAACGCGACAACAGATACAGCGGCAACAAAAAGAAACACGCGATGATCGAACCCGATCGACCGAAAGTAGGGCATGCCGCGAAGGACGCGCTCGGGGATGAGCGCTGCGAGCAAATCGACGGCGGCCCATGCAGCGGCCATTCCACAAGCTATCGAGACAGCAACGAGAAGAGCTGCTTCCATAAACAACTGGCGGGTAAGGCGCGCACGGGAAGCACCCAACGCGCCGCGGACAGCCATCTCGCGGCGGCGGCTTTCCGCCCGGACGAGGAGAAGACTGGCAACGTTGAGGCAGGCGATGAGGAGCAGAAGAACCGAGCCGGTGAGCAGAATGAGAAGCAGCGGGCGAAGATCGCCGGTGATGAATTCGGTGAAGGGCATTACCAGAGCGCCCTGTCCCTGGTTGGATTGAGGGTACTGCTGCTGAAGGTGGCCCGCGATGGCGCTGGTGTTGGCGAGGGCTGCGGAAACGGTGACGCCATCCTTCAGGCGGGCGAAGGCAGAAAACGGGCGGCAGGAGCGGTCGTGTTCGCAGGGGCCGAGGTCATGAACCGTAACCCAGAGCTCGGCCGCACGGGGAGCGAACTGGAAGCTGCGGGGAAGGACACCGATGACCGTATAGGCGTTGTTGTCGAGGGTGATGGATTGGCCGAGGATGTCGGGCCGTCCGCCGAAGTCGTTCTGCCAGGTCGCGTAGGGCAGCACGACGGTGCGCGACGCTTCGGGCGAGTCATCGGCAGGGGTGAACAGGCGGCCGAGGATTGGGTTGGCGCCGAGCGCCTGGAAGAATCCGCCAGAGACGCGGCCTACGCGCAGAGACTCAACGCCGGCGGAATTGCGCCACAGGTAGGCATCGTAACCCCAGATTTCCAGTGATTGAAAGACGGAATTGCTGCGCTTCCAATCCTGGTAATCGGGATACGAGAAGCTGCACTGGGGACATGTGGCGGTACTCTCAAAGACGGCAACCAGACGCGATGGCGATTGATACGGCAGCGGCTTGAGCAGGGCAGCGTTGACAAAGCTGAAGATGCTGACGCTGGCGGCGACTCCAAGGGCGAGGGCAACAATCGCGGTGACGGCGAATGCAGGAGACTTGCGGAGTTGACGGAAAGCGAATCGCAGATCGGCCGCGATGGACTCGACTGCCGGCAATCGCCAGACGTTGGGGCTGCGCTGTTCCACCAGGCTCACATCCCGAATATAGTGCGTAGGGACGCAAATCGGGAGAGCCCGTAGCGTTTCAAGCAGGAGGGTGCGCGGTGGCAAAGCTCGTGGCAGTTTCAGGAGACATTACGAAGCTTCAGGTGGATGCGATTGTGAATGCGGCCAACACGTCGCTGCTGGGCGGTGGGGGCGTGGATGGGGCGATTCACCGGGCGGCAGGGCCGGATCTGCTGGAAGCCTGCCGCAAGCTCAACGGCTGCGCTACGGGAGACGCGAAGGCAACGCCGGGGTTTCGACTGCCGGCGAAGTGGGTATTTCATGCGGTGGGTCCGGTGTGGAGTGGCGGCCAGCGCGGCGAAGATGAGTTGCTTTCCGGCTGCTACCGGCGCTGCCTGGAGCTGGCGCGCGAGAATGGGGCGAAGTCGATTGCGTTTCCGGCAATCAGTACCGGCGTGTACAGCTTTCCGCCCGAGCGGGCGGCGAAGATTGCGCTGCGGACGGTGCGAGAGCATGTGGATACGTCGGGCGTGGAGGAGGTGCGGTTCGTGTGCTTCAACGAAGAGACGAGGGGGATTTACGAGGGGTTGTTAGGGGTTAGAGATTAGGCATTAAGGATTAAGGATTAGGGGTTAGGCATTAGGGATTAGGGATTAGGGATTAGGGGTTAGGCATTAGGGATTAGGCATTAGGGATTAGGCAAAAAGCAGATTCCCTGCGGGAATGACAGACCAGAAAAGCAAGAGCAGAAGCAACAGCAACAGCAAGAAAAGAGCAACAGCCGTAGTACATGGAATCGTGTTCCACCCGAAGGCATGAAAAAAGCAACAGCAGGTCCTTCGCTGCGCTCAGGATGACAAGTTCTTTATTCGAGCGAGCATCTGGTCTATTGCCACAGCGGGTCCTTCCTCTTCGCGTGGCTCAGCGTCAGGATGACAAGTTCTCACTGCCCGCTTGGCCGGATGTGAGAGGCGCGAGCGCTTACTTCAGCAGGAACTGTATTTCGAGCCGGTCGAGCACTCCTTCTGTCTCATCGCAGATGCCGGTGTGCACGGGCGACGGTTGCACGATGGTGCTGCGCGGCGATGTGAGCCAGTGGAAACGCTCGCGCTGCGATAAACGGGCAATCGGGCCCGCGCTTTCGTCCCCGGCGCAGATGCGCTCGACCGCATCGAGGTGTTGCTGGACCAGCACTGCATCGGCTTCGGGCCACAGCGCCATGAGGCGCGCGATGTCGAGCCGAATGCGAGCGGCAAGGTAGCGCTTCTCAGGACAATAGACGACGATGCCGGCGTTGATGAACTCCTGACGTTCGACGCGGGGCACCACGCGCAACAGCGCGTAATCAAATGAGGCGGCTGCGGGCATCCATCGCCTCCTGCTCAAAGATATTTGCCGACTCCATGCGGCGGCGGAAGAAATCGACATACGCGTCGCGGCTGCTCGCCGCAGAACCGGCGCCGGGGATCGATTCCAGCCACTCATTGGGAACCTCGTCCAGGATTCCGGCCAGCACTTGCGGTGTGAGAGCGGCGCGCGCCTGCGTGCCGGCCTGCGCAATTCCTGTTGCCCACGGCAGGAGCACGTGGTCCTTGATTTGCGGAAACGGGGAAGCAATCTTCGTGTCCATGGTGGCCCAGTCGTGGTGAAAGAAGAGCGCCGCGCCATGATCGATGGGATAGAGCTTGCGGTGCCATACGAGCAGGTTGGCATTGCGCGCGGTGCGGTCGACATTCTGCGTGAAGGCATCGAACCAGACCAGCATGGACGATTCGTCGGCGGGAGCTTTGTCGTGGGCGGCCGGATCGAACATGACAGAGCCTGGAAGGTAATCGAGGGCGAGATTGAGGCCCGGGCTTGCCTTGAGCAGTTGTCGAATCTCGTAGTCGGGCTCGTTGCGGCCGAGCGCAGGATCGATTTCGGCGAAGACGATTTCAGGTACCCGCAATCCGAGCGCACGTCCAATTTCGCCGGCAATGAGTTCGGCGATCAAGGCCAGCGGCCCCTGTCCCGCTCCGCGGAATTTGACGACGTAGAGGCCGAGGTCGTCGGCTTCTACAATCGCAGGAAGGGAGCCGCCTTCGCGCAGGGGCAGCACGTAGCGAGTCGCTCTGACGGTGCGCAGCATCGAAGCATCAGTTTAAAGGCACCAGACACGGAGGATGGGGCGGATGAGGATCGGTTTTCTCGGATTGGGCAAGATGGGCACGGCCATGGCGCTCCGGTTGATCTCTGCGGGGCACGAATTGTCGGTGTGGAACCGGACCGAATCGCGCGCGGACTCGTTGATTCACGAGGGTGCGATTCTGGCGGGAACTCCGGCAGAGGCGGAGCTGGGCGCGGACGCCGTGGTCACGATGCTGCTCGATGATTATGCGCACGAGGAGGTGCTCTTCGGCCCGAATGGATTGATGGATGCGATGAGCCCGGGCATGCTTCATATTTCCTGCAGCACGATCAGCGTGGCGTTGTCAGAGCGGCTGACGCGGGAGCACGAGCGGCGCGGCATTGGATTTGTGGCTGCTCCTGTGTTCGGGCGTCCAAGCGTGGCGGAGGCGGGCAGGCTGTGGACCGTAGTGGCCGGATCGCTGGATAACGTGGAGCGTGCGGGGCGCGTGCTGGAGCCATTCTGCCGCGGAATTTCGGTGGTGGGCAAGCACCCTCCACAGGCGCATGCGCTCAAGCTTGGGGGGAACTTTCTGATCAGCGCGATGATTCAATCGCTGGGCGAGTCGTTTGTGTATGCGGAGTCGCAGGGGATTGAGCCCGACGTGCTTTTCGAGAGCGTGAACAGCGCGCTGTTTCAATCGCCGTTTTATGCGGCGTACGCGAACGTGATGCTGCATCCGCCGCTGCATCCTGGGGCGACGGTTGAACTTGGAGCGAAAGACCTGCGGCTGTTCCGCGAAGCGGCGGCGGCCGCTGGCGCGCGCCTGAGTATTGCCGACACGCTGGGTGAAATTTTCGAGGAAGCGAAGCGGGCGGGACTGGGCAAGGAGGACTGGGCTGTAGGGCAGTTCAAGATGGCGAAGCGGGCGGGGAAGCCGGGCGCGCAGTCGTGACCTGGTGACGAATGACCCGAAGCATCGTAGCCGCCGTCACCGACTTTGCGGCGTGGTTGGATAGGATATGGGCATGAGTTTCAAGGGAAAGATCGTCTTCATCACAGGGGCCAGCGCGGGCATTGGCGCGGCCACGGCCATGGCATTTGCGAAGGAAGGCGCGCGGCTGCTGCTGGCGGCCCGGCGTGCTGGCAAGCTGTCTGAGGTGGCTTCGCAGGCGCTGGCGGCGGGGGCGACATCTGTCTACTCCATTGACCTTGACGTGCGCGATCATCGCACGGTGCAGAACGCCATCGACGGCTTGCCGGAAGAGTGGGCGGCGATCGACATTCTGGTGAACAACGCCGGACTGAGCCGCGGGCTGGACAAGTTGTATATGGGCCGCGTGGAGGACTGGGAGGAGATGATCGACACCAACGTGAAGGGGCTGCTCTACGTGACCCGCGCGGTGGTGCCGGGGATGGTGGTGCGCGGGCACGGGCACGTGATCAATCTTGGGTCAACCGCGGGAGAGATGACGTATCCCAATGGCGCGGTGTATTGCGCGACGAAGGCGGCGGAGCGCTCGATCAACGACGGGCTGCGCCAAGACCTGCTGGGCACGCCGGTGCGCGTGACGACGGTCGATCCCGGAATGGTGGAGACGGAGTTCAGCCTGGTGCGATTCCACGGGGATAACGAGCGCGCGGCAAAGGTCTACAAGAACATCAAGCCGCTGACGCCGGAGGATGTGGCCGATGTGATTGTGTGGGCGGCGAGCCGGCCCGCACACGTGAACATCGCGCGCGTGTTGCTTACGCCGGTGCAGCAGGCAAATTCGCTGTTATTTCATCGGGAGAACCAGTGACTGGCGGTCGTGGCCGGCGCTGATCGCGGAGAACGCGTGGGGTTCGAGCGCTCGCAGGAACTCTCGACGAAGCCGGCGGAGGCGCTTGCGGCCGCCGCGTAACGCTTCGGGCATAGGACGACATTGCGGCGAGCAGGGTCAGCCTTTCGGCAGCCGCCGTTTCCGCGTGAGTCCCGCGCAAAGAATGACCCGCCTTTTCAGCGGGTCGTCAGCCAAGCTCAGCGATTTGCGCTTCGATCTGCTTCAACGCGGACTCGAGAGCCGTGCGGCGACCCGGGTTCGAGGTTCGCTGCGAAAGGATGTTTTCCCGCTGCATCTCGAGGGTCTGCTTTTTGCGTGCCCGGTCTGTGCGGGCAAATTCCGCCTGGCGCCGCGCTTCCTCATTCACATACACAGCGCCGGCGGGCGCGGGAGCAGCCGGCTCATTGCTTGCCATCTGGTCCTCCACCGATTTACTTTCCCATCCACGAGCCATATATCTTTATTTTACGAGAGGCTTGAGAGCCGCTGCCCCGCGCGAATGGAGTAGCCTCTTTAAGAGGCCGTAGGTCATAGCGTTAGGGTCTCAGGAGTTGTCATGCACGCTTGGCAGATTTCGTCTTTTGGCATAGACTCCCTCGATTATGTCGAGCGTCCAGATCCCGAACCGGGACCGGGACAGGTACTCGTCCGGGTCCATGCGATTTCGTTCAACTTCCGCGACCTGATGATGGTCAAGGGCCTGTATAACCCCAAGCTGAGGTTGCCGCGGATTCCGTGCTCGGATGGCGCGGGCGAGGTGGTGGCCCTGGGTCCGGGAGTGACCCAGTGGAGACCCGGAGACCGCGTGGCCGGGATCTTTATGCAGAACTGGATGGACGGGCTGCCCACTCCGGACAAAGTGCGCGGCGCGCTCGGCGGCGACGTCGACGGTATGTTGGCCGATTATGTTGTGCTGCACGAGAACGGGCTGGTGGGGATTCCCGAGCACCTGAGCTACCAGGAGGCCGCCACTTTGCCGTGCGCGGCTGTGACCGCATGGAATGCGCTGAACGCGGGCGACCTCAAGCCGGGCGGGACGGTGCTGATCCAGGGCACAGGTGGGGTATCGATTTTTGCGCTGCAGTTTGCCCGATTGAAAGGCGCCAAGGTGCTGGGCGTCTCCGGCAACAATGAGAAGCTGCAGCGCGCTTTCGATCTGGGACTTGATGCCGGGGTGAACTATAACGAGAACCCCGACTGGGATCGCTGGACGCTGGAGCAGACCGGCGAAGGCGTGGACCTGGTTGTGGAAGTGGGCGGGCTGGGCACGCTGCCGCGCTCGCTGCGCGCGCTTCGCATGGGCGGGACGATTGCCCAGGTGGGCGTGCTGACCGGGTCTGAGTCGCCCGAACCGCTGCCCCTGCCCGTGATTCTGCACAAGCAGGCGCGCATTCGCGGGATCTATGTCGGATCGCGGCGCGACTTCATGGAGATGAATCGTGCCATCGCACTGACGCAGTTGCGGCCGGTGGGAGAGGATTTTCCGTGGACGCATGCGCGGGAGGTTCTGGCGCGGCTGGAAGAGAGCGGCCACTTTGGCAAACTGGTGATGACGGTGGGGTAAAGAGGCAGGCAACAGGGATCAGGTATTGTCCTGGCTTTGGGAAAGGGTAAAGAAATCCTGTGTTCCTGGCGGGGGCGAGGAAAGCGGCATCTTGCTGGCTACTAAAGTGCCGACTGACTATGAATTGCTCTAAACTTGTGTTTTCATTAGGGCTTACGCGATTTACGAAACAATAGCGAAAAGCGAAAGAAAAGAGAAGTCAAGAAAAAAATTAACGAGCGTTTGTTGGCCCGTCGTGATTCTTAGCCCCGGATTTCTCCGGGAGCAAAGGTAAAGTAGCACTGCTGCGTTGGGCGGAATGTGACCGCGGTCACGGGTGCTTGTGACAGGGTGAAGGGGCAGGGTGCAGGGGACAGGGCAGCTTGGTACTAAGGATTGCCAGAATAGACAAAGCCCCGGGGCAAATGCTGCCCGGGGCTTTGTTGTGTCAGAGCGTTTACTCGGTTGCGGCGGTCGAGTGCTTGTTCGACTTTACTTCCAGTTCGTTGACAACCTGCTGCACGTTGGGAACCTTCTTCGCCATCGCTTCCACTTCCCGCTTCTGCGCCATCGTCTTCACGCTGCCCTTAATTTCGAGGGTGCCATTTTTGGACGAGGCGTGGATGCTCTGATCGTCGAGCGCCTTATGCGCCTTGATCTCGGCCTTGAAGTTGTCCTCGATTCCCTTGTCGAGATCGGAAGCGACCGCGCCGGCATTGCTGGTATCGGCAGGACGCACGCCAATTTCGTTGGCCACCTGGTAATCGGGAGCGGCCTGCTGGGCGAGTGAGCCCGCCTGCTGCTTCTGCGCGTCGGTGGCGACATCGCCCTTGAGGGTCATGACGCCCTTGTCGCGATCCTGCGACACGTCGACCTCGCCAAGCGCATTGGCTTTGAGCGAGTTGGTGACGGCATCCTTCTCATCAGGGTGGGACTTGTGGCAGCCGGCTATGCTGAGTGCGCCGGCCAGCACCGCGGCCGACGAAAAAACCAGCGCGCGGCGAAAATGAGTTTGCAGCATGTTCCTTCTCCTTGTCCGGTGTTCCGGGTTCTCTGTACCGGAAGGTGAGATGGACAGGGGGATTGAAAGGTTTGTTCCTGCTCGAAAAGCGTTGGCGGATTGGCTATGGAAATCAGCCACTTAGCTGATTTCTCCGCCGATGACGTGAAGGGGACTGCATGCGAGCCTGTTTGTCGCGGCCGCCGCAAGGGGCTCTGCTTCCCGTTCCGCGCAGGTTTGCCAAGAGCTCCCCCGATAACGAACAATGAGACCCGCTAACTTCTTCAACGACACAAACACCATAGGACAGAATCGGGGATCTTTTGGACGACAGCTCATTTCCGTACCGCATATTGATTGTTGAGGATGATCCGCGCCTCCGCGAAGTGGGCAAGCTGGTGCTTGAAACGCAGGGATACGAAGTGCATGTCGCCGGGGATGGTTTTGAGGCTCTGCTTGCACTCAAGCGGTCGTTGCCCGACATCATCATTTCCGATCTGAGCATGCCGAACATGAACGGATTTGAACTGCTCTCAGTCGTCAGGCGGCGTTTTCCGACGATCCCTGTCATCGTGATCTCAGGGGAGTTCTCAGTATTGACGGTTCCTGAGAGCGTCCTCGCAGATGCTTTTTTTCCAAAAGGTCAGTACCGGCCGGAAGCACTGTTTCAGAAGATTCTGGAACTCATTCGGGAACTCCCTTCGCGCCCGCGGACAGGCAGGCCGGACAAAGCGGCGGTCTGGGTGAAGAACAACAAGGGAATGATCGCGGTGACTTGTACCGATTGTTTGCGGACATTTCCGGTGCTCGATGTCAGCAAGGGAGTCAACAGCGTTCCATGCGAGTTCTGCCCGTGTGTTATCCGCTTTGAGCTGATAGAGCAGTAATCGTCTTGCCGGGTTTCGCCCACGCTGCGCCTCTGTGCAGCCGCGCGACTCCAGATGCTTGATCCCCTTCGACGCTTCCGAATCCCTCGAAGCAGTGAGCTCTCACGAAAATCCCAGCACCGGGTGCGGCGCGTACGGCTCCTCCAGCGCCTTCATTTCGTCGGCCGTCAGGCGCAATGAGACCGCCGCAACTGCGTCGTCGAGATGGTGCGGTTTGGTGGCGCCGACGATGGGTGCGGTTACGCCGGGTTTGGCGAGCAGCCATGAGAGGGCGACGGTGGCCTGGGGAACGCCGCGCTGTTGTGCAACTTCACTGAGGCGATCGACGACGCGGTGGTCGTCCTCCTCGCTGCGCGAATACATTGTGTTGCCGAAGCGGTCGGTCTCGAGGCGCTTGGTGGTTTCGGATTTCCAGGGGCGGGCGAGGCGTCCGCGGGCAAGTGGGCTCCAGGGAAGCATGCCAATGCCCTGATCGAGACAGAGGGCCGTCATCTCGCGCTCTTCTTCGCGATAGAGTAGGTTGTAGTGGTTCTGCATGGAGACAAAGCGCGTCCAGCCGCGCAGGTCCGCAAGGTAGAGCGACTTGGCGAACTGCCACGCATACATTGACGATGCGCCGATGTAGCGCACCTTGCCCGCCTTCACGGCATCGTGCATCGCTTCGAGCGTTTCCTCAATGGGCGTGTCGTAATCCCAGCGGTGGATCTGGTAGAGGTCGACGTAATCGGTCTTGAGGCGCTTGAGGCTTTCCTCGAGCTCGAAGAGGATCGCCTTGCGGGAGAGGCCGCGGCCGTTGGGCTCCTCGCGCATAACCCCGTGGACTTTGGTGGCCACGACCACCGACTCGCGGCGCACATTGGCCTTGAGAAAATTGCCCAGCACGCGCTCGCTGTCGCCGCTCGAGTACACATTGGCTGTGTCAAAGAAGTTGATGCCGGCATCGAGCGCCTGGCGGAAGAACGGCTGACTGTCTTCTTCATTGAGAGCCCAGGGCTGCCGCCCCGGCTTCAGTTCGCCGGTTGCCGGCGATCCGTAGGTCATGCAGCCGAGGCAGATGCGCGAAACCTTCATGCCGGTCTTGCCAAGATTCACATATTCCATGAGTTCTCCTGCCGCAAACAATCTATTTCATGGGGTCGCGGAGCCGCAGAAATATTGCACGACGCCCCCTGATTAAGAGCGGGGAATCGGCGAGAAAGATGCAATGAACCTGGCACGATTCGGACGATGGATGGGATTGGAGCCCGCCTTCAGGTCGTTGTGCACTCTTCACGCGCATAAAGATTTCCCTCATTTTATCCTCACGTGGTCTTTAGCGAGCTCGTTCTACGATCACGGCAACAACACCTGAGCCGCAACCCGTACGGCACCCGGTTTCGGCGCACGCGCAACAAGGCGACCCACTGCCAGGTTTGGCCCATACCCACTCGATCGAAAACCAAATACGGAGGAGCTACACGATGAAATCAATTGTGCAGCGAAGGAGTTCCCTATCTTTCGCAAAGAAGCTATCGAGGCTGGCAGCCCGCCTGCACGAACCGCAGTGGCGGCGCTACGGGGCGACCATGCTGGCCGGCAAAGTTGCGGGCGTAGCCATGACGCTGGCGATCATGGCGGGCATCACGGCCCTCCTGTTCACCAAGGTGTATGCCGCGGAGACGACTCTCAAGGTTGCCGACGTCATCAATCCCATCAACACGGCCTGGACGCTGATCGCCGCCTTCCTGGTGTTCGGAATGCAGGTGGGCTTCACCATGCTGGAGGCGGGCTTCTGCCGGTCGAGGGAAACGGTCAACGTGCTGATGGAATGCATTGTTGACACGTGCCTCTGCGGAATCCTGTTTTACGCCATCGGCTTTGCATTCATGTTCAGCCACGGCAATGGTTTCATTGGCTATCACTGGTTCTTCCTGCAGGGCGCGCCTGACACCTATGAGTCGACGGGTGTGGCATTTCTCGCCGTCTGGATCTTCCAGTTCGCGTTTGCCGACACATGCTCGACCATCACTTCCGGCGCGATGATCGGCCGCACCGGGTTCGTGGGCGACCTGCTGTACTCGCTCGGCGTCTCCGGGTTCATCTATCCCATCATCGGCCACTGGGCGTGGGGTCCGGATGGGTTCCTGGCCACCATGGGCAGCGCGGGCAACTTCCTGCCTGGCCTGGGACAGAGCTTCCACGACTTTGCGGGATCAACGGTCGTTCACACCATCGGCGGGTTCATTGCACTTGCCGGATCCATCGTTCTCGGCCCACGGCTTGGCCGCAAGTTCAAGCGCGACGGTGGCGCCCCCATGCTGCCGCACGATCTGACCATCGCCGCCACAGGCGGTCTGATTCTCTGGTTTGGCTGGTACGGCTTCAACCCGGGGTCGACGCTCTCTGCCATGGACATTGCGGGAATTGGCCGCGTGTCTGCAAACACCACCCTTGCGGCTTGCGCTGCCGGCCTGACCGCAATGATGTATGCCTGGTTCCTGACGAAGAAGTGGGATGTGGGCTTCACCGTCAATGGATTCCTCGCCGGCCTCGTTGCCATCACTTGTCCCTGTTACTGGGTGAGCCCCACCGGAGCGATCCTTTTGGGCGCGGTGGGCGGAGTCATAGTGTGCGCTGGCGTGGAGCTTCTGGAATGGCTGCGCATCGACGATCCCATCGGCGCGGTTCCGGTTCACGGCATGTGCGGAATCTGGGGCACTCTCTCGCTGGGGTTCTTCGCGAGCGGCCAATACGGCGCGAGCGGACCTACTGGCCCGGATAACTCGGCGCCGCTGGCCGGGCTGTTCTATCACGGCGGATTCACGCTGCTGAAGGCGCAGTTCATCGGCAGCGCGATTATTACGCTGTCGACGTTCGGCGTTGCCTTGGTTCTTATGTACCTGGTGAATCTCACCGGAACGCTGCGCGTATCGGCCGAGGGCGAACTGTACGGCCTCGACCTGCACGAGCACGGCATCTCGGCGTATCCGGAATACGTGATCTCATCTCTGGCGGCGACCTCCGGCACCCCGCGAGGATTGTCTGTACCGGAACCTTCTTACCAGGCCAGCGCGTTGCATGCGGCCACTGCCGAAAGGGATTGAGAGGCGAACATGACGAAGATCGAAGCGATTATCAGACCGAACAGGTTCGATGCGGTAAAAGAGGCGCTCACGCAACTCGGCATCGAAGGCATGACTGTCTCGGAAGTGCGGGGACACGGTCGCCAGAAGGGCCACACCGAGGTATTTCGGGGAAGGGAATACGATGTCGATCTGATCCCGAAGGTCAAGGTGGAACTGGTGCTGCTGGAAGACCAGGTGGAACGGGCTATCGATGCCATTTCGGGAGCCGCGTACACGGGGAAGATCGGCGATGGAAAGATCTTCTTCTACAACATTGATGGAGCCGTGCGCATCCGCAGCAAGGAGCGGGACCTCGCCGCCATCTAACCCGGAGAATGCAGAAACCAGAGGCCGCGGAGAAGAATTTCCGCGGCCTTCGTTTTTGGGCTTGGGACCTTCTCGGGCAGCAGAGGGTGAGGCCGCTCTCGACCGAGAATTCGCATCCACGTAGGACGTGGAGAATACCTCAATCGCGAACCAGGACGGAACAAGCAAGAAGGGGAAATTTCTTGCGCGTTCGTTCGGGCTTGGCCTCATAACCGGTGCGGCGAATGATGATTGTTCGGCCATCGGGACGTACTCGCAGGCCGGAGCATCTTTCGGTTATTCGCTCCTATGGACCGCTCCGTTCCTCCTTCCCATGATGATCACGGTCGTGTACCTGTCGTCGAAGCTAGGTCAAGTTTCGGGGGAGGGGCTGTTCGCTGCGATACGGACGAATTATTCCAAGGCTCTTTTGTATCCCATGCTTGCCGCGGTCATCATAGGAAACACCATTGAAGCGGGCGCGGACATCGGGGGCATCGCCGCGGCTCTGCATATATTTGTGCCGTTGCCGCACCAGGCTCTGGCCGCGATGGTGGCCCTTGCCTCGCTGGTGCTGCAGGTATGGGGATCCTACCGGTTCATTTCCAGCACGTTCCGGTTTCTTTCTCTCGCCTTGCTCGCCTACGTGGGGACGGTGTTTCTGGTTCATCCGCCCCTGAAAGAAATCGTTGGAGGACTTCTTCATCCGCGATTCACCTTCAACCATGACAGCCTGGCCATACTGGTAGCGATGATCGGCACGTCCCTCTCGGCCTATCTCTTCACCTGGCAATCCAACCAGGAGGTCGAGGAAAAGAAAGCCGCCGGAAAGGTGGAGTTGCGTCAGCGGCGGGGAACTACGGACCAGCACTTGCAGAAGACTCTGCTGGACGTAGTGATCGGGATGTTTGTTTCCGCGCTGGTGATGTATTCGATCATCGTTGCCACCGCCGCGACACTGCACACGTCGGGCCAAGTCAACATCCAGACGGCTGCGGATGCCGCGAAAGCACTGGAGCCGCTGGCCGGTCACTTTGCATCGCTTCTGTTCACGATCGGCATCGTCGGGGTGGGATTCCTTGCGGTTCCAGTGATGACGGCAGGGGCCGCCTATGACGTCTGCCAGAGCTTAGGCGTGCGGAATGGCTTGAATAGTCGCATCCGAGATGCGAAGGCATTCTACGCAACGATTGCGGCGGTCATGCTGGCCGCGACAGCGATGAATTTTTTCGGGATTAACCCGATGAAAGCACTCGTGTTCGCGGGAATCGTGCAGGGGTTCTCGACTCCCCCACTGATGCTGCTCATTGTTGTTATGACCAGCAGCCGGCGCATCATGGGAACAAAACCGAATCGCATGGGGTGGCAACTAGCAGGTTGGGCGACCACGGCGGCGATTTCGGCAGCATCCATTGCCCTTTTATGGAGTTGGATCGGACATTGATACCGCCGTTGCCGCGATGATTCGACCGCATTCCGGAGCCCGCAGCAACGCGGAGGCCGCCGGCGCGTTCTAAGTCCTTCGTATGGGCTCGGCAGCCAACCACAGCCGCACTGGACGGACAGCGCTGTTCCTGACCATCGTGGTGCTGACGAACAGCTTTGGCAACATGCTGCTTGCGATGGGCATGGAGCGGATGCCGGATTTCGCCCAGGTGGGGCTGCAGGCGTACATCGTGGGGCTGCTGCACAGCCCGTTTGTATTGCCGGGGGTCGTGCTGTCGGCCACCTCTATGCTGACGCAGCTATCGCTATTCAGTTGGGCCGATCTCAGCTTCGTGATTCCGTGTACCGCGTCGTCATACGTGATCAGCATGATTCTGGCGGAGTTCATCCTGGGCGAGCAGGTGCACCTTGTGCGCTGGGTGGGCGTGGCGCTGATCTTTGTGGGAGTGGTGCTGGTGGCGCGAACGCCCGTGGCGACCAAACCTCATGCCGATGCGCGCGCCGTTCCGGAGGCGAGCGCATGACGTGGTTCTTCGTGCTGATCACGGTGTGCGCCGGCTCCTGCGGAGACGTGCTGTGCGCGTCGGCTATGTCAGAGGGCGAGGCGATCGAAGACTTTGGGCCTACGGGAATCATGCGCGCGGTGCGTTACATCGTGACTCGACGCAAGGTGATCGTGGGCGGCATGTGCTATGCGGCCGCTTTCTTCTCCCTGCTGGGGCTGCTTTCGACCGCGGAACTGAGCATCGCGGTGCCGGCCACGGCGCTGAGCTTTGTGCTGGACACGCTGGCGGCGCGCTTCATCCTGCACGAGCACGTGCCGCGCAAACGCTGGGCGGGCGTGGCGTGTGTCTGCGTGGGCGTACTGCTGGCCGTGCGCCCGGCTCCGCTACCCGGGCCCGGAGGCGCCCCCCGCGCCACCGTGCAGGCCCACCAGGATCAGGCCGGCCACGACGAATCCCGTACCCACGGCCTTGACGATCAGAGCGCGTCGGCCAAAGTTCTCGCGGAACCATGAGGGTCTCCACTGGGTGATGGCGTAGGCGCAGACGAAGATGATGACGTAGCGCACGCCGGCGATGGCTTCAACCACCGAGGGCGATGCCTTGCTGATGGCGAACACCACCAGGAACGAGCCAATGCCGGCGAGGAAGCGGTTGATCATGTATCCCGCCTTGCTGCGCGGGGGAGCTTCCTCCGAGTGCTTGAAGATGTCGCGCCGCCATGTGGGGCGGAGCAGCAGAGCCATGGAGCCGGCGAAGGTGCCGATGGTGAAGAACACATATCCGCTGACAAACTGCGCATGGTTGAAGGCGATCTTCTGCAGCACATTCGTGAGCCCGAAGATCACGGCCGCGGGGATGACCAGCGGCAGCATGCGGCGCAGCGGAATATGCTCGGCGAAGAACATAACGAATCCGCCGACGGTCATGAGGGCAAAGCCGAGAAGCTGTCCGTCAAGGTTGACGCCGAGCAGGGGGATGGAAAGCGCGACCGTGGCGACGGGCGTGAATCCGCCCATGGCCGCCACTTCGTCGGAGGCTTCGCCGGCCTTGAGGGCGGCATAGTAGAACCAGGTGGCGAGCAGATCACAGAAGCCGGCGGCGAGCGCGATGGCGGCGATCTTGACGGGCGGCATCTTGAATCCGAAGGGAATAAGCAGCAGGCCGAAGATGCTGATGGCGCCCAGCCAGAAGACGTAGGAAGCAAGGCTCTGCATGCCTTTGCGCTTGAGGAGGACTTTGTCCCAGACGAGGGAGATGCCCACGAGGCCGTGGGCAATGATTGCGATCAGGACGCCGTTCAGCATGAAGGATGATTGCCCACCGAAGGGGTGAGATGCCGGGGAGGGTGGGCGGAGATTGCTGGAGGACGTAGCTATTCGATCGAGAGCTCGCGGGAAGTTACGCGCTTCATGCCTTTTCCGTCGAGCACCAGATGATCAGGATTGCCGCGATTCTTTTCACGGAGGTAGTCTAAACGTCTTTCTTCCGCCGCGGGGAAGTTGCGCCCGGCAAAAGAGGCTGTTTGCCGAAGCGAGAAGTAGATGGGCTAAAGCCCGGGCATTTTCTTCTGCTGCTTATCGGCCCGGCTGAAGCCGTGCCCTTGTTACAAAGCTCGGTTCTGTGGTTTTTTCGGGCTGATTTGGAGTTGAGCTGGCGCGTGAGGGCTGAAGCCCCTTTTCTTTTTTTGGGGGGCTTGAACGGCGCGACTGAAATCGCGCCATTACGCTTCGGTGCGATGCCGGCTACTGCGGGGTGACCAGATGGTGGGCGATGGCGAACAGTGCCAGTTCGAGCCTGGTGGATACGCCGGTCTTGTCGAAGATGTTGGACAGGTGACGCTTGACGGTTTCTTCGCTGAGGCCGAACTGCTTGGCGATGTCGCGATTGCTGCAGCCTTCGACGATGGAGCCGACCACTTCGAGCTCGCGCGGCGTGAGGCCAAAGGTTTTGCGCTGCGGGGTCTGGGCCTGCTGCATGAGGTCGTGCAGTGCAGAGACCAGATTGACGACGCGCTTTCCGCCAATCCAGTAATCGCCGGCGGCGACGGTCTTGATCGCGGTCTGCAGGTGTCCGGCGATGGCGTCTTTGAGGACGATGCCGCGGGCGCCGATGTGCAGCGCCTCGATGATCTGCTGGGTGGTGATGGTGGAGGTGAGGAGAATGATCTTGACGGTCGGGGTGCCGTTCATGATCGCGCGCATGGCTTCAAGGCCAGGCAGGCGCGGCATGAGGAGGTCGAGCAGCAGGATGTCGGGCTGAACCTCGAGTGTCTGCGTAATGGCGTCGTCGCCGTCAGCTGCTTCGCCCACTACTTCAAATCCTTCGTCCGCTGTGAGCATATTGCGCACGCCGATCCGGACTACAGGATGGTCATCAGCCAATACGATACGAATCGGTCGTTCCACGGGATGGATATTCCTCCAAGGTGTGCTCCATGCCGACGCTGCCAACCGGTCGATGCCGAGGCGGTCCGCCGGGTTAAGGCTCTGAAAAGGCAGGGCCGTTGCCGTGGGGAGAGAATTCCGAATCCAGCATACGCTGGAGATTTCGCGTAACGGATTCCAAAAGTGGAAGAAGCGTTCGGATGTACTCTAGATCGTTACCTCTGGCCTCAAGGAGCTCGCCGACGCGCGCGGCTTCGAGGGCGCCGGCCATGCCGCATCCTCCCTTGATGGAGTGACCGATGCGCTGTATGGACGCGCCATCGCCATTTTTCAGGGCCGCGGCGAGGGCGGTGCCGCGGCGTCCCAAGTCGGCCAGAACCGCGGCATAGATTTCCCGCACCGCGTTTTCGTTCATCATCTCGCGGAACTGACCCAGTATCCTGGGGCTGAGGACGGGAGGCTGGACGGCCGAGGACGTGCTCGCGAAAGAGTGTGCCGGCAGCTCGAAGATATGTTGCTGGAGGACTTGCTGCAGGGCTTCCGGGCCGATGGGTTTCAAGAGAAATCCGTCTGCGCCTGCCATCACGGAATCCGGCGCGGGACTGCCGCTGATGGCATAGATGGTTGCGTGGGTGCGGGCGCGGAGCTGCGCAATGAGGGTTGCCCCGTTGATCCCCGGCATCTGGGTGTCCATCAGGACCACGTCCGGGGAGAAGGTTTCCGAGTCGAGGAGGACCAGCGATTCCTGCCCGCTGGGGGCGGTACGAACGTCGTAACCGGTCATGGTCAGCACCGTGGCCATCACCTCGCGACTCACCATGTCATCGTCGATGATAAGCACTCTGGGGAAATTGCGAATGGTTTCGATGGCCGACATGGTCGTGATGTTTCCCTCTCCAACTAACTGAGACACTGGCATAGTTCCTCATCGGGCACGTGCGGGTCAACCACCACGTGCAGATTATGCGCAGCAGGCGGAGAAACGGCGGCGCGTGTCAGGGTGAACACCCGGGGGGCGGGAGGTTGGTCAGAGCGGCTCTCATTGGTGCAGAACGCCTTTGGGCGCGATCCAGAGTCTTACCCTCGCGAACTAGCTAACTGGCCCGATTACTCTTCTGTCGATACCTCGTGCAGCCATCCGGGAGCCTTCAGCAGTTCCCGCGGCCGCGATCCGTCGGCCGGACCTACGAGGCCGTCCCGCTCCATCAGGTCGATGAGATGGGCGGCGCGGCCGTAGCCGATGCGAAGCCGGCGCTGGAGCAGGGAAGTGGAGGCTTTCCCGAACTCGAACACCAGGCGAACGGCATCATCGAACATGGGATCGTTTTCGTCCTCGCCCCCGCCGGCGCCTTCCATTGCGGCGCGCTCGTCCCTGGGAGACTCGAGGAAGCCTTCGACATACTCGGCCTGGCCCTGGTCTTTCCAGAATCTGACCACGGCAGCGGTTTCCTTTTCGCTGACGAAGGGCGCGTGGAGGCGCATGAGGCGGCTGGTGCCGGGGGGAAGGAAGAGCATGTCGCCGCGGCCCAGTAATGCCTCAGCTCCGTTGGTGTCGAGAATGGTGCGGCTGTCGACTTTGGTGGCAAGCCGGAAGCTGATGCGGGTGGGCACATTGGCCTTGATGAGTCCGGTGATGACGTCGACCGAGGGGCGCTGCGTGGCGAGAATGAGGTGGATGCCGACGGCGCGGGCCATCTGCGCTAGCCGGGTGATGGATTCTTCCACGTTGGCGCGGTCGAGCATCATGAGGTCGGCGAGCTCGTCGATGATGATGACGATATAGGGCAGCGGCTCCTCGGGCTCGCCATCGTCGAAGAGCGAACCCATGGTTCCTTCGAAGAGCTTGTTGTACTGGTCGATGTTGCGCACGCTGCGGCTGGCGAGGAGCTTGAGGCGGCGCTCCATTTCGCGCACCGCGTTGCGCAGCGCGTTCGCCGCCAGCTTGGGCTCGGTGATGATAGGCGTGAACAGGTGCGGGATGCCCTCATACATGCCCAGCTCGACGCGCTTGGGATCGACGAG
>Ga0134126_10002278_pt1 | contig 24276 bp, 20 predicted proteins | sample KB31752_FD_96881 | JGI IMG/M metagenome (GOLD analysis project Ga0134126, IMG submission 96881) | Terrestrial soil microbial communities with excess Nitrogen fertilizer from Kellogg Biological Station, Michigan, USA - KB3-175-2 | ecosystem: Environmental > Terrestrial > Soil > Unclassified ... | reverse complement strand
GTGCCTGCACCGTCGTGCTGACCGCACCCGCGAGCGACGAATAATCGGGACGGGTCATGGTCTCGGAAGCGTCCAGGCGCGCAACCAGGTCCCGCGTCAGGTTGTACTTGAAATTGACGCTGGGCAGAATATCGTTGTATGTGTTGCTGAGGTGATTGGTCTGGTAGTCGCCAAACGCGGAAGTCACGATGACGTTCGGTTGGCTCGTACAGGTAGCGGCATCGCCCGTTCCCGACATCGTCGCGCATGCCGACGGCAGATTGATGGCCACATCCTCCTGCGTCCTGGCGAAGCGAACGCCCGCATTGGCGCTCCAGCGCTCGCCGGCGAGATCGGCCTGCACGTACACGGAGGTGTCTTTCTCATGCACCCCATAGTCCGAATTCCAATCCGCCCGGGCGATGGGATCGCGGTAGGTCGTGGCGCTGTCGTATGCGGAGAGCTGCGCCGGGGTCCAGTACCAGATCTCGCGCGGGAACCCGGTTCCGATTCCATTGCCCCAGTCCGAGGGATAATTCTGATACCCGGTGGGATAGTTGGCCGGATTCAGGCCCGAGCCTGAGGCATTGGGACACGCATAGGGGCCATCGGACCAATTGAGCGGACCGCCATCGCAGCCCGGGCCCTGCCCGATCGCTCCCCAGCTGTGGCGGTCGTGATCACTGTGGCGCGCGCCAAACTTGAAGTCCGTGAAGACACTGTCCTTCATGACGAAGGTCGCATCGATCTTCGCCCAGTTCTCCGCATCGACCACATCGATATTCTGATCGCCGAAGATCCACCCGAAAGCCACCGGAACGCCGTTGGGCGTCGGGGTGGTCGGATTGGCGCCCGGGGTGTTCCAGCTCGCGGCAGTCGTCGTGCCGTTCATGTGGTACCAGGCCCCCGTGCCCACGGCCGGATCGGTCTCCGAGACGTCCTGATTCGGCGTTTTTCCCTCACCCTCCGAGTTCCCCAGCTCTCCATAGAGCGTCAGCGAGTCGCTCGGCTTCCAAGTGCCGCTCAGCACGCCATAGTAGGTGGAAGAGCTGTCGTTGGGCCTGGAGATCTGGTCGTATACGGTGTACGCAGTTCCCGCGACCGGCGCCCAGGTTGCCGAGGTCAGCGTGTTGTTCTGGATGGTGTAGGCCGCCGGCGCGTGGCCCGCGGCGAAATTGTTCATCCAGAGCAGATAGTTGTCGTTCAGATTGCTCGCTTGGAGATGGGAAACGAAGCCGTTGAAGTCGAGGGTCAGCGCATCGTTCGGCTGCCATTCCACATCGACCAGCCCGCCGTTGCGAACCCGCTTCTGTTGGAAGAAAGTCGAGCCGATGAACTGGGGATAATTGACGCCGACGAGAGCCGGGACGGCGACGGCGGCCGGATCCGTGGCCTTGTACTGGTTGTAGCCGAGCATCTCCTGACCGTCGCGGCGCAGATGGCGGGTCTCGGAGAACGCCTGCAGCAGCACGCCGAACGTCCGGTCTGAATTCACCCAGTTGCCGAGCGCGCTGAATTGCGGATCCTTCGTGCCGGGCTGGCTGGCATAGACCGCGCCGAGCGAGCCCTGCAGCGTCAGCGACTGATGAAAGTCGAGCGGCTTGCGGGTGATGATATTGACGGTACCTGCCGTACCGCCTTCCAGCAGCGAGGCCTCGGAGCTCTTGTTGACTTCTACCCGGCCGACGATCTCGGCCGGAAGCAACGTGTAGCTGACGCTGCGGCCCACGGTGCCGGTTTGGTCCAGCACGAACCAGTCTCCCGTCGCGACGTAATGGCCGTTGATCAGCGTCTGCGTCAGGCTGGGACTCGTGCCGCGCATGCTGACGCGGTCCGCCTCATCGAATGCTCCCTCGGTGCCGCTCGCCGAGCTGATATCCACGCCGGGGAGACGCTGCAAGGCATCGGCGACATTCTTGTCCGGCAGCTTCCCGATGCTCTCCGCGGTTATTACGTCCACCGTCCCCACCGCCTGCCTCTTCAATTGAAGCGATTTTTCGACGGAGTATCGGATTCCCGTTACGACGATTTCCTGAAGCGTTTCCTGCTTGCTGTCGTCCGTCGTCGCAGGCTTTTGCTGTGCGCTGGCCGGAAGATTTGCGCCGAACAGCGCCATCGCGACGGCTGTCCCGATCAACGTGGACCTTTCGATTCTCATAAGTTCACCACCCCAGATTTGTCGTTGCGTCAATCACCAGCGTGCGGCGGACCATACTTGTCGTCCTGAGACCTTCCCGGCCGGATGTCTGGCGGTCATTCCAACCGTAGCCCATTGGCATGACCATTTAGGTGCCATTCTAGTACCACTTTGGGAAGAATGGCAATATGAAGCAGACCAATTGTAGTTTTGGTCAATTAGTCCTGTAAAAACAAAGACTTCCTTTCTGCTCTGTCGTACGCGTGCAACAGATTGGTATTTTATTGGTACTGTTGTATTGTCGCGTGAGGCTTCGCACGATGGGCCGTGGTGACCTCCAATCTGCAACGCATTCCGGAATGGCGGCAGGTCGACGGCGAGCTGTTTCGGAACGAAATACTCAGTCAATACCGCCCGGCCGTCCTGAAGGGGCTGGTCAGGCATTGGCCCGCCGTCCGCCAGGCGCTCGCCTCGCCCGAAGCCATTTGCGGATATCTATCCGCGTTCGACAGCGGCCATACCTGGAACGCCGTGTTGGTTCCACCGCAGTGGCAAGGGCGGATGTTCTACGAGGAGGGCCTGAACGACTTCAACTTCGTCCGCGACAGTCTGCCCGTGTCGGCCGTGCTCGCGCAGATTGCCCGTTATTCGCACTTTGCCTCCCCGCCCTCGGTGGCGATGCAATGCGCTCCCATTGCCGAATGCATCCCCGGCTTCGTCTCGGAGAACCCACTGCCGCTCCTGAACGACAGGGTGCCGCCGAAGCTGTGGCTCGGCAACCGGTTCATAACGCCCGCGCATTTCGATGAGATGAACAACATCGCGTGCGTAGTGAGCGGCAGGAGGCGCTTCACACTCTTTCCGCCCGAGCAGATCGCCAACCTCTACGTCGGCCCGCTCGAATACACCCCCGCGGGCGCGCCGGTCAGCATGGTCTCGCTCGAGAATCCGGACTTCGAGCGCTTTCCCCGCTTCAGGGAGGCGTTGGCCGCCGCACAGGTGGCGGAGCTCGAGCCGGGCGATGCGATTTTCATCCCCGCCATCTGGTGGCACCACGTCGTCTCGCTCGATGTCGTCAACGTGCTCGTCAATTATTGGTGGGAAGAGCCGGCAGGCGCGTCCGCGAGAATTTCCCCCGTCCATTCCCTGATGCACGCGCTCCTTAGCATCAGGCATCTGTCCCCGGAGCAGCGGCAGGCGTGGGGCAGCATATTTTCGTATTTTCTGTTCGATCCGCGGCAGGACCCGGCCGGTCACATTCCCGAGCACCGGCGCGGCGTGCTCGGACCGCTTTCGGAAGAGCAGATCGATACGATCGCGCGGCTGATCCGGCTGCGGCGGGATTAGGGGGCGGCGCCCGCGGCTGGGGTCCGGGCGCAGGGCTTGCTTCTGCCGGGCATTCGCGCAGCCTGCGTGCGAGGCGCGCGGGGGCTTCACCGTAGCAGGAGATAAGCCGATGACCCATCTGCAGCAGATCCAGGCGCTTCGCGAGCGAGCGCGCCAGCACATCGCCGAGGGGGCGATCACCCCGGATTACCAGCTCGATCGCGAGCAGTCGCTCCGGATTCTCAACGAGGCGCTCGCCACCGAGATCGTCTGCACGCTCCGCTACCAGTTCCACTACTTCATGGCGACCGGCATCCATTCGCAGGCCGTCAAGGAGGAGTTCAAGGAGCATGCGCGCGAGGAGCAGGAGCATGCCGAGCGGATCGCCGAGCGCATCAAACAGCTCGGGGGCAAGCCGGAGATGAATCCGGCGAAGCTCACGGACCTGAGTCACAGCGAGTATCGCGAGGGCGAGACGCTGGCGGACATGATCCGCGAGGACCTGATCGCTGAGCGCATCGCCATCGAGAGCTACCGGGAGATGATCCGCTACTTCGGCGAGCGCGACCCGACCTCGCGCATCCTGATGGAGGAAATCCTGGCCAAGGAAGAGGAGCACGCCGATGAGCTCACGGACTTGCTCTTCGCCGTCGACCCATCGACCGGCAAGGGCGCAAGGCCGCTCTACTTCTCCGACGAGGTCGGATCCGCGAAGGATACGGATGATGGGCGCGGCGGCAGCGCCTCGAGCCGGGGCCGAAGCGGCGCCGGCGGATCGCAGAAGCCGTCGCAAAAGCCCAGCTGAGCGCTCGGCTCAGACGAGCCGGTCGGCAGCTGAGTGCGCCACTCGCGGCACCGTCGCGGCATGTAGGATCGCAAGCTGCTCGAGGCCGAGGTACGCCGCGCCGATGCGCCAGGCGTCGCCCGCCCCGAGGGGCGCCTCCGGATCGGCGAGGCCCGGCAACACGAGGTCCGCCGCGGCGAAATCCTGGCCCCGCGTCCAATCGCTCGGTGTGGCCACCGTCAGCAGGCCTGCCGCCTTCGCCGCCGCCACGCCGATCGTGGAATCCTCGAACGCAACAGCGCACCGGGCCGCGACGCCCAGCCGGCTGAGCGCCAGCAGATAGATGTCAGGGGCCGGCTTCTTGGCGGGCACCGCATCGCCCGTGGCGATGACGTTGAAGGCATGCAGCGCCTCATAACCCAGAGCCCCCTCGAGAAGCGCCGACACGTTGTCGGGCGAAGTCGTCGAGGCGATGGCCAATCCGACGCCCGCGGCACGCGCTTCGGCCATCAGCCGGCGTACACCGGGACGCAGCGGCACCTTGCCACTGTCGATTCGCTCCCGGTAGAAGGACGTCTTGGTCGCATGCAGCCGGGGAATGAGGCCACACAGCCGGCGGCGCTCGCTCTCCGCAAGGCGGGTGCGGTCGAAAAAAGCCGCCAGGCGCTCCTTGCCGCCGGCCACCTGCAGGAGCTCGCAATAGAGCTCGCGGCTCCAGCAGAACTCCAGGCCGTGCGCGCAGAAGGCGTCGTTGAACGCCTGGCGGTGAGCCTCCTCCGTGTCCGCAAGCGTACCGTCGACATCGAAGATCAGCGCCTCGATCCGCGGCGCCGCCGCCTCGAGCTCCTGCGCCGCCATCGGCTGCGCCCGAGCCGCATTGGCCGCGCGGCTCATGCGCTCACCCGCCCCCGCTCGCGCGAGAGAGTGTCCTTGCGCCGCTCCATCAGCCTCCAGATCATGGGAGTGAAGATGAGCTGCATGGCGAGATCCATCTTGCCGCCCGGGCAGACGATCGTGTTGGGCCGCGTCATGAAGGAATCGTGCAGCATCGACAGCAGGTACGGGAAGTCGATCCCGCGCGGATTGGCGAAGCGGATGACCAGAAAGGATTCGTCGGGTCTCGGAATGAAGCGCGCGATGAAGGGATTGGAGGTATCGACGACCGGCACCCGCTGGAAGTTGATGTGCGTGCGCGAGAACTGCGGGCAGATGTAGCTCAGGTAGTCCGGCATCCGCCGCAGGATGGTGTCCGTGACGGCCTCCGCGGAATAGCCGCGCGTCGACTTGTCGCGGTGCAGCTTCTGGATCCACTCGAGGTTGATGACGGGCGTGACGCCGATGAGCAGATCGACGTGCTGGGCGACGTCGACCTCGTCCGCCACCACGGCTCCGTGCAGGCCCTCGTAAAAGAGCAGATCCGTATCGCCGGACAGGTCCTCCCAGTCGGTGAACGTGCCGGACTTCTGGCCATAGGGGGCCGCCTCCACATCATCGTGCAGATACTTGCGCACTTTGCCGGTGCCGCTGTGCGCATAACCGCGGAAGAGGCCCTCCAGCTCCTCGAACAGGTTGGCCTGCGGGCCGAAGTGACTGAACCGCTGATCCCCGCGCGCCAGCGCTTCGGCGAGCTGCTCGCGCATGGCCGCGCGGTCATAGCGGTGGAAACTGTCGCCTTCGACGAACGCCGCCTTGATATTGTCGCGGCGGAAGATCTGCTCGAAGGTCTTGCTGACCGAGGTGGTGCCGGCTCCCGATGAGCCGGTGACCGCGATGATCGGATGACGGGCGGACATGGTATCGCCTCGGTCAGAGGTGCTGCGTGAAGAGCCCGCGCGCGGCGAAGAGCGGCAGGTCGAGCTCGAATTCGTTGTGATCCCGGTGGTAGCGCTCGATGCGCTCGACCTCCGAGCGCGCTCCGAAGACGAAGCTGATGCGCTGGTGCACGCTCTCCGGGACCACATCGAGGATCGGACCGAGCCCGGTGCTCGCCCGCCCGCCCGCCTGCTCGATGAGATAACCGATCGGATTGGCCTCGTAGAGGAGGCGCAGCCGACCCGGCCGCGCCGGATCCTTGCGGTCGCGCGGATACATGAAGACGCCGCCGCGCATCAGGATGCGGTGCGTCTCCGCCACCAGGGAGGCGATCCAGCGCATGTTGAAGTCCACCCCGCGCGGGCCGCTCTGGCCGGCCAGGCACTCGTTCACGTAGCGCCGGATCGCGGGCTCCCAGTGACGGGAGTTGGACGCGTTGATCGCGAACTCCGAGGTCGTCTCCGGCACCCGCAGATTCGGATGCGTCAGCATGAACTCGCCGATCTCCCGATCGAGCGTGAAGCCGTTGACCCCGCGGCCCGTCGACAGCACCAGCATGGTCGCGGGCCCGTAGATCGCATATCCGGCGCACACCTGCGCGCTGCCCGGCTGCAGGAAGTCCGCCTCGGTCGGCTCGCAGACCCCATCCGGGCACTTCAGGACGGAAAAAATGCTGCCGACCGAGACGTTGACGTCGATGTTGGATGAGCCGTCGAGCGGATCGAAGAGCAGCAGATAGCGCCCGCGCGGATAGGCGGCCGGGATGGAATAGGGGTGCTCCTGCTCCTCCGAGAGCATCCCCGCGAGCTGGCCGCCCCACTCGTTGGTGCCCACGAAGATCTCGTTCGCCAGCACATCGAGCTTCATTTGCTTCTCACCCTGGATGTTGACCGCCCCGGCATCGCCCAGGGCGTTCGCCAGCGCGCCTTTACCGATCAGCGTGGCGATGCGCTTGCATGCCAGGCGCACGTCGTTGACGAGCGCCGTGAAGCTGCCGGCGGGCTCGCCGGCGGCGGCGTTCAGCCGGCGCTGCTCCTCGATGAGAAAGCGGGTGATGGTGCCGGTGTTGAAGAGGTTGCTCGTGATCACGCTCGTACTCCCCAGCTCAATCTTGTTGCTCCCGGAATACTCGACTCGCGCGGATGTCCGCCTCCTCGATCGTCTCCAGCTCCTGCCGCGAGATCGCTCCCCCCTTGCGCTCGAACAGCCGGCTCGCCTGCCTGAGGCGCGCCCGGTCGAGCGCATTCCTGATCGACCTCGCGTTGGCGAAGTGCGGCTGCGCCCGCCGCTTGCCGATGTACTCTTGCAGCGCCTCGGCCGCCGCCGCATCCAGCCGGTACTGCATCTGCCCGAGCATCAGCCGCGAGATCGCGAGCAGCTCCTCCGGTGTGTAGTCCGGGAAGTCGATGTGGTGCGCGACGCGCGAGGACATTCCCGGATTGCTGCGGAAGAAGGTCTCCATCCGGTCCTTGTACCCCGCGAGGATCACGACCAGATCGTCGCGATGGTTCTCCATCACCTGCAGCAGGATCTCGATCGCTTCCTGGCCATAGTCGCGCTCGTTCTCCGGCCGATAGAGGTAGTACGCCTCGTCGATGAAGAGCACCCCGCCCATGGCCCGCTTCAGCACCTCGCGCGTCTTCGGCGCCGTGTGCCCGATGTACTGGCCGACGAGATCGTCTCTCGTCACGGCCACGAGATGGCCTTTGCGCACGTAGCCCAGCCGATGGAGGATCTCCGCCATCCGCATTGCCACGGTGGTCTTGCCCGTGCCCGGATTGCCGGTGAAGGACATGTGCAGCGCCGGCGGGCCCGAGGAGAGCCCCACGGCCCGCCGCAGCTTGTCGATGAGCAGCAGCGCCGCGATGTCGCGGATGCGGCTCTTGACCGGGGCCAGCCCTACGAGCTCGCGATCGAGACTGTCGAGCACCTCCCCCACGTGGGAGTCGCGGTATGCCGCCTCGAGGTCCAGGGCCTCATCGGCGGACCGCGGGAGATTCTGTCCGTCCGCGGACGGCATGGGGTGGGCTGTCGCGCTCATGGGGGCTCAATACCGCTCTCCCTCCGGGCGGTCCGTCGCATAGGCGCGCGTCGTGTAGCGCACGCTCCGGCCAGGACCTTCCTCGCGGACCAGGCTGAATCCCGGCTCGGCGGCGGGACGGCCGATGATGAATGACAGCCGCAGCGACTCCCGCCCGCGGCTCGAGTCGAAGGCGTTGATCTTGATGTAGTGATTGGGAAACGTCTTGCGGCAGGCGTTCACTTCCGTCATGACGCCCGCGGCGTCGCGGATGTCGAACATCGGCATGCCGAACATCTCCCAGTAGGTGTTGCGCGGATGCGGATCGTCCGTGTACTCGATCGAGACCGCCCAGCCCTTGCCGAGGCAGTACTCCACTTGCGCGGCGATCTGCCGGTCGGTGAGCTCGGGCAGGAAGGAGAAGGTGCCTTGGGTGACTTTCATGGGGTGATTCTCCTGGGCGGATCCTCAGGCGACGGCGGGCGTCGGCACGAAGTCGGGTGTATCGGTGCTCGCGTAGTTGAAAGTGATCTCTCCCCAGACATCGAGGGCTGCCTTGAGGGGCGCGCAGTCCTTGGCGGCCGCGGCGAGGATCTGCGGCCCTTCGTTCCAGATGTCGCGACCCTCGTTGCGCGCGAGCACCATCGCCTCGAGCGCCACGCGGTTGGCTATCGCGCCGGCGGCGATGCCCATGGGATGGCCGATGGTGCCGCCGCCGAACTGCAGCACCACGTCCTCCCCCAGGTAGTGCAGCAGCTGATGCATCTGGCCGGCGTGAATGCCGCCGGAGGCCACCGGCATGACGCCGTTGAGCCCGGCCCACTCCTGCTCGAAGAAGATGCCGCGCTGCAGGTCCACGGGGTTGTGGCCTTCGCGCAGCACGTTGTAGAAGCCCTGCACGGAGTTGGGATCGCCTTCGAGCTTGCCGACCACGGTGCCGGCATGGATGTGATCGACACCCGCGAGGCGCATCCACTTCGAGATCACGCGGAAGGAGACCCCGTGGTTCTTCTGGCGCGTATACGTGGAATGTCCGGCCCGGTGCAGGTGCAGGATCATGTCGTTGCGTCGCGCCCAGCGCGACATCGACTGGATCGCGGTGTAGCCGATCACGAGGTCGATCATGACGACGACCGAGCCCAGCTCCCTGGCGAACTCCGCCCGCTCGTACATGTCCTCCATCGTTCCCGCGGTCACGTTGAGGTAGGTCCCCTTGACCTCGCCCGTCGCGGCCTGCGCGCGGTTGACGGCCTCCATGCAGTAGAGGAAGCGGTCGCGCCAATGCATGAAGGGCTGCGAGTTGATGTTCTCGTCGTCCTTGGTGAAATCGAGGCCGCCCTTCAAGGCCTCATACACCACCCGCCCGTAGTTCTTGCCGGAGAGGCCGAGCTTGGGTTTCACCGTCGCCCCGAGGAGCGGCCGGCCGAACTTGTCGAGCCGCTCGCGCTCGACCACGATGCCGGTCGGCGGGCCGGCGAAGGTCTTCACATACGCGGGGGGGAAGCGCATGTCCTCGAGCCGCAGCGCCTTGAGGGGCTTGAAGCCGAAGACGTTGCCGATCACCGAGGCGCTCAGGTTCGCGATCGACCCCGGCTCGAACAGGTCGAGGTCGTAGGCGACATAGGCGAAATATTGACCCGGCGCGCCCGGCACCGGATCCACCCGGTAGGCCTTCGCCCGGTATCGGTCGCAGGCGGTGAGCCGGTCGGTCCACACCACGGTCCAGGTGGCGGTGGAGGACTCACCGGCGACGGCGGCGGCCGCCTCTTCGGGCTCCACCCCGTCCTGCGGCGTGATGCGAAAGAGCGCCAGCACATCGGTGGGCGCGGGCGAATAGTCCGGACTCCAGTAGCCCATCTGGGCGTACTTCAGCACTCCCGGGCGGTAGCGGGCCGCGCCCGTCTTGGCCCGCTTCTGCTCGTCGCTCGCGACCGCTCTGTCTCTCATGGGGCTGGCATTCATGGCTGACCTCGCTGCGCCTGCTGCTCATGCGGGGGCCATCGTGGGACTTGATTATCATTAGGTCTAGTTAGATATTGTTGTCCTCTTCATAAGCGGATCTTATGGATGCGAAACGTTACCATCCGGCAGATACGGGTATTCGCGGCCGTGGCCCGCAATCTCTCCTTCACGCGCGCCGCGCAGGAGCTGCACCTGACCCAGCCCGCGGTGTCCCAACAGGTGAGCCTGCTCGAGGAGGAGGTCGGGATGCCGCTTTTCGAGCAGGTCGGCCGCAGGATCCGCCTCGCGCCCGCCGGCACGGAGTTGCTGCGCTATGCGACCCACATCACCGAGCTCCTGCGGGAGGCGGGCGAGGCGCTCGCGGCGCTGCGCGGCCTGAAGCGCGGCGAGCTGAAGCTCGGCGCGGTGAGCACGGCCAAATACTTCGCGCCGAAACTCCTCTCGGCGTTCGCGCCGGCCTATCCCGAGGTGACGATCAAGTTCACCGTCGCCAACCGCGAGGAGATCGTGCGGCTGCTCGGCGCCAACGAGCTCGACCTCGTCATCATGGGGCGGCCGCCGCGGGAGCTCGACACCACGGCGGAGCCCTTCGCCCGCCACCCCTTCGTGATCATCGCCTCCCTCGAGCATCCGCTCGCGCGGCGGCAGCGGATCCCGCTCAAGTCCCTGGCGCGCGAGAGCTTCATCATCCGCGAGCAGGGCTCCGGCACGCGCGCCTCCATGGAGCACGTCTTCCGCGAGCGGGGCGTGCCGTTTCGCGCCTCGATGGAGGTGAGCAGCAACGAGACCATCAAGCAGGCGGTGATGGCCGGCATGGGCCTGAGCTTCATCTCATCGCACACCATCGCGCTCGAGTCCGCGACCGGCAAGCTCGCGATTCTCGATGTCGTGGGCCTGCCGATCGTGCGCGACTGGTACGTCATCCACCTGCGCGAGAGGATTCTCTCGCCCATCGCCGCGGCGTTTCGCACCTACCTCCTGGAAAATGGCGCGCGGGTCATTCTCGATACCGTCGGCGATTTCACCCAGCCGGCGCGGCGCAGGCCGAGGCGCTGAGCAATGCGGCGGCTCAATGCAGGATCCGGCCGGTCTCCTGCACCCTGTCCGCGTCAACGGTCGGCACGTCCGCCCACGGCTTCAGCACGACCTTGATGCAGCTGTCCTGCTTGTCGCGGAACATGCGGTAGCCGCGCGGTGCATCCTCGAGCCGCAAGCGGTGCGTGACCACGAAGCTCGGATCGATCGAGCCCTTCGCGATGAGCTCGAGCAACGGCTTGAGATACCGCTGCACGTGCGTCTGGCCGGACCTCACGGTCAACGCCTTGTTGACGATGGCGCCGAAGGGAATCTTGTCGACGAAGCCGCCATAGACGCCGGGAATCGAGACCGTGCCCCCGTTGCGGCAGGCCGTGATCGCCTGCCGCAGCGCCGGCGGTCGGTCCGATTCCAACATGAGAGTCTGCTTCAGCCGATCGTAGCCGCCGAGAACGCCGTGCGCATGACCTTCCATGCCAACCGCGTCGATGCAGGCATCGGGACCGCGCCCGCCGGTCATGACCTGCAACGCCTCCGCCACGTCGACCTGCTCGTAATTCAGCGTCTCCGCCTGGGCCCACTGGCTCGCCTTGCGCAGCCGCGCCGGGAAGCGATCGATCGCGATCACCCGCTCCGCGCCGAGCAGGCGCGCGCTCTTGATGGCGAACAGGCCGACCGGCCCGCAGCCCCACACGGCGACCGTATCGCCCGGGCGGATGCCGCACTGCTCGGCGGCCATGTAGCCCGTCGGAAAGACATCCGAGAGGAAGAGCACCTGCTCATCGCTCAGGTCCTCGGGCACCTTGATCGGACCCACATCGGCGAAAGGAACGCGCGCATACTGCGCCTGGCCGCCGGCATAGCCGCCGAGGAGGTGCGAGTAGCCGAAGAGCCCAGCGGGCGAATGGCCCCAGAGCTTCTCGGCGAGCCACGCGTTGGGGTTGGAATTCTCGCAGAGTGAGTAGAGCGACTGCTGGCAGAAGTAGCAGGCGCCGCAGGAGATCGGGAATGGATTGACGACGCGGTCGCCGGCCTTGAGGTTCCTGACCTCGGGACCGACCTCCACCACCTCGCCCATGAACTCGTGGCCGATGATGTCTCCCGGCAGCATGCCCGGGATGTAGCCGTCGTAGATGTGGAGGTCCGAGCCGCAGATCGCCGTCGATGTGATCCGCACGATGGCGTCGCGCGGATTCAGGATCTTCGGATCCGGGACGTTCTCCACCCGCAGCTGCTCCGTACCGTACCAGACATTCGCTTTCATGACGTCAAGCCCCACTGTCGCGTGACACGCCCGAGGAAACTCCGCCGGCCCGCGGACTGACCGCGTGTGGTCGGGATCTCGCCCGTCTCCATCACCTGCTTGAAGCGCCGCAGATCCTCGCGGATGCTAGCCTGCGGATCGTGACCCAGAAGCTTCACCAGGCCGGCGCCGAGCGCGCCGCCGAGCGGACTGTAGTGCAGGCTCACGCGCACGATCGTGCCGCGGCCCGCCGGCCCCTGCTCGAACCGGACCGAGCCTGCGTTCGCGGCGCCGGAATCCTCCAGCGTCCGCCACGCGAGCTCCTCGCCCGGGCGGTCGGCGGTGATCTCGGAGGTCCACTCGAGGCGCGTCGCCAGCGGGCCCCTGGCCACCCAATGCGAGCGCCGCTCATCGAGTTGCCGCACGGATTCCACCGTTTCCATGAAGCGCGGCAGATTCTCGAAGCTGCGCCAGAAGCGATAGCACTCCTCGGGCGATTTGCCGACGGCGACGCTGCGCTCGAGATAGATGTCGGTTTGCCCGGCGACCGCGGGGGCGCTGCGCACTGCCCGATCGCCGGTGAGCCGCAGCGCAGCAAGCACATCGAGGGCGGTCACCCCCGCGACGGCGGCGAGCGCCACGGAGGCCCGGCGGCGCCGGCCGCCACGGGCCAGGGCGAGCGAGAGTGCCGCAAGATCGAAAGTATCGCCGACCACGCGCGACCACAACCAGGGAGCGCGATCGCGTTGCGTCAGGATGCCGGCCCCCGCCGTCAGCTCCCTCGCGCCCACCAGCCGCATGAGCGTTGGGCTGCGGGTCCCGCTCAACCAGCAGACCAACCGCGGCATGGCGACGGCCGCGGCACCGAGACCGATGCTGAACCAACCGAGACCGCGCTCCAGCGAGTCGGCCGTCTCGAAGGGCGCGAATCCACGCCGCAGCGCGTGTCGCGCAGGTGGCGCTCCCGGCTCAATTCGGCCATAGCCTCCTGGTTGCGGCCAACTTTGTCCCAAGCCCTGCTGTGTGAGGTCGGTTGCCATGGGTTCTCTCCGGATGGGAGCGCCTCGCCGTCCGGGGCGCGCTCCCTACTGAATCCGAGAGAGACCCGGCGGTTCCGGCCGCCGGGACGCCGATGCGATCAGCCCCGCGACGAGCTGAAGCGGCGACCGCCGTGCGACCCGGAGCCGCGGCCGCTGCTGGGCCGCGCATGACCGCCGGACTGATGCCGCGGTCCGGACGAATGCCCGGATCCGCCTGGGTGGTGTCTCGGACCGGACTGATGCTTCGGCGGCGAAGGACGTGCAGGCGGGGCCGGACGCTGCTCCGCGGCCACCGGGAATTCCGGAGTCGCGGCGAGCGGCAGCGAGCGGCGCAGCAGGCGCTCGATGTCCTTGAGGAGGCCCGACTCATCGGGCGCGACCAGCGCGATGGCGCAGCCCGCGCCGCCGGCTCGAGCCGTGCGTCCGATGCGGTGCACGTAGTCCTCCGGGACGTTCGGCAGCTCGTAATTGACCACGAACGGCAGCTCCTTGATGTCGAGGCCGCGCGCAGCGACCTCGGTGGCGACGAGCGCCGTCGTCTTCCCGGTCTTGAACTCCTCGAGTGCCCGCACGCGCGCGTTCTGGCTCTTGTTGCCGTGGATGGCCGCGGTCGAGATGCCGGCGCCGGCGAGCTGCTCGGCCAGCCGGTTGGCCCCGTGCTTGGTGCGCGTGAAGACCAGCACCTGATGCCAGCCCCCGTCGCGGATCAGATGTGCCAGCAGATGACGCTTGTGCTCCTTGGGCACACGGTAGACCCGCTGGTCCACGCGGTCGGCCGTGGCATTGCGGGGCGCCACTTCGACGGTCACCGGATCGCGCAGCAGCCGCGTGGCGAGGTCACGTATATCGTCGGAATAGGTTGCCGAGAACATCAGGTTCTGTCGCCGGTCGGGCAGAAGCTTCAGCACCCGACGGATGGCATGGATGAAGCCCATGTCGAGCATCCGGTCCGCCTCGTCGAGGATGAAGTGACGCACCTCGCGCAAGTCGACGGCCCGCTGGCCGGCGAGATCGAGCAGCCGTCCCGGCGTGGCGACCAGAAGATCGCAGCCGGCACGCAGGGCATCGATCTGCGGGTTGATGCTCACACCGCCGAAAACGACGCAGATCCGCGTCTCGAGGTGGCGGCCGTACTGGCGGGCGCTCTCCGCCACCTGGGCGGCCAGCTCCCGCGTGGGAGTGAGGACCAGCGCCCGGGGTGCCCGGCCGGCGGAGCCCTGAGCGAGCGCCTGCAGCACGGGCAGCACGAAGGCGGCCGTCTTGCCGGTGCCGGTCTGTGCGCCGGCCAGCACGTCGCGGCCGGCGATCACCGCGGGGATCGCCTTCATCTGAATGGGGGTGGGCGTCTCGTAGCCCTGCTCGGCCACGGCGCGGGACAGCTCGGGCGCAAGCCCGAGGATCGAAAAAGACATGGATTCGGGGAACCTCTGTGTTGGCTTGCCGTGCCCGGCCGGGCCGGCATCGCCGAATGAAGGGGGCCTGGGTTTGGCGCCCCGCTGGATGCGACGCGAACTCTACCGGCTTTCGGGCCGCGCGTCGAGCCCCGAGAATGGCTACACTAGACGGCTAACGGGCAATGTGAACGGAACGGCGGCCGGCACCTCTAACCAAGCCATGCGGGTCCCTGGCGGACCGGCATCGAGTACATGCCCATCCATCCGCTCTGAAGGGGAGCTTTTTGATGATGTTCGACCGCGCTCGCGCCAAAAGCGGCGCCTTCGGCGCTCTGCGCCTCTGGATTTGCGGCTTCGGTGCGGCGCTCGCGGCGCTGCTGGCCGGCTGCACCGCCAATACCAAGGTCATTAACGGGACCCCGGTGGTGACCGTGAACGCCCAAGCGGCCGGGGACTTCTCGGCCTATGTGGTCGGTGTCACGCTCTACAGCGCGACGCGCAGCGACGGCTATGTCGCCTACCCCGCCGGCTACACGTACGAGGAATTCGCCGATCTCACCCAGCGTGTGGATCTCACGGAGCTGCTGAACGCGGTCGGGATTCCGACGGGCACGTACACCACCGTCACGATCGGCATCGACTACTCCTCGCCGATCGTCTATCTCAGAGGCCAGAGCACCGCAGCCACGGTGCAGAACGCCAGCAAAACACAGAATTTCGGCATCGTCTACATCAACGTCAAGCTCGATCCCGCGCATCCCCTCGTGGTCGGCCTCAACCGCTCGACGCCGCTCGCCCTCGATTTCGACCTGGCGGCGATGAACTCGATCAGTAGCAACACCGTGACCGTCAGACCCTTCGTGGCGGCAACGGCAGCACCGACCGACACGGGGCAGGTCCGGGCTCGCGGCCTCTTCGTGGCCGCAGATACGGGTGCCGGCAATTTCGTCGAGAACATCAGGCCGTTCGAGGACAACGTCTACTCCACGGTCGGCGCGCTCACGGTCAATACGAGCTCGACCACGTATTACAACATCAACGGCAAGGTCTATACCGGCTCCGCCGGCTTGGCAGCGCTGGCGGGCGTCATCTCGAATACGCCGGTGGTCGCCTATGGCACCCTCGGAGATATGTCCACGATCACGCCCGGTTTCAACGCGACGCAGGTGTACGCCGGCACCGTTGTCTCCAACGGCTCGTTCGAGCACGTACGCGGCATCGTCACCGCCCGAAGCGGCAATGCCCTCACGGTGAGCGACGCGACCTATCTGTATTACGAGGGCTATTGCATCAGCAACCTGTGCTTCACGTGGTATCCGACGTCCACCGTCAACATCAGCTCTTCCACACTGATCGCTCAGGACGGAGCAACGGGCACGAGCGCCTTTTCTTCGCAGTCGGTCTCCGTCGGCTCGCAGATCGATGCCGTCGGCCTCGGCTCGACCAGCAGCTCCGGCGCGCTGACGCTCGATGCGACGCAGGGCTATGTGCGGATACAGTCCACCCCCGCGTGGGGCACGCTCGTCACGGGCACTTCAGGGGCCGCCACGCTCAACCTGCTCGCGCTGGGTTCCCTGCCGGCGTCCGCATTCAATTTGGCGCAAGCCGGAGCCAACGCGACCGGCTATTCGGTGGACACCGCCGGGGCGACGACCGGCGCCGATCAGAGCGCAACTCCAACGGGCACGCTGTTGCGGGCTGACGGCTTTCCAACCGCATTCGGCTCAGGATCTCCCGCCTTCGACGCCGCCGCGGTGACGCCGGCCGGCTCGGAGGACGCCGACCTCATTGTCGAATGGAGCAGCGGCAGCGGCACCGCCTCTCCGTTCACCTCCTATGACAGCACGAGCCTCGTATTGAATCTCGCCAAGGCGACCACCGCGGAGGTCGTCGTCGGACCCAACCTGGCTCCGACTGGCCAGCAGAGCACCTCGATCACGGGGACGCCGGCCATCACGATCTCCGGCGGCAATCAGTTCGCGATCGGCAATGCGACCAATGGGATCTCGGTGTTCAGCACTCCGGCCGCCTTCGCCAGCGATCTCACCAGCACGCTGAACGGCTCCACGTCGGTGTACCGGGTCGTGGCCATCGGCTCGTTCGACTCCGCGACCAACACCTTCACGGCATCGCGGGTCGATGTTGCGCTCGAGTAGCGCGACATGCCCTGGAAGCGCCGCGAGCCGGGGCGCAGTCGCGCCCGCGCGCTGAACATCGCGGACCTACGCGCGATCGCGCGCCGGCGCGTTCCAGGGTTCGTTTTCGAGTACGTCGAGGGGGGAGCCGAGGACGAGGCGACGCTCCGGCACAACCGGGAGGCTTTCGCCGCGCTGCGCTTCGTGCCGCAGACGCTGATCGACACGCGCGGCAGAACCCTGCAGGCGCCGCTCTTCGGCCGGTCCGCGGCCGCGCCGCTCGTCATCGCGCCCACCGGCCTCAACGGCATGCTGCATCCCGGCGGCGACATCGCCCTGGCACGGGCTGCAGCCGGATTCGGCGTCCCCTATACCCTGAGCACGCTGTCGACCACTCGACTGGAGGACGTCGCGGCGCAGGCGGGCGGCCGCCTATGGATGCAACTGTACGTCATGAAGAACCGCGCAATCGCGGAAAGCATCATGGCACGCGCGGCGGCCGCGGGTTATGAGGCGTTGGTTTTCACGTCCGATGCCAACGTCTTCGGCTGCCGGGAGTGGGACAAACGCAATTACGCGCGCCCCGGAAAGCCGACCTGGCGGGCCGCGCTCGATTCCCTGCGCCATCCGCGCTGGCTGCTCGAGGTGCTGCTGCGCGAGGGCGTGCCGCGATTTCGCAACATCGAGGAGTTCCTGCCGCCCGGCGCCGCAAGCGCAGTCGGCGGCAGCACCATCATCCCGCAGATGTTCGAGCCGACGATCGCCTGGACGGACATCGCCTGGATACGCCGGCATTGGTCCGGAAAGCTGCTCGTCAAGGGTGTGCTCAGCGTCGAGGACGCACGGCATGCCCTGGATACGGGCTGCGACGGCATCGTCCTCACGAACCATGGCGGGCGGCAGCTCGATTACTGCGTGGCGCCCATCGAGGTGCTCGGGGAGATCGCCGCGGCGGTCGGCGATCGCCTGACGATCGTCATCGACAGCGGCTTCCGCCGCGGCAGCGATATCGCCAAGGCACTGGCGCTGGGCGCCCACACCGTGATGATCGGGCGCGCAGCCCTCTACGGGCTGGCGGCCGACGGCGAGCGCGGCGTGCGCCGTGCGCTCGACATGCTCGCCGTCGAGCTCGATCGCGTGCTCGGCCAGCTCGGCTGCCGGTCCGTGGCCGATCTGCGCGGGTCGCTCCTGCGCCAGTCGGGCGACTAGGCCGCGAGCACGCCTTTTGCCTTGGCGGCGTGCGTGGCGATCGCATCCATCAGGCCCGGAGAGAGGCAGTCGTAGGGCTCGAGCCGCAGCTCCTTGAGGCGCGAGCGCACCTCGCCCATTCGCGCGGGCGGGAAGCCGGACTCGATGATGGACGAGACGAACGCGGCGAAGTCGGGCGCCGCCCAGCCCTGCTCCTTGAAGCGCTCCGGATGGACGAAATCGAACCCGTAGAACGGGTGATTCTTGTTCTCGATCCGGCCGTACAGGTGCACGCCGCAGCCCGTGCAAGCGTAGCGCTGGATCGGGGCATTGGTGTCGACGATTTTCAGCTTCTGCCCGTTCGCCGTCACCGACAGCTTGTCGCGCGGCACTACCGCAACCAATGAAAAGAGCGCCCCTTCCGGCTTCCAGCACTTGGAGCAGCCGCAGACGTGATCGAACGCGACGTTGGCCCCGAGGCTGACCGTTACCGGCGAGGACGAGCACTTGCAGGTAAGCGTGCCGCCGGCGAAGGAGGCATTGCCGGGCTTGACGCCGCCGTCGACGGACGGATGGATCGAGATAGCCATGATATTTTTCCTCTCAGCGGTTGTTGGCTTCAGAACGTCACGACCGAGCGGATCGACTCGCCCCGGTGCATGAGATCGAAAGCATCGTTGATCTTCTCGAGCGGCATGACGTGAGTGATGAGGTCGTCGATGTTGATCTTCTTGTCCATGTACCAGTCGACGATCTTCGGGACATCGGTGCGGCCGCGCGCGCCGCCGAACGCGGTGCCCTTCCAGACCCGGCCGGTCACGAGCTGGAATGGGCGGGTCTTGATCTCCTGCCCAGCCCCGGCGACGCCGATGATCACCGAGACGCCCCAGCCGCGATGGCAGCATTCCAGCGCCTGGCGCATCAGGTCGACGCTGCCGACGCACTCGAAGCTGTAATCCGCTCCGCCGTCCGTCAGCGCGACGAGGTGCTGGACCAGATCCCCGCCCACCTCCTTGGGGTTGACGAAGTGCGTCATGCCGAAACGCTCGGCAAGCGGCTTGCGCCGTGCGTTCAAATCGACGCCGATGATCTTGTTGGCGCCCACCATGTGCGCCCCCTGAATGACGTTGAGTCCGATGCCGCCCAGGCCGAATACGACCACATTGGCGCCAGGCTCGACTTTCGCGGTGTTGATGACCGCACCGACACCGGTGGTCACTCCGCAGCCGATGTAACAGACCTTCTCGAAAGGCGCATCCTCGCGGATCTTGGCGAGGGCGATCTCCGGCAGCACCGTGTAGTTGGAGAACGTGGAGCAGCCCATGTAATGGTGCACTTTCTCCCCGCCGATCGAGAAGCGGCTGGTGCCGTCCGGCATCACGCCCTTGCCCTGCGTCGCGCGAATCGCAGTGCAGAGGTTGGTCTTGCGCGACAGGCAGGACTTGCATTGCCGGCACTCCGGCGTGTAGAGCGGAATGACGTGATCACCCTTCTTCAGCGAGGTCACGCCCGGTCCGACGTCGACCACGATACCCGCGCCCTCGTGGCCGAAGATCACCGGGAAGAGCCCCTCCGGGTCGGCACCCGAGCGGGTGAACTCATCGGTGTGGCAGACCCCACTCGCCTTGATCTCGACCAGGACCTCCCCGGCCTTCGGGCCCTCCAGGTCGACCGTCACGATCTCGAGCGGCTTGCCGGCCGCGTACGCAATGGCTGCCTTGGTTTTCATGTCTCTCCTCTCTACTTATAATCGACGCGGTGCCCGTGAGTTTAGCCGCGGTAGCGCCAGAAGCCGCGCGGGGCAGCGGCCGGGGGCACCTCTCCAGGGCCGTTGTGCCAATACGGAACAATCCCCTGGATCCCTGTACCGCTTTCGATGCTCGCGGGAGCGCGGTCGTCCAGCGTGGCATAATGGCCGCTCGTGTGAGAGGGGGACTCCATGCTGCAACCGATCGGCAGTCACGCGCGCTACATTCAATCGGTATTGCGGGGGACCGCGGGTAACGAGGGCCCGGGCACGCCCGATTACGTGAAGCGCTCCTGGCTGCGCTGCCTCACGCAGTACCATCTCGACCCGCAGTCCCAGCGGGAGCCCTATGTGCTGCCGCGCGACGAGCGCCTGGCGCGCAAGGAGCGTAGCCTGGAGCTCGTCTCTTTCGCCGACGCGGAGATGGCGCACCTCTACCATCAGCTCGCCGGCTCCGGCTATTCCATCATCCTCACCGACCGGGACGGCGTACTCCTCGACTATTACGGGGACCTCAGTTTCCGCAACGCCGCATTCCGCACGGGCCTCGTGCTCGGGGCGGTGTGGAGCGAGGAGCACGGCGGCACCAACGGCATGGGCACCTGCCTCTTCGAGCGGGCGCCGCTCATCGTGCACCGCGACCAGCACTTCTTCTCGCGCAACACGGGCCTCACCTGCTGCGCGGCGCCGATCTTCGACTATCGCGGCGACCTCGTGGCAGTGCTCGACGCCTCCGGCGAGTCCGACCGCGCGCAGCAGCACACCCTGGTGCTGGTCAACATGTCGGCGCAGATGATCGAGAATCGCCTCTTTCTCTATCGCTTCAAGGACGAGTTCGTGGTGCGCTTCCACAGCCGGCCGGAGCTGGTCGGCACCTGGGGTGAGGGCATCATCGCACTCAATGCCGCCGGGGCGATCGCCGCCCTCGACCGCAACGCGCTCTTTCAGCTCGGTGTCAAGAGCGCGAGCGAGCTCACCGGGGCGCCGCTCGAGCGGGTATTCAACATCTCGCTCAGTGCGCTCATCGGCCGCAGCCAGAAGAAGTCCTTTCACCCGCTGCCGATCTACGACGCCCGCCATGGCGGCCGGTTCTTCGCGATCGCGCAGGCGCCGCAGTCGAAGCGCGCGCTCGGCAGCAAGCAGCGGCTGGCGCGCATCGAGGAGCTGCCGGCGCCCGATCCGGGGCGCAGCCCCCTCGATGAGCTCGATTTCGGCGATCCCATGATGGCGCGCAACATCCAGGCGGCGCGGCGCACGCAGTCGCGCGAGGTGCCGATCCTCCTCCTCGGCGAGTCCGGGACGGGCAAGGAGTTCTTCGCCCGCGCCATGCATGCCTCGAGCGACCGCGCCGACAAGCCCTTCGTCGCGGTCAACTGCAGCTCCCTGCCGGAGACGCAGCTCGAGCGCGAGCTTTTTGGCCGCCCGACCAGCCCCCGCACGGCAGCCCCGATGCCACCTCCCGCAGGTGCAGCGTCATCGCAAGGTGACGGCTCCGCCTCCGCGCCGGCCAAGGCCGAGGGGGATGAGGACCTCGGTCGTGTCGTGCAGGCGAACGGTGGGACGTTATTCCTGGACGATGTGGGAGAGCTGCACCTAGAGCTGCAGGCGCGGCTTCTGCACGTGATCGAGGAGCGCGAAGTACTGCGACCGGATGGCGAGGCACCCGTCCGTGTCGACGTTAGGGTAGTCAGCGCGGCGCGCGGTGGCCTGCAGGAGAAGGTGCGCCGCGGTGAGTTCCGTGAGGATCTCTTTTATCGTCTGCAGAGCCTGGTGCTGACGCTGCCCCCGCTGCGCGAGCGCAAAGACAAGGCCGCACTCATCCGGCACGTGTTCGCACAGGAGAGCGCCGCGACACCGTCGGTGACCTTGGGTGATGACCTGGCCGATGCGCTGCGCGCCTATGCGTGGCCAGGCAACATCCGCCAGCTTCGCAACGTGCTGCGCGGCATGATCGCCATGCGCTCAGGCGACCGGCTCGACGGCAGCTGCCTGCCCGCCGATTATGGCGTAGGCGAGCCGGAGCCCGTCGCCTCGGACGAGTCCAACCTGCCGCCCGAGGCCCAGGGCCTGAATCCGCTGGAGAAGGCGGAGCGCGGCGCGCTTCTCAAGGAGATCGAGCTGCACCACGGCAACATCAGCCGCGTTGCGCAGAAGCTCGGGATCGGCCGCAACACCCTCTACCGCAAGATGCGGCGGCTGGGGATCACGCTCCCGCCGCGGCATTAATGCCTGGGAGCGCCTGACTCCCCGTGACTCCGCCGGGCCACGGTATCGCGGCCCACGATCTTCGAGAAGAGGCTGTCCTCCTCGTAGACGAAGGCGAGCTTGCGCTGCTCGAACTCCTCGAAGAACTCCTCCCATGAGATCTCCGTCAGCGCCTGATGCTCCGACTGCGGCACGTCGGGGAACATGATCCGTACGATGCCGACATCGCCACCCTGATGGGTACGAGCCACCGCGGCAGGCTTGCCACCCTTCTTCTCGGCCCACTTGCGGATCGTCTCGTGATTGGTCGTCACTTCTGACATGGCATCACCTCGCGCGGCATCATCCATCGTGACTGGTCAGGTAAACATACACGTACGCCGTGATGAAGAGCACGCACAGGCCACAGACGAGAAAGGTTGCGCAAGCGGCGGTGAGATAGACGAAGACGGGTGACGTCGCCTCGACGTGTCCGCCGGTCCCACCGAGTGCGTCGAACGCCATGGTGAGCGGCGCCACCCCTGCCAGCACGAAGGCCCACCGGCGCATGCAGGCCGTGAGCTCTCCCCGCCGCCGACGATTGTGCCGGTAGGCGGCGATACGCTCCTCACGCGTTCCGCCGCTGACGTCTCGCATCAGCCGGAACGGCGACAGCGCACGCAGCAGTGGCTCGAGCATTCCCATTCCCGCGCGCCGGGGCGCGCCTCTTCCATTCACTTGCAGGGTAGACGGTCGAGGGCGCCCCATGTTCCGGGCGCGGCGTCGCCGGTTGAGCGACAATGCGCAGCCTATTGGGCCTGAGCGGACGGAGCGGCATCCATGTCAGAGACCATCTTCGGCAAGATCCTGAGCGGCGCGATTCCCTGCCACAAGGTCTACGAGGACGATCGGGTCTTTGCGTTCCTCGATATCAATCCGCTGAGCGCCGGCCATACCCTGGTCGTCCCGAAGGAGCCCGCCAAGACCCTGGATGCGCTCTCCGACGAGTCCGCCGCCGCCCTAGGCCGCGCCCTGCCCCGCATCTGCCGCGCCGTGATCGCAACCACCGGGGTCAGGGAGTACAACGTCCTCGAGAACAACGGCGCCGGGGCTCACCAGGCCGTAGCCCACGTCCACTTCCACATCATTCCGAAGCCGAATCACGGCGAAGGCCTCGGCATCGGCTGGCCGGCCCGGGCGCTGGACCAGAAGGCGGGGGCCGAGCTCGCCGCGAAGCTGCGCGCCGCGCTGGGATGAGGTGAGCCGGCTGGCCGCGGGGCGGCTATCGCGCGAGCGCCGCAATCTCCGGTTGCTCCCCACCCCCTCCGCTTGTAGAATGCGCGCCCCTCCTGGTGCGGGGTGGAGCAGTCTGGCAGCTCGTCGGGCTCATAACCCGAAGGTCGCAGGTTCAAATCCTGCCCCCGCTACCACATTCCATACAGCCCGCCGCGCTCGCGGCGGCTTCCAGCAGAACGTTGCGGTTCACTCCCACTCTGGCAACCAGGTAGGGGCGCTCGCCGGCGTTCGTATTGCCCGGGCGCAGCGGCACCTTCCCGCCGAACATCTCGAAGAGAAGCGCTCGAGCTTGCATGATCGATCGGGGGTTGCGTAGGCCGAGATTACCTGCCCCGAGGCGCTCGCGCAGGGAAGATGCAGCCCCCGGAAGCATGCGGATAATGCGGGCGGTTTCCCTCTCTGCCTGGATCGGGCGAGTCCGCTTTAGCGCGCGGAGCTCCTCCTCGGCTTTGTCGATCGCGGCGAGGGCGACAGTCTGGGATAAGCTCCCTGCCTTCATAAGGCTACGCAGCTGTTCGATCTCCGCAGCCTTCTTGCTTACCTCGACATTCTGCTCCTTCGGAACTGGACCCGCCTCACAAGACTCCTGTCTGCGCACCCGATCAAGCACCTGCCTCTCCAGCAACGCGATGCCTTCTGGAGAAAGAATCTCGGCGACCAGTTCATGAAGGAGCTTACGCTCAGCCACACGGACAGCGACCCGGACCCCGTTGGTGCAGGCGGCCACCCCACTGTCCTGGTGGGAGGCACATCCGAATTCCCTTGAATTGACGTTGCGAAAACTCGCGCCGCATTCTGCGCAGACCAGAATCCCCGAGAGCACATACCGGGGTTGTCGACCCCTCGCCCTCAACGCGGCACGAACATTCGCGCTCGCACGCACGATATCCCCCTGCCGCGCCTTCACGGCGTCCCATAAGTCCTGCGGGACGATCCGCAATCGCTCCTCATGGTGCGTTACGAGCGCGCTGTCGTCGTTCAGCTCCCAGCGACG
>Ga0134126_10002277_pt1 | contig 24287 bp, 18 predicted proteins | sample KB31752_FD_96881 | JGI IMG/M metagenome (GOLD analysis project Ga0134126, IMG submission 96881) | Terrestrial soil microbial communities with excess Nitrogen fertilizer from Kellogg Biological Station, Michigan, USA - KB3-175-2 | ecosystem: Environmental > Terrestrial > Soil > Unclassified ... | reverse complement strand
TCCGTAACTGACGTCCACGAGACCAGGGTGATCGGTGAAGGCCCGGATCAATTAACGGCGAGCGGCGTGTTTCGTGTCGTCACAATCAAAACTCGCCTTGATGAAACCACTATTAGCCGAAACAGAGGCGACCGCCTGCTGTACCCAAATTCACGAATTGTCTCGATCAAGGACGAGAACGGAACGCAATACTTCCCCTCAGCCATCGCCCATAACGTACTTCAAAAATCGCAAACAGCAGGCACCGCGATGACCATCCCTTTACGACCCGGTGAGTCGTATTCAACCACGCTCGCTTTCGACTTGCCCGCCGACATCAAGAATCCGACCTTGCTTATCAATGAAGGTGAGTTCCTGACGCATTTCGTGATTGGCCATGAAAACAGTTTTCTTCACAAGAAAACTCGATTCCAGCTCTAGTTCAAACCAATGGAAAACTATGACGTAGTCATCATCGGCGCCGGCCTGGCGGGATTGCACTGCGCCCGCCTTCTGGGCAAGCGCGGACTGAGCATACTCCTCGTTGATCGCAAAGAAACTCTCGACACCTCGATTCACACTACCGGTATTTTTGTTCGTCGCACGCTGGAAGACTTCGACATACCGGATGACTGTTTAGGGCCGGCTGTCAGGCATGTGACTTTATATTCGCCCTCACGCCGGCGAATGGAATTGGTCAGTCCTCATGATGAATTCCGCGTAGGGAAGATGGGCCAGCTCTACCTGCGTTATCTCGACCATTGCCGGCGTGCAGGAGTGGCCTGGCTACCCGGCACTCGTTACCTGGAACACTCCAGCAACCAAAACAAGATCTCAGTGCGACTGGAAACCATTGCCGGCGGCAATGCTTCACGCTGGGTGACCACTCGTTATCTGGTCGGCGCCGACGGCGCAAACTCGCGCGTGGCTCGCGACCTCGGGCTCGAACTCAATCGCGAGTGGATTGTTGGCGTGGAGGATGTCTTCACCGGAGTACCGCTTGACGGACCTCCTCGTCTTCACTGCTTTCTCGACCCGACGATAGCACCGGGTTACCTGGCCTGGATCGCACATGATGGCGAGGAAACCCATGTTGGAGTCGGTGGTTATGCGGCGATGTTTGAGCCGGTGAAGGCGCTCGAGAATTTTAAGGCCGGCTTACCGGGCATCATTGACTTGCGCAACGCCACGCAAAGAGAGCGACGAGGCGGGCGCATTCCGGTTGGCGGGGTGTTGCGCAACATCGCCAACCAGCAGGGCCTGCTCATTGGTGATGCCGCTGGTGCGGTCTCGCCGTTGACTGCAGGCGGTCTCGATCCCTGCATGCGACTCTCAGCTTTCGCAGCGGCCGTGATTGCCGAATGCCTCGAAACTGGAAACGCGGAAGTGCTTGCGGCCTATTCGGGCGAACTATTTCGCGCACGATTTGCTTCGCGGCTCTGGATGCGAAAGCTGGTATCAACGGTTCGACACCCTGCGTTGCTGGAGTTCACCTGCGCAACCCTGCGTCTTCCGCTCTTCAACTCAATTGCCTGGCATGTATTTTTCGGCCGCGGCTCTTTTCCGGATGTCGATGTGCAGTTCGCACCTGCCCCCAAGTGTGGAACTACAGGAGTCTTGCCGTGAAGACTCCATCAGAACGAGGCAGTTTTTTTATGACCCGGAACTTTCCACCGCTCGCGGCGTGCAATGCTGCACCTTCAATCAATGTAGTTATTCACACGTGCGTCCTGTGGTCTGCCACATTGCCTGCCTGCGGTAAGTCATCAAAATGGACCTGAATGAAGGATGCGCGGGGATGTTGTCTTCTAAACTAAAGGAGTCTTTGAAATGACCAGGAGAATTTTTGCCATTGCTTTTATTTTTATTTGCACCTCGGTTGCCTGGGCCATCCTCGGCGGCACGATCTTCTCGCGGACTTACTCGCTGGACGAGATTGCAGCGAATCGCGTGGTTTCTACCTGGGGCGCGCCGCAAAATCAGGCCCCACCCGTCGCCTCCTTCAAACAAACTGTGGCACGTAATGAAGAGAGTACCGAGAATGGCAAGAAAATTGTTAAGACCATCAATGATGAGGTCACGACGACACTACCACTGGAAAGCAGCGTGGTTGATGTTGACCTTGACCTCGAGCATCGTCAAAAGGGGCTGCTCTGGTATAGCACCTACAAAGTGAAGTATGCCGGAGCTTATGGGTTCCGCAATACCAGCGACAAAGAACAGGTCATCACTTTTGTGCTGAACTTCCCTACGCCGAAAGCTATTTACGACGACCTGGTTTTTACGGTCGATGGGTCGCCAGTCGAGGTTAACAATCAACAGAATGCTGCGATTGGCTGGGTCAAGATTCCCGCCGGACAAGTGGCGCGACTTGACGTCGGCTATCGCTCTCAAGGGCTCAACGAGTGGCGCTACAGCTTTGGCAGCAACGATGTGGCTCAGGTTCGAGATTTTTCCCTAAAAATGAAGACTAACTTCAAAGACATTGATTTCCCCGACAACACGCTGTCTCCTTCCGAGAAGCACGAGACTGATAAGGGTTGGGATTTGACCTGGTCTTACAAAAATCTGGTTTCGGGATATCAAATCGCCATGGTCATGCCTGAGAAGTTGCAGCCGGGTCCGCTGGCCGGCAGAATCAGTTTCTTCGCGCCAGTCTCTCTCTTCTTTTTCTTCTTTCTGATGCTGATCATCACTACCTTGCGCGGAATCGATCTTCACCCGATGAATTATTTCTTTCTCGCCGCGGCCTTTTTCTCCTTCCATCTGCTGCTCGCTTACCTGGTGGATCATGTTTCTATCCATGTTGCCTTTGGCATATCCGCAGTCGTGTCTGTTTTTCTGGTGGTGAGCTATCTCCGGCTCGTGGTCGGGATTCACTTCGCCAGTCGTGAAGCCGCGCTGGCGCAGCTGGTTTACCTGGTCATGTTCTCCTATGCCTTCTTCCTCAAGGGCTTCACTGGGCTCGCAATCACGATCGGTTCGGTGGTTACACTGTTCGTGGCGATGCAGGTGACGGGACGAATACGCTGGACGGACAAATTCTCACTGAAACCTGCGGAACAACCAGCCGGAGAATTGGTCTAACTGTTAATAAGCCGGTCCCCGGAGCGTTAAGGTTGTAGCAAACGTTCCGGGGAACTCCCCTGAAAGCGCCAGCCGAAGCGGATGGCCTGCCGATCCCGTACGAATTTTCGTAACGGTCGGGCAGTCTAAATCCTTCTAAACTTCGGCCTTCGTTTTGTCGTACAGGCTGTTGACTTGAGAACCGCTGGGAATGCGCACGCAGTAATCTAAACAATGAGAGCCTTTTTTTCTTTTTACGCCGATGCCTTACGGATTGCCGTACAGTCGATTTTTGCCCATAAGTTGCGGGCTTTTCTCACCTTGATCGGAATCATCATCGGGGTTGCATCAGTGGTCACGGTCGGAGCTTCAATCAGCGGCCTGAACACTTATGTCGTTGACAAGGTCGCAAAAATCCTGGGCAGCAACCATTTCATGATCGCTCGCATTGCCGCCAACGGTCGTCTTTCGGATGAAGATTTTGAGCGAATGAATCGTCGCAACAAGCGACTCAATTGGGACGATTTTGAGTGGGTCAAGGACCACTGTAAGTCGTGCGTCGAAGTGGGAGCGCAGTCACAAGGCCAGGCGGATTTGAAACAGGACAATATCGAGTTTCCCGGCGCCCTGGTGTTTGGATCTTCGGCCAACATGGTGGATATCGAAGACAAGACAATAGTGGACGGCCGCTTTATTTCGGCGGACGAAGTACAGCGTTCGGCGCTGGTTTGTGTTCTCGGCGGCGACATCAAAGATAAGTTCTTCCCGAATACTGACGCCATCGGCAAGACCTTGAAAGTTCGTGGGCTACCGATGCGAGTTGTTGGAGTTGAAGAAAAGCGCGGTTCCTTCTTTGGTGACTCAGTCGATCGTCATATCTATATTCCCGTTACCACGCACCTGCAACTTTGGGGACGCAACGGATTACAAATTCATGGCAAAGGATCCAATCGAGAAACCTTTCAACAGGCAATTGAAGATGCTCGAGTTGCCCTGCGCGTCAAACACCAGTTGAAGGGAAACGAAGAAGACGATTTTGGGCTGGTAGATGTCGAGGCGCTCAACAATCAGATCGATCAGTTCACGAGCGGTATTGCCGCTGTGGTAGTTCCGATCACTCTCATCACTCTAGTTGTAGGCGGCATTGTAGTGATGAACATCATGCTGGTCAGTGTTACCGAGCGAACGTTTGAGGTTGGACTGCGAAAAGCTGTAGGGGCGACGAGGAGACAGATTCTGCTTCAGTTTCTCATCGAGTCGGGCATTCTTTGCGCTTTCGGTGGTGTGCTTGGCCTGCTCCTGTCGTGGGGCGTCACTGTCTTGATTACGGCTCTGGCCTCCATAACGATGACGATAACCATAGGCTACATAATAATGGCGCTGGGTGTTTCATCGGCGATCGGAATGATCGCCGGCATCTATCCCGCGTTTAAAGCAGCGCGGCTTGATCCCATTCTGGCGCTAACTCAGGCAACGTAATGCGGGCAAACCTCGGAAATGAAATTTAAACTGCCACAAAGTGTATTGCGCGAAACGCTGCGAATGGCGCTCGATAGCGTGCGCTCGCATAAGTTCCGGAGTTTCCTGACGGTCCTGGGTATCGTGATCGGCGTCATGACGGCGATCATTATCGCTTCCATTCTCACTGGTTTACGTCAGAACATCGTATCTATCATCGAAGAGTACGGCACCAACAACATCTACGCATTTCATCTATCCACCGGTCCACGTACCGGCGAAGACCGTTCCGAACGAACCAGAAAACCGCTGACGGTGGCTGACGCGGAAACGATCAAAGAACAGGCCAGCGCGGTTGAGGAAGTGGGCCAGGTGGCTCCGAATATCGGTTACAGCGGTGGGCCCTTCGACGACAACATCTCTTATGAGGGACATAATTATCGCTGGGGCAACACGCAGGGAGTTTCGGCGAACTACGCAGGCATTACCAACATCGCGATCAGAGAAGGACGCTTTATCACTGAGAATGACGATCTACAGCGCGCGAACGTCATGGTCATCGGCGTGAATGCTGCAGACGCACTTTTCCCAGTGAAGAGTCAGCAAATAGCCGGAACCAAGGTGCGCATGGGTGGGATAAACTTCGAGATCGTGGGCGTGCTCGAGAAAAGGAAGGCCGGCTTCTTCGGAGAAAACGAAGAAGACAATGCTGTCTTCATCCCCTTTCGCACCGCCCAAAAAGTTGCGCCCGCCAAAGGATATCTGCTGCTGGTAATCAAAGCTCTACCCGGGATGGTCAATGAAGCCCTGCAACAGTCAGAAGACATTCTGCGACGGCGACGGAATGTTAATTTTGGCGATCCTAATAACTTCGACATCAAGACTGCCGATAAGTTTATTGAACAGTTTGACAGCATCACGGCAATGATCGGGTTAGTTGCCATCGCCATCTCCAGTCTGGGCCTCCTGGTTGGGGGCATTGGCGTGATGAATATCATGCTGGTAAGCGTGACCGAACGAACAAAAGAGATCGGAGTGCGGAAAGCTCTGGGTGCGCGCCGAAGAGATATCGTCCGCCAGTTTCTGTTTGAGGCGATGACCCTTACATTTCTCGGTGGCATTCTGGGCGTCATCCTCGCTGTCGGTATTAGTAAACTTGTAATGCTCTTCGTACCTGCGTTGCCCGCTTCAATTCCAACCTGGGCCGTCGTTTCCGGACTCACAGTTTCCATCGGCGTCGGCATCCTCTTCGGTGTATGGCCGGCTCGCAAAGCTTCTCGCCTCGATCCGATCGAGTGTCTGCGCTACGAATAAAACCTTAATCTCTAGCCAAGGATTTACGCAGATCAGAATTGGGGGCTGCCTGCTCTGAATCTCGGATCCGTTTCTTCAGATTTGCGATTATCCGCCTTAATCCGCGGCTGGTTTCTGCCCTCGGCTCAAAATGATGTCTGACGAACGATCGGGATCGTATAAGATGGCAGGGCATGATCACGAAGCAGCCGTCGCGCGATTTAGTCAAAGATCATCTCACTTATCTTCAGGTCGAGAAGGGACTCGCGCGTCACACGCTCGAAAGTTACCGCAGAGATCTGGCACGACTGGATCGTTGGGCGAGCAAAGCCGGTAAGCCGATAGCGGATTTGACGCGGCCCGACCTGCGCAAATGGATCGCGAATCTTTCTCGCGAAGGCCTGGCGCCCACTTCAGTGGCGCGAGCGGTTAGCGCCGCTCGTGGTTTCTTTAAGTTTCTCATGCTCGATGGTCACATCAAGTTCCACCCGGCGGAAGACCTCGATACGCCGCAAAAGTTTTCCTACCTGCCGAAGTTTCTGACTGAAGATGAAATCGATCGCCTGTTTGCAACACCTGACATTTCGACGGAAGAAGGAATACGAGATCGCGCGATGCTGGAGCTGATGTATGCCGCCGGCTTGAGAGTTTCCGAACTGGTGACTCTGAAGCAGGCTGAGGTGGACGTGCACAGCGGCGTCGTCAACTGCCATGGCAAAGGCAGCAAAGAGCGGCGGGTACCGGTCGGCAAGAGTGCGATCCACTGGCTGCAGCAATATGCGTCAGTCAAAGCGGGCTATGGAAAGTCGCCCCATCCCAATCTCTTTCTGCACCGTGGCAAGCCCCTGACGCGCCAACTTGCCTGGGCAATGATTAAGACTTACGCCGAAAAGATCGGGCTCGAGCATGTTTCCCCCCACACCTTGCGTCACAGTTTTGCTACACACCTGCTGCAACACGGTGCGGACTCGCGTTCGGTGCAGGCACTGCTGGGCCACAGTGATATTTCAACCACTCAAATCTATACACACATTACCGACCGTCACCTGCGGGCCGCTTACGACAATCATCACCCGCGCGCGCGTGCTGTCGGCAACCGCGACAAGCCGAAAAGCGATTGAATCAAACTAATGTTTCTTCCGCGCCAGCCCTCTGACGAAACCATCCGCCAGTTCATCTCATCGCAGCACGACCTGCCATTTTCCTATCGCGAAGTTGGTGCGACGCGCGGTGAAGAAAAGCCTTCGGGTTACAACGTGGATCACAACCGCGTAAGGCTCGGAGATGGAGAAGAGGTTTACCAGCGCGCGGTTGCAGCTTTGCGAAAATGGAAACAGTTTGATCTGGGTTGGGTGACGATCGTGCCGCCGAACACGCCGGTTGAAGTCGGACGCATCGTGGCGATTCAGGCCCGCACTTTCGGATTCTGGTCACTGAGTGCGGCCAGGATTGTGTATGTCATCGAAGACAAGGCGCCGGTGAAGCGGTTCGGCTTTGCGTATGGCACGCTGCCAAATCACGTGGAGTGTGGTGAAGAAAGATTTACGATCGAACGGCGTGAAGACGACTCTGTTTGGTACGACATCTATGCTTTCTCCCATCCTCAACATCCGCTCGTGAGGCTCGGGTTTCCGATTGCGCGCAAGCTGCAGCAAAGTTTTGTGAGAGATTCGCTCGCGGTAATGGCGCGAGCTTCGACCTAGTGGCAAAAAACGACGCGCAAATTTACAAAATATGATCGTTTCTGGAGGCGATACAAAAGTTCATCAGTCGCTGGATGGACAGTCACTATTGCTACACAAAATCAGATCTGGGAGCGAAGCGACCAGCCGATAACTCAACCGACAAGTTTCCAAATTGGAGCGTCGTCCTTTTTCCAACTTTTCGCGTACAAGGACACTTGCATAAGATTACCCGGACCGACCCTTGAAGCGCTGTGAGTACAGTCTTAGACGGACGGCCTCGCACAACCAAGAGGCCGCTAATATGCTACAATTTGCTCGATTCACTGACATTTCCACACCGAAGACTGCAACCAGTCGAAACCAGGAGGACAGATATTGTGGCTACCGAACTGAAACGTGCAACGGCTACCCTTGAGCGGATTGAAGAACTCCTGGGCGATAGCGCAAGGACGCTGCTGGATCATAAGTCAGAAACGATCGACCAGGGTCAAATCAGCCTACCTGGCCCCGATTTTATCGATCGCGTTTGGGCTTATTCGGACCGCTCGCCTTCTGTTTTGCGATCACTACAGTCGCTTTTTGACAATGGCCGCCTTGCCGGTACCGGATATCTTTCGATCCTGCCGGTAGACCAGGGTATCGAACATTCGGCCGGGGCATCGTTTGCTCCAAACCCCCAGTACTTCGATCCGGAAAACATCGTGAAGCTGGCTATCGAAGGCGGTTGCAATGCCGTGGCTTCGACGTTTGGCGTCCTGGGTTCCGTCGCGCGAAAGTTTGCGCACAAGATTCCTTTCATCGTGAAGATCAATCACAACGAGTTGCTGACGCTGCCGAATAAGTTTGATCAGGTTTTGTTTGGCACCGTGAAGGAAGCGCAGAACATGGGCGCGGTGGCGATTGGCGCGACCGTCTATTTCGGGTCCGACGAATCAACCCGCCAGATAACTGAAATTAGCCAGGCCTTCGCCCAGGCGCATGAACTTGGCATGGGCACAATTCTCTGGTGCTACATGCGCAATTCCGGTTTCAAGACTCCCGAAGGCGATATGCACGCTGCCGCAGACCTCACCGGACAGGCAAATCATCTCGGCGTGACTATTCAAGCCGACATCATTAAGCAGAAACTTCCGGAAAGAAATGGCGGCTACATGGCGGTGGAGAAGGCACTCGGCAAGTCGTACGGTAAAACAAGCAAGCTCGTCTACGAAAAGCTCACTACTGACAACCCTATCGATCTGGTTCGCTATCAAGTGGCAAATTGCTATATGGGCCGCTGCGGGCTGATCAATTCCGGCGGCGAGTCGAAAGGCGCGAGCGACCTGGCAGAAGCGGTGCGTACTGCGGTTATCAACAAACGTGGTGGCGGCACCGGTCTTATTTCCGGTCGCAAGGCATTCCAAAGGCCGATGGCAGAAGGCGTTGAATTGCTGAATGCAATCCAGGATGTCTATCTCAGTGACGAGATCACGATAGCGTAGTCCGCTCCGCACCACTCAAGAGTTTAGAGTTCAAGCTTTAGCTTGTGCGTTAACTGAGCGGTGACAGCTTTACACAAAACTATTCCCGAAAAAGTCGTTGGCATCAGATAACGTTTTTTCGGCACTGCCTTCTTGTGGACCGACGAATACAGAACCGGGAGCGGTAGCGACCGGCATCCACGAACGGTGGAGTTCAGCGTGATTGTACTCGTCCAAATCGCGACGTTATTTATCGCCCGTCCGTCCCGGTCGCTACCGCTCCCGGTTCTGTATTCGTCGGCCCACAATGAAAAGGAATTAGTCGTCAGATTCTATCTAATCCTACAGCAATATGATTTCGCTACCTCTTAAACTCTGAACTTTTTGAGTCTCAATCAGGAATTCCCGCAATCCTTTCATCATGCGGCGCCCGTATATCAACTGAGTCGAAATGTCGTTGGGAGTGCAACTCGAATCAGCAGAAAGGTCTGACGTTGAGCTTCTTCATGCCGTGGCCCGTGGCGATGAAGCGGCTTTGGCGCGCCTTTATGACGCCTACCGGGTAATCCTGTTTGGCTTGCTCGTCCGTATATTGAATAGCCGCGAAGAAGCGGAAGACATTCTCCAAGACGTTTTCATTCAGGTTTGGCGGCGGGCGAAGGACTTTGACGAAAAACGAGGGCGGCCGTTTACCTGGCTGGTCACCCTGGCGCGCAGCCGGGCAATCGACCGTCTGCGTCAGCTCGGCGCGCGGCAGCGTCTGGCGACCGGAGCAGCTCAGGAACAAACCGAAATGGTTTCCGACGCGTTGTCGGATACCATCCGAGTGGCCCAACGTGAGACTGTTCGACAAGCTCTGGCGGAACTCCCCGAAGAGCAAAGACACACGCTGGTGCTGGCCTATTTTGATGGACTAACCCAGTCGGAAATAGCAGCGAAGCTTAACGCCCCGTTGGGAACGATTAAAACGCGGATGCGCTCAGGAATGATCAAACTGCGCGCGCTCTTAGGAAAACAATTGGAGAACTTCGGCTAACACAGGAAACATGACGCACGAGGATTACAAAGAACTGCTGGCGGCAAAGGCGCTGAGTGCGCTTGATGCAGCCGACGCTCGCGCGTTGACTACTCATCTTGAAGGCTGCGCCGACTGCCAATCCGAAATGGTTGAGTTGCTGGACGCGGCCGCGCTCCTCGCCTATCAGGCCGAGCCGCTTGAGCCGTCAACAAAAATACGAGGGCAGCTACTGGCAAGTGTGCGTGCTGAAGTTCAAACGGCGTCACGGAGCGATCGCGTTTCGCCTGACGTCTCGCAGCGCGACGGAAAAGTACTAGCGTTTGAACGGCCATCGAGAAATATCTGGTCGTCGCTCGGATCTTTCGGCGCCCTCGCAGCCACGCTCGCCTTCGTGGCCCTGATCATTGCGCTGGCGGTCTTGTGGCAGAAGAATCGAACTATGCAGAGTGAACTGGCACGGTTAAAGGCCGAGATGAATCAAACGCAAGTACAGCGTGACCGTGAGCGCGCGATGGGCGAATTATTAACGTCACCCGACGGGCATATGGCAAAACTGTCGGGAACAAACGTCGCGCCCGGCGCGCACGCGATGCTCGCTTACGACAAGAGCGGCCATGCGATGTTGATGGCTAAAGGTCTGCCGAGCGCGCCCGAAGGGATGGCGTATCAACTCTGGTACATCAAGGACAATAAGAAAATGCCTGGGAAAGTGTTTACGCCTGACGCCGCGGGCAATGGAATGCTTGAGGATCAGATTCCTGCGGTCGCACGCGACGCAGCCGTTTTTGCGATCACGCTCGAGCCGAAGAGTGGCGTACAAGCGCCCACCGGATCAATCTATCTGCTCAGCTCCTCGTAACATCAACCTGCAAGCGCCAAGCGCGTCGGGGCAGTAGCCCGACTGCTAAGGAGGGCTCCGTCACCTAAAACTCCATCATCAATAACAGCGCTGCCGATAGACTTCCGAGCGCGAGTCAACTATTTCCGCGAAAGCTGCTAAACTCTCCTCAATCTCACTTTGGAAGAAGAGAATAAATGAGCAAGGGAAAGAACGAACCGCCTGCAGTAGACAATATCATCTCGGATGAAACCGGAGCCTTCGATCTGCGTTTTATCCTCTGGCGACACTTCTGCCAACAAAACGGCATTCCGGTCGAGACACTGCCGAGTCAACTTGATGGTGAACAAAAAGACAAGTGGGAAGAACTCAAGGCCAGCCGGCTGCGCGGAAAATAAGGGTTGGTGTCGTTCAAGCAGTCAGAGTTCAAGCTTCAGCTTGTCTTCCGTCAGCCGAAACAACCTAAAGGTTGAACTCTGAACTATTCGAGTTTTCCCCTGCTTGCTTTCTACAACCTGCCCGATCCGAGTTTGTACATTCCCGTAAGAAAAGGATTGGTCTTTCTTTCGTGTCCGATTGTCGTTACCGGGCCATGTCCGGAATAAACCTCGACGTCATCGCCCAGCGGTAATAGTCTGTTCATAATTGAATCAAGCAGTTGCTCAGTAGAGCCGCCGGGCAAGTCTGTCCTGCCGACCGACCCTGCAAACAGCACATCACCAACGAACACTTTCCGCTCTTTTGCTTCAAACAAAACTACGTGGCCCGGAGTGTGGCCGGGACAATGGATCACCTGGAATTGCAACTCACCGACTTTGTAGATCTGGCCATCTTCCCAATAGCTGTCGACGCGAGGGGGTGCCTCGAAATCAAGTCCCAGGGCCGCCCACTGTGCTCGCGGAATGCCGATCCAGGTTGCCTGTTCGGGGAGTGCGTCATAGATAAACTCATCAGCTTTGTGAAGCATGATGTCGGCGCCTGGCTTAAGTTTTTTGAGCGCGCTTACGCCGCCGATGTGATCCAGGTGCGCGTGAGTGACAGCGATAGCCTGCAATTCAAGACCATGCCTATCGATAGCTGCAACTATCGCTTCTGAATCATCGCCGGGATCCATACAGATCGCGCGCCTGGTCGTTTCGCAACCGAGTATGCGCGTGTGTTGTTGAAAAGCGGTGACGGTAATTTCTTCTATGATCATTTCTGCCTTTTTTCAGAGTTTCTCACGGCAAACCCGATCGCCGCCCGAAGGCTGCTGTTGCCAGCCGACTGGCCCGCCACGATCTCGTGCGGACCGATGTAGTTTGGTGCAACCAGCCGGGTCGCAAAGCGCCCCTTTGCATCTGTGCGGAGTTGGCTTCGCACTTGCCCATCAACTCGCAGTTCGACGATCGACTTCGGGTTAAAGAGAAATCCCTGCAGGTTGAAAGTTTGCTCGCCCGCGATCGTCCCCAGAACCATACCGGGACCGAATATCCTCAGGTAAGGATCCTTAAGATGTGGATCCGTTGCTGTCGGAAGTGTGACTGGGCCCGGCGTACGAAGCGTCGGGCTCGGCGTTTGGGCCGACCCATAAATGACATGACTAACACGGCCATTAATGAAAGCCAATCCCTTTACTATCTGTCCCCTGGCATGCAACTGATCGGCAACTGGCAGTCCTTTGTATCCCAGAAAGCCGGTATGCTCCTCGATCACAAATGCAGTTTTCGAGTTGCGGCCGCCAAATTGATATTCGCTGCTACCGATTGTAACCGAGAGCTTGTTTACCCGACCCTGAGACACTTCAATACCATTGACGCTTCCATCGAGCACGAGGATTGCTTCATCAAACTTCTGCTGCGCGGCGCTGAGGTCTGCGGAAGCGCGGATGATCTGCGTAGTATTGTGACTGACAAACCCCGGGAATGCGGCCACAAAAACGCAACCACTGCAAATCTTATCGATGACCGCTCGCGTCAAGGTATAGCGCATTTGAATCTCGAATAACCCACGGCCCCAACTACCCACGATTACCGAGTTGGCTGAGCGCCAATACATGCCCACCACATTAGTGATGTGCTCGGTATTTGGAATGTGCTGCCAAGTGACCGCCCGGTCGTGCGAAAAGAATAGGCCGTTCTCAACCGTTCCGAGAATCACGAGATTGGGGTCTTCCGGGAAAAAACTGATCGACGAGACGAGCGACTGGGCTCCAAAGCCTCCGCGATCGATCTTGAACACAAAGCTTCTCACGCCCGAACCGTTCTGCATTAGCGCATTGGAGAGTCCGGCAATCGAATTCCAAGTGGCGCCAGCGTCCACGGACCGCAAGACCTGGCTGTTGATTGTGTCTGGTATTACAACGTGAGTCGGGAACAACGGATCGGCGCCCAGCACAGGGACGGCTCCTCCCGCGAAGGGAGTCCAGGCAATACCAAGGCGAACGTTCCGCAAAACCCCACTCGCGTCCGTCCACGTCATCGCGGGATAAGTAACGTCCCCTCGTCCCGGCAAATGACTTCCTCCCGAGGAGGCAACGATGCCCCTGACAACAGCGACTTTGTGGGAGTATGGCTGATACAGCAGCGCATTTGTCTTGTCGCGTCCCAGGTAGCCAGCGAAAACGGGCGCATCGTTGCTCGACAAAGGCGTGCAGACGCTGGGAGAAGTGCAGGTTTGCAAGTTGGCCATCAACGAGGTCCACCCAGGCCTCGAGGCATTAGACCGATTTAGGTTTGGCGTAGCAAATAGGCTGGTGCCCATCGCGGTCGCGGCCGTTTGGACAACGATTCCTTTCTGAATGATGACCGGAAGACTTATCGCGCCGGCTACAGGCGTGATTTCGACTTCTGCCCTCATAAGGTCCGCCGCCAAAAATGCCGGGGATTCCTTGTAGCTATAAATGATCTGCGCGTCTGAAAGAAGTGCAACCTTGCGCTCCATATCGAGCCACGCTGACTCTCCAGGGCTGCGCAGCCAAGTCGCTCCATTGTCCGCTGAAGCCCAATTATCATCGTGCCAAGTGTCAAAATATAGCCGACGCCTTGCGGATTCGCCGCTGCCGATAACTTGTCCGTTGACTTTCATGATCTGGATCGGCGACAGCCCGCGATTCGTGCCGAGAAGATTGAGTTCATTACAAGCGGGCTCATCGTTTGGATTGGGCCCAAATGGGCAAATCTCGAGACCGCCGTCCGTTGCTAACATTAGCGCACGAGAGTCAAGGCTCTCACCGGGCAAACTTTTGAAATCCATATCGTGAGGATCTGGATGTCCGATAAGCATGGTAGACCATCGAACGCTTGGGTCAGTTTCCAGTATGGAAAGATCACCATTGCGAAAAGGACCTGCCCGATACCACCCGATTGAATTGCCGTAGTATACGAACACATCGGCAGAGCGTTCGCTGGAGGGAACGATGCGTACAAACGGTGAGCCGCCGCCACCACCGCCCGGACCACTTGAACTCGAGGCAACCGGCCTCCAAGTTTGACCCTCGTTCCGGGAGATCATCATTCTGTGGGTTCCTCCACCTCCCGAGAGCGCAAGGACAAAGTTTGAATGTCCTGGCGACGGCGAGATAGCGAAAGCCCTTCGCATTTCGCCATTGTTTCCGGTCATTGCAAGTCCGAGAGGGGCTGACGCCGCTCGCATTTGAAAAAAGAACCCGGCCTCGCCACCGAGCAGAAGACTGCCAGACGGTGTGAACTCGACACTGTAGAAGTGTTCCGAAATTGGGCCCGAAACAACACCACTTGGGAAGAAGGCTGTGGCAGGAAATTTTCCGAACGTTCTTCCGTTGGCGCTTAGTAACACGCCACAACTTGTCGCAACGGCCACCTCCGTTCCGCGAACCGCAATCCCGTGCGCCCGCGGCACATCGGAACACCCGGTTGGAACCTGGGCCAATTGAGTCCAGGAATCACCATGATCATTGCTGCGCCAAACACCAGCGCCCGAGTCAACGCGAAAGTCTTCTCGCGTGGTTACTAGAATTGCACCCCCGGGAGTATCGTCAAACAGATAGGCAACGGCGCTGACGCTCCATGGCTGAAGGGTACGCATCGGTGTCCAGAAGTTTCCAGCGTCAACGCTCCGCCAAAGTCCACCAGTTATTGACGACGCAAAGACTTCGTTAACGTCGCGGGGGTTGCGCGCAATCCAGTTCATTGGCCCAGTGTGATTTATCGCAGGCTGGAAATCTCTAACCGTAAAACTCACTACGGTGCCGATGTCTGCCACGGGAGAGTCATCAGGAGCTAAGTCTGAAAAGGACCGGGCGGCCGAAGGTATCTGGCTTGCCAGTCCGAGGATCATGATGAAAGACGCGATTACAATCAGAGTTCTGAAAATCATGAGGTAACTCCTGTCAAAGTGGGTGAAGAACTAGATAGGCTCCACTTTTCCGCGGAAGCAGAGGTTGAAACGAGCGCAGATGCGAGTCTGCGTTGCGAGGCTGGATGAATGTTCTACACCCAAGGCAGTATAATTACAAGAAAAGCGGACGCAGTGGCAGCCATCATCCGGGTTTGGACGTCAAGGCCTTAAGAGAATCAGAAATGCCCATCAGCACTAAATCAGGGCCATTAGCAACTGTTCTCGACGAACTAACAGTCGAGGGCGCAGCAGAACTAACCGAACACCTGCCGGCCAGCGCTTTGAAGTGTTATGCCTGTGGGCATCGCTGTCTAATCAAAGAGGGAAAGCGCGGCATCTGCAAAGTCCGCTTCAATGAAGCTGGACGTCTAATGGTGCCGGCCAATTACGTCGCCGCGCTCGCATGTGACCCCACTGAGAAGAAGCCATTTTTTCACGTGCTCCCGGGTTCCGATACGCTAACTTTCGGCATGCTCGGTTGCGATCTCCACTGCGCCTATTGCCAAAACTGGCTGACCTCCCAGGCCCTGCGCGACGATACCGCCGGCACGTCGCCTCAACCGGTCACGCCGGAGCGGCTCGTGGCCATGGCCAAAGCCTACGGCGCGTCGTTGGTAGGTAGTAGTTACAACGAGCCCTTGATCACGGCGGAGTGGGCGGTAGATGTTTTTCAACAAGCCCGGGCGGAAGGCTTTCGCACCGCGTTCATTTCAAACGGCAATGCGACGCCTCAAGTCCTCGATTACCTGCGCCCGTGGACCGACTGTTACAAAATTGATTTGAAGTCGATGAACGACAAAAACTACCGGCAACTTGGCGGCGTGGTCGGCAACATCCTCGAAACGGTGCAGATGGTCCATGATCGGGGTTTCTGGGAGGAGATTGTGACGCTGTTGATTCCAGGGTTCAACGACTCTGAAGACGAAGTCAAAGCGGCAGCAGATTTCATCGCGTCAGTATCACGCGACATACCCTGGCACGTGACCGCGTTTCATCAGGACTACCGCATGACCGAAAACGCCAACACTACCGCCGCGCAGTTGATTCGTGCTTGCGAGATTGGACGCGCGGCCGGACTGCGTTACATCTACGCGGGCAATCTCCCCGGGCGAGTCGGCCGTTGGGAAAACACTTACTGTCCTCATTGTGATGAACAGCTCGTCAAGCGTCACGGTTATTTGATTCAGGAAATGAACGTGACCACTGAGGGCAAGTGTCCGTCATGCTTCACAAGCATTCCGGGTATTTGGGCCTGAGTAAAAAAAGAAAGGGCAGAGACTCGAAGCCTCGGCCCTCTCTTTTCGTTTTCCCGCTCCGAGCTATCCGTTTTTGGCCGGACTGTTCGCCGGCTTCGCAGGCGTATTCTTCGGCCCAGGGCTTAGGGCGGGGCTACTCGCCGGGCTGGAAGCAGGGCTCGCTGCGCCCGCCGGCGCCGGCTTCATCACCGCAGTGCCGCCATGATGGAACAAGCCCATCCATTTTCCATCACGTCTCACCCAGATACTCGAGTGTCGCACTCCCAGAGACGCATCAGGTGTACCGTCACCCTTGACGATGTAAGTTACGAGCGCCGCGTCGTCATCGAGGTTGACTGACTTGAAATCACTCAAGACGGCTTTGGACGCGTCAAACATGGAGACTCCTTTCACGGCTCCGGCTTTGTCGTAAACTGCATCCGGTTCAACTTCGATAAGGTCTGGCGCCAGCAACGAAGCAAACCCCTCGTAGTTTTTAGCCTTAAATAGATCCCAGACAATCCTGTCGTTGGCAGCTGGATCAGAACCGGTGGCCGGGGCTGCGGCCGGAGTTGGCGTCGGGGAGGCTGCCGCCTTAGCTACCTTGCTCGGCGGCATCGGCATTGGTGGTTTTAGCTCACACTCCTGATGATATATGGCCAACCATTTGCCCGCTCGCTTGACCCAAGCTGAACTAGCCCGGGCCGTCAGCGGCTTAAACTCTTTGCCGTCATATTTCCCTTTCGTACTTGCGGTGTAGATCACTATAAAGGCGTCATTATCAATCGAGAGAAACTTCCAATCGCTGAAAACAACTTCGGTTGGCTCAAACTTCTTCACGGAGGCAATCGATGCTGCCTTGTCATTGACGCCTTCGGGGGTGACTTCCAGCTGATCGTCGGCCAGCATGTTGCCAAAGGCATCCCAATCCTTATTCTTGATTGTGTCCCAGACAGCTTTTTCTTTGGCAATGGCGTCGGCCTCAGTCATGACCACAGCCACCGGACTCGCAGCCGCCGGCGGCGCTTCGCGATTCGCTGGCGGCGGTGTAGCACAAGCACTAGTTAGTATTAAAGCAGCGATGAGTAAGAAGGTTTTTTTCATGGGCTGTCTCCTGAAGTTATTAGTAGACCGGGTGGGTTCTATTCCAAAAGAAAAGATTAGTCAAGAACGGCTGGTAGGGGTACTGAGTAATCGCGCCCCGACGGTGCAGTGAGGTCAGTACCACCACCCGGTAGCGGATGGGTCTGCCCATTGCCCATTATCAAGAAACTCACCCGCTACCGGGTGGTGGTACTGACCTCATCACACTGGGAATGGCAAGGGCCTTCGGAAACGCCAAAACACCATTGACAAGGGCGATTCGTTGGCGATATTGTCCGCATTTGGTTGGACTAACTATTCCCTGGCGCGGGTCCGGCGCCCAAGCCCTTGACCTATGAATCCCGCTCGCGCCCTGGGGCTTTACATCAGTAGGAGTATACCCATGACCGCATCAACCCCTTTGCCGGTTAGCAATTCCCGGTCTGGCGCAATTGTTCGCGCTCGAGCCATTGCCTTCCTTGTTGCAGCAACTACACTCGTGCTTTTCAGCAGCGGCAACGCGTCAGCCCAACGCAAGACCGCAACGCCAGGTGGTGAAGAAGAAACATCGCCGTTCAAAGATTATCGTGGCGTGCAACTGGGAATGAGCGCTGATGAAGTGCGCAAGAAACTCGGCAGTCCCAAAGATAAGGGTGACGAGCAGGACTTCTTTGTCTTTGGCGATAACGAGAGCGCCCAGATTGTTTATGATGCAACGCACAAAGTGATCACGATTTCCGCAGACTATCTGACTACTGAGGCAACCGTGCCTACCTGCAAGCAGGTCCTTGGGAGTGAGGCCGAAGCCAAAGCTGACGGCTCCGTTTACAAGCTGGTGCGCTTTCCCAAGGCCGGCTATTGGCTTTCCTACAATCGCACCGGCGGTACCTCTCCAATGACAAGCGTTACCTGGCAGAAAATTCAGTAGCGGATTCACTAAAGAACCCGGACCAAGAAGACGACGCTTGGGAACGGTCCGAACGTCGCAGCCACCTCGACCGTGCAAGCGGACGAGAAACAACTACAACAACCTAAAAAAAGGACTGGAGCACGGTGTACCCGGAAGCTGAAGTTGACTTAACGCAATTCTTCGCGCATTGACCTTAATATGCGCGCCTACCGTGACCCCCGCCTTCCTCGATAACAAAAGGAGATCAAAATGAAGTCAAACCCCGCGCGTTTATTCCGTTTTATAAAACCTTCGTCACGTTTGCGTTTAAGAAAGTTTCGACCTTTGACGCTTGTTCTGGCGCTACTGATTGGTCTTTCTGTTTTGACAGTCTCGGCGGTTGCGACCTGCAATTTCCTGCTTAAGTGGGGGACCTCCGGCATAGCCAGCGGACAATTCCAGACCCCCAGGGGCATAGCAGTCGATAACAGCGGCAACGTTTATGTTGCGGATACATTTACTCGGGTACAAAAGTTCAACTCCAGCGGTACTTTCATTTCGCAGTTCGGCGTGCCGGGGGTTGTCAACGGTGGTTTTGTGACTCCTTTTAAGGTAGCCACGGACTCGGCTGGCAACGTTTATGTTTCTGATTCCGATTCGACCGCCGCCAGAGTACAAAAGTTCAACTCAAGCGGCGTTTTCCAGTTTGTGGTAGGCGGCTTTCTCAACAGCGCCACGGGTATAGCCGTTGACTCAGCCGACAACTTTTATGTAGGTGATCAGGGCAACCACCGGATACGAAAGTTCAGCTCCGCCGGCGTACTCATTACCTCATGGGGATCGAGCGGCACTGGTGACAATCAGTTCGACTCACCAATGGGCTTGGCGATCGATGCGTCCGACAATGTGTATGTCGTGGACTCAGCCAATAACCGAGTACAGAAGTTCACCTCCACGGGCACGTTCATTACGAAGTGGGGCACGGCCGGGGCCGGAAATGGAGAATTCAACGGGCCGCTAGGTATTGCAGTTGATTCCACCGGTACGGTTTATGTGGCCGACACCAACAACAATCGTATACAAAAATTCTCTTCCACGGGCACCTTCCTGGAATCCTGCGGCACTACGGGAAGCGGCGATGGGGAGTTCACTTCTCCAGGAGATGTGGCGATAGACTCCGCCGACAATCTGTACGTCGTAGACTCGGGCAACGACCGCGTGCAGAAGTTCGGTTCCGCCGCCGCCCCTCCCGTCGCCAATGCCGGCATGGACCAGAACATCGAATGCGCAGGTGCTCTTACTTCCGTCTCCCTTGATGGCACAGCGTCAACACCTGGTAGCGGAACGATCTCTTCTTACACATGGAAAGAAGGAGCAACCACTCTCGGCACCGGCGCCATGCTGGCTGTCTCGCTGCCATCCGGCTCGCACACCATTACGCTGACGGTTGTGGACACCGGTGGCGGTTCCGATTCGGATGATGTGATTATCAACATCGTCGACACGACAGCACCTGTAATCACAATCACCGGTGCCAACCCGCTAACGGTTGAATGTCACACCAGCTTCTCCGATCCGGGTGCGACGGCTACCGACGGTTGCGCCGGCAGCGTGACCGTAACCCCTTCGGGTACCGTCGATGCCAATACGCCGGGTAGCTATACCATCGTTTACTCGGCCACTGATGGCGCTAACCCGACGACAGCTTCACGCACCGTGAACGTTGTTGATACGACAGCGCCTGTCATTACTTGCCCGGCAAACGTCATCGCCGTGCTGCCGCCGAATTCGATGGCGACTTCAATGGCCGTGAGTTATCCCGCCGTGACAGCCACTGATAGTTGTTCCTCGAGTGTGACTGTCAACAGCAGTCCGGCATCCGGATCGATCTTCCCAGTGGGAACGACGATAGTAAACGCCACCGCAAGTGACGGCACCAATACTTCAAACTGCAGTTTCACCGTCACTGTGCTCTTCAACTTCGCCGGGTTCTTCCCGCCCATTAGCAACCCACCGGTCGTCAATGTGGTAAATGCCGGCCGGGCCATTCCCGTGAAGTTCAGCCTGAGCGGTTACAAGGGGCTCAATATTTTCGCTCCCAATTCACCGTCCTCAGGTCAAGTTGTGTGCAACTCATCTGATCCTGCGGTCACTTTGGAGGACACAGTGACGGCGGGCGGCAGTAGCCTTAGCTACGACGCCGCCACCGACCAGTATGTCTACGTCTGGAAGACAGAATCTTCCTGGGCTGGGACGTGCCGGCAGTTGGTGGTGCAGTTGGCTGATGGGAGTATTCACCGCGCCGACTTCAGGTTTAAGTGAATCACTCAAACGATTTGCTGGGACCGCGGGCGTCACGCCCGCAATGAGCGCGAAGCGCGAATAAACCCGGGGACGCTGGTTATAAACCGGCGTCCCCGGTTCTTTTGTCATCGGCATGAAGTCACTACTATTACGCCACTCAACTACCCATCTGCCGGTAACCTGGACGAGCTTGCAGCGAGTTACGTATGCTAACGGCTGATGCATGGCAGCGTTACATTTGGGTCGCCAACCAGGTTAGAGAAATCACGCGCCCGCGAACTTTCTCGGCGAATAAAAGACAGGGCCTTGCGCGAGGGCTTTGAAAAGGTCGGCATCGTTGCGGCCGCGCCCCTCGAAAATGAGCGCCATCAATTGATCGAATGGCTCGCGCGCGGCTATCACGGCGACATGAACTGGATGGCACGCGACCCTGAGATGCGTGCCGATCCTCGTAAATTTTTTCCAGCCGCGCGCTCTGTCGTGGTTGTCGCAATAAACTACTACACCCCTGACGCGCATGCTGCCGATCCTGCCTCCGGTAAAGTTTCCCGCTATGCCTGGGGCGATGATTACCACGAAGTTGTCGGTGCGAAACTTCGCTCGCTGCTCGCCTGGATTCGGGAAGAAGTTCCGGAGGCGGAAGGAAAAGTCTGCGTCGACATCCAACCAATGATGGACAAGGCCTGGGCTGCGCGTGCCGGACTGGGCTGGATTGGCAAACACACAAATCTGATAACAACTGAATATGGCTCCTGGGTTTTTATCGGGGAGTTGCTCTTGAATCTCGACCTCGAATACGACGTTGAACTCGTCGCCGATCACTGCGGCAGTTGCACTCTTTGCATCGACGCCTGCCCCACGCAGGCGATCACCGAACCTTACGTGGTTGACTCAAACAAATGCATCTCTTACGCGACGATTGAGCTGCGTGATACGGAATTACCGCAGCCGGTCGCAGAGAATCTTGAAGGTTGGTTTTACGGCTGCGACATCTGTCAGGATGTTTGTCCGTGGAATCGCTTTGAGCAGATCACAAACGAGGTTCGTTTTCTGCCGCGCGAGGGAAACGTCAACGCCTCGCTTGCTGAGGTGCTGGAACTGAACCCGGAAACTTATGCTGAACGTTTCCGCGGTAGTGCCATGAAGCGCGCCAAACTTTCCGGGCTGCAGCGCAACGCGCGCGCGCTGCTGGAGACTTAATCTGAAATGAGGTCAGTACCACCACGCGGTAGCGGGTGGGCAATCGACACTCAGGCGGACCCATCCGCTACCGCGTGGTGGTACTGACCTCATCTCCCTGTGAATGTCGCTTTGTAACCGCTCCCCACTTAGTCTATCGTCAACCAGAATTCAAACTACTCCATCGAGGGCAAAATTAGATGAGGCTGTTAACTCTACTTGTGATCGCCTGCGCCGTCATGTTTGGTTCTTTTAGTTCAGTAACCGCTCAGGAACCAAAAACGCCTGCCGACCTGCGCAAGCTGGCCGAGGACTATTACACCTGGCGCAATCAAAACTATCCCGTCGCGTCGAGTGATGCGGGCCTACATACCTGGGACAACAAGCTAACCGATTATGCGCTCTCCGCGATCCTGATGCGGCGGCTGCACGTGAAGGAAGTGCTCGCGAAAGTGCGAGGCATGCAGACGGCCAACTGGAGCAAAGACGATCGCATCGATTGGCTGCTCTTCCGCTCGCAGCTCGACGGCATCGACTTCTTCAACCGGGTGATTGATTTCGAGGCGAGCGATCCGCAGACCTACGTAAATGAATGTAGTAACGGCATCTTCTCGTTGTTGAAGAAAGATTACGACACGCCAGGCAATCGTGCTCTCGCGGCAACCGCGCGTCTCAAACAAATGCCATTCGTGATTGAACTGGGCAAGGCGAACCTCACTAAACCCGGACAGCTTTATGCGCAGCTCGCGATTGACTCGGCGCGATCCATTGACAGTCTCTTCAACGACAGCTTGATGACGCTCGCCAAAGATTTGTCGCCGTCGGAAAAAGCCGATCTGATAAAGGCGCGCGATGCGGCGCTGGTTTCGATTCACGGCTATGCTGACTGGCTCGAAAAGCGCTTGCCGGGAATGGTGCCCTTCAAACCGATGGGCGAGGAGAACTACAACTATCTCTTGAAAAACGTTTACCTGCTCCCGCTCGATGCAAAACAGGTTGAGATGTTGGGACAGGCCGAGCTTGGACGTTACCGCGCGCTTGAATCCTGGTTGCCGGATCCGTCGTTGGCCGATCCAAACCCGGCGCGCAGCGCCAACGTGCCGAAGGATCAGGAAGCGTTTCTAAAAGCCTACGAAAGCCGTGAAGCCGAGATGATCAGTTTTCTAAAAACAAATCATCTCGTCACCCTGCCTCCTTATCTGGGCCGGTTTGAAATCCGGCAACTGCCTGAGGCGTTCAAGCCCACCAGTCCCGGCGGCTTCATGAACCCGCCCGGTGTTTATGATAAGGACGACAGTGGGTTCTATTTCATCCCCACTTACAACCCGCAATCGAAGAACTTTTATATTCGCGCCGCAATTGAAGATCCGCGGCCTATACTCGGCCACGAAGGAATTCCCGGCCACTTCCTGCAACTCTCAATCGCGAATCATTTGAAAGATGAGATTCGTCGCCAACATGGCGATGGCGTATTCGTTGAAGGTTGGGCGCTCTACGGCGAAGAGATGCTGATGCGGACTGGACTTTACCCAAACAATTCACCGGGCCAGGCGCAGATCCTTCGCCTGTCGCGTTATCGCGCCGCGCGCATTGGCGTTGACGTTAACCTGCATACGGGTAAATGGACTTTCGATCAAGCCGTCAACTACTTCATGGAAGCCGGCGGGCTGGATCGTGAGTCGGCAACTGGCGAAGCGGCGGGCGCGGCTGCGAGTCCGACGCAGAAGATCACCTACATGGTCGGCAAGTGGCAGATCATGCGCCTGCTGGGAAAATATCGCGACAAGCAGGGCGCAAACTTTCGACTCGGCCAATTTCACGACGACTTGATCAAGAATGGCAGCCTGCCGCTGTCGGTGGTTGAGTGGATACTGCTGGATGATTCTTCGTCGCTGGATCAGGCGCTGAAGTGAAGTTTGCCATTCTTGCGTACATTGAGTTTTTCGAGCGGGTTTTTCGTGCCGTTAGGCACGAGATGTTTATAGCTCGCAACCTTCTCTTTGAATTAAAGCTCCGAAGGAGCGAAACATATCCGCTCCTTTGGAGCTTCGAAATTTGGTGAGGATGGGAAGCTATAAACATTGCGCTCCTAACGGAGCTGAAGGCCAATTCGGTTCCCAGTCTGTCGCCGTGATCAGGACGACAATCCGAGCACACCTCCCGGCCGACTTATGAGTTCAGGTTCGCGGTAGGCTCGGATCTCTTCGAGCTGCGCCTCTTTTGAGACCTCGCTGCGCAATTCAGTTGAGACAGCTTCGGGAACAGTTTGCTGATCGAGCGAGACGAGCCGCGCGTGTATGTTGAATAGCACAATCCAGATTTCGCAGAACACCCGCCATACCAGATTACCGACGAGCAAAATTCCTACACCGCCGGCTAAGTAATACCAGCCAAGCTGCCGGGGAATGTTGGCTTCAAATAGGCGCCTGCCAGCCCACCCCGCC
>Ga0134126_10002276_pt1 | contig 24299 bp, 16 predicted proteins | sample KB31752_FD_96881 | JGI IMG/M metagenome (GOLD analysis project Ga0134126, IMG submission 96881) | Terrestrial soil microbial communities with excess Nitrogen fertilizer from Kellogg Biological Station, Michigan, USA - KB3-175-2 | ecosystem: Environmental > Terrestrial > Soil > Unclassified ... | reverse complement strand
CGCTAAGAAAAATGCAATGCTGTTTTTTACAGAAACTGTTTTATCATCTTCAGCCTGTATCAAAAATGTGGGCGGCGTTTGCGGTGATACCTGCAATTCATTTGAAAAAAGTTTTATGTTTTCTATCGAAGGATTTTTGCCAATGAGTGCATCACGCGAACCTTTATGCGTTAATGAATCCTGGAAACTGATAACGGGATAAACAAGGATTGCAAAATCCGGTCGCAGGTTGGTTTGTTTCGGATTGTCAATATAGTATTTACTAAAATGCGTTTCAGCGGTCGAAGCCAAATGTCCACCGGCAGAGAAACCCATAATACCTATTTTATGTGGATCAATGTTCCATTCAGAAGCTCTTTCACGAACAATTTGAATGGCTCTTTGCGCATCTTGTAATGGACCAATGGATTTATCTTTCATGCTAACGTCACTGGGTAAACGATATTTTAAAACAAAAGCAGCGACGCCAAGCTTGTTCATATTTTCGGCAACATCCCAACCTTCTCTCTTCATCACTAAACCGTGATAGCCGCCACCCGGACAAATGATAACTGCGGTACCGTTTGCGGTTTCTTTAGCAGGAAGATAAATTCCGAGTGTTGGTTCAGTTATGTTAATATTAAAGTCCTGGGTGTTAGACGATTCTTTATTTGGTGTCGGAATTGAATTGGGGATGGCCCCGTTGTAAAGTGGAATCGTTTGCTGGGCAGTAGCAGGATTTACAAGAAGTATTGCAATAAGAATTTTAATTAAATTTTTCATTGTTTAATTTAATGACCTATAAAACGATTTCAAACCTTTATTTGTGATCACTTACAATTGAAATGCCCGCGTCAATATATTGCCCACCTTCCTTTTGATGGCAGTGAATGGCAATTACGTTCTTTCCGTTTGCAACTAATGCATTCTTTGCTGTCTTGTTAATCTGTGTCATAGTATAGCCGGATGTATAATTTTTTGCATCTGCGGCTTTTACACCATTTATGTACACTTCACAATCGTCGTCGTGATGAAGGTATAACACGAGATTATTTCTGTCAATTCCGGAAAGATTGCCTAAAGAAAATTCTTGTCTTAGCCAGATGTCATTTGTATTCCAAACAGTGCGAACCACGGCGCCCGGCGTACCTTTTGTACCGAAACCTGCTTCACCGATCTTCCAATTCGCATCATCAAATTTTTTCGCATACCAGTTACCGTCAGATGGCTTTTCAAAAGTATATTTCCAGTTGTGGCCTTCTTTTTCGCTCGCAGGTAAAACGGCAGAGAGATATAATTCTTTTTCAATCGTTCTTAAATTAGATGCACGTATTTTTTGAAGATCGCCTTTTACTACTGCACGATCATACGTCAACAAGCCATTCAATTCGGTTTCCACGTCTGTTATTTGCGTATAAACCGCCGCGCTTAATCCATTGTTGGTTTTGAAAACGGTAAGGTCGGTTTGAAACTGGTTGTACAAACTATCATATTCCCTTTGATTTTGAATCATTAAGTATCCCCAGCCCTTGCTCCAGGTATGATTTTTTATCGCGAAACCGATTCCGCCATATTCGCCGCAAGCCAGCGCCTGCGTGGTGCTTGATGGACATGCCGGAGCAGGGTAACTGTGTATATCCAATAAATCACCCACATCAAAAAAATCACCGCCGCTTGCCTGGTTTACCAGCCTTGACGGGTCTAAATCTTTTACCATATTTACAAGGCCAACCGTATTATGTTGCCCCTGCCCTTCATTAAAAATATCCCACATAATAATGCACGGTGAATTCCAATGAGTTTCAACCATGCGCTTCAATTCATGTGCATATTCTGCCGTATCAACAGGTGGCGTATGTTCCGTGTAGGAATTGGCCGAAGGCATATCCTGCCAAACCATCAGACCAAGTTTGTCTGCCCAGTAATACCATCGGTAAGGCTCTACTTTGATATGTTTCCGTACCATATTAAAACCTAACTTTTTCATCATTTCCAAATCATTTTTAATAGCTCCATCAGTAGGCGCTGTGTAAATACCATCGGGCCAAAAACCCTGGTCCAGCGGACCTGATTCAAAAACAAATTTATTATTGAGAAACATTTTTTTAAAGCCTCCATCCTCTTCAATTGATATTTTTCTCATTCCAAAATAGCTGGAAACCTCGTCAATAGTTTTAGTACCATTCTTCAACGAAACAGAAAGATTGTACAAAAACGGATGAACAGGCGACCAGAGTTTTTCATTAGGAATGGGAATGGTTAATTCTGTATTGGCGTTACCGGTTTGTGTAGTAATTACTTTCGATCCATCTTTTACATTTACCACCAAATTAGTATCTGCTCTATTTGCGGTGTTCACCGTGAGTTTTAGAACTGACTTATCTATATCAGGTACCATTTTTAATTCACTGATACTTGTTTGTGGCACTGGCTCCAGCCAAACGGTTTGCCAGATGCCCGTCGTGGGTGTGTACATGATGCCACCAGGTTTCAGTGATTGCTTGCCTCTTGGAAACCCTCCTTTATCTGTAGGGTCATACACACGAACTGCAATTTGCTGCGTGCCATTTCGTGTAAGGTTATCCGTTATGTCGTAGCTAAAAGGATCATACCCGCCTCTATGAACACCCACACTTTTACCATTTATAAAAACCTCTGATTCAAAATCTACAGCGCCAAAATGTAATAAAATTCTTTCACCGTTCCATTCTTTTGGAACCGTAAAATTTCTTTTATACCAAAGCCGCTCATGATGTTCCATCACGCCGGACAAAGCCGACTCAACCGGAAAGGGAACTAAAATATGAGAAGATAAATCTCCTTCCGGCAGCGATTCGCCTTCAGAAGTTCCCGGTTGATATTGCCAAAGTCCGTTAAGGTTAAGCCATTTACTGCGAACCATTTGCGGACGCGGATATTCAGGTAAAACTTTGTCAGGATTTACATCTTTAGCAAATCGCGTCATTAAAGGAGCCTGCTTTGGTTGCCACTTTTGAGCAAACAGAAAAGAAGATAGAAGAAGAAGTGAAGTGAGCGTGAGTAGTTTTTTTAGATTCATTCTTTATTATTTTTTTAACCATTAATTTCAGGTATTTGCACGAATTAATAAATAAAAGTAACAGTAAACAGATAAATAAGCCTCATTTATATTTTACCAGTCTTGTCCTCATCAACCCGTACAAGCGCAAATTATAGGCTCACGCGGCTGAAGTTATGCCAGCGAATATAGGTGCTGCCTGAAACAATCTGAATAGGTTATGAAACAATCTGACAAAAAGCCTTCGACAATAAAGAAACATATAATGCAAATTCTTATTTAGATTCTTTCCTAAATTATATGTTACCAGGTTTAGAACTTGCATAAAGAAGTGCCGATTAATAGCACGGATATACGAAATTTGCGAAATGAATTTGTTAATCGTAGCTGCAACTAAATTTGAAATAGAACCCTTTTTTAAAGAAAATTCCAAGGCTGGCGTTCTGATTACCGGCGTCGGAATTCCGGCAACCGTTTTTCATCTTACAAAAAAACTATTAGAGAAAAAATATGATCTTGCAATACAGGCTGGCATTGCGGGAAACTTTACGAATCGTTTTAATTTAGCGGAAGTAGTCGTCGTAAAAGAAGATAGTTTTGGAGATGAAGGCATTGAGGAAAAAGGAGTTCTTAAAACTATTTTTGAAAATGGATTTGGGGATAAAAATGATTTTCCTTTTAATAATGGATGGCTTTTAAATAATCATTCCTTGTTACAAGAAATTGATTTACCATCTGCAAAAGGAATAACCGTAAACAAAGTAACAGATAGTAAAGTTCAAAATCAATTGAGAAAAGAAAAATTTTCGGCAGATATTGAAACTATGGAAGGCGCCGCATTTCACTATGTATGCCTTCAGCAAAAGATCAACTTTTTGCAATTGCGCGGCATTTCAAATCAAGTGGGTGAAAGAGACAAAGCCAATTGGAAAATTAAAGAAGCCATTCAAAATTTGAATGTAGAATTATTAAAAATCGTTAAAACCTTATCAATATAGTTATGGAGTTTACACTTGGATTTTCACCATGCCCAAATGATACATTTATATTTGACGCAATCGTCAACAAAAAGATAAATACCGGCGATTTCCATTTTAAAGTGCGGCTGGAAGATGTAGAGACGCTGAATGAACTCGCCAAAAAACAGGTATTGGATTTCACTAAAATCAGTTACGGCGTGTTACCTTTAATTGCAAAAAATTATATAGTACTTAACAGCGGAGGCGCGCTGGGCAAAGGCGTTGGACCATTGCTCATTTCTAAAAAGCCGGTAGATTTCAATGATGTTGAAAAATATACGATTGCCATCCCGGGGGAAAACACTACGGCACATCTTTTGTTTTCGTTAGCTTTTCCCAATGCAAAAAAGAAAATTTTTAAAAGATATGATGAAATAGAAAAAGCGGTGCTTGCGTCGGAAAATGTGCTCGGCGTTATCATTCATGAAAACCGGTTTACTTATATGGACAGAGGACTGTTTAAAATCGTAGATCTTGGAAATTTCTGGGAGGAAAAAACATCTTTTCCGATTCCGCTGGGAGGCATTGTGGGTAAAAGAAATTTTGATGAAAACATTTTGATGCAGGTAGATGCTTTGATAAAAGAAAGTATGGAATATGCGTTTGAGCATTACCCTTTAATAAGCGATTACGTAAAAGAACATTCACAGGAAATGGAAGTGGAGGTGATGAAAAAACACATTGATCTTTATGTAAATAACTATTCCATTAACCTGGGAGAAGACGGAAGGAAAGCGGTTCAAAAGTTTATGGAGATTTATAGAGATACGCGTGAAACTGCTGGCCAGGAGGCCGTTTCGGATAAAGAGCTTTTTGTGGAAGAAGAATAAAGATAAAAATTCAAATCAAGGTTATTTGTTGGTTTGCTGTATTGATTGGGTTTGAGACAATTTTTTTTATTTCCATTCCTTTAAATCTTTTTCGGATTTACCAATAAATATCACTTCCATATATCGTCCAATTCTACCCTTATACCTTCCATTTTTAAAATCTTTGTCAGCTTGCTTAACCATCGCTACAAATTCCGGATTATAAGGACTATCTTCCTTTACCAAAGGAAGGTTTAAGGTTTTTGCCATTTCTTCAAAAACCTTTATCTGGTCTTTAGATTTTGCGCGAATCAAAATAGTTTCCATTGTTTTAATTTTTTCCAAAAGATATAAAAATAAAAATTAAGTATTTCCTCAAATATTCTTTAAAACATATTCAAAGATTTCCTTCACTTTTACATCCTCATAAACCCTCTCTCGAAAATTTTTAGCCCATCTGACGGGATGAATTGCGTTCGTCAAAAAAAATTCATCGGCATCCATTAGATCATTTACTGAAAGCAATTTTTCAGAAATAGAATATTGTTTTAAAGAAAATTTTTCCAGCATCCAACGACGCATAGTGCCTGCCACGCAGCCTTCTGATAATGGCGGCGTATAAATTTTATCACCTTTTATAATAAAAATATTTGCAATTGCAGATTCACAAACTCTTCCAAATGCATTCAGAATAATTGCATCATCTAAATTATTTTTCTGTGCAAATAATCCAGCCATCACAGAAGGCAGATAATTATTGGATTTTAAATTGGAAAAATGATCACAGCTTTTTTTTGCCCCGGCAAAAACATCAACAGCCAACCCCTTTTCATTCAATTGTATCTTTTCATTTAGCGGCCATACTTCAATAATATAATTGAAAGAATTATTTTCAGAATCGAAAATATTACCATCTCCACGAAAAACCATTAAACGGATTCGTGCATTTTTTGAAATTGAATTCCTCAATAAAAGTTCGTTTACTGTCTTTTCAAAAAAACTTCTTGAAAAAAAACCAGGAATATCTAATTGTAAGATTTTCAAGCCCGAAAACAATCTTTCAAAATGGAAAGTTATATTAATAATTTGTTCTTGGCGCATCCGCATGGTTTCAAACAAACCATCGCCGTATCGCAATCCGTTATTCCCGGCGCTAACAACAGGCGTTCCCGTTTGGTAATATTTTTTGTTGTAAATAAAAAAATGCTCATTCATATTTTTGAAAATGAATGAGCAAAAATAACGGTATGAATTGATTATAGATTTTTAACTTTCCTGGTTGACCAGGTTATTTTTTACCGCAAACATGATAAGTCCCGCAGTGCTTTTGGTACCTGTCTTTACTTTTAGTTTATCACGAATAGCTTCAATGGTGCGTGGACTGAGATCAACAGCCTCGGCGATTTCACGGGTACTTTTTTCTTCACACATTAATTTTAAGATAGTAATTTCTTTTTCATTGAGCGTAGCGTCATCCTGGGCGGTCTTAAATGGCGAAACCACATTTTTTTGACGAAGATTATTCAACAGCGCTTTATTGGTTAACGAATTAAAGAAAAATTCCTGTTGATGGCACGTTTTAATTGCCTCGTAAATTACTTCTGCGTCTGAGGTTTTTACCAGATAACTGTTGGCGCCAAGTTCCATTAATTTCGTAATTACACTTTGGTCGTCAAGTAAAGTAAGCATGATAACTTTGATATGCGGGTATAGTTTTTTTACTTCCGGCAAAGCCGTTATTCCATCCATTATCGGCATTTGTATATCAAGAAGAATTACGTCTGGTTGAATACCTTTCAAAATGTTCAACAGGTGAACACCATTATCAGCTTCAGCTATTACTTTAATATCTTTTTTTGAAGAGAGGGCCGTTTTTACACCAGCCCGGTAAAGCACGTGATCATCAACTATCATTATATTAATCACGCCGCCGTTTTCTTTATCCATAGAAAATAAATGAATTTTTAATTTTTTATAACATCAACAAAAATCTAGTTTATAAATCTCAGATCATACAGAATAACTACCAAATTAAAGGTATCGTAATAATACGTATTATTTGAGTAAAACGACCCACAATATTCCAAAATAAAAAAAAAGGAATATTTTTTTGCATCAGATAGTCATGAAAGTGTGTTACGTTTGGTTTTAAAGATCTTCCGCCCAAAGTTAATTAAACTCTTTATTAAAGGAACATCCTGTACTAAAATAAAACTATTTTTGCTGCGCGTAACACCAAATATGAAAAATCTTCATTCCATTAAACTGATAATATTATGCTTTTATATTATCTCATGCGGTGGCAGCACGCATGGAGAAAATGAAAGTATTGATAGCTCTATTATTTCAAAAAATCCTGCTACGGATACTTTTAAAACGGAACAAATTTTTAACCCGGTTAATTGCAATGGAGATCCCCAACAATCGTATGCGCTATACATTCCACAAAATCGAACCAATGAACCTTTACCGGTAGTCTATTTCTTTGATCCTCATGGCGATGGCGGACTTCCTTTAACAAAGTACAAAGCGCTTGCAGATAGTTTCCATTTTATTTTAATTGGCAGTAACAATTCGAAAAACGGCAATGACTGGAATGATGCTGAAAATATATGGAAGACCCTGAGCAACGATTCACAGAAACGTATCGCTATCAACAGAAACAGGATTTACACTTGCGGATTTTCAGGAGGTGCTAAGGTAGCCACTTTTATAGCCCTCAATCATGCTCAGATCAAAGGTGTAATAGCCAATGGCGCGGGACTGCCTGATATATTGAACGCAGGAAATTTTAATTTTAGTTTCACGGCCATCGCAGGTAATGGAGATATGAATATGACAGACCTGGTGTCCATTAATAATAGTCTTAATAAAACCAATACAACACATCGCATCATTTTTTTTGACGGGATACATGAGTGGGCGCCTGAAAGGACTATGGAAAAAGCATTTACCGGAATACAAGCAGACGCGATGCGGGAGAAATTAATTCCCAAAAATGACTCTTTTATCAATAATATTATCAATCAAAATAAAAAAGAAATTGACGATTACATAAAAGCAAATGACTTTTTAAAAGCAGATGGTATATGTAACTTTTCTATCAGCGTGCTGTCAGGATTGACCGATGCAGTAAATTGGTTTAAAGAGAAAAAGGATTTCTTTGCCAACAATTCAGTTTATCAAAAACAATGGCTTGCAGAACAAAAAATATTAGCGGAAGAAGAAAATATCAAAGCAACTTACCAACAGAAATTTGGAACTGCGGATATGAATTACTGGAAAAAGACCATCAACGATGTCCAGGCTAAAGCGACAAGAAAAAATCCGGAAGCTCCTATGTACCAACGCTTGCAGGCTTATTTATCATTAGCCTTTTATTCTATCAGCAATCAGCTTATTTCCGGAAATAAAAATACAGAAGCACGCCATTTTGTAACTTTATACCAAATGGCAGACAGTAGCAATAGTGAAGCCTGGTACCTTGCTGCTGTATTAGATGCACGAGACAATGATGCGAAAGCCGTTAAAGACGACCTTGAGAAGGCTGTCTCTCTTGGGTTTAATGATAAAAAACGTTTGGAGAGTCAACCAGAATTTAAATCAGCGGGCATATTAATAAACCTTAGTGAAATTGAAAGTAAAATGAAGCATTGATGGCAATAGTGTGAGAAATTTTAGATGGATCCATTGAATACTTAAAACAATAATTGGTTTACATTTTATTATCGACCGGCAGTAAAAGAACTTATAATGATGAATTTTATTGGATAGATTATCTTTAGAAATGGTGCTGAAAGGAAGTGAATATTTAATAATTTTCAATTAACTAACTTTAAAATAAAAACACCCTGGCATTTTCGAAATTTTATAAGCGTCTTCAGGCATTTTCACCCAAAACATATTGGAAAGAAATATTGGCTGTTTTAATGATTTTGCTCGCATTCATTTTTTTCAGGAGCGAGCGAAAAGAGTTGCAACAGATAATTCCAAATATTGAAAACGCAGATTCGTTTTGGGTTTCTATAGGCATCCTGGTCACTTTTATTTATGTGCTTTTCCAAAGCGGGATGTACGTGAGCAGTTTTGGTTCAATAGGGCTTTCCCTGAAATGGATTGATTCTATAGAACTGTTTTTAAAAAGAAATTTATTAAGTATTTTCTTACCGGCCGGCGGCGTAAGTTCTTTAGCTTACACGCCTTCCCAATTAAGGAAGCGTGGCTATAACCAGACACAGATTCACCAGGCAAGCGGACTGTATGGCTTCGCGGGGCTATCTACGGTTTTTCTTGCGGGTTTTCCCGTGGTGTTATTATTCGCTTTTTTTTCCGATAAACATTTAAACGATGCATGGATTGGCCTTGTCATTGTGGTGTTTGTTTTAATAGCGTTGGTCAGGCTGGCAAAATCACTTAAGGCTAAAGGAAAACTATATCAATATATTGTAAAAAAAATCCCAAGACTATCAGCTTTTATTGACGAACTTTTTGCGGCCAATGTGAGCAATAAAAAATTTGCGGGCGCAATTTTATTTTCTACCGGCGTCGAACTCACAGGCATGTTTCATCTTTATATTGCGATGCTTGCCTTGGGGCTTACACCATCATTTCCTGTGGCTGCCATCGCCTATATCGCCTCTGTATTATTAATGGTTACGTCTCCATTTTTGCGCGGCCTCGGTGCGGTAGAAATATCACTCGTTTACATATTGGAATACTACGGCTATTCTACTGTACAGGCATTATCTGTTACCGTTTTGTACCGTGTTTTCGAATTCTGGCTTCCCATGTTATTAGGTATTTTGGCTTTTGCATGGCGAGGTAAAAATTTATTTATACGAATAGTTCCGGCATTGCTCATTTTTGCGCTGGGTATTTTAAATATAATTTCTGTTGTAACACGTCCTTTGCATCCGCGCCTGGAATTGATAAGAGCTTTCCTGCCGTTGGAAGCCATTAACGCATCCAATATTTTAATTCTATTTACCGGTGTAGCCTTGTTGATTACATCGGCTTATATGTTTAAGGGGTTGAAAAACGCCTGGCGCATTGCTTTATTACTTTCCGTATTTTCTTTAGTTGGCAACCTGACGAAAGCGCTTGACTATGAAGAAGCCACATTTGCAGCAGTCATCATTGTTTTACTTTTAATGAGCAGAAGCCAATACCGCCTCCGTAGCAGCGTTCAATGGATCAGGGTTGGGGTTATTTCAGTCTTAATTGTATTTCTATCCGTATTGATTTTTGGTTATCTGAGCTTTTATTTTATTGATAAAAGACATTTCGGAATTGATTTTACATGGTACCAATCGCTCGTGAACACCATGAAAATATTTTTTTTAGGAGGTAATGAATCTCTGCACCCCCGCACACCTTTCGGCCATCAATTTATATGGCTCATTCATACACTTGGATTTTTGAGTTGGGGGTTTTTGTTATTTACAGTGATTAAACCATTTATAAGAGTCGAGACAGAAACTGAATCCGGCAGAGAAAGAGCAGCAGTTTTACTGAAGGAATACGGAAACTCTTCTATTGATTATTTTAAAATATCCGAGGATAAACTTTTTTTCTTTTCTGAAATACACGACGCATTTATTTCTTACCGGATTGCAGGAGGTTTCGCAATAGTGCTCGAGGAGCCTGTTTGCGCTGAGGAAAACAAATTTGAAGTGCTTGCGGAATTTTATCGCCAATGTAAAAAGATGGGATTAAAAGTTGCCTTTTACCGTGTAGATGAAAATAGTATTTTATGGTTTAATCAATTAAGAAAACAAAAATTAATAATTGGCCAGGAAGCCATATTAGATGCCGAAAATTTTACCCTCCAGGGAAAAGACAAACAATCGCTGCGGAATGCGCTCAACAGCCTTAAAAAGAAAGGATTTGAAGCGCATCTTCATAAGGCACCGATTGATAATACTCTTTTAAGTGAATTGAAAAATGTTTCTGACGAGTGGCTGCATGCTTATGAAAAAGATGAGCAGGTATTTAGCCAGGGAATGTTCAACGCTAAAGAGATAACAAAGCAGGATGTCATCACTATTGCTAACGAAAATGGAGAAATAGTTGCGTTTTTAAATATTATTCCTGATTACTCACCTGAGGAATGCACTTATGACCTGATAAGAAAAAAGAGGGACGCGCCGGGAGGCTGTATGGATGCGCTAATTATTAAATTGATAGAGTACGCTAAAGAAAAGCAATGCAAATACATCAACCTCGGACTGGTACCAATGACCGGAATTACTGAACCACAAAGCCCATCGGAACAAATCATAAAATTTGCCGGCGAGAAACTAAAACGATTCAGGCATTTCCAGGGTCTTCGCGATTTCAAAGAAAAATACGCTACCATCTGGGAAAATAAATTTTTGGTTTATGAAAACGATTACGATCTGCTGCAATTACCCGCTGCATTAAATAAAGTGATGACACCTTAATTTAGATTTATGAAAAAAGTCTCTTTTTTATTTTTTATTTTGATCACAATGGCTTCTATGATGCCCTCTCCGGCGGACGGAGATTTTGCGACCAAAGAATGGATCGCTGTTACTCATGAAAAGCCGCTTCTGTTTTATATCTCCGGAGACGGTGGGTTTAATAAATTTTCTACCAATTTATGTGAAGCGCTTAACAAAGAAGATTATGACGTCGTAGCGTTAAATGCAAGAACTTATTTCGATGACAAAAAAACACCTGAACAAACAACTATTGATATCACCAACTTTCTGTCAAAAAAACTAACCGGCAGACAAAACCAGCAAGTTGTTTTTATTGGCTATTCATTTGGCGCAGACGTGTTGCCTTTTATACTAAACCGCCTGCCAAAAAATTTTGAAGATAAAGTAAAAACATCTTTTTTATTGGCATCATCAGGAAGTACTGATTTCGAAATTCACTGGGCAGATATATTTGGAGGCAACACTAAAAGAAGCATGGACGTGGCTACGGAAATCAATAAGCTTCAAAATAAAAAAATAGTGATCATCAACGGAAGCGAGGATCGAAATCTAAGCAGAAACAAAATCACTTTAAACAAGTTCACCTTTATAGTATTGCCCGGTGGCCATCACTTCGATGGCGATATAGATGAAATTGTAAAAGAAGTGACAGATAACATGTGACAATTGAAATACCTAACTCATTTCGGAAGAAATAATCTCAACTTCAAAACAATCTGAAAAATCAATCTCATTTTCTTTTAAACCAATTATGATATTCTTACATATAGAATTTTCAATTTGAAGTTTTAGACAAACCTTTCAAAATAAAATAGAAATAGCTTTTATTTCTCAGTCTGCTGGCGGCCAGGTTTGTTTATTAGAAAAAATTTTTTGTGACTTTTTAGTTTAAATGGAATCTACACTGCCAACGATGCGGCTTCTTTAACATGGCATTAATCTTGAACCTTATACTTATCACTTGAAAACTTCGTTTCTTTGATAAAAACATTGACAGAATGTCAACTTAAAAAAATATAATGAATAAAAATTATTTCCTGAATGGGCCCGAAGACGAAATGGAATTTATGCCGATGATTCCGATGAATGAAGATAATGACCTAAACGATGAACAAATGATTCCTGCTGAATTACCGCTGCTTCCCTTGAGAAATACGGTTCTTTTTCCCGGTGTTGTTATTCCCATTACTGTTGGGCGCGACAAGAGTATTAAGGCGGTAAATGAAGCTTACAAGGCTGACAAATTGGTCGGTGTAGTTTCACAAAAAGACAGCCAGGTAGAAGAACCTACTGTAAGCGATTTGGTAAATATCGGCACGGTCGCAAAAATTCTTAAACTAATCAAAATGCCGGATGGTGGTACTACCGTTATCATACAAGGCAAAAAAAGATTTAAAATAGATGAAATCACTTCTGAAGATCCTTATTTTAAAGCAAAAATTACTGTACTTACTGATACTGAGTTGAAAGGTGATAATGATTTTGAAGCGATGGTGTCATCCATAAAAGAGTTGTCCGGGCAAATCATACAGTTGTCGCCCAACATGCCTTCTGAGGCAACTATTATCCTGAAAAATATAGAAAATCCCGCTTTTTTAATCCACTTCGTAAGTAGCAACCTGAATAGCAACATTCTTGAAAAGCAAAGGCTGCTGGAGATACAGGATATAAAAGCAAGAGCAGAAGTATTATTAAATCTGTTGCAAACTGAATTGCAATATGCGGAGTTAAAAAATAAAGTAACCAACAAAACGCGCGCTGAGCTTGACAAACAGCAAAAGGATTATTTTTTACAACAACAGTTGAAAGCTATCAAAGAAGAATTGGGTGGCGATAACGTAGCAGAGGTAAAGGAAATGCAAAAAAAAGCTGAAGGTAAAAAATGGCCTGCGGCGGCAAAAGATATGTTTAATAAAGGTGTGGAAAAACTGGAGCGTATGCATCCTTCTACTCCGGATTATTCTGTAGTGTATAATCACCTTGATCTCATGCTGGATCTCCCGTGGGAAGATTACACCAAAGACCAATACGATTTTAAAAAAGCCAAGAAGATTTTAGATCACGATCATTATGGAATGGAAAAGATAAAACAAAGGATACTGGAATATCTTGCCGTTCTCAAACTGAAAGGCGATATGAAAAGCCCGATACTTTGTTTCGTAGGCCCTCCCGGGATTGGTAAAACCTCTCTTGGAAAAAGCATTGCCAATGCCATCAACAGAAAATATGTAAGAGTAAGCCTCGGCGGCCTCCATGATGAAAGTGAAATACGTGGACACCGCAAAACCTATATTGGCGCGATGCCAGGAAGAATTTTGCAATCTATCAGGAAAGTAAAATCATCTAATCCGGTAATGATATTGGACGAAATTGATAAAGTGGGAACCGATTTCAGAGGCGATCCTTCTTCGGCATTACTGGAAGTTTTAGACCCCGAACAAAACAATAATTTCTATGATAATTATCTCGAGCTTGAGTATGATTTAAGCAAAGTACTTTTTATAGCAACAGCTAATAATTTACAAAATATACAACCTGCCTTGCGCGACCGGTTGGAGATTATTGATCTTAGCGGCTATGCTATTGAAGAGAAAATAGAAATTGCCAAAAGGCATTTGCTGCCAAAGCAAAAAGAAGCCCATGGATTAAAAGACGTTTCGTTCAAAATGAGTGATGCGGTTTTAGAGAAGATTATTGCTGATTTTACAAGAGAAAGTGGTGTTCGTGAACTCGACAGGCAGCTGGCAAGTATCATGAGAAAACTTGCAAGAGACTATGCAGAAAAGGGGAAATTGAAACCAACTGTAAGTATCAATGATGTAGAAAGAATTTTAGGAAAATCGAGATATAGCAATGAGATATATAAGACAGCTAACATGGCCGGAGTGGCTGTGGGCCTTGCATGGACCTACGTTGGGGGCGACATTCTCTTTATAGAATCCACTACGAGCGATAATGGCAAAGGCGATTTAAAGCTGACCGGAAACCTTGGAAACGTGATGAAAGAAAGTGCTTCCACTGCTCTGAGTTATCTTCAATCCAACGCAAAGAAATATGGTATCAACCCGGACGTCTTTATTAAAAAGAATGTTCACATTCATGTACCCGAAGGTGCTGTTCCCAAAGATGGCCCGAGTGCCGGCATCACCATGATGACTGCACTTGCATCATCTTTCACCGGCCGAAGGGTAAAACCCTACCTGGCTATGACAGGTGAAATCACTTTGAGAGGAATTGTTTTGCCGGTAGGAGTCATTAAAGAAAAAGTTCTTGCGGCAAAACGGTCAGGCATACGCGAAATTATTATGAGCGCTCAGAACGAAAAAGATATTACTGAGATCAATCCAAATTATATAAAGGGTCTAAAAATTAATTATGTAAAAACAATGCAGCAGGTGTTGGACATTGCTTTGGCATGAACCTGAAAATTTGTATTATTAAAAAAGGAAAAGTATTGAATACTTTTCCTTTTTTTGTCGACATTTTCATCAAATTCGATTCAACAGATTACAGCAGGCAAACCTACCTGACCGGCAGGCAGGCAATTATTCTATAATTATATTTTTATTCTTTCCCCTTAATTTCAACGGAGGTATTTAAAAAGAAATTCCAGGTTATTTGTTCGTTTACTGTAGACTCCTGAAATATATTATATGCACCCGCAAAAGTTGGGGTTCGCAGATAAAAAAACTATTCATCCAATTTCAAAACCGCTAAAAATGCTTCCTGGGGTACTTCTACATTTCCTATTTGCTTCATTCTCTTTTTGCCCTCTTTCTGCTTTTCAAGTAATTTTCTTTTCCTGCTGATATCGCCACCATAGCATTTGGCAGTTACGTCTTTCCGGATAGCACTTATATTTTCGCGCGAAATTATTTTAGCGCCTATTGCAGCCTGTATGGCGATCTGAAATTGCTGGCGCGGTACAAGCTCTTTTAATTTTTCACAGAGTTTTCTTCCAAAATCCTGCGACCTGAGCCGGTGAATTAACGAACTCAATGCATCTACTTTTTCTCCATTTAATAGAATATCCATTTTTACAATATCGCTTTCGCGATATCCGATCGGATGATAATCGAATGATGCATATCCCCGCGTAACACTTTTTAATCTATCGTAAAAATCAAAAACAATTTCGGTTAGCGGCATTTCGAAACTAAGTTCTACCCGTGTCGGCGTTAAATATCCCTGGTTGGTAAGAATACCGCGCTTGCCGATACAAAGGGTCATTATGTTACCAATATAGTCTGGTTTTGTAATTATCTGCGCTTTGATATAAGGTTCTTCAATCTTTTCAATCCTGCTTGGGTCGGGCATTTGAGAAGGATTGTTCACCGTTATCTTTTCTCCTTTGGTCGTATAGGCAAAAAAACTAACATTGGGAACGGTAGTTATTACCGTCTGATTAAATTCGCGCTCTAATCTTTCCTGGATAATTTCCATGTGAAGCATTCCAAGAAATCCACAACGAAATCCAAACCCTAATGCCTGGGATGTTTCTAATTCAAAAGTCAGCGAAGCATCATTGAGCTGTAGCTTTTCCATACAATCACGCAATTCCTCAAATTCATCAGTGTTCACCGGAAAGATACCCGCAAAAACCATTGGCTTTACTTCTTCAAAACCTTTAATGGATTCTTTGCATGGATTCTGCGTGGTAGTAATCGTGTCACCTACTTTTACTTCCTTTGCATTTTTAATACCGGTGATAACATACCCCACATCCCCGGCTTTTACCTGGTTTTTAGGCATCATTCCCATTTTCAAAATACCTACTTCATCAGCCACGTATTCTTTGCCCGTATTGGAAAATTTTATTTTGTCATTCTTTTTCAGAATTCCATTGAAAATCCTGAAATACACAATGATTCCTCTGAAACTATTGAAAACACTATCGAATATCAATGCCTGAAGCGGCGCATTTTCGTCGCCGGAAGGAGCCGGAATTCGTTTGATGATGGCTGATAGGATTGCTTCGATACCAACGCCTGTTTTAGCGCTGGCATGTAAAATATCTTCTTGCTTACAACCTATCAATTCTATAATCTGGTCTTCCACTTCTCCAATCATCGCGCCATCCATATCTATCTTATTCAATACAGGAATTATTTCCAAATCGTTATCAATTGCCAGGTACAAATTTGAAATAGTTTGCGCCTGTATGCCCTGGGTAGCATCCACCAGCAGCAAGGCGCCTTCGCAGGCAGCAAGGGCGCGGCTAACCTCGTAACTGAAATCCACATGGCCGGGAGTGTCTATCAAATTTAAAATGTATTCGACGCCTTCAAATTGATAATTGATCTGTATCGCATGGCTTTTTATAGTAATTCCTTTCTCACGCTCAAGATCCATATTGTCTAACACCTGAGCCTGCATTTCGCGGTCGTTGATGGTATGCGTAAATTCCAATAGCCTGTCCGCCAGCGTGCTTTTGCCATGGTCTATATGTGCAATAATGCAAAAATTCCTGATATTATTCATAACTGGCGGCGAAGATAAGAAAAAGGAAAAGGCTCATTGTATTTAGATATGAGCTAATTTACTTTCACTTTTTAATTTGGGTTTTTATTTTAAAATCGAAATTCATTCTGCTTAAAAAAGATTTTTAAAAAAAGAAACAATTACTTTGTAGCAACAATATGGCTACCACCCTATCATTAATTTACAAAGCTGACAAAAGCCGGAAATTTTTTTGGTTATTCCTTTCCAGGATAATGCCTCTTGTTGCACTTTTTTTTGTTACGATAATTTATGCCAGAAAATTAAGCTATGATGATTATGGAAAATTCCAAAGCGTGTGGATGTACGCTAATATTGTGAATGTAATCATCAGTTTCGGACTTGCTTCTGTTATTCTTTCTACCGATTTAAGTTTCTTGTTTGCTTTTATAAAAAGCAAAAGGAAAATTTTAAGCTTATTTTATCCGGTATTATGGATATCAGGGTTAGTCGCATTTTTTTTTCTCGCAAAAAATTTTAATACCTCACTAAAATTTTTATTGATTGCATTTATGGCGATTCAAAATATCGCTACTGCGGCTGATAATTTATTAATCAAACGAGGCAAGGAAAAAATATCCGGGATTATCAACTTTCTTTACGCGTTTTTGTTTTTCGGATGGCATATATATCTGCTTTCTAACAATTATTCTCTCTACCGTCTTGTGGAAGGTATCACATTGATTGCAGCGTTTAAATTTATCATTATTGCTTTAATACCTTTTGAAAAAAAATCGACCGACACAAAAATTGACGATAATCACTTTTTATATCATTGGAGTTATCTTGGATTGAATGACGCGCTTGGCGTTTTAGCAAAATGGATTGACAAGCTCTTCTTACTATATCTTCTTACTGCGGCTGATTTTGCTATATTCTTTAATGGTTCTATTGAAATTCCGGTTTTTGGTTTATTAATAAGCGTTACGGGCAATTTTTTACTAATTGAGATATCAGGAAACATGAAACAACATGAAAAAATTATAAAACTCTTCCGCGAAAGTTTCCATATACTTTCCAACATCGTATTTCCTTTATTTCTTTTTCTATTCTTTTTTAGGGACGATTTGTTTTCGCTGGCCTTCAGGGATAAGTATAATGCATCATTGCCCATTTTTGTAATAAGCATTTTCATTCTCCCTTTAAGAATCAACAACTATAGCGTTATCCTGCAATGCTTCTCCCAGGGGAAAAAAATACTATTTGGATCTCTTATGGATATTTCAATTGCTATTTTTTTGATGATTACATTATACCCGATAATGGGCACAAGAGGTGTTGCTCTATCAATAGTGATTTCCACTTATTGTCAATCTTTTTATTATTTATGGCATTCATCTAAAATTCTAAATACTTCTATTCTACAAATTTTTCCTTTAAAAAAATTGGCAATCAGATTTCTGAAAATTCTTATTTTTTATACGGCGTTATTTTTTCTTTTATCTAGTTTCAGTATACCTGTAAGAATAATAGTAGCGATTGTACTTACCGCTTTAATAGTAATGTTTGGAATCATTAAATATTTTAAGACTTACTTCAATAATTCTTACGCTCAAAATTCATAAGTCCGGCTCTCATTTCAAGTCGAAAATGCAGGCAAGAAAATGCTGTAGAGATTTTTTGTGAATTGGATATCAGGCTTACGCATTACTTGAAGAAACTGAAGAAAGGAAGTTTTTTATTTTTTACATAATAGAAAATAACCCAAACTAAAAACGCGACCGGGGCCGCGAAATAAGAAATCATTAATACCGACTAAACATAAAATGACGGTTCTATGAACCGCCATTTTTATAGTAAATATTTTTAAATCTTTTTAATCAAACAGATTATCCTCGTTTCTGCGATAATAGATTTTATCTTCCATGAATTCTGATGTAGCCAAAAGAGCGGGGTTCGGCATTCTTTCGTAAGCACGGGAAATTTCAATTTGCTCTTTGTTCTCATGGATTTCTTCGAGACTATCTGTATGACTTGCGAATTCTTCCAATTTATTATGCAATTCCTCTTTAATTGCAATATTTATCTGATTCGCTCTCTTTGCAATTACAACAATAGATTCATACAAATTACCTGTTTTTGACTTTACGTCAATCAGATTCTGAGTTTCTACAACGTTGCTTGTGTTAGAGGCTTGTTGTCGCCTTAATTTGCTCATTTTTTAATTTTTTAATTTCGTTTTGACTAAGGTTTTTATAATTTTCGGCTTCCTTCAAAAATTTGCTATCCGGGTAGCGATCTACAAAATCAAAATATTCGCTCGTTACCTTCGCATATCTTTCTTCCTGTTTACTATAGACACTTGACTTGGCATATTCATAATACGACTTAACTACCATCAGCATGTATTCATCACCGATAGGCGATTCAGGGTAATTAATTAAAAGACTCGAAAAAGTAAGCCCTGCCGCCTGGTAAAACTGAAGGTTATAATACAACTTGGCGCTGATGTAGTCCTTCTTTTCCAATTTCGCCCGGCATTTGCTGATAATATTATTTGCATCAGCCACTCTTGGTGAATTGGGATAAGAGTTAATAAACCCCTGCATCATTCCTATCGCCTTGGTAGTGTTAGTCTGGTCTAATTCTACATTGGGAGATTGTTTATAGAAAGTATATGCGTGCATGTAGGCAATCTCTTCAGCTTTACTACTATTTGGAAAAACCCCCAGGTAGCTTTTAAAAAGATTCTCGGCGTCTAAATAGTTCTTTTGATAGTAAGAGCAATAAGCGTATTTATAATACAATTCTTCGAACTTGTCACTACCCTTAAATACAGGAAATAATTCCTGGTATAAAACCTCCGCGTTTCTGTAGTTCTTGTTCGCGTAATATTCATCAGCTTTTTTAAGCTTGTATTCGTAATCGGAGCTTTTAAGAATTTTATTAAATTGATTATTACAGCCCGATAGAAGCAGAAATGGTATTACTAAGAAAGCTAAAAATAATTTCATAAAGAGCCGCAAAATTAAGTGATTTTAAACAAAAATGAACCTAAAAAAAATGGGAACAAAATCACCCTAGTTAATATTTTGATAATTGCCCATAGTAAAAAAACCCTCCCCAACAGAATGGGAAGGGTTTATCATTGAGCAAAAAGTGTATCTTCTAATTGGTTTTAATATCAACTGTGTTAACATCACCACCACCAACTTCACAATTAGTAGTAATCCTGTCAGCGCTAATACCTTCTTTTTCGGTCAGATAGGCTTTAATAGCGTCAACCCTCTTGTTGCAAAGAGCCTGTGATGCTTTAGAAGCAGCAGGATAGCCAGTAACTGTTATTGAACATGCTGCGCTATTTTTCAATTTGGAAGCTACTGTAGCCAACATTGCTTTTGCATCGTTGCTGATAGTAATGCTTCTGTTTCTGAAAGAGATACTTGGAAGGTCACCAATATTACATTGATTAGCAGCGGCCATTGAATCCCTGAGGTTTTTGCAACAATCAGGTTCCGGGCATTTACCAACGCCATCGGCATCTACCGGCTGACATATAGTAGGAGTAATCAATTCTTTATCCTTACAATCAGGAACACCATCACCATCAGTATCTCTGGACACACCGTGTGTATCAACAGGACAACCGGCAGGAGTGTTTGGCTCTCTGTCAAATTGATCGGTAACACCATCACCATCCGCATCAGGTAATACCGGAGGTGGTATTTTCATGTGTTTAGGATTGTTGATTTCGCCGTAAGCATAGTCAAGTGGATTAATCCACCAAAGAGGCTGAATGCTTTTAGCACTTGAACCAATGTTGAAGTTTAATCCGATCGAAGCGTAGTTATAAGAATCAAAATTACCGGTTAATACAGGGTTGCCAACAGGGCGTTCCTGCCATTCCTGTCCATCCAACAGGTCATCTTTAACCATCGTTAATTTATCTTCAATTGCTAGATTTATACGCTGACTAAGCTTGAACGCAATACCAACAATAAGGCTGGCTGAAGGGTGTAATTTTGAACCATTATCGGCCTGGGCATCAGTTTCAAAACTATTGTCAAGCATCTTTTTCAATTGTTTCTTTATATCTTTTCTATCCGAATATCCCGACCCGGTGATCTGGCTGAAATCGTAAGGGGTATTGCCGTTCAAAGCATTTATTTTTGTATTGTAAAAAGTAGCTCCTACTCCAACACCACCATAAAGTACCATACCAGTTTTTTGTTTGTGGAAACGAATATTATTTAATGAAAACAATCCTTGCAAGCCAATATCCTGCACAGTAGATTTGTAATTGTAATAAACAGGAGAAGGGAGAGCATAGGAAGACCATGCAGGATCATTGGAATATCCGAAAGAAGGTTTCCAGTTTAATCCTTTAGCTATCCCGTAAACATATTGCAATCTTAAAGAGAAAACATATCCAAGCGCTTTACGCAGATGAATGCCAAAGCCGGGAGTTGGTCCCCACGACGGAACGTCGCCCTGAATTGAAAACAGACCACCGGAAACACCAAGTTCCATTTGATTTCTCGGTTTTGCCGGAAAGTCGTATGTATTATTCATAAACTCGTTCTGTTGCGCTCTTCCTTTAGGCGAAATTACGCTCGAGTCATAAATATTATACACGCCCGAATCCTGTGCAAAAACGCCAAGGCTCAGAAGGGCAAAAAACCCTGTTAACAATAATTTAAACTTTTTGCTTGCCATAACTTTTTGATTAATGATTTTCTAAATAAAATTTTTGCAAAAATATCAAACGAAACCCAAACTTCAAATTTTTTTACTCTTTAATTACATTTTGAGCCATTTACATATTCCTACAATTTAAAACTCTTAAAATTTCTCATCAACAAACGAACCAAAAAATTTATTATTTTATAAAAAATATAAATGTTTAGAAGTGAATTATAACTTTTCCTTTATTTCTCTTTAAAATTTTATTAATAATCTTCTAATTGTTGCTTTCTGTCTTATATTGCCATTTTTCACGTAAAATGCAACTTTCAAAAAATCTTATAGCAGCAGAATTGGCCACTTTTGAGCAAAAATTTACACAATCTGTGAAAAGCCAGACGCCTTTGCTCGACAGGATAATGAAGTACATTATTAAACGAAAAGGTAAACAACTTAGGCCAATGTTTGTTTTTTTAAGCGCCAGGCTTCATGGCAGTGTTAATGAATCTACCTACAGGGCCGCGGCTTTGGTAGAGCTATTACATACTGCCACATTAGTGCATGACGATGTGGTTGATGAATCTCTCGAAAGAAGGGGTTTTTTTTCCGTTAATGCGTTGTGGAAAAATAAAATCGCTGTATTGGTAGGTGACTATCTCCTTTCGAAAGGTTTACTTCTTTCTACAGATGCAGGAGATTTTAAACATTTACACATTTTATCAGAAGCAGTAAAACAAATGAGCGAAGGGGAATTATTACAAATAGAAAAAGCGCGAAAATTAAATCTAAAGGAAGACATCTATTTCGAAATAATAAGGAGCAAAACGGCTTCATTGCTTTCGTCGGCATGTGCGGTAGGCGCCTGGAGTACAAGCCAGGATGAAAATCTCACGCAAAGGATGAAACTTTTTGGAGAAAAAACGGGTATTGCCTTCCAAATAAAAGATGATCTTTTTGACTATGGTAATGATAATGTTGGGAAACCTACCGGAAACGACCTTAAAGAAAAAAAATTAACCCTGCCAATTATATATACACTCAACCATATTGAAGCTTCTGAAAAAAGAAAAATTATTTACATTATAAAAAATGAAAATAAAAATGCCGAGAAGGTCAAATATGTAATACAGAAGGTAACGGAAACAGGCGGAATCGAATATGCCATAAAAAAAATGAACGAATACCGTGATGAAGCATTGGCCATTTTGTTTGAATACCCTAAGAGTGAAATAAGAGATGGCCTCGAAGAATTGGTTCGATACACAACTGATAGAAAATATTAATTTTTAATTAGGTGATTGGTCAATTAAAAATTAACGAATTATCAAATTATTTTGTATGGTAAAAAGATGGAGAATAATTAATGCAGACCAAGCTAAAGTAAACCAGTTACACGCATCTCTTTCCATAAGTTTACCCCTTTGCAGTATCCTGGTTCAACGAGATATTGATACGTTCGATAAAGCCAAAGATTATTTCAGGCCTCAGCTTTCCGGTCTGCACGATCCTTTTTTAATGAAAGATATGGCTAAGGCTGTGGAAAGGATATTATTGGCTATTAATAACAATGAGAAAATTTTGGTATTTGGCGATTACGATGTAGATGGAACTACATCAGTAGCCATTATGTACCGGTTTTTAAAAAAAATATATAATGAAGAAAAAATTGATTTTTACATTCCCCATCGCTATCGTGAAGGATATGGAGTAAGTAAGCAGGGAATCGACTTTGCCAAAGAAAACGATTTTGATTTAATTATCTCCCTGGACTGCGGCATAAAATCAACAGAACTTATCAGCTATGCATCAACGTTATCACTTGATTTTATTGTGTGCGATCATCATCTGCCTGATAAGGAATTGCCACCGGCCATTGCCATTTTAAACCCCAAGCAAAAAGATTGTAACTATCCCTATAAAGAACTTTGCGGTTGCGGAGTAGGATTCAAATTAATAACTGCGCTTTCGAAGCGGTTAGGGTTAGATGAAAATGAATATTTATGCTATCTCGATATGGTAGTTACTGCGATTGGCGCAGACATAGTGCCGATCACAGGAGAAAACAGGATACTCGCCTTCTATGGATTACAGCAACTCAATTCCAATCCCTCGCCAGGCATAAAGGCTTTGATAGAATTAAGTAAGATTGAAAAGCATTTTTCGATTAACAATGTGGTATTTATAATTGCGCCAAGGGTAAACGCCGCCGGGCGTATGGATGACGCCTCCAAAGCGGTAAGAATGTTCATAGAAGACGACCCCGTGAAAGCCAAAGAATATGCAGAAATGTTGCATAGCGATAACACAGACAGAAAAGACGCGGATTCCATTATAACTGAAGAAGCGCTGTCCATGATAGCCAATAACCCGGAAATGCTATCAAGGAAAAGTACTGTAGTATTTCAATCTCATTGGCACAAAGGAGTGGTTGGCATTGTAGCCAGCAGGCTGATAGAAACCTATTACAGGCCCACTGTTGTGCTTACACTTGGCGAAAGCGTAGTAGGCGGCAGCGCACGCAGCGTACCCGGCTTTAACTTGTACGAAGCGATACATGCCTGCCGTGAGCACCTGATTGGATATGGAGGTCACTTTGCAGCAGCAGGCATGTCCATGCTTCCCGGGCAAGTGGATGCCTTTAGTAAAAAGTTTGAAGACGTAGTCAGTGCCAGCATTGATCCATCATTACTCATTCCTGAATTAATCATCAACACAGAAATCAGTTTTAAAAATATTACCGAAGGCTTTTATAAAGTAATTACCCAGATGGAACCTTACGGACCCGAAAATATGCGCCCGGTATTCATTACAAGAAATGTAACAAATACCTCATGGACAAAAATTGTCAAAGAGCAACATGTTCGTTTTG
>Ga0134126_10002275_pt1 | contig 24312 bp, 22 predicted proteins | sample KB31752_FD_96881 | JGI IMG/M metagenome (GOLD analysis project Ga0134126, IMG submission 96881) | Terrestrial soil microbial communities with excess Nitrogen fertilizer from Kellogg Biological Station, Michigan, USA - KB3-175-2 | ecosystem: Environmental > Terrestrial > Soil > Unclassified ... | reverse complement strand
GCGCTGGAAGCCATCCAGTCGCTGGGCGGCAACGGCTACATCAACGAATTCCCCACCGGCCGCATCCTGCGCGACGCCAAGCTGTACGAAATCGGCGCCGGCACCAACGAAATCCGCCGCATGCTGATCGGGCGCGAGTTGTTTTACGGCAACGCTTGATGCTTTTCCTCCCCCTTCGCTTGCGAAGGGGGAATGAGGGGGATGATGCTTTACCAGTTTTATGCACATCCCCCAAAGCCCCCTTTAGGCGGCTTTGACCCCCTTCCGAAGAAAGGGAGTAACTCGCCGCGCGGGCCGCGTCCGGAATACTCGTTGACTGCAAGACGCCTGCGCCAAGATAAGGGTAAGGCCTTGAAAGACAAGCGCATCCCGCCGATCAGCGACCTTTACGAGCGGCTCGCCGATCGATACATTTCCGATCGCCCGGGCGTACCTTGGAACGAGCAACCGTGGCTCGACCGTTTCCTCAGCCGATTGCCGGAGACGCGGCGCGTTCTCGACCTCGGTTGCGGTACTGGCGCTCCGATCGGCATGTATCTCCTGGATCACAGCTGCGCAATGACCGGCGTCGACACGTCTCCGACGCTCATCAATCATTGCCGCAAGCATTCCCCGCAAGCCACATGGCTTGTCGCCGACATGCGTCGCCTCTCGCTGGGAATGAAATTCGACGGGCTGATCGCGTGGGACAGTTTCTTCCACCTCTCCCATGGCGATCAACGCAACATGTTCCGGGTGTTCGAAGAACACGCTGCACCGGGCGCGCTGCTCATGTTCACCAGCGGAGCGGAACACGGCGAAGCGATAGGCGAATATCACGGCGAACCGCTGTACCACGCCAGCCTTGCCCCGGAGGAATACGAGTCGTTGCTGGACCGCCACGGCTTCCGCGTGATCGAACATGTCGTGGAAGATCCATCATGTGGAGCGCACACGGTCTGGCTCGCAAGGCACGTGAGCTAATTTGCGGTAACGCTTGGCGCCTCTCCTTCGCCGGCGAAGGGCCGGAGAGGATGTGCGTGACGAAATGTGCTTGGCCGCATCCCCCCGAAGCCGCCTTCGGACGGCTTCGACCCCTTCCTTCAGAAGGGGGTGATCCGTTGCTTACAACTGCGAGCAAACCGGGACGAACGTCAAAATGCGAACGTCCCCTGCAGCATCGCGCTGCTGGATTGCTGGCGCGAACCCTGCTCGCGGGTGAACCCGAGCCGCAAACCACATGCGCGCGTCGGCCACAGCGACACGCCGGCGCGCAGCACCGATTCGTCGCGCGAAAGGCCGATGCCATCGACGGGCATCCAATCGTCGAAGCCGGTAAAGCTGGCGTCGAAAGCATCGCCGTACTGGTGCAGCGCGTGCCACCACGCGGCGCTGCCGTCGAACTGCATCCACATGCCGTTGGCGAGGCGCAGGCCGCGCTGAGCACGCACGCCAAGTCCAGTCTGCAGTCGCCCGACCGTGCGACTGTCAGCCTTCAGTCCGAATCCGTAGCCGCCCGTTTCCGCGAACGCGCCCTGGCGCAGTTGCTGGTAGCGCGCATCCACGAACGGCGTGACCTGCGTCGAGCCGACGCGCCACTGGTAACCGCCTTCCAGCGTTCCCGCCAGGTAGCGGCCCGACATCGCGCTGCCGAGCGGTGCATCGAGTGCGCCGAGCAGCAGCAAGCGTTGCATGTCCGCGCGATACCAGCCGCCGCCGACGCGCGCGTTCGCGTACCACGGACCATTGGACAAGCCGCCGTACACCATCAGGTGATCGGACCAGGTCTGATTGTGATCCCACGAACCATCGAGCTGCCCGTAACCGCGGCTTTGACCGAGCGCATAGCCCAGCAGCGCATGCGCGCCGACGCGGAAATCCGCGCCGATGAGGCTGCCATCGTTCTGGAACGTTGCGCCCGCGTAACCGGAACGCTGCAGGTCGCCTTGCCAGCCGAGGCTGCCGAACCACGCACCGAGCCGCGCCTGCCCATCGAGCAAGTCGTCGAAGCGGCGCGACAAGGCGCTATCGGCGGCGTCCATGCCGTCGAACAGCATCGCCGCACTGGCGGCGTGCAATTGGCCGGACAGGCTTTGCAAAGTCGCGCGGGCGGAAGCCGGCGTGGCCGCATGCTGAATCGCGCCTGCGCCTTGCTGCACGCTGCTTGCCACGGAACCGCCCGTTGCGATGCGCGCATTGATCGCATCGAAACCGTTTTGCACGCGCGCGGCCGCCGACGTGGACGCCGCGTCGGTAATGGCCATCGCCTGCGCGGCCTGGGTGATACTGAGGCTGGTGGTATCGAGCCAGACCTCGTTCGCGGTGTACTGGATCGTGGTGTTGAGGAACACGCCGGGAGAGGTCGTGAGCTGCGCGAACGTGCCGCTCACGCCGGCGCTTGCATCCAGCACGTCCTGGTGCGTCGTGGTGACGTAGCCCTGATCGGCACCGAGAATATTGAGATTGCCGGCCAGTTGCGCGCTGCCACCCACCTGCAGCTCGGAGCCGAGGCTGACCGACAGGATGCCGGTACCCGTCTGCTGGTAATTGCCGGTGACGCTGGTATTGCCGCCTTGCACCACGACTGTGCCCGAATTGGCCAACGACCCCGAAACACCCGGCACCGCATCCAGCGTGCCCGCGCCGCCGACGGTGACGTTGCCCGGCAACGTATTCGTCGCCTGCAATGAGCCGCCCAATACTTGCGTGCCGCCCGAGTAACTGTCGTTGCCCGTGAGGACCAACGTGCCGGTGCCGTTCTTGATCAGGCCGCCCGCGCCGCTGATGTCGTTGCTCCACGTCGACGTGATGCCATCGAACGTCACGCTGACGTCGCCCCAGTTGAATTGCGCCGGACCCTGCACCGCCTTGCCGACGTCGAGTTCGCCGTAACCAAACGTTGGGTTGGGTTGCGATCCGCCCAGCGGATCGGCCGTGCCGAGCAGCGTCTGCCGGACCAGGTCGTTGGTGAAATACGGAAACGCCTGCCATACCAGCGCGGCGGCGCCCGTCACCTGCGGCGCGGCCAGCGAAGTGCCTTCGACGACGTAGTAGGTCGGATTGGTCGTCGTTGCCAGGGTGTCCTTGTCCAGCACGATCACGTCGCCGGGCGCGGCAAGGCAGTAATCCATCGCGATTCCGCACTTGTTCGAATAACTTTCGAGTTGCGAGGGGTCGTTGCTGTTGATCGCGACCACCGCCAGCCAGCCCTTTTCGAGATCGGGCGCGACCGAGGGCAGCGCCGCAATGGTGCTGGGATTCGCCTGCGAATCGTTGCCCGCCGCAAACACCACCAGCCCGCCCTGCTGGTTCACGAACGGACTGTAGGCGGCGTCGAACGCCTGGTTCACGCTGGCGTTGCTGGTGTCCCAGGTGATGCCGCCCCAGGAATTGTTCATCACCTTGACACCGGAGCTGATCAGTTGCTGGTTCACCGACTGGAAGAACTGCGCGTCCGCGGCGGTGACGGTGGATGGCGGCGTGCTGCCGTTGTCATCCGGCGCGTTGTCGTCGATGATGCGCGCCGACACCAGGTCCGCGCCCGGCGCGATGCCGCCCGGGAAATCCGCGAACGGCGCGCCGGCCGCGATTTCCGATACCCATGTTCCGTGGCCGACCACGTCATCGATGCTGGTGTTGTTGCTGTTGGGATCGACGTCGATGTATTCCTGCAGGACCCGTCCCGCCACCGCCGGATTGCTGCGCATGATGCCGCTGTCGACGAAGCCGAGGGTGACGCCCGCGCCGGTGTAGCCCGCCGCATGTGCGGCGTAGGTGTTGGTGAGCGACAACTGCGCGTCGATCGGTGGCTGCGGGGTGGACGGCGTCATGGGCGGCGGCGTGCTGGTCGGCACGCTGCGAACGCTGTTGCCACCGCCGCAAGCCGCCAGGGCGAGGGCGAGCAATCCCGGAACAAGCCACGCGATTCTTCCCCACTTGCGCGTCATCACGTTTCCCTCCATCGACCTTCCCCGCCCCGGTTGTCACCGCGCATTCTGCACCCATGTATGGCAGCAGGCCAGACGCCGTTTGCGGCAGCGCAGCATTCCGCCCATAATTTGCTGCAACGCGAAAACGGCTCATTCGAGCCGACGCTGCTTGGCAGCGCGGCTCAATCCGCAACGCAACCGTCCATCGAGCCTTGCCGCGTCGCGGCTCAACTTGATTCATTCGACCACGTTACATCTGGAGCTCTCATGTCCGACATCGTCATCGCCGCCGCCAAGCGCACGCCCATCGGCGCGTTCCTCGGCCAATTCACCGGTTTCGCAACGCCCAGGCTGGGCGCCGCCGCCATCAGCGCGGCACTGCAGCAATCCGGGATCGCGCCGGCCGATGTCGGCGAAGTCCTGATGGGCTGCGTGCTGCCGGCCAACCTCGGCCAGGCGCCTGCGCGCCAGGCGGCATTGGCGGCCGGGCTGCCCCCTTCGACCGGCTGCACCACGCTCAACAAGGTCTGCGGTTCGGGCATGAAAGCCATCATGCTTGGCCACGATTTGATCAAGGCCGGTTCCGCCAGCGTAGTCGTCGCCGGCGGCATGGAATCCATGACCAACGCGCCGCACATGGCGGCGGTGCGTACCGGCATCCGCTACGGCGACGGTGCGATGGTCGATCACATGGCGTGGGACGGCCTGACTAATCCGTATGACGGCAAGTCGATGGGCGTGTTCGCCGAGGCCTGCGCCGACAAGTACCACTTCACCCGCGAAGAGCAGGATGCGTTCGCGGCCGAATCGGTGCGCCGCGCGCAGGAAGCCGTGAAGTCGGGCGCGTTCGCCGACGAGATCGCCACGGTGACGGTGCCGGGCCGCAAGGGCGACGTCGCGGTGTCAGTCGATGAAACGCCGGGCAAGGTCGATCCCGCCAAGATCCCGACCTTGAAACCCGCGTTCCGCAAGGAAAACGGCACGGTCACGGCGGCCAGCTCATCGAGCATTTCGGATGGCGCCGCGGCGGTCGTGTTGCTCTCCGCGGACGATGCTAAAGCGCGCGGCGTGCAGCCGCTGGCGCGCATCGTCGCGCACGCCACGCATTCGCAGGAACCGCAGTGGTTCACCACCGCTCCGGTGAGAGCGATCGAAAAGGTCTTGCAGAAGGCCGGCTGGAAGGTCGACGACGTCGATTTGTTCGAGGTCAATGAAGCTTTCGCGGTGGTCGCGATGGCCGCGATGAAGGACCTTTCGATTCCGCACGAAAAGCTCAACGTGCACGGCGGCGCGTGCGCGCTCGGCCATCCGATCGGCTGCACCGGCGCACGCCTCGTGGTGACCCTGCTGCATGCGTTGAAACATGCCGGCAAGAAGCGCGGCGTGGCGTCGCTTTGCATCGGCGGCGGCGAAGCCACCGCGATCGCGATCGAACTGGTTTGACGGCGCTGCGCGGCTGCAGGGCTGTACCCCCGAGGCCGTAAGCGGCGACTGAACGTTATCTGCCCGTAAAACGCCAGATGCTGGCGTTATTCAGCCAGACGCGGTTTAATACGCGGGCCACTTCCGTGGCTTTCCACGGCCCAATCCAGGAGATCTCCAATGAAGTTCACGCGTACCGTACTCGTGGCTGCCGTCGCCACTGCAATGGCCCTGTCGTTGTCGGCCTGCGGCAATTCCGGCGATCAGTCGGCGGCCAATGAAGCGCAGCAGAATGCGGCCAGCGCCGCCTCCGCAGCCGCCAGCGCTGCTTCGCAGGCGGCCAGCGCTGCTTCCGAGGCCGCCGGTGCCGCTGCTTCCGCGGCGAGTGCAGCTTCGAGCGCGATGGAAGCCCCGGCTTCGACCGCTGCGATGCCTGCCAGCACGGCGCCTGCTCCGGCCTCCACGCAGGCCAGCGCGATGGATGCCATGAAAGACGCCGCGCACAAGGCGGGCCAGGCTGCCGACGACGCCAAGGTCGCCGCCACCAAGGCCAAGGACGCGATGAAGGGTCACTGATCCTTTCTCTGCATCCAGTCGTATCCGAACCGGCCGCCTTGTGCGGCCGGTTTTTTTTCGACCCTTTGCGCGTAACCGCCCATCGGCTGGGCACCGCGGTTTCCGGCGCTCGCACGACAACCGATAGAATGTTCGGTTAGCGCCTTCGCTCGCCACGGAACCGACCATGACCGTCCTTTCCACCACCATCGACAGCAAGAGCGAAGCTTTCCGTGGCAATGCCGCCCACCTGCGCAAACTCACCGATGAGCTGAACGCCGCCCTCGCCCGCACGGCCGAGGGCGGCGGCGCCAAGGCGCGCGAGAAACACGTCGCGCGCGGCAAACTGCTGCCGCGCGAGCGCATCCGCGCCCTGCTCGATCCGGGCTCGCCGTTCCTGGAACTGTCGCCGCTGGCGGCACACGGGATGTACGACGATGCCGCGCCCGCCGCCGGACTCATCACCGGCATCGGCCGCGTCAACGGCTGCGAGGTGATGGTGGTCGCCAACGATGCCACGGTGAAGGGCGGCACCTATTTCCCGATCACGGTGAAGAAGCACCTGCGCGCGCAGGAAGTGGCGCTGGAAAACCGTCTGCCCTGCATTTATCTCGTGGATTCCGGCGGCGCGTTCCTGCCGCTGCAGGACGAAGTGTTTCCCGACAAGGAACATTTCGGCCGCATTTTCTACAACCAGGCGCGCATGTCGGCGCTGAACATTCCGCAGATCGCGGTGGTGATGGGCTCGTGCACCGCGGGCGGCGCGTACGTGCCGGCAATGAGCGATGAAACCATCATCGTGAAGAACCAGGGCACGATTTTCCTTGGTGGTCCGCCGCTGGTGAAAGCGGCGACCGGCGAAGTCGTCGATGCGGAAACGCTGGGCGGCGCGGACGTCCATACCTCCATTTCAGGCGTGGCCGATCACTTCGCGGAGAACGACGCACACGCGCTTTCGATCGCGCGCGACATCGTCGCTGCGCTCAATCGCAAAAAGAGCATGCCGTTGGCGTTGGCCGAACCGCGCGAGCCGAAATATGCAGCCGAAGAACTGTATGGCGTAATCCCGCAAGACACGCGCCGTCCGTTCGACATCCGCGAAGTGATCGCGCGCATCGTCGACGGCTCGGAGTTCCACGAGTTCAAGGCCCGCTACGGCAAGACGCTCGTCACCGGTTTCGCACACATCCACGGTTATCCGGTTGGCATCATCGCCAACAACGGAATTCTCTTTTCCGAGAGCGCGCTCAAGGGCACGCACTTCATCGAGCTGTGCAACCAGCGCAATGTGCCGCTGGTGTTCCTGCAGAACATCACGGGCTTCATGGTCGGCAAGAAGTACGAGCAGGCGGGCATCGCGAAAGACGGCGCCAAGATGGTGACCGCTGTGGCCTGCTCGCACGTGCCGAAATTCACGGTGGTGATCGGCGGCAGCTTCGGCGCCGGCAACTACGCCATGTGCGGCCGTGCCTACGGGGCGCGCTTCCTGTGGATGTGGCCCAACGCACGCATTTCCGTGATGGGTGGCGAACAAGCTGCGTCGGTGCTGGCCACGGTGAAGCGCGACGGCATCGAAGCGCGTGGCGGCCAGTGGTCGGCCGATGAAGAGAACGCGTTCAAGGCACCCGTCCGCGAACAGTACGAACGCCAAGGCAGCCCGTACTACTCCAGCGCCCGCTTGTGGGACGACGGCATCATCGATCCGGTCGACACGCGTCGCGTGCTGGGGCTGGCCATCTCCGCCTCGATGAACGCGCCGATCGAACCGGAGCGCTACGGCGTGTTCCGGATGTGATCGCCTCGAACTGCGCTGTTTCGACCAACGCTGCCTGCGTGCCTCCAGAAAGCGAAAGCGCGCGAAGCACAAGACATCAGTGCTTGGCCACGCCGAAGCTGAATACGGTGCCTCCGCCAGCGCCGACACGAAGGCTGGAGGCAGAAGTGGTACCGAACAGCCTGCCGTACTTCAGAGTGAGACCACAGCATGGGAGGATGCCATCGCGTAGCGTGAAAGAGTGCAGCACGCTCTCGGTGCCATCCGGAGCAAGCTTAAACAGCACTCCGAAGTCGCTAACGCCACCAAATAAGGTCGTACCGTAAAGATTGCGGCCGATTGGCAGCAAAGTGGCGATTGGGAGTTCGCCATCGGCGCCGCCGGTGAAGGTATACAGCGTCGTGAAGGTCCCGTCCGGCGCGAGTTTAAACACCGTGCCGCTGTTGGGCGGTCCCAAGGTCGTACCGTAGAGATTGCCGGCCCGATCGCCGACCAGGGTGGCTGGACCACTGCCATCGGCGCCGCCGGTAAACGAGTAAAGCGTGGCCAAGGTTCCATCTGGGGCCAGCTTGAATACCGTGCCGTAGCTCGTGGGGTAATTATAGTCGGTCGTCCCGTAAAGATTGCCGGCCTGATCGCGGACCAAGCTGTTGGGATTCATCCCTACGCCTCGCCGATAAACACATGAAGCGTGGTCAACGTCCCGTTCGGCGTCAATTTGTAAATCGTGCCTTTGTCTTCGGTCCCGCCTGCTTCGGTGACACCGTATAAATTGCCGGCTTGGTCGCGAATCAGGCTCCCCACGGGGAATCTGCCATCGGGACCTGCGAAGTCGTGCAGGACGGTGAAGGTCCCGTCCGCCGCCAGTTCGTAGATCTGGCCGTAATCGTTTTGGCCGCCTTGGGTGGCTCCGTACAGGTCGCCGGTCGCCGGATCGATCGTCAGCACACCGCCACCTACATAGCTGCCGTCAACCTTGGCGAAAGAGTGGAGAATCGATTCGGTTCCGTCCCTCGCGATTTCGAAGACTGTCCCCGCGTTGTAAATGCCACCCTCGAGGGTGGTGCCGTAAAGATTGCCAGCGCTGTCGAACTGCACAGGGCTGCCGGGAATGCTGCCGTCATCCGGAGCACCGAAAAAACGGTGGATCACCCGCAGGTTGTAGGTTTGCGCCTGAGCACAGGCGGCGAAAGCGGAGAGCGCGATGACCAAAGTCCACGCGCCGCGAAATGATGTCGCAGGATTGGAACGCATGACCCACCTCCATCCCGAGACTCGCCGGATAACGGTATCCGGAAGAACGAGAGACGAGAGACTTACGTGGCCGGATGACGCTGAGCCAAGGGGTCGCGCTTTTCGAACTCAGCATACGCCCGAATCGGCGCCGTGTCCTGCAAGGTGTGCCGCGAAACCGTCTCTCCGATTCTTCACCTGGAACGCAACTCCGCGAAATCGAAACAACGGAATCCCGCCTCGAACTACGCGACGGGTAAGCGCCTCCCTGACGGACGGCAATCCCACGTGGTGGCGGCGCGCCGAGGAATCAGGCAGCCACGTGCGGCTCTTTCCTGAACGTGCGATTGCACCCATCATCACGCGGCTGACACGCGGCAGGTGCCGGGCCTTGCGATTCCCGCATTGATGATCGCGCTGATCGAACGGCAGCGCTACGGCGTGTTCCTCCGGATGTAACGGATGGCCGCTCTCGCGCCGCGACGGCCATGCACGCCGTGCGACGCGGGCGCCGGCTGGCTTTCCTGGCCGAATCCTCCATACCCGATCGAGGTCCATCACAGCGCGGACAGGCGGGTGTTGATTTCGATATTGTTTAGATATATCTTAAATACGCTCTCAATAAGGGACCTCTTCCATGCACCTGCACGAAAAGCTGCACCACACACTCCACGCCATGCATCGACACCACGCGTTCGACTGGGATGGCGACCATGACCAGGATCGAGCCCGCTGCGCCGGTCGCCGTTCGTTCGGCGGACGCCACGGTCGTGAGGATTTCGGATCCTTCGCCGACTGGGACGGCTTGCGCGGTGGCGGTCGTCGCGGCGGCGGCCGCATGTTCGGCCACGGCGATCTGAAACTGCTGCTGCTGGCACTGATCGAACAGGAACCGCGCCACGGCTACGAACTGATCCGCACGATCGAGGACATGTTCCATGGCCAGTATTCGCCCAGCCCCGGCACCGTCTACCCCACCCTCACGCTGCTCGAGGAAATGGGTCACGTCGCCGCGAAGAGCGAAGAAGGCGGCCGCAAGCGCTATGCCATCACGGACGAAGGACGCGCATTCCTCGAGGAAAACCGCGAGGCCGTCGAAGCCGTGATGCAGAACACCGAACGCAAGGCGCGTTTCGCGGCGAAGCTCGCGACGCCGATGGCGATCCGCGATGCCGTGCACGCACTGAAGCACGCGCTGGCGATGCGCATCTCGAAATGGGACAAGGCCGAAGCCGAGCGCGTGGTCGCCATCCTCGAACGCGCCGCCCGGGAAATTGCCGCCGGCGGCAAGCGCGACTGAACGCAGCATCCTGCACCGCAGTCACGCATTACGGCCGCGGTGTAGCGCGCGGCTTCGATGAGCGCACGTGCCCATCGCATACCAATCAGCCAGGGAGTCCCAATGCCAGCCCAACCTTCCGGAAAGAAACTCCTGCTCATTGGCGCCTCGCGCGGCCTTGGCCTCGCGCTGGCGGAGGAATACCTGAAGCGCGGCTGGGAGGTGGTCGCCACGGAGCGTGACGCCCACCCTTCCGGACTGCACGAACCTGCACGGGCCCACGAGGGGCGGCTCGAAATCGAGCACGTCGACATCAATCATCCGGATCAGGTCAGCGCGTTGCGCGCGCGCCTGGCAACGAGGCAGTTCGACATGCTGTTCGTCAATGCCGGTGTCACGACGGCCAACCATGAAACGGCTGCGGAGGTGTCGACCGACGAGTTCGTGCGCGTGATGGTCACGAACGCGCTGAGTCCCGTGCGCGTCATCGAAATACTGCAGGATCTCGTGCGCCCCGGCGGCACGATCGGCGTCATGTCCTCCGGGCGCGGCAGCATCACCAACAACGAGAACGGCCACGAGGATGTGTATCGCGGCAGCAAGGCCGCACTCAACATGTTCATGCGCAGCTTCGCCGCGCGCCACGCCGGGATTCCGAGGACGTTGTTGCTGATGGCGCCGGGCTGGGTGCGCACCGACATGGGCGGTCCGGACGCGCGGCTCGACATCGCGGACAGCATTCCCAACCTCGCCGACACCATGGATGCGCAAGCCGGAAAGCCCGGCCTGCGTTATCTCGACTACCTGGGACGAACGATTCCCTGGTGACGGCACGCCGTCGCTGGATGCAGGCTCAGGCCGCATGCGTTGCGCCGGTCGAGACTGCGGACCGATCGGGTGACGCTGCACGCCGCTTCTGCGCCGCCATCCGCATCGACATGAAGCGCATGCCGGCGACCAGCACCACGAACGTGACGATCCAGAACACCAGCTGCATGCCGGCCGGACGCGCGTCGTAACCGGTGAGCACGTGCACGGCCTGGCCAACGATCGACCGGTTGGTGAGCAGCCACGAGGTGTCCCACAACTGATTGCCCCACGCGGGCAGCAAGTTGGCCTGGATCAGGAAGCCGGCCGCCGACGCCGCCAACCCACTCGCGAGCACCACCAGCATCCAGTTGGTCGCGCTGAAGAAATAGCGGATCGGGATGCGCAGCAGACCGAAGTACAACGCGAAGCCGACGGCGACGCCGCCGGCGAGCCCGAGCGGAACGCCGCCGAGGAAGCCCAGCTTGCCCGCGCCGCCCGCGGCCATCCCGAACAGGAACAACACCACTTCCGAACCCTCGCGCAACACGGCCAGCGCGACCACCGCCAGCAGGATTGCGATAGAACTAGAACCGGCCTTCACCGAATCGGTGACGCGCTGCATCTGCTGGACCATTTCCTTGCCGTGGCTTGACATCCACGTGACGTGCCAGCCGATCATCACCACGGCCGTCAGCAGCACGGCGGCCTGGAACACTTCCTGCCCGATGCCGCCCAGCGAACCTTCGATGAAACCCATGCACACGGCGACGATGATCGCGCCAATCACGCCGAGCGCGATTCCGCCGCCCACGAACAGGCTGCGCCGGGGCACGCCGCGCGTGGCCGCGGCAACCACGGTCACGATCAATGCGGCTTCCAGGACTTCGCGGAAGACGAGCAGTGCAATACCCAACATGGCTTACTCCGCCACCAGCGTGCCCGTGGTGGCCTGGTTGAAATCATCGAAGAACTTGTAGGTGCCCTTGTCCAGCGGCCCGATGAATACCGTGATGGTGCTGTTCGGCAGCACGATCTTCTCGCGGTTGAAATCGGCGCTTTCGAATTCCGAGGGCGTGGCGTTGCGATTCGTCACCAGCACCTTGAACTTGGTGTTGGCCGGCACCTTCAACGTGGCCGGTTCGAATTTGTGGTTTTGCAGCACGAGGTGGAATTCGGGCGCGCCCTCGGCGTGCGCCTGCGCCGCGAACGCGACTGCGCATGCGAACATCAAGACTGAAAACCACAACATGCCACGCATGCCGGACTCCACCGAGGGCTTGCACTTTCGATAGCAAATGCTAATCGTTCGCATTTAGTAGTGCAACCCGCGGAGTTCGCAGCCGTTCATTCCTGCGCAGCGCGAGCCAGTTTCGGCGACCGGTTATCCTTGCTGTTTTGGCCGGTGCGATTCATGCCCGAAACGATCCGAATCGAACGAAGCGGCGCGGTGGCGATCCTGTCGCTCCACCGTCCGCAGGTCCACAACGCGTTCGACGACATCCTGATCGCCGAGAGCACCGCCGCGCTGGAATCACTCGCCGCGGACGCGAGCCTGCGCGCGCTGGTGCTGACCGGCACCGGCGCAACGTTTTCTGCGGGCGCCGACCTCAACTGGATGCGGCGCATGGCGGCAGCCGCCGACGACGAAAACCGCGACGATGCGTTGCGGCTGGCGAAACTCCTGCGCACGCTGCAGTTTTTTTCCAAACCCACGCTTGGACGCATCAATGGCTCCGCCTACGGCGGCGGCGTCGGATTGATCGCGTGCTGCGACATCGCGATCGGTGTCGAGGGCGCGAAGTTTTCGCTGAGCGAAGTGAAGCTCGGCCTGGTTCCCGCCACCATCGCGCCGTACGTGGTGCAAGCCATCGGTCCACGGCAGGCGCGTCGGCTGTTCGTCAGCGGGGAAATTTTCGATGCCGCCGAAGCTGCGCGGATTGGACTGTTGCATCAATGCGTCGCCGCTGACCAGTTGGATGAAGCCGTCGATCGCCAGTTGCACCACCTGGCCAAAGGCGGCCCGCTCGCCCAACATGAAGCCAAGCTTCTTGCGCTGCGCACATCCGGCATGACGGCCGAATCCGCCGAACGCATCGACACCGAAAACGCAGCGTTGATCGCCCGCCTGCGCGTGTCACCGGAAGGCCAGCAAGGCCTGTCCGCGTTTCTCGAAAAAAGTTCGCCACCATGGCTGAAGGAGTGAAACGATGCTCGACCACATCGGATTTCCCGTTTCCAATTTCCTCGCCAGCAGGAAGTTCTACGAAGCGGCGCTGGAGCCGCTCGGCGTCGGCGTCGTGATGGAGGTGACCGCCGAACAAACCGGCGGCAGTTCGCACGCGGGCTTCGGCGAAAACGGCAAACCGTACTTTTGGATCGGCGACGGCGAAGGGATGGTGCGCGGACGCCTCCATATCGCGTTCACCGCGAGAACGCGCGCCGACGTGGACGCGTTCCACCGCGCCGCGCTCGCGACGGGCGGCCGCGACAACGGCAAGCCGGGCCTGCGGCCGCACTATCACGAACACTATTACGCGGCGTTCGTGCTGGACCTGGACGGCCACAACATCGAAGCGGTCTGCCACGCGCCGGCATGAATCGCTGCTGACATGACGCTGGCAACAGCGGAGGATCAGGCTGCGGTCACTCCACTTCGAGAGCGAACCATGAAACCCGTTCTGAACATCGCCGACGCGCAGTACACCGATCTCGCCGAAAACTCGCGTCGGATGGGCGCGGAAATGCCCGCCGAACGCTATGGCGGCCGGCGAGCGGAACTCGGACGCGTGATGGGCGCACGCAAGCTGGGATACAACGTCACCGCGATCGCACCCGGAAAGCGCGCCTACCCTTTCCACAACCATCGCGTCAACGAGGAAATGTTCTTCGTGCTGGAAGGCACCGGCGAGCTCCGCATCGGAGACGCGACTTTCCCGGTTCGCGCCGGCGACGTCATCGCCTGTCCACCCGGCGGTCCGGAAACCGCGCACCAATTGCACAACACGGGCGACGCGGAACTCAAGGTGCTCGCGGTCAGCACCGCCGAGTCGCCGGAAGTCTGTGACTATCCCGATTCGGGCAAATTCGGCGTGCTGGCTTTCTTCGGTGCAGGCCCGGACGGTCGGCCACAAATGTTCGCGCATATCGGGCGTGCCGCCGATTCGCGCGACTATTGGGAAGGTGAGTGAGCGGGGAACAAATATGCGAATTCCAGTCATCAACCTTGTCGATCTGGAAGTGCATGGTGAGACCGCCGAGCGCGCACCGCATGGCCCGAACGCAGGCCAGTACGACATTCGCTGGGCCGAGATCGCCAGCCGCATCGGCGCGCGCAAGCTCGGTTACAACTTGACGGTCGTCGCGCCGGGCAAGCGCAACTGTCCATTCCACAGCCATCGCGTGGAAGAGGAAATGTTCTTCATCCTCGAAGGCAGCGGCGAGTTGCGTTACGGCGACCAGCGTTATCCGTTGCGGCAGGGCGACATCGTCGCCTGCCCCACCGGCGGCCCGGAAACCGCGCACCAGATCATCAACACCGGCGACACCGAAATGCGCTATCTGTCGGTGAGCACGATGGCGCCCGTCGAAATCTGCGAATACCCCGATTCCAGCAAGTTCGGGGTTTACGAGGATTTGCCGGAAGACGGAAACGAACAACGTGCGCGGCTCCGTCACTTGGCACGGCACGAAGACACGCGCGATTACTGGGAGGGTGAATAGTGTTCCAACGCGTATTGATCGCCAACCGCGGCGAAATCGCCTGCCGCGTGATCCGCACCTGCCGCCGGCTCGGCATCCACACCATCGCGGTGTATTCCGAAGCCGACAAGGATGCGCAGCACGTACGCCTGGCCGACGAAGCCTGGCCGATCGGCGGCCCGCGTCCGGACGAGTCGTACCTGCGCGGCGACGTGATCATCGAGGCCGCGAAGCGATCCGGCGCGCAGGCGATCCATCCGGGTTACGGATTTCTTTCGGAGAACACCGGCTTCTCGCGTGCCTGCAAGGAGGCCGGCATCGTGTTCATCGGGCCCAATCCGGAGAGCATCGAGGCGATGGGTTCCAAGGCCGCCGCCAAACACCTGATGGCGAAGCACGACGTGCCGCTGGTGCCGGGCTCCGACGGCGACAACCAGGACAATGCTTTCCTTGCCGAACAGGCGCACAAGCTCGGCTATCCGCTGATCATCAAGCCGTCGGCGGGCGGCGGCGGCAAGGGCATGCAGATCGTGCGCAGCAATGCGGAATTTCCGGATGCGCTGGCCACCGCGCAACGCGTCGCCAAAGCCTCGTTCGGCGACGCGTCGATGCTGCTGGAACGCTACATCGAACACCCGCGCCACATCGAATTCCAGGTGTTCGGCGATCGCCACGGCAACATCATCCACATCGACGAACGCGAGTGTTCGGCGCAGCGCCGCTATCAAAAGGTGCTCGAGGAAACGCCCTCGCCTTTCCTCGACGACGAGCGCCGTGCCGCGATGGGCGCGGCGGCCGTTGCAGCGGCCAGGGCGGTGAACTACGTCGGCGCCGGGACGGTGGAATTCATCGTGGGACCGCAAGGCGATTTCCATTTCATGGAAATGAACACGCGCCTGCAGGTCGAACATCCGGTCACCGAAATGACCCACGGCATTGATCTCGTCGAATGGCAACTGCGCATCGCCGACGGCGAACCGCTGCCATGCACGCAGGAGCAGGTGCATTCGCGCGGGCACGCGATCGAAGTGCGTTTGTACGCGGAAGATCCCGATCACGGTTTCCTGCCGGGTTCGGGCAAGCTGACGCGGTTGACGTTGCCTCGCCCTTCAACCCACGTGCGCCTCGATGGCGGCGTGGTCGAAGGAGACGCCGTGACGATTTTCTACGATCCCATGATCGCCAAGCTGATCGTGTGGGACGTGGATCGTCCTTCGGCATTGCAGCGGATGCGCGAAGCGCTGGCGGCCTGCGAAATCATCGGGCCGAAATCGAACGTCGCATTCCTGGAACGGCTGGTTCGCCACCCGAGTGTGGTGGAACACCGCATCGACACCGGCTATCTGGATCGGCATCTCGACGAATTCGTCGCGGGCGAGGCACAGCCGGACACGTCCGCCGTATTCGCGGCCGCGGTCGCGGCGCTGTTGCGGGACGAACGTTCCGATGCCCCCGATACGACCGACCCGCATTCACCATGGAACACGTCCGATGCCTGGCGCATCGGCCATGCCGGCAAACGCATCGTCGCGCTGGCGGTGGGCGGCCGGCGTCACGAAGTCGAAGCGCGCGGCCACGCGAGGCGTTACGCGCTGCAAGCCGGTGATGCAAAGTGCGATGTCGAAAGCGCACGCTGGGACGGCGCAACCCTGAGCGCGCATTTCGATGGCGAAACGCGCCGCTTCGAGGTGCGCGCCGACGACTCCCGCGTGCTGCTGCACGATGCCGACGGCATCCGCTGGCGCTTCGAGCGCGCGCCGGCGTTCGCGTGGGAAACCAGCGACGCGGCAGGCGCCAACCAGATCGTCGCGCCGATGCCCGGCCGCATCGTGCTGGTCAAGGCCGCCACCGGCGACAAGGTGGAGGCCGGCCAGGAATTGCTGGTGATGGAAGCGATGAAGATGGAGCTGTCGCTGAAGGCGCCCCGCGCGGGCACCATCGACGCGCTGTCGGCAAGCGCAGGCGATTTCGTGGAAGCCGACGCGGTGCTGGTGCGTTTCGCGGAATGACCGCACGGGTGATTCAGTGCGCGCTCTGGATGTCGATGACGCCGAGCGCGCTACGCAGCGGATCCAGCAGCGCGCCGTAGCGCGGCGCGCGCGCGGTGTCGCGCCGCAAGGGTTCGCGCACCTGCATCGCGCTCGGTGAGCGCACTTCGCGCGAGCCTGCTCCGAACGCGAGACAGGCGTCCTCGAAAGGCAACCCGCAGAACGCCAGCAGCGCGCGCACGCTGGCTTCCGGTTCGGCCAGCAGCGTCTCGTATTCCTGCGTGTACACGAAACCCGGATAGCGCGCCTGCCATTGCCACAGCGCGCGATCGAACACATTCCAGTACGCGGCCAAATCCTCGAAGCGATGCGTCCAGCCCTGCCCGTCCGCGGTCATGTACTGGCGATAGCACGAAAAACAGGTCTCCAGCGGATCGCGGCGGCAGACGATCACCTTCGCGCCCGGCAACATTGCGCGGATCACACCGACATGCATCCAGTTGCCCGGCAGCTTGTCGGTGAAGAACGGCTTGCGCTCGCGCCAGCGCGCGGTGCGTTCGAGATAACGTTCGCCCAGGCGCCGCCAGTCGTCTTCGGCCATCGAAGACACCCACTCCGGATAGTGCCTCCCGCGCTGCCGCGATTCTTCCGCCAGCACCTGCGGCAGGTCGCGCAACTCGCCGGAAGCTTCGACTTGCGAATGCGCGGCAAGCACCTGCTCGGTCAAGGTCGAACCCGAGCGCGGCAGGCTGGCGATGAAGATCGCGCCGTGTCCGCACGCCGCCCCAGTCACTCGTGTCGCAGCGAATGCCGCCAGCACGGCATCCAGTCCGCGCGCAAACGCTGCGGCATCCCAAGGCTGCAACTTGCGCGCATGCGCGTGCGTTTCCTTCAGCACGCCCATCGCTTCGGCGCAGCGATCGCTGCGGTCCAGCACGCGCGCGATCGCGAAGCCGAGCGCGATGCGATCGCGTTCGCTAGCGCGCGGATCACGCATCGCCACCTGCATCGCCGGAATGTCGTCGTCGCCCGCCTGCCCGAGCTCGGCCAATCCCCACCAGGCATCGCCGCTCGCGGGACGCGCCGCCAGCACCTCGCGCCAGGTCGCGGCGGCGGCATCGACGCGGCCCGCCATTTTCAGCAGGTCGGCGAGTTGCAATCGTGCCTGCAAATTGTCCGGCACGAGCTCCAATGTCCTGCGCAAGGCCGCCTCGGCTTCGTTGAAGCGCACCGCGCGCACCTGCAACACGCCGAGGTTGTACCAGGCCATCGCGAGTTCCGGCTGCAATGCGCACGCGCGCTGCAGCGCTTCGATCGCAGCATCGAGTTGCCCGATGGCGGCGAGCTGCTTGCCGAGGGTGCAGCAGAACGTGGCATCGTCCGGGCGAGCATGCAACGCCTGCCGCACGGCATTCACCGCGCCGGCATGGTCGCCCAACCGGCCGCGGATGCCCGCGAGCAGATGCAGGACATCCGGATGTTCCGGTGCCTGTTCGACCAGAACCTTGGCCAGTGCCGCGGCTTCGCGCGGCTTGCCCGCCGTGAGCGCGTCGGCGGCACGCGCGTATTGCGCCTGCGCCTGCGCGTCCAGCCCTTGGATTCCACCCGTCATGGCATCATTACGTGGTCGAGGATGCCGCATCCTGACGCTGCCGCGGGTGCGCTGGCAAGACGCGGCGCACGGCAGCCCTTCGCCTTTCGAACCGGATCACGCATGCTCCCCAATCATGTCCGCATCGTCGAAGTCGGCGCCCGCGACGGCTTGCAGAACGAAAAGACGGTGATTCCCACCGCGACCAAGATCGAACTCATTGATCGGCTTTCCGCATGCGGGCTGGAAACCATCGAAGCGACCAGCTTCGTCAGCCCGAAATGGGTGCCGCAGCTTGCCGATGCGGAAGAGGTCTACGCCGGCATCACCCGAAAGCCGGGCGTCGATTACCCGGCGCTGGTGCCGAACATGCGCGGCTACGACCGCGCGCGCGCCGCCGGCGTCACCAGCATCGCGGTGTTCACGGCTGCCAGCGAGGCGTTCAACCAGAAGAACATCAACGCCTCGATCGACGAATCGATCGAGCGCTTCCGACCGGTGCTGGAACGCGCGCGCGCCGAAGGCGTGCGCGTGCGTGGCTACGTTTCCACCGTGCTGGGTTGCCCCTACCAGGGCGACGTACCGGTGAGCGACGTGGTGCGCGTGTCGAAGCGGTTGTACGACCTGGGGTGCGACGAGATTTCATTGGGCGACACCATCGGCGTCGGTACGCCGGTGAAGGCGCGCGCGATGTTGCACGCGGTCTCGCAGGAAGTGCCGATGAAGGCGCTGGCTGTGCATTTCCACGACACCTACGACCAGGCGCTCGCGAACATCCTCATGTGCCTCGAAGAAGGCGTGCGCGTGGTGGACAGTTCGGTGTCCGGCACCGGCGGCTGTCCCTACGCGAAAGGCGCAACCGGCAACGTTGCCAGCGAGGACGTCGCCTACATGCTGCAGGGCATGGGCATCGAAACCGGCGTCGACCTGGACAAGCTGGTCGAAACCGGCTGGTGGCTGGCGAAGCAACTCGGCAAGCCGACCTCCAGCCGGGTCACCCGCGCGCGCATGGGCGAATGAGGGTTTCCGAATGCCGCAACCGTTTTTGATCCGTCCCATCGAACCGCGCGACGATGCCTCCATCGCAGCGATCATCCGCAGCGTCATGCCGGAGTTCGGTGCGGGCGGCGAAGGTTTCGCGATCCACGACGCGGAGGTCGGCGCGATGTGCGCGGCCTACGCGAAACCGCGCAGCGCGTATTTCGTGCTGGAAGTCGACGGCAAAGTCGTGGGCGGTGGCGGCTTTGCGCCGCTGGAACACGGCGAAACCAATGTCTGCGAGTTGCGCAAGATGTATTTCCTGCCCGAAGCGCGCGGATTGGGCGCGGGTCAGGCGATGATCGCGCGCTGCCTCGATGCCGCGCGCGATTTGGGTTTCAAGCGCTGCTATCTCGAAACCCTGACCGGCATGGATGCGGCGCAGGCGCTGTATCGCAAGCACGGGTTCACGCCGCTGTGCGCACCGATGGGCAGCACCGGCCACCATGGCTGCGATCGCTGGTTCATCCGCGCGCTGTAGTCGCCGCAAAGCCACGGCTCCCCTACAATCGCGGGTTTGCCATCGAGGAAACACGCGCATGCAACTCGCCCAGGTCAAGGCCATCGTCACCGGCGGCGCATCCGGACTCGGCCATGCCGTCGCGCAATACATTGTCGCCCACGGCGGCACGGTCGCGCTGTTCGACGTCAACGAAGAAAAGGGCCACGCCGCGGCGCAAGAACTGGGCGATTCGGCGCGTTTCTACCAGACCGACGTGACCAGCGAAAGCGGCGTCACCGCCAACGTGGCCGCCGCGCGTGATGCGATGGGTGGCCTAAACGTGGTGATGAACTGCGCCGGCATCCTCGGCGCCGGCCGCGTGCTGGGCAAGGAAGGCCCGATGCCGCTCAAGAATTTCGCGGGCACCGTGATGGTCAACCTGGTCGGCAGCTTCAACGTCGCCAAGGCCGGCGCCGCGCTGATGCAGTCGAACGAACCCGGCGACGACGGCGAGCGCGGCGTGATCGTCAACACTGCCTCGGTCGCGGCTTACGAAGGCCAGATCGGCCAGGCCGCGTACTCCGCATCGAAAGGCGGCGTGGTCGGCATGACCTTGCCGATGGCGCGCGAACTGTCGCGCTTCGGCATCCGCGTGATGACCATCGCGCCCGGCATCTTCTGGACGCCGATGGTGGACGGCATGCCGGAAGCCGTGCAGCAATCGCTTTCCGCATCGATCCCGTTTCCATCGCGCCTCGGCAAGCCGACGGAATTTGCGGAAACCGTGGCGTTCATCCTCGGCAACCGCTATCTCAACGGCAGCGTGATCCGGCTGGACGGTGCGGTGAGGTTGCAGCCCAAATGAAAGCTTCCGACGTCAAGAAAGGCAACGTGGTCGAACACGAAGGCACCGTGTACCAGGTGCGCGACATCGAGCGCAGCTCGCCGACCGCACGTGGCGGCAATGTCACCTTCCGTTTCACGCTGTATTCGATTCCGGGCGGACGCAAGTTCGACCTCAGCCTGCGCGCCGACGATGACCTCAGGGAAATGGAGCTGACCCGCCGCGCGGTGAACTATTCCTACAAGGATGGCGACGCGTTCGTGTTCCTCGACGCCGAGGATTACACGCCCTATGCGCTCGACCCGGACGTGGTCGGTGACAGCGCGGCGTACATCGTCGAAGGCGTGGAGGGTTATTACGTGCAGTTGATCGACGATGCGCCGGTCGCACTGCAGGTGCCGACCAGCGTCGCGATGACCATCATCGATACCGCGCCGGAGCTGAAGGGCGCATCCGCCACCAAGCGCACCAAGCCCGCCAAGCTCGACACCGGCATCGAAATCCAGGTGCCGGAATACATCAGGACTGGCGAGAAGGTGTGGGTGAACACGCTCACGGGTGAATTCGCTGGCAGAGCCTGACGCATTTGCGCGCGTCCGCGAAACATGCCGATCGGCGCTTGTCGCCAAAGAAAAGGACCGGTAAGGTACGGCAGGCTTGCGCCTCGTGCGCCGGCACCGCATCGCTTCGAGGGGAAGCGTCGGCGGTAATTCCTGGGCGCAGGGTGTGCCCGCCCACGGTTCCCCCGCCGCGGACCCGAGTAATTGGGAGCACAAATGATCTTCTGGCGTGTAAAGCCGCTTGACCAGATTCTCGCTACGGCCGAAAAGAAATCACTGAAACGCCAGTTGGGTCCGATCCAGTTGACCTTGCTCGGCATCGGTGCGGTGATCGGCACCGGCATTTTCGTGTTGACGTCTGAAGCCGCCGAGAAAGCCGGCCCCGGCATGATGCTTTCGTTCGTGATCGCGGCAATCGTGTGCGGCCTTGCCGCCCTCGCCTACGCCGAGCTCGCGGCAATGGTGCCGGTATCGGGGTCGGCCTACACCTATTCCTACGGTGTGATGGGGGAATTGATCGCCTGGATCGTGGGCTGGGCCTTGGTTCTGGAGTACGCCGTTGGTGCAACCGCGGTATGCGTCGGCTGGGCCGGCTACGTCAACGGGCTGCTCAACAGCGGTGTCTTCGGCCTGGTCAAACCGGGGGCGCTCTCCTTGCCACATTGGTTGCAGGTCGGCCCCACGCTCGGCGGCGCGTTCAACCTGCTGGCTTTCCTGATTGGCGTCGCGGTCACCGGATTGCTCGTGATCGGCACGTCCAAGAGCGCGCGCGTGAACGCCGTGCTGGTGGCGATCAAGATCCTCGCCCTGACCGTCTTCGTCATCATCGCCGTGCCGGCCGTCAAGAATGCCAATCTGCATCCGTTCTTGCCTGGCGGCTGGGGCAGCCCGACCGGTGGCATTGGAGTTCTCGGGGCCGCAGCTTCGATCTTTTTTGCCTACGTGGGCTTCGATGCGGTATCCACCGCCGCCGAGGAAACCCGCAATCCGAATCGCAACGTTCCGATCGGTCTGATCGGCGCGCTGGTAATCTGCACCATCTTCTACCTGCTCGTCGGGTACGGTGCGGCCGGTTCGGTCGGTGCGCAGCCGATGCTGGGCCCGACCGGCGTGCCGATCGATCCGGGCACCCTCGAAATGGCCAAGGCCTGCGGCAACTCGCAGGCGCTGGTGTGCAGCCGCGAACCGCTGTCGCACGTCATGACCATGCTGGGCCATCCTGCGATCGCCAACATGATCCGCCTTGCCGCGATCGTGGCGCTGCCGTCGGTGATCCTGATGATGATGTTCGGCCAGACCCGCATCTTCTTCACGATGTCCCGCGACGGTCTGTTGCCCAACGTGTTCTCGAAGGTGCATCCGCGCTTCTTCACGCCGCACGTGATTACCTATGTGACCGGCGGAGTGGTTTCCGTTCTTGCCGTGTTTATTCCAGTTGGCTGGCTTGCCGATATTTCCAATGCGGGAACATTATTGGCATTCGCACTCGTCTCGGTCGGCGTGATGATCCTGCGCCGCACCCAGCCCGGCCGCAAGCGCCCGTTCCGCACCCCCCTGGTCTGGTTCGTGTGTCCACTTGGGGTGATGGGATGCGTATTGCTGTTCGTGAACCTCAGCAGCCTCGCTAAGGGGGTTTTCGTGGTATGGGCGGTGATCGGGCTGATCTTTTACCGCCTGTACGGCTACAAGCGCAGCCACATGTCGCCGGAGCAAATCACGCACGCCCTGGACGACGTGGTGTGATGGCGCATACGGGTGATTGCGTGGCGGCGCCAACAGCCCGCCCGCATCGGGTTGCCGCTCCCGCAGACTTGCACGCGAGCCGGAGCACTCCGTGACGATCCTGCAGCGGCTGCTCGCGCGCAAGGCGGTCGGCGAAGCCGCGGACGACATCCACGGCGGCATCCAGTTGCGACGCACGCTCGGTCCCTGGGGGCTGACGGCGCTCGGGATCGGCGCGGTGATCGGCGGCGGCATCTTCGTGATTACCGGCCAGGCCGCGGCCGAACATGCCGGGCCGGCGGTGCTGCTGTCGTTCGTGATTGCTGCCGTGGTCTGCAGCTTCACCGCCCTGTGTTACGCCGAGTTCGCGACGCTGATCCCGATGTCGGGCAGTTCCTACTCCTATGCCTATGCGACGCTGGGCGAATTCGCGGCGTGGTTCATCGGCTGGAACATGGTGCTGGAATACGGCGTTTCGGCGTCCGCAGTCGCGGTCAGCTGGACCGGTTATTTCCGGAGCCTGGTTGAGCACGCGGGATTCCACCTGTCGCCCGCACTCATCAACGCGCCCATCGCGTTCGAGAACGGGCACCTCGTCACCACCGGCGCGTTTTTCAACCTGCCCGCCGTGGTGCTGGTACTGGCACTCACCTGGCTGTGCTACGTGGGCATCCGCGAGTCGAGCGGCGTCAATACCGCGATCGTGATCCTGAAGGTCACGCTCATCGTGATCGTCATCGTGGCCGGTTGGCATTACGTCAATCCGGAACTTTGGCATCCCTTCATCCCGCCCGCGCAGGGCCCGGAAAAATACGGTTGGGGCGGCATCATGCGCGCGGCGACGCTGGTGTTCTTCGCCTACATCGGCTTCGAGGCCACCTCGACCGCCGCGCAGGAAGCCAAGAACCCGCAACGCGACCTGCCGATCGGCACGCTTGCCTCGCTGGCGATCTGCACCGTGCTGTATGTGGCCATGGCGGCCGTGCTCACCGGCTTGATTCCCTTCGTGAAACTCGGCACCGCCGAACCCGTGGTGACCGCCGTGGCGGCACACCCGCAACTCAACTGGTTGCGCTGGCTGGTGGAGATCGGCGCGCTGCTTGGGTTGTCCTCGGTGGTGCTGGTCATGATCATCGCGCAGCCGCGCATCTTCATGATCATGGGCCGCGACGGCATGCTGCCACCGGTCTTCTCGAAGCTGCATCCACGCTATCGCACGCCGCACATCAACACGTTGATCACAGGCGCCGGCATCGCGCTGCTCGCGGCCGTATTCCCGCTGGACGTTCTGGGCGACCTGGTGTCGATGGGCACGCTGCTGGCCTTCGTCGCGGTCTGCTCGGGCGTGCTGATCCTGCGCTACACCCGACCGGAACTGCCGCGGACCTTCCGGGTGCCATGGGCACGCGTCACCTGCACGCTGGGCGTGCTGAGCTGCCTGATGCTG
>Ga0134126_10002274_pt1 | contig 24312 bp, 15 predicted proteins | sample KB31752_FD_96881 | JGI IMG/M metagenome (GOLD analysis project Ga0134126, IMG submission 96881) | Terrestrial soil microbial communities with excess Nitrogen fertilizer from Kellogg Biological Station, Michigan, USA - KB3-175-2 | ecosystem: Environmental > Terrestrial > Soil > Unclassified ... | reverse complement strand
GGGCGCGGCAAAAACCGACCCGCAGTCGTTCCTGGGAATCAACTCTGATCTGGTCATTTATTTTGCCGAGGCGAACGTCCCCGCTGAATCGCTCGATGGATTGTTTGCAGACGGGGGCCAGCCGGCAGGCCGCTTGCGCTGGGTGAAGGATTTCGCCGGTCCAAATTCCTCCGTGGATGTGCTGCTGTTGAACGGTCAAACCGTCAAAATGAATCGCGCGTTGCGGAACAGCACAACGATCGACACGGACGGGGACGGCGTGGCAAACGCTTATGATTTCTATCCGCTGGATGCAGCTGCGTGGAACAGTGTTCCGCCGCCCGGTGGCGCATTGACAAGCGTTGCGCTGGTCAATATTGGATCTTCGCGGGCCGTCTCAGTGTCCTGGAGTTCCGTGCCGGCGACAAGCTATAGCGTGGAATACACCACCAGTCTATCCGCGCCCAACTGGCAACCCTTGATGAATTACACAAACATGACCGTCACCAACGGCACCGTCAACGTGCTGGACACGACGTTGCCGGTTGGCGAATCGCAGCGATTTTACCGCTTGCGCTTCGGTCAGTGATCGCGAAGGCCCATGTGACCAAATTCATCGGATGGAGTGCTGGATTGTGTATTGGCGACCTGTGCCTGCGGCGCTCTCCGAGTCAGCCGGCAGTTGAAGTTTTCTAGCAAAACGCATGAAGATCCGTTTTTTGATCATCGCAAATCTGGGCTTGGTGGCCTGCGGAATTCCCATGGTTCGAGCCCAGTTGCCGCCACAGCGCGCCTCTCTCGCCAATTACGACAAACGCAATACGGACCCCGGCACAGTCGCAACGACTCCGACACAACAGGCGGCCGAGTCGGCGCTGAAAGCCAGTGTTCCCGGTCTGCGTTTATCGCGGGACAAAGTTCTCGGCACGCCCCGGCTGGTTGCCGCTTCGGAGGGGTTTTTGAGCGGGCCAGGAGGGCAGGGCAAGGCGCTCTCCATCCCCGCGGGACGCGCGGTCGTCGCAACCGATCCCAATGCTCCCATAAAAAACTTTCTAAACGAACACGCCGCTCTTTTCGGCCATAATGCAGGCGTGTTGGCAACCGCGAGAGTCAAGCGCGATTATGTCACCGCGCACAACGGCCTTCATACGGTGGTTTGGGAGCAGACCTTGGATGGCATTCCGGTTTTCGAAGGCCTGCTCGTCGGTCACATCACCAGGAAAGGCGAGCTTGTAAGTATATCAAGCCGGTTCGTGCCGGATGTCACCGCTGCGGCAGACGCCGGCACGCCCAATCGCACCGCTCTCGCCTCCGCTCCGGCAATTTCTGCTGCGGAGGCGTTGGTCAGGGCGGCGTCAAATGTCGGCGCTGATATCCCGCTCGATTCGGTAACTTCACTCGGTCGTGAAGGGGGAGCGGAAAAGCACGAGCGATTCAACGCGCCGCTGCTGAACGGTCCTACTTCCGTGCATCTGGTCTGGCTGCCCATGAACAGCGCTTCAATGCGTTTGTGCTGGCAGGTGATTTTGATGAGCAGGCCGAGCGGAGAAATGTATTCCGTGCTGGTGGATGCGGAGACCGGTGAAATGCTCGTCCGTCGCTCTCTCACGAATTATCTGACGGATGCCTCCTACAACGTTTTTGATCAGGGGACTCCCGCCCCCATGTTGCCCGGTCTGGCTGTTCCCGGCAGCGCCCAGGCGGCTTTCGTGAGTCGGAATTTGATCACTCTTACCGCGCTGTCCACGAACGCTTCTCCGAACGGCTGGATCAATGACGGCGACACGGAGACGAAGGGCAACAATGTTGACGCGCACACCGACTTGAACGCGGACGACATTCCCGATTTGCCCCGTCCTTCGTCAACCAATCGCGTTTTCGACTTTCAACTCGATCTTACCCAGTCGCCGCTCACCTATAGCAAGGCTGCCGTGGTGAATCTTTTTTACTGGTGCAACCTGTGGCACGACACTCTGTACGATCTTGGTTTCACGGAAGCCGCCGGAAACTTTCAGGACGATAATTTCGGGCGGGGAGGGGTGGACAAGGATGCGGTGCAGGCGGATGCTCAGGACGGCAGCGGCGTGGACAACGCGAATTTTTCGACGCCTCCCGACGGTCAATCCGGGCGGATGCAGATGTACGTGTTCATTGATCAAAGCCCCAACCGCGACGGCGACCTTGACGCTTCAGTTATTCTTCATGAGCACACCCATGGACTGAGCAACCGTCTGGTCGGTGGAGGGGTTGGAATCTCGGAGCTTCAGCCCGCGGGCATGGGCGAGGGGTGGTCAGATTTTTACGGCCTTTCGCTCATCGCGCCGGCAAACGCAGACCCTCATGCGAATTATCCGGAAGGAGCTTACGTGACCTATTTGTTGGGCGGCTTGAGGGACAATTATTATTATGGCATCCGCCGCTACCCTTATTCCACGGACATGGCGGTGAATCCGCTTACGTTCAAGGACATCGATCCGAGCCAGGCCGACTCGCATCCCGGTGTTCCCGTCAGTCCGATCTTTGGTGGCGGACAGGCCGATGAAGTCCACAATCAAGGGGAAGTCTGGTGCGTTACGCTGTGGGAAGCGCGGGCGAATCTCATCGACAAACTGGGCTATGGAGACGGCAACCGGACAATCCTTCAACTGGTGACCGACGGAATGAAGCTTGCGCCTGCGAACCCGACGTTCATTGAGGCCCGCGACGCGATCATCAAAGCCGACGAAGTTGACACGGGCGGTGACAACCGCAACGAACTCTGGCTGGCCTTCGCGAAACGAGGCATGGGATTCAGTGCTCGCGCGCCCGGCGCAAACACGACGGTTGGCGTGGTCGAGGCATTTGATCTGCCAGATGATGTGATCATTTCCCCACCGGACGGTGTTCTCGAAGTTTCGGTCACGCCGCCGTCCGGGTCGGCCTTGTTCGCATCGGATCAGCAGTCGATTTTCGTTCGGGTAACGGACGGGTTCGCGGTGACGAATGCGATTATTGCGGCGACCTCCACGGACGGCGCGGTCTGGGATTTCAGAAACGATGGTGTGAATCCGGATATCACCGGCAGCAATTCTGTTTATTCCGCCACGTACAACGTTCCCACGAATGTCAGCTCCGTCACGATCAGTCTGGTCATTTCGGCGCCCGGCAAGCTGACCAGTACGAACACGGTCCATTACGACATCATACCACTGCCGCCGAATGATAATTTTGCGGACGCCATCAAAGTGCCACCGGCAGGGGCTTCATACATCAGCAACAATAAATTTGCGACAACCGAGGCAGGTGAGCCTCGTCACGCCGGTGTCGCGACTTCCTCCGCGTCGTTGTGGTGGACCTGGTCGAGTGGCGTCACCACCAACGTACTGGTTGATACCGGCACGAGTTTGTTTGACACGGTGATCGGCGTTTACGCGGGGAGCCAGATTGGTTCGCTCACCAATGTGGCTTCGGCGAACGACATCGGAACCAGACGCCAGGCGTTTGTGACTTTCCAGGCAACCGCGGGCGTGTCCTACCGCATCGCTGTTGCGAGCGTGAGCCCGAATGGTACGGGTACGCTCCATCTCCGGATCGTGCCCGGAGGCTCGGCCGATACGGCAGCTCCAGTGGTGACGGTTGATTCGCCGCCAAACGGGTTCGTGGTTACGACGAATCTCGTTCTGGTGGCCGGTACCGCCACGGATCCCCAGCCGAATCCTTCGGGTATAAACAGGATATTGATCAGCACGACTTCCAGCGATTATCCGGGCGAAGGATCGGAAATCGTCGTTACCAATATGGGAGCCAACAGCATTGTGGAAAGCACGAATTGGACGCAGTTCGTTGCCCTGACCAAAGGGCTTAACACGATTCGCGTCAGCGCGAACGACGTTGCCGGGAATGTTTCTTCTCCGGTCTTTCTGCACCTGACTTATACCCCGCGTGATCCAATCAACGACCTGTTCAACAACGCCATTCAATTGACAAATACGTCCGGAGTCAGCAGCGTGAACACGTTAAGCGCGACAAAAGAGGTGGGCGAGCCGTTGCACGCCGGGAATGTCGGAGGCAGATCGGTTTGGTGGAGTTTCACCGCGCCCTCCGATGGTGTGCTCACCTTGAGCACGACCAACTCGGCTTTCGATACCTTGCTGGGTTTGTACGTTGGTTCTCGCGTTAATAGTCTGACACCGGTGGCGAGTAACGACGACGCCTATGAAGGCGTTACATTCAGCAAACTCACACAATCGGTTCGCGCCGGCCAGACTTATCGAATTGCAGTGGACGGATTCGACGGGGCTCCCGGCGTCGTGTTCCTGAGTTATGATTTCGCCGCGTCGAATATTTTCCACGTGACCATCAATACGATTCAGAGCGGCACCGTCAGTCCGGCATCCGGTGACTACGCTGCCGGTTCTACCGTGGTGTTCACGGCCGTTCCGAACCAAAACTACGAGTTCGTGGGTTGGGAAGGCGATGTGACTTCGGCCCTGAACCCCCTGCCGGTTGTCGTGAACGGGGACGTGACCCTGACCGCGCGTTTCCGCGTCCATGAGTTCACCGACGGCTTCGAATCGGGTGCGTTCTCATCATTACCGTGGGTCACTGGAGGAAACACGCCCTGGCTCGTGGAAAGCAATGTGGTTTCGTTCGGCCAATTCGCCGCGCGTTCCGGCGTGATCACCAACAATCAGTCGAGCAGTTTGTCGCTCGTGTATTCGACCGCCGCGGGTGTCGCCTCATTTGACTACAAGGTGAGTTCCGAGACCAATTTTGACCGCCTCGCATTCTTCGTAAACGGCAATCTGGTGCAAAGCTGGTCGGGTGAAGTCGGCTGGGCCACTTATCAGTTTTCTGTTCCCGCAGCCACCAATACGTTTGAGTGGCGCTATACGAAGGATCCGAGTGGCAGTGCCGGCTTGGACGCCGCGTTTATCGACGATCTCGAACTTCCTCTGGTCGCGCCGTCTCTGCGGCTTTTAAGTCCAACTGCTGGCGGATTTCAGGTTGAATTCCAGGGTCCGGGCGCACAGTCCGTTCGCATCCAGGCATCGACGGATCTGACCGCCTGGCAGACGCTTGCCACCACCAACCTCGCGAACGGCGCGGTGTTTCAATTCACAGACCCGCAGGCAGGAAGTTATCCGTTCCGGTTCTATCGTGCGGTTTCGCCGTAACGCCGACCTTGACGGGTCAACTTTCCGTTTCTCATCCGGGATTCCCGGGTCGTCAACTGTTGAATCCTGAGAAGGATCGTGCGACTCCGGGAGGTGTGCGTCCAAACGCTCATTTTCTTTCCAAAAGCCCACCGTTATGTTGTCACTCTCAATGCCACGCGTGAACACCACGCATTTTGCGTGAAATTCACGCACTGCCGCTGGAGAGAGGGGCGTGTTGTTGAGGACGGTGGGTGGCATTGTCTCTGCTGGAAAGAATCAACCCGTGGAACACAAAACGAGCCGCGTTGCGAAAGAATTCGTCCGATTTCGAAATGACGTGGCCGTTGGAAGCCCAACTCAAGCAGATTTGCTAATTCGTGGAAGGAGACAGTAAATGATTTCTAAACTACCCGCGATGTTGGTCGGTTCCCTGTGTTGTATTTTCACGCCGTCGGTGTTGTGCCAAACTCCGCCGCCCTCGCCACAGGTTGGCGTCGCGCCCCCGGACGGCACCATCATGGTCACCGAAACGACCAATTCGGTTTTTGTCACCGTTGGCAATTTCGACTCTTTTACCAACGTCACCGTGACTGGCACTTTCGGTTCGCAGAACATTTCCTTCCTCGATGGTGGTCAGCCACCGGATCAGACGGCGAGTGATGGAACATTCAGCGCAGACCTGATCATGCCCAAGGTGCCAGTGGGCGTGGCGTCGAATGTCACGCTCAGAGTGATTGTGACCGCCGAGGTGCCACCGCCGGACCCGCTGCCGGATCCTCCGCCTCCGCCGGACATCGTGATGGCCACGAACAAGGTCAATTACCTGGTCGTGCCGCGGCCTCCGAACGACAATTTTACAAACGCCTTCAAAATCCCCGGTGAAGGCGCCATCATTACCGCGACGAATAACTACGCTTCGATGGAGCCGGGCGAGCCGATGCACGCCCAGGTTGCTACGGTGGCAGCTTCCGTTTGGTGGACGTGGTCGCCCGCATTCAACACGAATGTGCTGGTCGATCTGGCCGGGAGTTCGTTTGGTCCGGTTTTGGCGGTTTATACCGGCGTCACTGTCACGAACCTGCAACTGATCGCCGCTTCCACAAACGACATCGTAAACAATCTGAAGGCGCACGTGAATTTCAACGCCCGGGCGGGCGCTACCTACCGCATCGCAATCGCGGGGTATGACACGAACGGGGTGGGGGACATCCGTCTGCGGGTCGCGCCGGGAAGATTGCCGGACACAAATGGTCCGGTCACGACCATCATCAGCCCAGCCAGTGAATCGCTCTTTACCACCAACGTGGTCGCCTTTGCCGGCACCGCCAAGGACGCGTTGCCCGACGACACTGGAGTCAGTCAGGTGTTCCTTCAGGTCAATGCGGATCCACCGGTGGCGGCTTCAGGCACGACCACCTGGCTGGGACAACTGACACTGCCGCCCGGCACCAACGTTGTCCGCGCCTTCGCCCAGGACATCGCCGGTAATATCGGTCCCGCTGACACCATTGTGGTGCGGTTCATCAATCCGACGAACGACAACTTTTCCGATGCGATCGAGTTGACCGGTTTGGCCGGCACCCTCAGCGCGGTCAACGAACGCGCGACACTCGAGCCGGGCGAACCGTTGCACGCTGGCAACGAGGGCGGCCACTCGATCTGGTACAGGTTCCGCGCGCCCGTGAACGGCACCCTTTTCCTTACCACGACGAATTCCGATTTCGACACCCTCTTGGACGTTTACACGGGCGACAGCGTAACCAATCTCGGTGTGGTGGCGAGTAACGATGACGTCTTCACCAATAGCGATTTCAGTCAACTGACGATCACCGTCGCATCCAACGAGGTTTACTACATTTCCGTTGATGGTTATGGTGGCACTTACGGGAACATACAGTTGCAATATGCGTTCACAACAACGGAGCGTTTCTTCAGCCTGAACATTTCGCCGCCGTTGCTGGGCGGAAGTGTCAATCCACCGGCGGGACTTTATCTGGCGGATTCCACGCTTTATCTTACCGCGGCGCCTTCGAGAGATTTCGACTTCGTGGGCTGGTCCGGAGCCGTGAATTCCACGGTCAATCCCGTGACGCTGGTAATGAATCAAAACTATACTCTTGGCGCGACGTTCCGTTTGAAGAGCTATACGGACGGTTTCGAATCGGGCGCCTTGACATCTCTGGCGTGGACGTCGGCAGGCAACAGTCAATGGCGCGTGCAGTCGGACGTCGCTTCAGGCGGGCGTTTCGCCGCGCAGTCCGGCCCCGTCGGCGACAGTCAGCAGAGTTCGTTGATGTTGATCACGAATCTTCTTTCCGGAACCTGTTCGTTTGATTACCGCGTCAGTTCCGAGGCGGGATGGGATTTTCTGGAGTTTTATTTGAATGGCGTCCGATTGGGGCGATGGTCTGGTGAGGTCGGTTGGGCATCCTTCCAGTTCCGGGTCGTAGCCGGACTCAATACTCTGGAATGGCGCTATTCCAAAGACGCCAATTTCAGCGCCGGGCTTGATGCGGCCTTCATTGACAATGTCTATCTGCCGTTGCCCGATGCCGCCATCGCCGCGCGTTTGACACTTCTTCCCCTGCCAAGTGGCGCGGAGATGCTCCAGGTCCAGGGGTTGTCAGGCCGCCCGTATGTCGTCCAGACCTCCACAAACCTGCTGGACTGGAACTCTGTTGTCACGAATTCGTCCGACACGGGCACGATCCAATGGACCGACGCCAACGCGGTAAACTATCCGGTTCGCTTTTATCGGGCCCTTGCGCCGTAAACGAGTGCTTGACTGCGCCGGTTCGTCCGGTCGTTTCTTGTGTTCGTGAAAACCTTCGGGTTAACCGGCGGGATCGGCATGGGAAAGTCAACCGCGGCCGAGCTGCTGCGCAGGCGGGGTCTTCCGGTTGTTGATTCTGATGTCATCGCACGCGAGATCGTTGAGCCCGGCCGGCCGGTGCTCGCCGAGGTTCAGCGACGATTTGGAATGGAAATTGTAGGCGAAGATGGGCGCCTGCGCCGCGATGAACTGGCGCGGCGTGTTTTTTCAGACCCAGTGGCGCGACGCGATCTTGAGGCTCTTCTTCACCCTCGCATACGCGAAATCTGGCAGGCGCAATTGAAATCCTGGCGTGATGAAGGAACGGCGGTGGCCGTGGCGGTGATTCCCCTGTTGTTTGAAACGAACGCGCAGAGCTGCTTCGACGCAACGATTTGCGTGGCTTGCTCAAGTTCGACGCAGCGCCGGCGCTTGCTTGAGCGTGGCTGGAGCGACGCGCAAATTGATCAAAGAAACGCGGCTCAACTCCCGGTCGAGCAGAAACTGCTGCTCGCTGATTACGCAATCTGGACTGAAGGTCCCCTGGATGTGCACGAGGCCCAGCTCGGGCGAATCATCCCGTGAATTGAATTCTCAGCGCTCGGGTATTGCAATCCTGGTAACGCAAGTCTCGCTTTTCGGATGGAGGATCAAACCGCGTTGGGCTGCAGCCCAGCGTTGCAGGAGCGTCCGATAGGCTTCGACGGGTCCCGGTTCCGCGACGGCCAGGTTCTTCGTTTCGTCCGGATCGATCGAAAGATTGAAAAGTTTCGCCCGGCCGCTTTCCAGTTCGCAAATGAACTTCCACCGGCCATCGCGAAGTCCGAGAAAGCCCAGTGAGTAATCGGTAAGAAACAGGGCCATTTGCCGGGATCGTTGCAGCAGTGATGATCCTTGGTAGTCCCTGGGTATCTGCAGTCCGAGCAGATCCAGAATTGTCGGCGCGGTGTCTATGAGACTGGCCGTCCGGCTGACCCGGATTTGTTTGCGGACAAGTCCCGGCACAACGATGAGATAGGGCACACGCACATTCTCCTCATAAATGAACAGTGTATGGCCGAAGTTGCCGGAATGCTGGCCGAACGCTTCACCATGGTCGCCAAAAATGATGAATAGGGACTCGTTGAACAATCCGCGGGCTTTAAGCCCTTCGATGAGCTCGCCCAAAACCGCGTCACCGTAATGAAGTGCGTTGAGATAACGGCCCGCGTCGTCGTGTTCCGGGAAGGGGCCCGGTCCAGGAACTTCATAGGGATGATGCCCGGCGACCGGCAGGTAGGTGATGAAGAATTTTTCGCTGCGATGAAGTGAATCAATCCAGTTCAACATACGCCGCGCGGTGGCGGCATCGTCAACGCCGAAACTGGATTCGTGGTTTCCCCCGATGTCGCCCGCATCTTCCAGAATTTGGAACCCGCGGTGCTCGACAACGTCTTTCATGCCAAGATAAAGAAACCGGCCGGAGTGAAACAACGCCGTCCGATAGCCCGCATCCGCCAGCACCGTGGCTATCGAAGGCGTGGTCGACCGCGCGCAGATCTCCGGTTTCGTGTCCAAAGCCGGATACCGCGAACAGAGGACGGAAAAAAGCCCTTTGATGCTTTCCGGATAAACCGAGTAAGCGTTTTCAAACAGGACTGATTTTCGCGCCAGAGCGGTGAGATGAGGCATCGGGTCCTCGGTCAAACCGTAACGATGCAGATGGCGCGCGCCCGTCGATTCCAGGAGGACCATGACGACGTTGCGCCCTTTTGCCGCGCCCTTGAACCGCGACAAATCCTCCTGCTCCGCGGCGCTCGGGCCCGCGTCGGGAAATGGACTCTTTCGCCAGTCAGTTTCATCTGCAGACGTCGCTGGCACCCGCGGCCATGCGGTTTCAATCAGTGCGAAGAAGAAGTTGCGGTGCAGGCCGCCGGTCTCCACTCGGGCAGTGGCCGCTGGTCCCAGCGCCACCGTTGCCATAGCGACGACCGCCGCTGCTGCGCCCATCGATCGTCGAGGCCGCGCGCCCCGTAGTATCAGTGGAAGCATTACTGCCGCGCCGAGCACACACGCGATAAGTGACAGGTTTTCCGGGGTTAACTCATGCCGGATCGAATCAGCCAGCGCGCCTCGAGCGGCGCGCAACATCGGTGCCGTCAGTGGTGTGGACATCAGCCGAAACAGAGGAAGATTCAGTGCGACGTAGAGCGCGGTGACCGCATACACCGTCCATGCGATCCAAGGACGCCGCACCGTCATTCTCTCCAACATGGCAAATGCCAGGACCACCGCGAGATCCTGCCAGAGAAAGGCAGCGGGAGACCAGACAGAGATGGGGACGTCACGCCCGAGCAGAATCAAAATCCGCGCCAGCAACAGGACTCCGAAAAGACAGAGAGTTTTCATTTTCTGATCAGGTTCAGCCGTTTGAGGAGAAATAGCGAAACGACGACGCTCTCACCGCGCGGGCGCCACAGCCAGTCATGCACCAGAACCAATGGCGCCGGAGGGCGATGATAGATCGTCGAACGATCGCCGATAAACGCCAGCGGGATCACCAACAGGTCGGCTTCAGTCTGCGGCAAAGTGTCATGGAAGGCGTGAATGAATTTAACGGCGCGGCCCACGAAAGGTCGGGCGGAACGAAGGTTTTCCTCGCTCGCATCGATGATGGTCAATCGGGCGCCGGGCAGAAGTTGCTGCAAAATCAAAGCAGTACGCGGGAACATTCCGCCGCCCACGATTCCCGCGTGGCGAACGCCTTCCAACGCGGGCAGCAGCGTGCGAACGGCGCGCTCATGTTGCCGGATCACGAATCGCTGGAGCGTGGGTGAACACAGGACGAGCCGCTCCAGGTTATTAAGGTCGAAGATTTCGAGCCAGCGCAGAACTGCCGGCCATCGGCTCGTTCGCGTTCCAGCCAGCTTTCGCAGCGGCAACCGCGCCCAATGTTCGACCGGCCGCGCGTGGTGCTCGGCATGATAGCCGTCGTTGAAGAACAGCAAATTGTAGAGTCGTCCGTAATGGCTCGTTGTCCCCTGTCTGTGTTCAAAAAAACCCTGCAACTGGCAAAGCCCCAAACCGAGGAGCCAGCCAGGAAGGTAAACCGTCAGGAGAAAGCCTGGCGTGAAAGCCAGCAATCCGCACCACAACGCGCAAAGCAGACAAACTTCCGCGGCGAGTTGACGGGACCAGTGCCAGCGCCCCGGCTGGCCCGCGTGATGAGCGAGATGCCGGTCACGCCACAGTCGATGGGGGATCCCAAGAATCAGGCTTTCAAAGGCCGAGAACGCGTCGTTCAGGGTGTTTGATCGGAAAAAAGGACGATGAATGAAGTTGTGCGCAATCGTGTTCGCGTTCCACCACAGGCCGAGAGCAATGATTGGTGCGGACGGAACAATCGTCAGCGCGATTGCGTGAGCGACGGCCAGCGCGACGAACAGGGCATCCCAAGTCGAATGTCGAAGGATGCTTCGTTTTTGCGGCAAAAGGATGGGGTCCGTGCGGAGTGCGGGTCTCGATTCAATCCTGCGGATTAACGCGGTCGGCGCACTCGTTTGAGCGTGCTCAACCGAGCATTCGTTGGGCGGGGACGCGGACATATCGCCCATTTCAAACACGCACCTACTGACTCTTTTTTTGAGCCTGCGTGCCCGGCGGTCTGGTGTGCCGTAGCCTGGCCAGTTGCCTCACCGGTTCGTAGTCTTTTTCCTCTTTCACCTTGATCAGCCCCATCGCGACCGGATACGGGTCCGCGTTCGCCGGTTTCGCGTCCAACTTGCGCAGCGTTCCTTTTTCGCCGTAGCGGCTGCCTAAGGCGACGATCTGGCCGGTGCCGGCCACGGACTTGAGGTCGGCCCATTCGTTGCGGCAAGCAGCCGGCTTGTCCGTGTTCAACTTGTAATACAGGTAACCGCGCTCGGCTTTTTTGTAGGTGTAACCGTAACCTTCCGCGATGGCAAACGCTCCCAGAATTTGAATCCGTTCCGGATTTGTCTCGTTTGGCTCGAACACGACTTTGTCGACCAGCGCGTAAATGCCGATCGGGTCGCTGGCGCGCGCCCGGGCTGCGCCAAGGCTGAACAGCGCGAGGAGCAATATCGCAAACTTCAGGCTGTTAACACGGGCCAGCAAAGGGGCGCCGACTCCCATCCCGCAAACGGCCGGGCGGGCGAATGGATGAAATGAGAAGTTTGTTTTCATACGGCCAATGTGACGCCGGGCGGCAACTCGAGTTGTCAGAAACTTGTAAAAGAGATGCAAAAGAAATGACAATCAAAGCCGAATCGCTGGCGCAAACGATGGAGCATTCTTCTTCACAGAAGTTCGCAAGTCTGTTTTCATGAAAGCTTGATAATACCGGGAGTTGGCCAAATCAGGTGCGCGTGCATTATATTCAAATGAGAACTGCTCTTCAGGACAAAGCCTTACGTGATGGGGTCCGAGCCGTGCTGGACCACATCAACCAGATGTTCTGTGCGTAATTCTGGAAGACTTGTTTGGAATCAGCTTTCGTCAAGGACACAACAGTTCATCAGGCGTACATCGGCGTGGAAAACGCAGTGGTCGAGTCAACGTTAGTCAACATTCGGGCGTTTGACGACTTTTGAAATGGCGTCCGAAAACATCCTGATGATCTTGTCCCGTCGGACATTCCCGGATTGAATTTGGGTCGCGCATTTCTCGGCAACGCACGGCAGGACATCAACAAGCAGATAGCGCATTTGACACATGTTTCTCTGGGTCGAGTGATGCGTTCATACCCATACAAGAGAATTCTAACTGCCGCTCTTCCAAGAGTGCGGGAGTTCTGCGCCTACGCGAGCACGGTGACCTCAAGAGATAGAGGACTCGCCACGTTTGTTCGCGAAACCATCCAGGTTATTGAACACATTTACGGTGTTTACCGAGTGCCGTAACATCCGGACCACGGAACAGCCGCTGGTCGCGGCGCGAATCGGCGGACACTGGTTATCCGGTGCCTCATTCGCTTCGGACACCTTCGGGTTGTTCAATCGCGCAACGCAGAATCTCGGCGGCGACGCTCACTTCTTTTCAGCAGGGTTTGTTTCCAAAAATTCCGGTTTTAAATCGCTTTTCGGCACGGCAACGAAATGGAACGGCGCGGTGAGCACCTGAATGGACAGCGACCCGGGTGGCGGCGAGGTTCGTTTCACGAAAATCTTCAATGACTTCTCAGTCTGCTCCACGCGGGCGATTTCAATCATGTAACCGCCGGTGCGCTTGATGCCCATCGTCACGGCAATGACCATTTCCTTTGCAAAATCAACGGCGGGGATTTTCTCCACTGATCCTGCGGACGCCGAGTGCTGTTTCCAGACTTTTCCCCACGCCGCCGCGTCGCGGATGACTTCCTGTCTGGGGTCCTTGACGCCACTGAACGCGCCTTTGGCCAGTGAGCGAACCGAGAGGGATTGAGCGTCGTCCGCGTTCATACAATTCAACAGGACAGTCAAAAACACGCCGATGAGTAACGATTCAATGACTTTCATGCACAGTGCGTCTCCGTTTCAAAACTAACACCGGGCCATCGGAAGCCAAACGCCTTTTTTCCTGTTTTTCGCGTTGTAGCATGAGACAATCCAGTCATGCTTCTCACGCCCGAAGAACTGGAGAGCCTCGTCAATGTCCAGCATCGGTCGCCGCACACGTTGCTCGGCATGCACCCGCTGGGCGATGGTTCCGGCCTGGTCGCGCGCGCCTTTCTTCCCAACGCCACGTCAGTCGAAGCCGTCCCGGTCCACGAGAAGAACAAGCCGAAAATCAAACTGAAGCCTGTCCACGACGCCGGTATTTTTGAAGGCGTCACCAGGGACGCCAGCCGGGTGTATGCTTATGATCTCGTGGTCACGCAAGGCGGGCAGGCGCGCCGGACGCGCGACCCGTTTTCATTTCTCCCGACATTGGGAGAAACCGATTTGTATTTGTTCGGGCAGGGGAACGAGCGGCGCATTTACGACAAACTCGGCGCGCAACTCCGGAACGTTGACGGCGTGGCGGGCACGAGTTTCGCGGTGTGGGCGCCGAATGCGCAGCGCATCAGTGTGGTCGGCGATTTTAACGGTTGGGACGGGCGATTTCATCCGATGCGCCACCTTGGTCCATCCGGCGTCTGGGAGATTTTCATTCCCGGTGTCCGAGAGGGTGCGCTTTACAAATACGAGATCAAGCACGCCAACGGCGCGCTCGTGCTGAAAACCGATCCGTACGGTTTTTTCTTCGAGCCGGCGCCGAAGAACGCCTCCATCGTGTGGGACAACCGCAAGTTCTCGTGGAGCGACGGTGAATGGATGAAACGACGAAGCAAACGAGATCCGTTGCGCTCGCCCATGAGCATTTACGAGGTCCATCTTGGTTCGTGGCGGAAGAAGTCGGTGGCCGAGTCGCCCGGCTATCGCGAGGTCGCCGGTCCCTTGATTGACTATCTGCGGAAGACGGGTTTTACGCACGTTGAGTTTCTCCCGGTGTCGGAGCACGCCTTTTTCCCGTCGTGGGGCTATCAGGTCACCGGATTCTACTCGCCGACCAGCCGTTTTGGCACACCGGATGATTTTCAATATCTCGTCAACGCGCTCCACGAGGCGGGCATCGGTGTCCTGGTGGACTGGGTGCCGGCGCATTTTCCGCGTGACGACTGGGCGCTCGCGCGTTTTGATGGCACGGCGCTTTACGAGCACGAGGACCCGCGCAAGGGCGCGCACCAGGACTGGGGCACGCTCATCTTCAACTTCGGCCGGCATGAGGTGAACAATTTCCTTACCGCCAATGCCCTGTTCTGGTGCGACCGCTTTCACATTGACGGCCTGCGCGTGGACGCCGTCGCCTCGATGCTCTATCTCGACTACTCACGCAAGGAAGGTGAATGGATTCCGAACGAGTTCGGCGGGCGCGAGAACCTGGAAGCGGTCGAGTTTCTGCGCAAGTTCAATTACCTCGCGCACACGGAGCATCCGGGCGTGGTCACCATTGCCGAGGAATCGACCGCCTGGCCGCTGGTCACGCGTCCGCCTTATCTCGGCGGCCTCGGGTTTTCTTTCAAGTGGAACATGGGGTGGATGCACGATACACTCGGTTACTTCATGCGAGACTCGATCCATCGCAAGTACCATCAAAACGACCTGACGTTCGCGATGCTCTACCATCACCACGAAAATTTTATTCTTCCCTTGTCACACGACGAAGTGGTGCACGGCAAGGGCTCGTTGCGGCAGCGGATGCCGGGTGACGACTGGCAGGCGTTCGCCAATCTGCGGGCCTTGCTGGCGTATCAATGGCTCTTTCCCGGAAAAAAACTGTTGTTCATGGGCGGCGAATTCGGACAGAGCAGCGAATGGAACGCGAACGCCGAGGTCGACTGGTGGCTGCTCGATGCCGGGCGCTATCATCGCGGCGCGCAACAGTTTGTTCAGGACCTGAACAAGGTTTACCGGGCCGAGCCCGCCTTGTGGGAGAGTGACTATGACCAGGAAGGTTTCTTCTGGGTGGACTGCTCCGACCAGGAAAGCAGCGTGCTGTCCTTTGTTAGGCAGAACAAGGACCAGACGAGCCGGTTGCTGGTCATCCTGAACCTGACTCCGGTGTTGCGGACGCGTTACCGCCTCGGCCTGCCGGAGGGCGGTTTCTGGCGCGAAGTGTTGAACAGTGACGCGGAGATTTATGGCGGCAGCAATCAGGGAAATTGGGGTGGTGTGACCGCGCGGGATTATCAGGCGCACAATCAACCGTTTTCCGCCGAATTCACCCTGCCGCCTTTGGGAGTGATTGCGTTTGCGCCTCAACGCGGTTGATCCGGCCCATTTGGAAATGAGCAGCGCGCCAAATCACAAACCTTCCGGCTGGTGGGCATCGCGATTCGGCCTCGCCGGGTTTCAGTTTTTCGCGCTGATGGCATGTTTCACGGTCCTCAGGCTGGCGCTCTTCTTCAGTTTCAGACCGCCGGCGGCGTCCGGCGAATACTTCAAAACGTTTCTCGTCGGCCTGCATCTGGATGCGACCGTCGCGTTGTTCATGACCCTGCCGCTGGTGTTCTGGTTGGCAATGCTGCCGCAATGGCTGTTTCGTTCGTGGCTTCACCGGACGGGGTTTCTTCTGGCCTGGTTCATCTTCTGGATGGTCGAGATATTCCTGCTCATTGCGGAATACTTTTTCTTCGAGGAGTTCAGATCACGCTACAACACGGTCGCGATAGATTACCTGCTCTATCCACACGAGGTGTTCATCAACATCTGGGACACCTATCCCGTGCCGCTGGTCATTGGCGCGTGCGCGGCGCTGGCGCTGCTTCTGGTGCTGGTGTCGCAAAGGGTCACGCGCGGCATGCGTGAAACAGAGACCGGCGCGGCGAGCAGGTTCCTGCACCTGGTGGCGGCGCTCGCGCTGGGAGCGGGCCTGTGGTTCAGCGTCGGGCTTGCCGAAACGCGCTTCAGCAAGGACAGGGTCATCAACGAGATCGCCAACAACGGCATGGCCTCGCTGGCCACGGCGTGGTGGTCGCGCAATCTTGATTACGCCGCGTTCTATCCCACCATGGCGCGTGAGGAGGCTTTTCAACGCACGCGCCGGATGCTGGCCGAACCGGGCGCGGAATTTGAAGGACCGGCCGATTCGCTCCAACGACGCGTTGCCGGCAGGCCGGCCAACCCCCGGCTGAACGTCGTGATTCTGCTGGAGGAAAGCCTCGGTTCGGAGTTTTTCGGTTCACTCGGCCGGAAGGGGGAAACGCTGACGCCCGAGCTGGACAAGCTTTCGGAGGAAGGACTGTTCTTTACGAATCTGTATGCCGACGGAAATCGCACCGTGCGCGGGTTTGAGGGCGTGCTCTCGTCGTTTCCACCGCTGCCGGGAGATTCGATCGTGAAACGCGACCATTCCGAAAACGTCGAGACCATTGCGCGGGTGTTGAAACGCGACGGTTACGACACGGTCTTTCTCTATGGCGGACGCGGGATTTTTGACGGGATGCGGTCTTATGCGGTCAACAACGGTTACGACCGGTTCGTCGAACAGAAGGATTTTTCCAACCCGACGTTCGCGACCATCTGGGGGGTATGCAACGAAGACCTTTACCAGCGGACGATCGAGGAATGCCGCAACCTTGCGAAGGCGGGAAAACCTTTCCTGGCGACGGTGCTTTCCGTTTCCAACCACAAACCGTTCACCTATCCGCCGGGGCGGATTGCCGAGGATCCGCGGGCGCGCAAACGCGAGCACGCCGTGAAATACACCGACTGGGCGCTCGGCCAGTTTTTCAAGGCGGTGAAGAACGAGCCGTTTTTTCAGGAGACGATCTTTGTCGTGATTGCCGACCATGGCGCGCGCGTCTATGGCAGCCAGAGCATCCCGATTCATTCGTATGAAATTCCGCTGCTGATCCTGGGGCCTGCGGCGGTGAAGAAACCCGCGCGACTGCCGCAGCTCGGGTGTCAACTGGACGTCGCGCCGACGATCCTCGGCCTCATTGGCCGCTCCTACGACACGATGTTTTACGGCCATGACCTGTTGAAAGACCCGGTGCCATCGGGCCGCGTCCTCATCAATCACAACCGCGACATCGGCCTCATGCGCGCCGACCGGATGGTCGTCCTGAGCCTCAACAAGAAGGCCGAATTCTATCGCGGCAATCCCAAGGTTGCGGAAATGACACGGGTGGACCGGCCCGATGACACCGACTTGGAATTGGAAAAGGATGCCATGGCGATCTACCAGACTGCAGACGAGCTTTACATGCAGCGGAAGTATCGGGTGCGGGAAACCGCGCAGCCATAATGACGATTGACCAGTGATCTTCGACCGCACCGGCTTGACCGGATTCCTTTGTGCCTGAGTGCCAAAACGCCACCTTCCCCGCAGATGTGCGCCGCCTTGCAGTTGACACCGGGCCAATACTGAACTTAGTTGGGCCGCGCTTGTCTTAAATTTTATGCAATCACCCATTTTCAACGGGCCACCCACGCCGGAGGAGTTTCAACGCCAGCTTCACGAATTTATGCGCCAGCATTTTCCCGGCGGGAACGTGTCGGCTTTCTCAAAAACAGACACGGCGGGCGGGTCCGACTCTCCGCCGCCCGAAACGAAGACCGAGGATTTCAAATTCGACTACAAGCCGCGTGACGTGAAGGCCTATCTCGACCGCTTCGTCATCAAGCAGGAAGAGGCCAAGAAGGTCCTCAGCGTTGCTCTGTGCGATCATTACCATCAAGTGCGGCTCGCCATGGATGGGAAGGAGCAGCCGAATTACGCCAAGCAAAACGTCATCCTCATCGGGCCGACGGGCGTGGGCAAAACCTACCTCATCCGCAGCATGGCGGACCTCATTGGGGTGCCGTTCGTGAAGGCCGACGCGACGAAGTTTTCCGAGACAGGCTATGTGGGCGGCGACGTGGAGGACCTGGTGCGTGACCTGGTGCGCCGGGCTGACGGCGACGTCCGCCGCGCGGAATACGGGATCATTTACATCGATGAAATCGACAAGATCTCCTCCGCGTCAAACATGACCGGGCGCGACGTGAGCGGGCGTGGCGTGCAGACAAACCTGCTCAAGCTCATGGAGGAAACCGACGTGCCCGCGCGCGCGCCGAACGACATCGCCGGCCAGATCCAGGCGATGATGGAGATGTCGCAAACACGCGGCAAGAAGCAGCCGGCCACCATTAGCACCAAACATATTTTGTTCGTGGTCAGCGGCGCCTTCGGCGGCCTGGAGAAAATCGTTCAGAAACGATTGCGCGAGGCGACCATCGGGTTTGCCGCGGCCGCGAAATCAACCGTTTCCGAGGAGCGTGTGTTCTCCGAGGCGCAGACTCGCGACTTCATCGAGTTCGGGTTCGAGCCCGAATTCATCGGCCGATTGCCGGTGCGCGTCGTCTGCCTGCAGCTCAACGTGGACGATCTGTTCCAGATCCTGAAGACGTCCGAGGGCAGCATCATCCGGCAATACGAACAATCGTTCGCCGCTTACGGCATCGAGGTGCTGTTCCGCGACGATGGTCTCCGGAGGATCGCCGAGCTGGCGGCGGAGGAAAAGACCGGCGCGCGCGGCCTGATGACGGTTTGCGAGCGCATCTTCCGCGATTTGAAATTCGAGCTCCCTTCGACCGCGGTGAAGCGGTTTGTGGTGACACGCGAACTGGTGGACAATGCTCCGGACGAACTGCGGAAACTGCTCGCTGAACACGAAAAGGAAGAGCGCGTGGTGATGGCGCAGCTCGTCCATGAGTTCGCAGAACGTTTCCAGGAAAGCCACGGCCTGAAGATTGTCTTCACCGATGGGGCAGCCGACGCGCTCGTATCGCAGGCACTGGAACAGTCCAAATCGATCCGCGATTTGTGCGCGGACAAGTTCAAGGATTTTCAGTTCGGCCTGAAGCTGATCGCCCAAAACACCGGGCGGAAGGAGTTCGTGATCGATGCCGATGCGGTGGCAACACCGGACAAGATTTTGAGCGAATGGGTGGTGACCAGTTACCGGACGGACCCTACGAAGGACTGACCCCCACGCCCGCCATCAGGCGCAGCAGATTTGCGGGTGAGAATTCTCCATGCGGGAGTTCGCCGCTGATTTCACCCTCGCGCATGACCACGATGCGGCGGCTGAGGTTCATCACCTCGGGCAGCTCGGAGGAGATGACGAGGATGGCGATACCCTGGCAGGCGAGCTCATCGAGAAGTTGGTGAATCTCCGCCTTTGCCCCGACATCAATGCCGCGCGTCGGCTCGTCCACGATGAGGATGTCGCACTCGCGGGCGAGCCACTTGGCCAGCGCGATCTTCTGCTGGTTACCGCCGCTAAGCCCATCGATGGGCGACTCCAGCGAAGGAGCCTTGACCCGCAGGCGATCCGCGTACCGTTGCGCCAGCGTCCGTTCTGCGCGCCGGTTGATGAATCCGCAACGTGTCAATCGGCCGAGGGTCGCCAGCGACGCATTCTCGCGGCAATTCATTGCCAGCACCAGGCCGAGCCGTTTCCGGTCCTCGGGCAACAGGCCGATACCGGCTGACAGCGCGGCGGACACCGAGCGGCGCGGCAGAGCCTCGCCGCGCACAATGACCTGACCGGTGGCGGCGGAATCCAGCCCGAAGATTGCCTGGGCGACTTCGCTACGGCCCGCGCCAACCAGCCCGGCCAAACCGACCACTTCGCCCGCGCGCAGCGCGAAGCTGACGTTGTGAAACCTGCCCGGCGAGGATAGATTCATCACCCTCAAAACTTCATCGCCGGTCGCGCGGGAGAGGTGTCGTGGCGTGTGGGTCACGATTTCGCGGCCAATCATCTGGTGGATGACGCGGTCAGGATTGGTCGCCGCGATTTCTTCCGTCGCCACGTGGCGTCCGTCGCGCAGGACTGTGACGGTGTCGCAGAGGCGGAAGATCTCTTCCATCCGGTGCGAAACGTAAATCACCGTGATACCGCACTGCTTCAAATGGGAAAGCAGGCGGAAGAGGTGCTCGCTTTCACGCGCGGACAGGGAACTGGTCGGTTCATCCATGACGATGACCCGGGCGCCGGTGCCGATGGCCGCGGCGATCTGGGCGACTTGTTCCTGGCCGGTTGAAAGTCCTCCAATCAGTTCATCAACATCAATATCCGCCTCGATTTCATGGAGCATGGCGCGGGCGCGGGCGCGCATTTGCGCGCGGGCCACCCAGCCGGCGCGCGCGGGCAAATCGCCGAGGCAGAGGTTTTCCGCGACGGTGAGGTTTGGACAAAACGCAAGTTCCTGATGGACCATCGCGATGCCCAGCCGCCGCGCGATGAGGGGGTTGGCCGGATGAACAGGCCGGCCGTCGAGCCGGATTTCTCCGCCGTCGGCGGCATAAACACCGGCAAGGATTTTGCCCAGCGTGCTTTTGCCGGCGCCGTTCTCGCCGATCAGCGCATGGCAACTGCCCTGTTCGACTTCGACACTGACGCGGTCGAGGGCGAAGACGCCCGGAAAGCGTTTCGTGATGCTCGTTAATTGGAGAAAAGCCACGGCGTCACTTCAGTTTTTCACGCAGCCAGCCGGGACGGTTCGTGGTGATGCCATCCACGCCGGCTTTAAACAGACGCCGTGCCTCAACCGGAGAGTCAACGGTCCAGACGTAAACTTTTAATCCGGCGTCTTTGAGTTTCTTAACCAGCAGCGAATTGACTGGCCCGCGGGCGTCCAAATCGACGCCATTCAACCCGGCCTCGGTCAGCGTAGAAATCAATTCATGGGCAGCGGGGGACCAACGCCCCGTGTTCCAGTTGCGCCTGAATTTGCAGATCCAGCACACCTCCAAAGCGGGCATGCTGACCCTTAATCGCGTCACCAAATCCAGGGAGAAGCTGATGGCGACAATCGGCCCAGGCGCCTGGCCCAAAAGGCCCAGGGTCTGTTGGAATACGCGAACACCTTCAGGTCCGCACTTGAGTTCGACAAACAAGCGCCTGTCGTCGGGAATCCCGGTGAGGACTTCCTCAAGCAAGGGAATTTTTTCGCCGGTCCACGGGTTTCCTTTCCAGCGGCCGACATCGAGCGAGCGCAACCTGGACAGGGTTTGTTCGCTGACTTTGTCGTCAACTCCACCTGTCCGCCGGGCGTTGTCATCATGGATGACGACGAGCCTGCGGTCCTTGGAAAGGTGGACATCCACCTCAACTGCGTCGGCATTTTGTCGCCACGCCAGATTGACGGCGGCCAGCGTATTTTCCGGTGCATCGTACGACGCGCCGCGATGCGCGATGAGTTCCACCCTGGATTACTTCGGCAGCCATTTCTCCCAGTTTTTGGTGAAGTCATCCACGTTCTCCTTTGTCACTGGAATCAACGCGCTGACATCCTTGACGGAGGCCGGGTTTTTCTTGAGGTGGATTTTGTTGATGAGGTGTTCAACCGAGCGATAGCCCCATTCATAGACCTGCTGGGCAAGCAGCAGTTGGACGTGGCCGGTGCGGAGATAGGCCAGTTCCGGCGGCAGAGCGTCCACGGAAACGCACTTCACCGTGCCGGGCTGCCATTTGAGAGCGTTGTCGGTGAACAACGGCCACCCGCCGACCATCGCCCAGCCGGTGATGTCCGGGTTGGCTTGCATGACCTGCTCGACTCTGGCGGCTGCGTCCTGGGGCGTTTCCTTATGGTAGTAAACGTCGCGAATGGTGATGCCGGGGTGCTTCCTTGCCTCGTTCTTCACGCCCTGGACGCGTTTCTGGAGATTGGGTGCGTTCTGGTTGCCGGCGAGAATCGCCACGACGCCTTTGCCGCCCATCAGCTTTGCCAGTTCGTCCATGAGCTGTTCCCCGCATTTCACATCATCAATGGCATAGGTGACGAACCGTTTGCTGCCCGGTGCGTCGGAATCGAACGTGGCCACCGGCACGCCGTTTTTGACAGCCGTGTCGATGGCGCCAGTCAGTTTATTGGCGTCCGAACAACTGACGGCGATGCCGTCCGCGCCCGCCAGCACGAGTTGTTCGATGGCCTCGGCCTGCTTCTGGGCGTCCTCCTCGTTTGGCGTGCGCCAGTCAATTTTGATTTCGATGCCGTATTTTTTGCCGAGGTCGCGCGCGGCGTCCATCGCGCCGACACGCGCGGCCTGAAACACGGGGTTGCTCTGGGACTTGGCCACGAGGCCGATGACGTAGGATTTTTTCTGGGCCTGAAGGGGGACGATCCCGACGAGCCCGGCCAGCAACATCAGATTTGTGCGTTTCATAAGGTGAGCTGAGTGCAGTCTAGCCCGGGCCGGCGCGGGCAACAAGCCGTCGTTTCGCCAGCCAGGCGTTGAACTGATCCAGCACGACCGCCAGTATGACGGCGACGCCAATGATGATCCGGCTGTAACTTTGATCGATGCCGAGGATGAGAATGCCGTTGTCGATCATTTTGATCACCAGTGCGCCGAGGAGCGCGCCCAGGGCGGAGCCTTTACCGCCAGACAGGCTCGCCCCACCCACGACCGCCGAGGCGATCACGTCGAGTTCGTAGCCCGAGCCATCGCCCGATGACGCGCTGCCATAGTAACCAATGGCGAGCAACGCGGCGACGCCGGCCGTGAGTCCCGAGATCACATAAACGCTGAGTTTGACCCGTTCGACACGGACGCCGCTGTAACGGCTGGCAAGCTCGTTCCCGCCGACAGCGTAGATACGCCGGCCCGCGGCCAGCCGCGCGAGGTAAATGGTCCCCATGACTGTCACGAGCACCATGACAAGAAGTGGCACAAGGCGCAGCCCGCCAAAACCCTCCCATTTTACGAGTTCAGAAAGCGACTCCGGAAAACCGCCGACCGACTGACCTTGGGTGATGACAAAGGCGACACCACGATAAATTGCCATGGTCCCGAGCGTGATGATGAAAGGGTGGACCCGCAGCGCGACAATCATGCCGCCGTTCAGCAAACCGCAGAGCGTCGCCGAACCCGCACACACGAAGATGCCGAGCGGAACACTTATCCAGGGTGAAACGGAACTCGCCGGTCCATCCGGTCCGAAATGATGCAGGGTGAGCGCCGCCAGGACGGAAGCCAGGGCATAAACCGCCCCGACCGAAAGATCAATGCCGCCGGAGACGATGACGAACGTCGCGCCAATCGCCATGATCGCGAAGAAGCTGGTGTCTTTGGCCAGATTCGCGAGTTTTGGCGCGTTAAAAAACTTGTTCCTTTCGACTTCGACGCGCTCCACTTCTCCGGACGCATTCCGTTTGAACTCAGCCATTTTGACCCTGCCTCCAAACAGCGCCAGCAACACGCCGAGCAGACAAATCACAACCAGCAAGCCGCCTTCCTGAAACTTGAAGAACGGGCGGGAAGCGGGCTTGTTTTCCGTGCCGGATGAACTCATGTGTGGAAACGGACGCTAACAAACGGGCGCGCCTCCGACAAGGCGAATGCCGCGAGGCCCTGTTCGTGGAAAATTTCTTCAAAAAAAAGATTGAAAAAGATTTGAATCACTTGTTGAGTGACACGGTCAACTCAACACGAGTCGGCCTGCCAGCGCGTTCTTTTTTGAACGAAAACGTTGCGACCCACTCGGACTCGCCCAAAAGTTTTTTTGACCATTTCGCCGCGAGGCGTTAAACCGTTTCGGTCAAAAAATGCACGTTTTGTCCGGTATTTTTGCCGATAATTTAATGAACATTCCGGTTTGCTTTCTGGCGGCCGCGTCCAACCAGTATGAGTTGGTGTATGTCTGGAAACAGGCGACGCCGGAAGCCAAGGTCATCATTTTTGCGCTGGTGATCTTTTCCATCATGGCGTGGTACGTGATGGGGACGAAGGCCGTGCAGATGCGGCACGCGAAGAAGTTGAACCAGCTTTTCAATGCCGAGTTCCGGCAGCAAAGCAATGTCCTCGCCATTCACGACCGCCGCATCCAGGTGGACGGTTGCCCGCTGTTCACTGTCTATCAGGAAGGAT
>Ga0134126_10002272_pt1 | contig 24325 bp, 23 predicted proteins | sample KB31752_FD_96881 | JGI IMG/M metagenome (GOLD analysis project Ga0134126, IMG submission 96881) | Terrestrial soil microbial communities with excess Nitrogen fertilizer from Kellogg Biological Station, Michigan, USA - KB3-175-2 | ecosystem: Environmental > Terrestrial > Soil > Unclassified ... | reverse complement strand
GTACCGGCACAGCCATTCTGATCTTTTCCGGTCAGAATATAAACCGTTGAAAGCTGCGGCGAAGCAACCGGGTTAGCGATGTTTGCATTATCCAGGCCTTCAGTTGGGATCCAGGAATAATCCCGGGCACCCAAAGCAGTAAGATGAGCCGAGGGCTCTGTACAGGTAATATCGTTCGATTTGCCGGCACGCACGATTGGTGTTGGCAATACAGTCAGCGTCGTAGTCAAAGTGGCCGATTCATTGCAAGTACTTTCTCTGATAGTTACAGAATAGGTAGTTGTTTGTTCGGGGCTTGCGATTGGGTCACTTGCATTTGGATTGTCAAGAAAACTGGCAGGCGTCCATGCGTAAGTATCTCCTCCCGAAGCGTTTAATTGCTGATTCGTTTTCCCGCATATTTGTTGGTTTGCTGACACGGCAAAGACTGCTGAGGGCCGAACAGATATTTTTACAGAATCACTATAGCTGCAGGATTGAGCGTCAGTAACCAGCACATGATACATAGTCGTTGCAGCAGGAGAAGCCACCGGACTTGCAGATGTAGGATTATCTAAGGTAATTACAGGCGACCAGCTATAAGAAATGCCTCCCGTCGCAAAAAGTTTTACTGATGCATTACCGCATATTAAACTGTCTTGTGATTTCGTAATGGTGGGAAATGGTTTTATGTTCACATTAACAGAAGCAGTTTTCGTACATCCATTGACGTCAGTAATGATCACATTATACGTGGTATTGTTCTGTGGCTTTGCAACAGGATTGAAAATATTACCATTATTTAATGATGTTGCAGGGCTCCATACATAAGAAATTCCGCCGGACGCTGCAAGCTGCGCCTGGGTATTTTTGCAAATAGCGGTATCATTGGATTTTACGATCACCGGTAAACTGTTTACGGTAACTTGAACGGAATCATTATTAGAACAGCCCGCAACACTGTTTACGGTTACATGGTATTTTGTAGAAATCAATGGAGATGCCACCGGTTTTGAAATATTAGGATTGCTTAATCCCGTTGATGGCGACCAGGAATAAGATGAACCACCAGACGCTGAAAGTGTTGTCTGCGAGTTAAGGCAGATACTGGTATCTTTTGATTTTACTATTACAGGTAAATTATTCACCTTAATCTTCACAGAATCCAGTTTGATACAACCTGCTGCATTGGTAACAGTTACATAATACTTAGTAGAAGTCAATGGAGTGGCCAGTGGGCTTGCTAAGTTCGGATTACTTAAACCTGAGGAAGGCGACCATAAATAACTTGTGCCGCCCGATGCAAACATGGGCACATGGGCATTGATACAAATGCTGGTATCGTTTGACTTCGAGATGACCGGCAAATTGTTTACCGTGATTTTTACCGAATCTTCTTTAGCACAACCACCATTTGAGACTGTTACATAATATTTCGTGGTGCTTAATGGTGTGGCCACCGGGGTTGCTGAATTTGGATTGCTTAGACCCACAGCAGGCAACCATGCATAAGAAGTACCACCAGACGCAAAAAGCATTACTTGAGAATTCATGCAGATAGATGTATCATTTGACTTCGAGATTACCGGCAAACTGTTTACTGTAATATTTACGGAATCTTGTTTTGAGCAACCTGCGGCATTCGTGACGGTTACATAATATTTTGTAGAAGTCAATGGAGTTACCACGGGGTTAGAAGAACTGGGATTGCTCAAACCCGCAGAAGGCGACCATAAATAACTGGCACCACCTGAGGCAAACATGGGCACATTGGCATTAACACAAATCCCGGTATCGTTGGATTTGGAAATTACCGGTAATGCATTAACGTTGATCGTTACCGAATCCAATTTAGAACAACCGGTAACATCGCTGACAGTTACATAATATTTGGTCGTTGCCAATGGTATAGCTACCGGATTGGATAAATTAGGATTGCTTAAACCGGTTGCGGGCGACCAGAAAAATGAAGTGCCGCCGGTAGCAAACATATTTACCGGCGACGCTGCGCATACTGTAGTGTCTGCATTTTTTGTGATAAGAATGTTACATACAGGTGGAGGCACCGGGCAATTATTTATGATGGCATTGCAATTAATATTTGCCTGATTTATAGAAGCGGTTCCACCCAAAGTGCCATTCCATGCTGCGTTTCCTTGTTTGTTTATTAAATTATCAAAAGTGTAATAAGCCAACAGTCCCGGTTGAGTAGAAGGATTGGGAAGCGACGAATTCATATAGGCTTGAATTTGGGCCTGTGTCCTCGCCACGTTCCAAATTCTTACTTCATTAATGTAGCCGATAAAATTTTCATTTGGATAAAGTTGTGGAGCATAATATCCAATCCTGGTTTCCCACGAATTTTGAAATAGATTTCCCGTTGCCGGAATTTTGCTCATTAAACAGCCGTCCCGATAAAATTTTAATGTATCTCCATCATAAACCATAGCAACATGATACGTCTGATTCAGATTAATATCCGCTATATCAGGCGTTTTGTAATAACCATTCGTCGTGGTAATTTCACCGCTGTTTGGACGTAACAGGTAATTAACGTCAGTTGGATCCTGATGCTTTGAAACAATATCTCCGGCCCAAACCTGCCCTCCGGAATAAGGCGCTGTTCTGTTAATAACTGCTTCGACAGTCACGTGATTACCGGGAATATTCAACTGCCCTATACCAACGTATGACGGAACAGAAGGAGTCGCAAGCCAATTATTACAATTGAGTTGGGCATCTACAAAATGTGCGCAAAAAACAAGAAAAATAAAGAATAAGGTTCTCATCGGCTTGAAAAGGCAAATTAGGCGTTGGTCTATCGACACAAGATAAATCCATTTTTATAAATCACAAAATCCGGTATAGTTAAATGGTGTTATAGCTTTCAATTCTTTTTTTAACGCGCCGGAAATCTTAAGTGAGTTGATAAAAGAATGAATCGCATTTTTATCAATAGCGCTTTTACCCCTTGTTAGTTCTTTTAGTGCCTCATAAGGTTTAGGATAATTTTCTCTTCTTAGAACAGTTTGAATGGCTTCTGCTACGACGGCCCAGTTTCATTTTATGTGTGAGATACATAAGTAGCATATGATGACATGAGTAAATTAAATATTGAATATTACTAAATCTTTTTTTTGATCTAAGAGTATAAAATGATATGTCAGAAATTATTCTGCCATTGTAAAAAATTGTTTGCAATAATCTGTGAAATTAAACTTCCGTTTAGAAGTTCACAAAATTTGGATATTTAAGTAAAATACCTTTTTTTTGTAAAAAACTGATTGTATGAGATTTATTTTAAGCCTATCTGGAATTATGTTAATAATGTCGTTTTTGTCAATGAGCACTTCCCTTACCTCCTGTACAAAAGACAAGACAATTTTTGATACAGTAACAGTTACTAAAACTGATACACTGGTGATTAAAGATTCTTCTTTTTCTAAAGCGTTATTAGTAGCATATCCTTGGAAAACAACCGAGGTACGCGCAGTATATGGAGGAGATTCGATTTATTATTACAAGGGTGGAACTAATAATACTACTGGCTTTGGTGATCGTTCTATAGAGACTTACACATTTAACCCGGACGGCACAGGATCTTTGCTTGATGCTGAAAACGCTACTCACAATATTACGAATTGGCAATTTGCAAATTCAGATAATACGAAACTTACCTTTTTTGTAAATACAACCTCTTCTCCATCATCTATAAGTTATCTGATGACTTGGGAAAACATAAGATACAAAGACGGTAGTGTTTTTACAGATGAGTATTGGTACGATAATAAAGCCTTAAAGTACTATCATGGACAAGCTATCCGATATCAGGCAAAATAATTTTGAACGGATTTACTGAAGATAAGTTTTAATGCCAGTATAATTAAAAGGAGTAATCGCTTTCAGTTCTTTCTTCAGGGCTTTAGAGATTTTAAGTGAATCAATAAATGATTGAATCGCTTGTTTATCAATCGAACTTTTTCCCCTTGTCAATTTCTTTAACGCCTCATAAGGTTTAGGATAATTTTCTCTTCTTAGAACAGTTTGAATGGCTTCTGCTACTACGGCCCAGTTGTTATCAAGGTCAGCATGCAATTTGTCTTCTTTTAAAATTAGCTTTCCGATTCCTTTTTCGATAGATAAAACAGAAAGCAATGTATGCGCTATGGGCATTCCGATATTCCGGATAACGGTAGAATCTGTGAGATCTCTTTGCAAACGCGATATAGGTAATTTTGCTGAAAGGTGTTCCAATAAAGCATTTGCTATTCCCAGGTTGCCTTCCGCGTTTTCAAAATCTATGGGATTTACTTTATGCGGCATGGCGCTGCTGCCAATTTCACCTTCCTTTATTTTTTGTTTAAAATAATCCATGCTGATGTAAGACCAGATGTCGCGGCAAAGGTCTATCAGTATCGTATTAATTCTTTTAATGGCATCAAAATGAGCGGCAAGCAAATCATAATGTTCTATTTGCGTGGTGTACTGCTGACGTTGCAATCCTAATTTTTCTTCCAGGAATTTATTGGCGAAAGCCGTCCAGTTTATTTTTGGGTAAGCCACATAGTGAGCATTAAAATTACCCGTGGCGCCACCGAATTTTCCCGTAAACGGAATGTAGCTGAATTGCTGTACCTGGTTGTCTATCCTTTCCACAAAAACCATCATTTCTTTTCCAAGTATAGTCGGCGATGCCGGTTGTCCGTGTGTTCTCGCAAGCATCGGAATATCTTTCCATTCTATGGCAAGACCGTAAAGCCTGTGTTGAAGATTAATAACTGCGGGCAAATATTCATGTTCTATAGCATCTTTCCACATCATCGGAACGGCTGTGTTATTAATATCCTGAGACGTTAAACCGAAATGGACCCATTCCTGTATATGCTCTGCACCCGCTTCTTTTAATTTTTCTTTTAAAAAATATTCTACCGCTTTTACATCATGGTTGGTAATTTTTTCTGTAGCTTTTATTTTTTCTGCATCTTCCAGGGAAAATTCATTAGCAACTTTTATAAGTTGTTTTTTCAGTGTGGCGGAAACCTTGAAAAATTTCTTTTCTGAGAGAAAAAGAAAATATTCCACCTCCACTTTTACACGGAATTTTATTAATGCAAACTCGGAAAAATATACATCAAGGTGTTGAAGTTGATTGCGATAACGTCCATCGATGGGTGAGATAGCAGTAAGTGGTTGTAGTTGCATGTATTACCTGGGTTGTTAAACTGTTAGATTATTGAATTGTTGATTGCAGCATAAATGCTTCTCAGTACACCAACATATTCTTATGATTTCTATTTAAAAAAAATAAAATTAATTTGCAATTACATAATAACTGCTGAGTATCTGTACTGCAACTCACCACTCACCACTCACTATTCACCTTTCACTTGATTGCACTAAATTTGCCGCAAAATTAATGTAATCAGTGCAGAAAAAAATACGAGTGGGGGCCGTAAGTTATTTGAATACGAAGCCTTTGATTTACGGATTAGACCTTGGGATGATGAAAGAACAGGCTGAATTGGTAATTGATTATCCTTCAAAGATCGCTTCGATGTTGTTGGAGGATGAAATTGATGCTGGACTGGTGCCGGTAGCTATTATTCCCGAAATGAAAGAATATCATATCGTGTCCGACTATTGTATAGGAAGCGTAGGCGCCGTAGCAAGCGTATGCCTTTTCAGCGAAGTGCCTTTAGATAAAATTGAGACCGTTTTACTGGATTATCAAAGCCGGACATCTGTTGCGTTGTTGAAAGTAATAATCAAAAACTTCTGGAAAATAAATGTTGATTTTGAAGAAACCTCGGGTGACTATCAATCTCAAATTTCAGGTGCTAAAGCAGGCCTTGTAATTGGCGACCGCGCCTTGCAACAAAGAGAAATTTCTCCATTCATTTATGATCTCGGTTTCGAATGGAAAAAATTCACTGGGTTACCATTCGTGTTTGCCGCGTGGGTAAGTAATAAAAAACTGGATGGTAATTTCATCAATGCGTTCAATGAGGCCAACGCCTTTGGGCTAAACAGGCTCGAAAAAGTGGTGCAGGCAAATCCCTACGGGATATTTGATCTCCACCATTATTACCAAGATTGTATCAGTTTTAACCTTGATGAAAATAAAAAGAAAGGATTGGAATTATTTTTGAAGATGCTTAAAAAATAGAATTGTTGCTTATTTGTTCTTCCATTGCCGTATCTATATTTTCTTTATTTTTTTCTTTACCTGTTTCAAAATAGATTCTTTTTTTTGCGCTGGATAATCTACATATCCCACAGTAAGTGCCCCTTTTCGGATATCAACAGGAGGTTTCATTTGTTTCTTTTCAATAAGCACCATACCTGTGTAAAAATGCAAACCGTAAACTGACTTTGTAAAATCAGTAACATCTAATTTCTTTTTATTTTCGGAATGCCACGCGTTAATATAGTCAACAAAGTTTTTACTGTATTCCATAAAAGTACTTTTCTTTTTGTAGCCTCCATGAAAAGCGTCAATATAAGATGTGTGCGTGTCTTCGCATAAATAAATACCGTCATCTTTGACATGTTGAAACATTTCTTCAAAAGTTGTAATCTGCTGAATCATCGTGTGGCCTCCGTCATCTATTAATATATCTATTTTCGGGATTTTGTTTTTTAATTCATTCAAAAAATTTCTATCTCCCTGATCTCCGATAAAAATAGTAACCTGTTCATCTTCAAGTTCCCTGCATCTCGGGTTCACATCAAGGCCATATAAATGCATTTTTTCTCCAAAATATTTTTTCCACATTTCAAGCGAACCACCTTGTGATACACCAATTTCCAGTACATTAACTTCTTTGCCCCTGTATTTATTAAAGTATAGATCGTATACTTCAATGTAATGATCCCATTTTTGAATCAGTTTGCCATTTAGATTGTTGAATATTTCTCTTAATGATTCCATATACGATTTCTTTTATTTAAAAATGTGAAGATAATTCTTCTCTTCTTTTTTTTTTAAATAATCTGGCATCTTCTATATTTTACTATCTATAACTTTCCCATACGACCTTTTTTAAAATCTAAAAATCCTTTTACAATAAATTTAATTGTCCTAAGCCTTTCTTTATTATACAGAACATTGTTTTTTATCCGGTTTAAAAATATTTTTCTTCTTGAATTAATGTCATTCATAAAAGCCATCTTGTATTTTGATTTTACATAAAAAAAATTTCTGGTGATATAATAAATTCTTTCGGGTGAGTGTAGTGTCCTTGGTGTAATTTTACTTGTTTTAAAGGAACGATTGTAAGTTATCCTACCCAGGTGATGATTTAAGAAAATATTTGGGAACTGTATAATCCGGTAGCCCTTGGAAACTGAACTGAGGCAATATTCAAAATCAACTTCATCAATAAATAATTTTTCATCAAAGCCCCCGATAATATTGAACAGTTGTAAATTTATTATACTGCCTGATGTTATAAGATGATTTACCTGAGCTGAATTGCAATTACGGTTGTCATATTCTTTTTGAGAGAAGTTAATCCCAAACATACTTACCGTTTCTTTTTCACGATATTTGCCAGTGCAATGCAGGTAATCTGTTAGCATTTCATTCTGAAATATAGAATCCTGATCCATAGTCAGCAACCAATCAAAGCCGTCAGTTATGGCCAGATTGCTTACCTGGTTGAGTCTGGCCGCAATACCTTTATTTTCCCCATCGTGAAGGTAAACTGTGTTTTTGAACTCCTGAATGCTTTTGATTAATCCGGATTTATGGTTTTCTGTATTGTCAACGATATATAATTTTTCAACAGCATTTATATATGATTTTATATTTTTTAAGAAGCTGTAATCAGGGTGATAAAGTATAACTGTTGCCGCAATCTTCATAACTTTTTACTTTGCAAAGCGAAAGTAAGATTCATTGTTGAATAACTTATTGTTTCATTAAATAATGCTTAAGATGTGTTTAATTTGTAAAATTAATTATGGATTATGAGCTTGATTTCTATTTGCATTCCAGCCTACAAGCATGTTGACTATTTACAAAGACTATTAGACTCAATTTTAATTCAGACTTATAAAGATTTTGAAATCATAATTACTGACGACAGTCCGGATAATTCTGTGGCAATGCTATTGGAAAATTATAATTCAAATCCCAACATTCATTATTACAAAAATGAAAAAGCTTTAGGTACGCCTGAAAACTGGAATGAAGCGATAAGAAAAGCAAATGGGGCATGGATAAAGATGATGCATAATGATGACTGGTTTGCGTCAGGTGATGCGCTTCAGGTTTTTTATGATGTGATCCGCGAAAATCCAGGCACTGATTTTTTCTTTTCTGCTTTTCAAAATGTGGATGCAAACTCAGGTAAAAAAGAGATTGTAAAAATGTCCGCCGCCGATAAAGCATTTTTAAAAGCGAACCCTTATCATCTTTTAAAGAAGGTTTACATCGGCAATCCGAGTTGCACCATTGTGAGAAAAAGCCTTGATATTTTTTATGATAACCGTTATAAATTTATCGTCGATTTTGATTATTACATCAGAGTTATCCAACGAACGGGTATGCCCTTTTATATTGATGAAGTGTTATTGAACATTGGTTTTCACGATGACCAGGTAACCGGCTACACTAAATACAATCCTGCTGTTCAGATGCCGGAGAATATTACTTTTTTGAATGAGCAGAAAAAAGATATTTTAAAAAATGTGGTTGTTTTTGATTATTACTGGCGGCTGATGCGCAACCTCAAAATAGATTCGGAGGAAAAATTATTGTCTTATCTCAGCGGTATAAAATCAAAGCAGCAGATAATTTCAATGATTCAATTTCAAAAAAGAATTCCGGCTTCTTTATTGAAAATTGGGATTGTTTCCAAGTGTTTTATGTTCATCTGTTATAGTAAGATAGCGGCAAAGGGGCCGTCGACCTAAGATTAAATTATGGCAATCATTTTTGTGTGGTGTGCTCCAATTGTCTGCTGGTAAATCCTTTCGTCAAACTTTCAGAACTAAAAGAAAAATTATTGCTTCAAATGCCGTCCGGTAATCTTCCATGCCGCAATAGTAAAAAATAAAGCGCCAATTATGTCCACCGAATAATGCACGTGCTGCCAGAGTAGCATAACCACGATAGCTATTAAAGCGATTAAAAAATACATCTTTAACGAGGGAATTTTTACTGCCAGGAATAGTATCAGGATGCTGGTCGTGTGACCGGAAAAGAACAGATCTTTTGTTATCAGGGTACCGCCAAATCCAAAATAATTTGCTATAGGATCGACGAGTGGGATAATGCCGGCCGGGGGATCCAATTTAACGAGGTAAAGGGTAATAATCCTGATAGAATATACAATAGCAGCGGTTTCTAATGCTCGTATTAAAATAAATGGTTTGGTAAATAAATAAAGAAATCCGACAGAAATTGACAGATACAATAAACCAAAAATATTCCACGAAAATTTTTTCGGAGAGAGCTTATCTAATAGCCAGTCGTTTAAAACGGCACCATTTCTCACTTCCAGGTATTGAAAATAGTACCTCAAAAAAGTTAGAAGCACTAATCCAAATGCAATGAAAAAAATCAGTTTTCTGATGAATCCCTTTACTGAAAAAGCGTATATCCATTCCTGTTTGACTGAAGAAAATAAACGGTATCTTTTAATTAATTCCAAAGAATAATTTTGCGTAAATAATCAGGCTTTCTTTTTATAGGCAGACCCGGCAAGATTTTCAATTAATGATTTTGGTAATATTTTTACCATGGCAGCGCTGAAGCGATTAACAAATCCGGGCATTATCTCTTTCTTCTCATTGAACATTCCTTTCACGGCAATAGCCGCAATTTCTTCGGGACTCATCGAAAACTTTTCTGCCATTTTTTGCATGTGGTACATTCCAGCTCTTTCCACGAAACCTGTTCTGACACTGCCCGGCGAAAGTAAGGAAACGCTGATATTTGTGTCTTTAAGTTCATACCTCAAACCTCGCGTGAAAGAATTGACCATTGCTTTTGAAGCGGCGTACAGGTTTAAAGTCGGGACAGCCTGTAATCCGGCCAAACTGCCGGTATTTAAAATATAGGATTTGGGTTGAAGCATTAAAACAGGAATCATCAACCACGTAAGATCCACCAAAGAAAATACGTTTACACGAAGCATGTTATTTTGTTCTTCCAGAGCCAGCTCATGGAAATTACCCCACAATCCATATCCGGCGTTATTTACCAAGATGGACACCGGAAAATTATTCTTCGTAACCCAGTTTTTCAAATCCAGCGCTGCCGTGGGCTCGGACAAATCCAATGACAGCCATTTTACGTCCACGTTGTATTTCTGACTCATTTCGTCGGATAAACTCTGAAGTAGTTTTTCAGAACGGGCAACTAACAATATATTATACTTCCGTTTGGCAAGGTCTTCTGCTATGGCTTTTCCAATGCCCTTGCTACTGCCTGTTACCAGGGCGTAACTCGTCATAAAAAATTTTTTATAAATGGAATTTACTTCAGCAAACGATGAAATTTATGATAAAAAGGAGTGCGGCTTTCATCCGATTTTGGTTGGTATTTCCCTTTAATTATTGGAAAATACATTACCCTTCTTTTGCTGGCGGCGCCTTGCACAGAGGCCAAAGCCGCGCGATGCCAGATTCTGCCGGAATGAACCGTTAAATCCCCCGATTCAGCTTCTAAAGCTACTTCGTCTTTATCTGCTTCATTGTCAACAAAATATTTCTTTCGAAATAACATTTTAAAAATTCCTTGTTTGTGTGTGCCGTCGAGCAATCGCAAACCACCCTTCTCAATCGGGGAATCATCGATATAAATTCCAATATTCAACATTGGGTTAAGTGTGAACTGCGTAAAAAGATCTCTTAAGCCGTCGGTATGCCAGCCCAATCTCGAAAAGGTACTTTCCTCGCCCGTATTCACATAATGGCTTACCACCAGGCCATCTTTTTCGTTTTCAGCGATGCGGGCATCTTCACCTATGAAATACCTCAATTTATCGATCCGCTCATCTCTCACCATGTTATGCAGGTATTTGCTATGTAACGAGGCAAATGCAAAGCGCTGGATTATTTGGTCGCCATTTTCATCTTTACCATATTTAATGGGAATACCGTTTACTTTTTCAAGCTTTTGCGAGATCCATTCGCTTTGCAGGGTTTCAACGGCATTCAGTGCGCCGCTTATTTGTTCCTGGGTAAAAAAATTCTTATAATGGATAAACCCGTGCTCATCGTAAAATTGCATTTGTTCCGGCGTAATAGCATTTGCAAAAATGAATTTCATTTTATAGTCCATCGAGATCAAAAATTTAAAATAAATAATTAAAATAATTAGAAATGTACTACGAATTAATTTGAAGTAAAACTAATGGTTGGTAATATTCGTGATTGTAATTTAAATGTCATTTTTCTTTAATTTTCGTCCATGAAGTTATAGTAATTTTTAATAGAAATACAATGGGAGTTTTCGAAATAGAAAAATAAAAATAAAAAGTTTTGATTTCACCGGGGATAACGAACAAAAAGAAACAGCAAACAAGGAAATAACGGTGATTTTAACTTCTCAGCCGGGCAGCACAACAGCGAAAAACTACCGAATGGAAGCCCAATTCTGATATCTTGGTAGCAAGAGTGTCGCGAGTTCAAGTGCCTTCGGTAGGAACGTTGTTCAGCAGGATTAGGTAGGCATTGTATCAAAATTTACGTGACCTTTATAAAATCAAATTTATTCCGGAATAAAAAAAATCAATGAAACAGCTATTCACTTTTATATTTTCCTTTTCGTCCATCCTCTCATTTTCCCAAACGAAAATTTCTATTGATAGCGTAAGCAATCATAAGGGCGAATTAGTAACTGTTTGCGGAAAAGTATATGGAACCAAATTTCTGGACAAATCGCAAATCACTTTTATTGACCTCGGTGCGGCCTATCCTGATGCACCGGTAACCATTGTAATATTGGAAAAATACAGGGCTAACTTCAAAGAAAAGCCCGAAACTCTTTATTCGGATAAACAAATTTGCGTTACCGGGGTAATTAAAGAATACAAAGGCAAGTTGGAGATTGATGTGGAAACCCCAAAAGAGATAGCAATAGAATGAAAATAAATTTCTTTACCCCGGTTTTTGCCCAGGCCAAACGACGGTTTTCCCCCCGGTGCGATTATTTTTTTTCTCGTTAAAATGTTGTATCGTTATTTCATATTAAACAAGCCTGCGAACATGGTTTCTCAGTTTGTCAGCAGTGATCATGTGCCATTGTTAGGAAATATTGATTTCCAGTTTCCCGAAGGTACCCATGCTATTGGCAGGCTGGATAAAGATTCTGAGGGATTATTATTGCTTACCACGGATAAAAAGATAACACGTTTAATTTTTTCGGGAAAGAAGCAACACAAACGGACTTACCTTATAATGGTTCAAAATGAAATGACGCAGGAAACTTTTGATCGTTTTGCAAAAGGGGTAATTATCAAAATAAAAAATGGTGATGAGTATCTTGCCAGGCCCGATAACCTATCGCGTGTAAGCAATGCCGTTAGCTTCTATCCGTGGGCTGCTGATGCCCGTGAAATCTATCCGCATACATGGTTGCTTATTACACTTACCGAGGGCAAATACAGGCAGGTGCGCAAAATGACGCTTGCCTTGAGGCACCGCTGTCTTAGGCTGATCCGGTTGAGTATGGAAGATATCACGCTGGAGGGAATATCACCGGGAGAAGTCAAAGAGTTAGACCAGGAAACATTTTATCGTCTTGCAGGGATAAATTAGGAAATGCGGATATTTATTGGTTTGCTGAGTTATTTTATATAGGGCTACTAAGAGCACAGGAAGGACGCATAAACCTTGCAAAATTAACGTGGGCGCGTCTTTCCCTGGATAAATTTAAAAAGGAAGAGACGATGAAAAAGTTTCGGCAAACTCAAAATTTATTTACGGTTAGATTTGTATTTTTGCTGCTGCCAAAATTCATTTTGAAAATGAAAACTACATTGCTCCTGATAGCCACTTTTCTTTGTGCCAACATTTCTGCTCAAAAAACAGAAGCTTACTATGACTACATGTGGAAGCCATGTGCGCCTGAACTGGCGAGGTTTTATTCACAGGTTGAAAAGACAGACAGTGGATGGTTACGGAAAGACTATTTCCTGGGTTCCAAAACATTACAAATGATTGGACTTTTTGAAGATAGTGCCAATAAGATCGCCAACGGATTTTTTCGTTATTACTATGCTAATGGAATTTCGGAAAGCCTCGGCAAAAATGTACATAATAAAAAAGAAGGTTTGTGGCTCAGGTATCATCACAACGGTTTAATGGAAGACTCTACAATGTATGTAGATGGAGACCCTTCCGGTACGTCATTAGGGTGGCATAGCAATGGTTATCTTTCAGATTCCATAGTACGTAATTCGGACGGTTCTGCTGTAGAAGTAAATTGGTGCACCAACGGGAGTCCATCAAGTGCGGGACGGTTGATGAGTGGGAAGTTAAACGGGGTGTGGACGTTTTTTCATAACAACGGCAAGATGGCAGCGAGGGAAGTGTACAACGTGGGCAAACTTGAGAGCCGTGAATATTATGATGCTGCAGGAGCGCAGGAAGACACTGCCAGTAAAGATCGCGGCGCCACTTTTCCCGGCGGAGCAGAAGGATGGAAGAAATTTATTTTAAAGCATATCTACTTTCCATCACAATATAAAATTGTGAATGGAGATCAGGTAACTGTAGTAGTAACGGCCACCATAGACGAAGATGGGAATGTAGTAGATCCTTTCGTAGAAGTCCCTTTTAATAAAGCTTTTGATAACATAGCTATCGTCATATTTAAAAAGTCTCCAAAGTGGTTACCGTGCATAAGACACAACCGGGCCATTGTACAAAAAGTGAGGCAGCCTATTACCTTCTCGCAAGGTGAATAATCGCATTGTATCAAAAGCATTGTTGGCTACACTGCAGCAGTCGTTATACACTCTTGCAGGATTAAAATGGAAATCCTGGCTATTTATTGATTTACTGCAAGTTTATTAATTGCCCTTTGAAAGAGATACGTTCATTATTTTTTGTTCAGGGTTATTTTAATCCGGTTCCTGAAAGCCAATGGTCATAAACTATTATCATCATTTAATTCTGATAAAGCCTACAATACCCAGGCCGCCCGCGAAACCTTATATTAACAGGAAATTATCAAAAACTCACTTATGGCCTGTAAACTTATGGTGATGAAAATCCATCCAAAGAATCAGATTTTCTTTAAACCCTAAAACCTAAAATTATGAAAAAGAAACACTTGTTTTTTATTGCATTAGTGCTCATGCTGGGCACTGCCGTAAGCGGATGTTATGTGGATAGAGGTTATTATCATTCGCATTACCGTCCGCATCATTATCATCATTACTGGCATAATTATTAACGTTAAAAAAATAACTTTTTGCTACTGCCGCAGATATATTGACTGCGGCAGTTTTTGTGTGCAGTAAGTAATTGTAATGAATACAAAATCAACTAAATTAATTCTTCGAATTTACATCGGGACTAAAGGCAGGATTCATATCGTAAACCATAACTAAAATCCTAGCCATTATACATTTAGTAATGGTGTGTTCATACACAACTGCCAGCTTCGATTGCTTTTTCGTTTAGGCTTTCATGTTATGAAATCAGTGAAAAAAGAAATCTCCCATATTTCTTGATTTACTGCAATCTATCATCCTGGCTAATATGTGGTTATATACTTCTGCATTTCGATAGAAAGTAAAAAGGAGCCCTTCGTGGAAACGAAGGGCAATTTCCACTATTCGCGCTTGAAACCACTTATTTTTTAGTGAAATTTTGGGGCTTGAAAAAAATCGCGTGAAAGATTTTAAAATAATTTTTGATACTTCAAAGGTTTTGAAAAAAAAGGTCTTCTCAAATACTTAATATGTAGTAGATATTAAATTATTTAAGCAGATTTAGTGATCAGGGGGAACCGGATGCAATAGAAATTTTCCTGCTTTTAATTGCGGAATAAGGTTGTTCAAAGAATAGCCAAACATGACCAGCTTGCCATTCTCAGAATATTTAAATAAAAAAAGTACTGATGTCCACTCTGGCAATCAAAATGTAACCACCATGTAAGCATCCCTGTTATGTCCGTTTTTGGAAATAGTAAAAACAATTATTTATCGATTTACTGCTTTATCTGCAACTGCTTCAACTCCCCCAGGTAACAGCCATCGCCGTTAAAGAAGCTGCCGCCTATTTATATGATGCCCCAATCGACAACTTGAAGGCCTTAGTCGGCCAAAATCGTCTCGCCCAATAAAATCATTTTTACGCTTATGTCGGGAGTTATTATCAACATGATAGGCAATTTAAAATCCCCGAAGAAGAAACAGTAAGGCCGCAACTCATAGTTCCTGCAACTATCTGTATCCATTCTAATATTGTCTAAAATAAAAAAGTTGTTTCCCTTTTTCAATATTCTGCGACAAATTAGAAAAGGCCTTGAAAAAACAATTATTTCTTAAACACATAAATCAAAACAAAATGAAAAAAATTCTTTTTGCCCTTTTGGCCGGATTGATTCCTGCCCTGGCAGGAATAAATGAAACTTTTGCGCAAAGCAGTAATGACATTGCGTCTTTAACACCCGTAAAAAATTATTTTGACATGGAAAGCAAAAAACGGGTTACAGAAAATTCAAATACGGCAGGTTTGGTTAACGCCAAAGCGTTTAAATTTTTCAACAAGCAATATAAAGTAAACGGGGAAAAATGGAGGGAAGAAGGAGATTGCATTACCGCTTCCTATAAAGCGGACAGTATTAGCCACTGTATCTATTTTGATAAAAAAGGCCGTTGGGTGGCTTCTTTAAAAATATACAATGAAGACAAAATGCCAAAGGATATCAGAAAAATGGTTAAGCAGGAATATTATGACTATAAAATTGGAGTCGTATATGAAGTTGAAACCCTTGCCAGCGCTGGAAGTCCTACTTACATTGTTAACATTGAAGATGCCACAAATTTTAAACAGATAAGAATCAATGACGACGGAATGGATGTATATAAAGAATTCCAAAAGCCTTAAGATTCATGTTTGAAACCCGCTCATCAAAGTCCGGCGCAAGATGTAACATGATTTACGAAGTGTGCCGGCTTTTTTTTTAATTTTAAAATTCCTGGAAATGAAACTCATTGAAAGAATAAGCATATTTTTTTTGATTTTGATAATATTTCTTGCATGCAAAAAAGAGTGATTGAATGGGCGTAGAAGGAAACTGAGCATAGCTTGTTCCCATGTTTTTCGGTGAGCGAAATAATTTGGTTATGTTCTATTCTTTTGCATCTTTGTAAAACCGGGTTATTAGTGAAAAAGACATCTAGGAAAATGTGTGCCGGTGGGAGGAAACAATGTATGTTTAAATTTTAATCAGTAGCATTCCACTTTTAAAATTAGAAGAGAGTTATGTGTTATATCAACAGTGTTCATGTATCGGTTGCAGAAAGCATTTTATACAAGCAACATCAAAAGGAATTAAAGCAACTATCGGAGCCATTATTAATGCAGCCAGCCCGTCGCGGATTCGACTATGCGCCCTGGCCCGTGATAAAGCCATCAGCGGATGGTAAAGATTGGGAACTCGCATCAATGGAATGGGGCTTTATTCCTTCTTACCTGCGAAACCGCGATGCCGTAGAAAAATTCAGGAACGGCTACAAAGATGCTACAGGCAAATTTCATATTGGCTACACTACCCTTAACGTTGTCGGGGAAGAAATGCTCGATAAACCCATGTTCCGGGAATCCGTGCTACACAACAGGTGCCTCGTTCTCTCGTCAGGATTTTATGAACACCGCCATGTGATTGAAACAGGCAAGCGCGGCCAACCCTTAAAAACACCGGTCAAATATCCCTATCACATCACATTGCCCGGGCAAAAGTATTTCCTGATGGCTGGCATTTATAATACCTGGACCGACCAGGAAACCGGCGAAACAGTTGACACCTTTGCTATCGTAACATCCCGAGCTAACAGCCTGATGCAACAGGTGCATAACAGTAAAAAAAGAATGCCTACTATACTGACAGATGCGCTTGCCGACGAATGGACGGAGCCTGGTTTGCCGGAAGAACGAATATTGCAACTCGCGACCTATCAATATCCTACGGAAAAAATGATGGCCTCCACAGTAGCCAAAGATTTTCTAAATGCGACGGAACCAGCCTTAGCTTTTACTTATGAAAATTTAAGCGCATTGGTCTGATTCTTTAAAGCGTCTATTGATATCCGTTAATTTTTTGATTGGCTAAGGGAAAGGCTTTTCATTGATTGTTTATCATGAATCTTTCGTTTTACTTTGGAAAAATCCGCCGCCTGAATCATTTATGAATCCGGTGCCTTATCTATTTATTGAAACGCAAGAAAGGACACCTGTAGTTCACCTAATTTTTTGTACCCCAAAGCATTCATGTGGATAGGATCGTGATAATATAAAGGCTCGTTATAGATATTATATCCGCCCAAAAAGAACTGGTCAAGAAACGGTATTCCATGAAGTTCACAAACTTTTTTTTGCATTTCAACATACTCATTCATCCCATGTGCAGAAAATGGATCGTATCCGCCCCGGTCGTTAAACGCTTTGCTTGAGGTAAAAAAATAAATGATTGCATGGGGATTTATCTCATAAATTTTTTTGATGCAATAGTTAATTCCACCGGCCTGTGTAATTAATTTTTTCTTGTCGTATCCATCAAATTCGGTATAATCGGTATAATCTCCCACCGCCCTGTGATTGGTGTAATCATTCGTGGAAGCCCAAAGAATATAGATATCAAACACACCGGCTTCGTCCACTTGTTGCTGAAGCGATTTTCCCTGCAAGGAGGAAAAACCGGCGCCGGGAACCCCATAATTAGTGACTGTCATTCCAAGGTATTTTTTCCAGAGGTTTTTGGCGCTGTCACTTACCGGGATCACAGAAACAGAACCACCAAACACGGCTACAGATTTTCCGTAGTTGAACGACGCTTTAAGTGCCGATGAGTCCGCCGTGGTTTGCGAAAAAACGTTTCCCGAAACTAGCAGCAACCAAATGATCAAAGAATGCATTGTTCCTTTCATAGTTTTTAAATATTTAGTGATTTATTTTTCCGGAAATATTTCCTTTTGTATTGAATCAATAGTTTATCACAATTTTAAAAGTACCACGGGTGTAAATATATTGGACTTTTTAAAATTCATTTTCCTAACTGATTTTGTAAAAATAACTGATCTTGTAAAAATTGGAGATAACAATTACTGAATAGCACGCCTAAGGCGTATATAGATATGCCAACGCTATTTCTATTTGCCGCACAGGTAAGCCTGGAGAGTGCGCCATTTAAAACAATTAAATATTCTGAAATCAAGCAATCGAAAAGGGTCGTTCTGTTTTTACAGAGTAATTTTTTGCGATTGCTAAAGTAGCTGTTTTTTTCAAGAAACAAAATATTTTTTTAAGCACCCGAACATCCTTCTTTATTTTCCCGGATGAATTGGCAGATACCTATTATAATAATTGCCATCTGCTATTTGTAAGCGCTATTATTAGAATGAAATTGCTCAACTTCCATCGTGATACCAACAGATTTGATTTTGCCAGGAAGGTGAACAAACTGAAAAATGCTGTCCATATTGGTTTGAAAGTTTTGTTAATATGACACATAAAAATGACACAAAAACAGGTTGGGCATCATGAAATACAAAAACATAAAGCATTAACATTTAAATAGTTACAAGAAAATAAATGATTATGCGATGATACAATATTCAATAACTTGATTATTATAAAAGAACACGGGAAGCTACATTTGCATCAACAAACGAAGATAAAAAAATAGATTTGGGGCGTTAGAATAAATTGGAAAAACTTTCGTTATAAGTTGTGTGACAGCAAAAATTAATATTTAAACTTTCTCATATCAAGCAATCGAAAAGGGTCGCTCTGTTTCTACAGAGGGACCTATTTTTTTTGGTACTATTGTAGAAAGTAGAGCTACTTGATATTGTCAAAATAAGGCCTTGCGTCGTCAAGGTTTGATATGGTAAGGGCTGGTTTTGCCGGGATTCCCCAAATCAGATCGCATCGCAGATAGTATTTTTGGCCATACTTAACATCAAGCGTCACAGCCACTTCCTGCTTTCTGATTCTGCCAACCAATGTCGTAGGCCCTTCCTTAAACAAACGGATAATATAGGCCGAATTATTAGTCACGGTGCAAATAGCAGTATCATTATAATAAATGGTACAGTTATCAGCGCTTTCTGAAAATTTTCCCGGTCTATAGATATATAATGTTGCTGTTCTGGCCAATGAAGCGTCGAATGCAGCTTTCCGTAATGCAAGCAGGCTGTCGGTTCTGGGGTTGTTGACCAATTTGTTTTTCGCGTCCCTTCGTTGTTTTATCCAAAGTGTATCTTTCAAAATAACCGGGTTGGTTTCTTTATCCAGGAAGCTTTGAAATATATAGTAGTCTTGCGTTACACTGATGATTTGAATAAGAAACTTATGCTTTTTAAGATTCTCTAATTCCTGTTTCGGTTTGTCCTCCAGAATTATATTTCAAATAATAGGAGCAATTATTTATCCACTCAACATCCCATAAAACAGTCTTCCGCGAAGAAGCATTGAATTCTTTCTGAACATCAACTGAGCGGGTGTAAATGGTTTTCGAGCCGTCTGTTTTTGAAAAAGAAATAAAAACACCATTTTTTAAATCGCTACAAGTTATCGTTTGAGAAAACGCCGATGCAGTAATAATCATAAAATACAGCACTAAAAAAATCACACTTTTTTTGCGGGGATTAGACATGATCAATCTTTATTTTTCAGCAATATTTTTTCCTGTAGTTAAAATAACTTCATCTATTAAACCCTTAAGAATATTTTCTTTTTGTACATAAAATAAAGGAAAACCCATTTAACCAGTACTACACAGATGGCCATCACAACAGCATCAAAAGGATTACCGGCGAGTTGCCCCAGCCAGCCCAAAAAAGCATGGGTGCTATATTCCCAATTTAAAAACCTGCCTGACATGTAAATCAGGATGGAATTCATCCCGATAACTTTAAAGAAAAATGCCCAGTTTTTATATCCAAGAATATCTATTATATAATAGAAAAGAGAAAGCAGCAGAAGACTGATACCGCCAACGTTTAAAACAAAAGAACTTGTCCAAAGATTTTTATTAATGGGAAAATCAAAATTCCAAATCAGCGCAACAATAATGCATAGTACCCCGGCGCCGGCCATGAGCAATGCTTTTCTTCGTTGCGTATAAGGACTGTTCTTTAATAATTGGCCGGTTAAAATTCCCAGTAATCCCGTGGCAATTGCAGGAACTGTTGACATGATTCCTTCCGGATCATGAATACCTAAGTAAAGCCTTCCCGGCAGCAAAAGGCGGTCAACGTAAGAAGCAAAATTTCCTTCCATTGTCAGGTCTCCAGGCGGAAAACCCGGCGCAGATGTAAATTTAAACATCAGCCAGTAACCAATTAAGATTCCAAAAAACCAAATGATTTGTGTGCGGTATTTTGAATAGATATAAATGATATTGGCAAACATATAGGCCAAACCAATTCTTCCTAAAACACTCGCAAAACGAATTTTAGAAACAGGCTCTATGGTAAGGCCGTTATTATAAATGATACCCAGGATGACTAATATCAAACCTCTTTTTACCACCCGCCACAAAACCTGTTGTTTGGTTTGCCCTTTCTCCATCGCGCGGCCTACTGAATACGGAGTGGCCACGCCTGCAATGAAAAGGAAAAGCGGAAAAATCAAATCGTAAAAGTGAAAACCATTCCATGCTGGATGGGTAAACTGGTTGGCTATCGTTTGCCAGAAAGGGGAGCCGGTTGCTTTGGCCGTGTTATGAAGAATTTCATCCGCACCCATAATCCAAAACATGTCAAACCCACGCAAAGCATCCAAAGAATAGAGCCTTTGCTGAGGTAAAGTTTCTGCCATAATCGTTAATTGGTTTTAAAGTGAGTTAGTTTAAATAAAGTATTACCGGAGACAACAAATGGCAATACGAAGGTTTAAAGATAATAGAATAGAGAACGGGTTAACAAATTTTTTTGTCATTTTTTACAAAAATAAAAATCTGCAGAATAAGTCGGTTTGCTGTAATTTAAATTTTGAGTATTGGATTTTGTCAGGCATATGTTCTTTACTTCGTTTGAGATTTTTGATATTGAGACATAAAGTACTCCATCTATTTTTTTCTGATTTCCAATCTAACGTAGACGCCATTCCAGCTTACTTCATTTACCGTAATTACGTAATTGCCAAATTCGATGGTGCTATTCATTTTGCCTTCCGGACTGTAAAACCTTACCCTGGTTGCCTCCACCTGCGGGGTTTGTAGCAACACCTCTGCGAACGAAAGGTCGCCGGAGCGCTTTCCCTTTTCATCCATGGTTATTTTATGACCACCATCTTTGTGAATCAGCGTTAAGTCATCATAAACCAGGGAATCATTTTCTTTTAATTCGATCGCTTGTGGCATGTTATTTTAGTTTTCTGTGGAAAAATACTGAATCTATAAAATTAATCACAACTCATTTGATGCAAAAAATTGATTGGAGAAAATTGAATATTCAATGGAAGAGAACGGGGATGCATTATTCATTGCTGTAATTCTGTCTAATAAAGTAGATAAAACCCAAACACCGGCATTAAATTCTATTGTAAAACCTATATCTTTATGAAGGAGATTATACATGCATATTAAATACAACATCCTGATTTTTCTTGCGATGGTATGCGGTTGTTCATCAGTAGCCCAACCATCAATAAAGGAACCGTTACCTTCCACGAAGCCAGGTAAATATCAATTAACGCAGATAAAACGGAAATACGGAATGTTCATTCATTTTGGCATCAATACTTTTTATGACGAAGAATGGACAGACGGGAGCAAACCTGCAACATCTTACAAACCTCTTGCGGTAGATGCCGATCAATGGATAAGTACGGCCAAACGTGCAGGCATGAAGTATGTAATACTGGTAACCAAACACGTAGACGGGTTTTGCCTTTGGGATAGCAAATACACAACTTATGATGTGGGCAGTTCTGGTAACAAAACAAATGTTGTAGCAGCCGTTGCAAGAGCTTGTAAAAAATATGGAATTCGAATGGGTATTTATTACTCCCTTTGGGACCGGCATCAAAATGGAAATCTTGCTGATACCTCATTAGACAAGGCATACAATGAATACATAGTTAATCAAATTAAAGAGCTGATTGGCATCACTAATAAATACACCAAAATTGTAGAGTTATGGTTGGATGCGGGCTGGGAAAAAAAGAGAGAACGATGGCCAATAGCTAAAATTTATGAGACAGTAAAAGAAATGGCGCCCCAATGCCAGGTAGGCGTCAACTGGTCAATAGGACTGCCCGATAATCCGGATCCTGACTCAACTTTTGTATTGCCGACCATGCAAAAAACCGGCTATCCCATTCGTTATTTTCCAGGCGATTTCAGGATGGGTGATCCTTATCTTCCCTCTGATCCTGATCCTAAATTATTCTCTCACAATGGTAAGTTGTACTATATGCCATGGGAGACAACTGTATGCATCAGTCAGAAATGGTTTTACAATACGAAAGATACGGTCTATAAAACACCGGAAGAACTATTGCAACTTTATAAAAGGGCAACTGCGCAGGATAATATACTCATTTTAGACCTACCGCCAAACCGGGAGGGCAAGCTGAGAGAAAAAGACAGGCAATTAGTTTTTGCTTTAAAAAAACTTATTACCAGGTAGCTCATGATGCATATCGCGCTGTTAATGCGAAGGAAAAAAACTTCACTCTTGTACTTATATATGATACGCTGAATCTTTAAAAACATATTTGTTTTGATAAGTAATTTCTTATTGATAAATTGAGCTACTAATTGCTATACAATTTATGAATCAACTTAAACGCAGAGACTTTATAAAGGCCACCACACTTGCAGGCATTGCTTTTGCAACCAGACCTTTTTATTTTAAAAAATACGAACCGCTTTTGTCCTTCTCTACTTTGGGCTGTCCCGACTGGTCATTTGGGAGTATCCTGGATTTTGCAGTGGCTAATGATTACAACGGAATAGAGCTACGTGGAATAAAACGGGAGCTGGATCTTTTGAAATGCCCCGAATTCAGCAGCAAGGAAAATATACAATCCACGCGGAAGCGTGTTGAAGATAAAAAACTAAAAATTGTTGACCTCGGATCTTCTGCCGAAATGCACCATGCAAAGGGCCCGGAAAGAGATAAAAATATGGACGCAGCCAAAAGATTCATTGAACTTGCGCAGCAATTGAATTGCCCCTATATCCGCGTATTTCCCAATATTTTTCCGAAAGGTCCGGAAAGAAATGAAATCACTCACAACATTGTAACAGCGCTGCAGGAATTAGGAAATTATGGAAAGGACACCGGTGTTAAGGTGTTAATGGAAACGCATGGAGAACTTGTTCTGAGCGGGGATATTGAAAACATTATGCAATCAGTGAACCACCCTGATGTAGGCCTCGTTTGGGATGTGGTTAATATGTGGTCTGTAACAAAGGAACCACCGGTACAGGTATATACCCGGCTAAAAAAATACATTCATCATACTCATATAAAAGACCTCGTATTCGCCAATGGCAAAGAGGAATATGTTTTGCTGGGCCAAGGAACTACTCCCATTTTTGAAGCCATTGATCTCCTGGCAAAAGGCGGGTACAAAGGTTACTTTAGCTTTGAGTGGGAAAAATTGTGGCATCCTGAGATTGCAGCGCCGGAAATAGCGCTTGCAAATTATCCAAAGGTGATGAAAGAACATTTTAAGAAATGGTCGTAAGATGTAACCATGTAGAGATAAGAAGATTATAGCATTTTGATTGCGTCGTCTTATTTTATGATTCTGAATAAAAATAAAGCAACGCTACCTTATCTGCCGGCAGGCAGATAAATAACCCGAATTATCTTTTGGACGCCAACAGATCGAAGGTCCCCGGAAGGTCTCATCTGTTTAATCAATCTCGTCGGTTACCAAACAATTAAAGGCATCCTGTAAAGAAGTGAAGGCGGAGTATCGAAGGCCTCTGCTCTGGCAAATACTTTCCCATGACGCAGCGACTTCCTTATAGCTATCTGCAACAACTACCACAATCTTGAATTTTTGAATTTCCGCAGGGAATTCATTCGTATAATTTTTAACCAGGTTAAAATGAGAAACCAAATCAAGCGGAAGATGCAGTTCAGGTTCATATACAAGTATTTTATCAAAACTATATTTGCCAATCTCCTCGTAAACC
>Ga0134126_10002271_pt1 | contig 24335 bp, 24 predicted proteins | sample KB31752_FD_96881 | JGI IMG/M metagenome (GOLD analysis project Ga0134126, IMG submission 96881) | Terrestrial soil microbial communities with excess Nitrogen fertilizer from Kellogg Biological Station, Michigan, USA - KB3-175-2 | ecosystem: Environmental > Terrestrial > Soil > Unclassified ... | reverse complement strand
TCGCGGTCGAGTTCCTTATTACCGATAACGGCCTCGGCCACCTGATCTGGAATTCGTGGCAAGTCCTGTCGCTGAAGCAATCGATGGCCGGCTTGGTCGTCGCCGCCATCGTCGGCTGGTTTTTCTACGGCTCGCTGACGCTACTCGAACGGCTGGTCATGCCATGGCAACGCCGCACGACGTTTTCCTGACTACGCGTATTGCTTCTGGTTGTTAAGCTTGCACGTTCGCTAAGTCGAGCCGCAGTCGGAACGAAATATCGAGCAGCCTCCCCAAGGATGCAGGAATTCCTGGCTTGGCCGATGCCTACATCGCCCTCGGAAGTCCAATTTCTTTCTAGGACTTCCATGAGGTCAGACCCGAGGCGGGGACTTGGGACTTCCGACCAGCATTTCCAGCCGAAGATGGTCAGCTCGTTCACGTCGACATTTGATACGAGGACATTTAATACGAGGTTGAAGCTAACGAACAATCCGATGCGGGCATCGCCGGATCGCGGATTCGGCTATTTGGTTGAGGCCGCGCCCGTCGATGCCGCGCGGGCATATTCCAATAGGGCGCCATCCTCTAGGGGCTCGATCGGCGTGAAGTCCCGATGCGCAATCCATTCGGGCCTTGTCGGCTTGCGGATGTGATTCGAAACTGCACACAGAGTGAGATAAACGATACGGCGCGGATAAGGAGTGATGTTCGCGGCAGAGGCATGCACCAAATTGCCGTGGAACATCAGTACCGAACCAGGCTTGCCGGTCGGCGCAACAATCCCGCCTGCGTTAACCAAGCGGGTAACCGTATCATTGTCCAGCGTCCACAACGGGTATGAGGTAGTGTTCACGTCATGCCCGGCGGTTAACACACCGTGTTTGTGGCTGCGCGGCACGAGCATCAGCGGGCCATTGATCGGCAAAACGTCGTCCATAAACACCGCGATATTCATCGCCCGGGGCTCGGGCATCCCGTCGTCCCGTGCCCAGGTGGCGTAATCCTGGTGCCATTGCCAGACATCACCCTCGAACGCGGCTTTGGCGTTGATTTTGTACTGATGCATGTAGAGTTTTTCACCGAAGAGCTGCTCGACTGGGCGAATCAGCCGGGGGTGATACCCGAGAATGCGGAACGCCTCATTGTAGGTGTGGGCAGCGAATGCTGTACGCGGCGCGCCTGTTTTCTCCCGCCACACTTCCTGTCGCTTCGTTGCGAAGATGCGCTCCGCCTCGTCGCGTAGGATCGCGACCTCCTCCGCCGCAAAGCATCCGGGGAGGAAGAGATAACCATCCTCAGAGAACTGTTGGAGTTGTTGCGATGCCAGCACCATCGCGGTCTCCTTATTTCGTGGACTCTTGTGCGGCTTGCCCGCGGAGCTCCACATCAATGAATTTGCGCAATTCAGGTTTCAAGACCTTGCCGTTGGCGTTGCGTGGCAGCGGATCGGCCAGGAAGGTGATGCGGTCCGGCACCTTATAGTCGGACAGGCGCTCGGCGCAGAAAGCGCGAATATCGGATTCCGAGAGGCGATCGTCCGTGCGGACGACGAAAGCCTGGACGCGCTCGCCGAGCACGTCGTCGGGCCGCCCCACCACCGCCGCCTCGAGAATGCCGGGACAATGGCTCAGCACGTTCTCGACCTCGGCCGAATAGACCTTGTAGCCGGCGCGGTTGATCATGTCCTTCTTGCGGTCGAACACCCGCACGAAGCCGTCCGCGTCGATCGAGCCGACATCGCCCGAGCGCCAATACCCATGAAGGAAATTGGCGGCGTCGGCATCGGAATTGTTCCAGTAGCCCGGCACCACGTTGGCGCCCCCGATCCACAGCTCGCCGGCACCTCCCGGCGGAACCTCACGCCCGTCTTCGTCCACGACGCGGATATCGCAGCACGGCACGACCTTGCCGACTGTGTCGGCATACGCGACCCCCTGGCCCGGCGGCATGATCGTCGCGGGTGACGTCGTCTCGGTCGCGCCATAGGCGTTGAACAACATGAGGTTGGGAAGCTTCTGCGCAAGGAGCTTAATCGTAGCTTGCGGCATCGGGGCACCACCATATCCGCCTATGCGCCAGCACGACAAATCGTATCGCTCGAAATCAGGATCGAGCAGGCAAAGATTGTACATCGCTGGCACCGCGACCGTGTAGGTCACGCGCTCCGACGCGACGAGTTCGAGATAGGCGCGCGCCTTGAACACCGGGAGCATCACCACCGCGCCACGCACCTGAATCATGCTGAGAACGATCGCGACCAGACCGGTGACGTGCGACGCCGGCACGGCGAGGATCGCGCGATCACCGGCGCGAAGACCCATGCAGTGCTGGAAATTGAGACAGGAGTGGACGACGCCGTAATGCGTCAGCACCGCGCCCTTGGGCCGGCCGGTCGTACCCGACGTGTAAAGGATGCAGAACGGCTCGTCCTCTTCCGGCGGGCGAGCGGTTGGCGGCAGCACGCCGGGCGCGAGAAGCGCCTCGTAGGATTCCGCACCGGGCGCGTTGCCGCCCACGACGAAGCGATGGCGAAGCTCGGGTACAGCTTCCGGCGCCGGTATCTGGTCGTGCAGTTCGGCCTCGGATACGACGGCGACCGCGCCGGAATGGCCGAGCACATATTCGTTCTCGGGCCTGCGCTGGCGGATATTGATCGGAACCGACACCGCGCCGAGCCGCGCGCAGGCGAGACAGAGTTCGACGAACGCCGCGCGGTTGCCGAGCACGATCGCGACCCGGTCGCCATGTCCGATGCCGCGACGCGCGAGATTAGCCGCGATGCGTTCGACCGCGCCGCCGAGCGCGTCATAGGTGATGCGCTGGTCGCCATCGACGACAGCGAGATCGTCGGGGCCGACAGCCACTGCATGGCGAAACATCGCATCGACATTCGCCGGACGTATCACGAACGAGGGCAAAAGCCGCGCGCCGTAATGAACCTCGCGCCTGATCGGCGGCATCGCCACAACGCCCACGCCGACCGTTACTTGGTCGGATTCCCGTGGTCATCGACCATGGGAATGGTGTCGATTTCGACGTTCTGAAGCTTGCTGTCGACTTTCCGCACCTCGCGCACATAGACGTTCTGAACGATGTCGCGGTGCTGATCGATCATGATCGGGCCGCGCGGCGATTCGAAATTCATGCCTTTCAGCAGGGCGATGGTCTTGTCCGGATCGAGCTTTCCGTTCTGCGCCGCGACGACCTTGTAAAGCGCCTGGAATACATCGTAGGTGCAGACCGCTTCCCAATCCGCCCGGACATGAGGAGGCGCGAATTTGTAGAAATCCGCGAGGAACTTGCGGTTCATCGGGGAGTCGTGATCCTCGGCGTAGTGATAGACCGTGAACATGCCGAGAGTCGCGTCGCCGAGCGCCTCGAATTGCAACTCATCGGTTAGGTCGCCGGTCGCAAGGATTTTGACGCCCGCCTCCTTGAGACCGGAATCCTTGTAGGCCCGGAGAAAAGCCTGCGGGTGCTGTCCGGCCGGCGCGAAAATGAAGATCGCCTGCGGATTCGCATCCTTGGCGCGCTGGACATAGGCCGAGTAGTCGGGGCTCATCAGCGGCGGCCGCACCTCGCCGACCACCGTACCGCCCGCTTCGCCGAAACTTTTCTTGAACGCGGCGCCGGCTTCAAGACCCGGCCCGTAATCGGTATAGATCAGGAACATCCGCTTGTAGCCATGCGCCGCCGCCCAGCGGGCGAACGGCACCGCAACCTGACTCGTGGTAAAGCCGAAACGCACCTCGAACGGCGCGCGTTCGAGGATAGACGTCGTCGCCGCGTTGACCAGCAGAACCGGAACCTTCGCCTGCGCCGTCGGCCCGGCCATCGCCAGCGCATTGGGCGTATAGTCGCCGCCGAGAATCATCTCGACATGGTCGCGCGTGATCAGTTCCTGCGTGATGCGGCGGACGACGTCGGGATTGGGGCCGGTCGTGTCGCGGCGCAGGATCACGATCTTCCGTCCCGCAACGACATCGCCATGCTCGGCCATGAACGCGGCGATTGCCGCGTCGGCGACCTGGCCGAAAATGGCGAACGGTCCGGAATAGCCGTTGAGGAAACCGATCTTCAGCGGCGTCGGGTCGGCGGCATGGACCGCGCCGACGGAGGCGCACGACGCCGCGAGCGCGACGAGGCCGATCTGAAACAGCTTTTTCAAAATCACGTTCCTTCGGTAAGACCGCCGATCTGTGGCGGCGGCCGATTGTCGTTCTCAGACGCTGATGAGGTGAGCGCCGCGCACCGGCAGATTGCGGAGCTCGCGCATGCGCCGCACGATGCTCTTGGTCGCGTTCGAATGTTCGCGCATCAGCGCCTCCGCCCGCGTGCTTTCGCCCTCGCTTAGCGCCTCGACGATCGCGCGGTGGTGAAAATGCGAATGAACCAGGCCCTGATAGGCTTCGAGCGGATCGGTATGCGTCGAGACCACCGAACTCGCGGCGCTGAACGGAATCGCGTCGTTCAGCGCGAGGGCGCGCTTTACCGCGACGTTCCCCGACCCTTCGACGATTAGGCTGTGGAACTTCACGTTCATTTCGGCGAAGCGCGGGAAACTGTCTTCCTCGACCTTGCCGGTGCTAAGGAGCGAATCGCCTTCGCGGAGACAGGCTTGCAGCCCCTGCATCAGGGCGCGGGACAAGCCGTGCTCGGCGACCTGGCGCGCCGCCAGTCCTTCGAGATTGCCGCGCACGTCGATGGCGTCGCTAATCGCCTCGAGGGTGAAGGAGCGCACCGTGTAGCCGCCCGTGGTCGAGGGAAGCAGCAGCCCCTCCTGCTCGAGCACGGCCAACGCCGCGCGCACCGGTGTCCGCGACACTTCGAGCCGATCGGCGACCGCGTTCTCAGCGACGCGATCCCCCGGCGCGAAGACGCCGTCCATGATCATCTTGCGCAGTTCGACCACGACCTTCGTTTTAAGATCATTCATCGGGTACGACCCTCTCCTTGACATCAGTATACGCTTGTATACCGTGGCTCTCAATCGCTACGCCGCAGCCAACGTACCACAAAGGGGGTCGCGAGATGGCAACCGACGCCGAAAACAGATTGCTGACCGAGGTTGGTCCGGGCACACGGATGGGCAATCTGCTGCGCCGCTACTGGCAGCCGATCGGCGCCGTCGCGGAACTGGAAGACAACCCGGTCAAGCCGGTGCGGCTGCTCGGCGAGGATCTGGTCGTCTACAAGGATTTGGGCGGGACTTACGGCCTCATCGATCGACATTGCTGTCATCGCCGCGCCGACATGTCCTATGGCTTTGTCGAGGAATGCGGCCTGCGCTGCAATTATCATGGCTGGCTCTATAACGAAAAGGGCGCGTGCATCGCCCAGCCCTATGAGGACATGGCACATCCCACCGCCAACATGAAGGACAAGATCAGGATCAAGGCCTATCCAGTGCAGGCCAAGGCCGGCCTCCTGTTCGCCTATCTCGGCCCCGAGCCGGCGCCGCTTCTGCCGGATTGGGAGCCGTTCAATTTCACCAACGGCTTCCGCCAGATCGTCATGTCGGTGGTGCCGTGCAACTGGCTGCAATGCCAGGAGAACTCGATCGACCCCGTGCATTTCGAGTGGATGCACGATAATTGGGGCGTGCGGCTGACCGGGCAGCGCGGCCCTTATGCGCCGCGCCATCTCGAGCTTGAGTTCCGCGAATTCGAATTCGGCTTGACGTATCACCGTCTGCGCGAGGGACAGCAGAACGGCAAGGACAACGATCTCTGGCAGGTCGGCCGCGCCGCGTTATGGCCCAACGCGTTTTTCATCGGCCATTTCGAATATCGCGTGCCGATCGACGATACCCACACGCTCAGCGTCCTGTGGTTCTACAACCGTGTTCCGAAAGAGCGCGAACCCTATGTGCAAAACCGCATCCCTTATTGGTACGCGCCGATCAAGGATGAGAAGACCGGACGCTGGATTTCCAGCCATGTCGACAATCAGGACTACATCGCCTGGGTCGGGCAAGGCGACGTCACCGACCGCACGCAGGAGCATCTCGCGATCAGCGATCGGGGCGTCGTCATGATGCGGCGCGGCCTGCTGGCGGGTATCGAGGCGATCGAGCGTGGCGAAGACCCCAAGGGCACGATCCGCGATCCCGCGCGCAACCGGAATGTGCGCCTGCCGATGGTCGGGCGCGATCTCTATATCCACGGGCTGACGATGGCCGAGTTGAGGCGGTTCGACGGCCGCAATCCGGTAACGCCCGAATCCTTCGCCTTCGCGGCAGGACAACCCGAATCCGTCAAGCGCGCCTATGAAGAGGCGATGGGCTTCGGCACCAAGGAATTCGCTGTTGGCCAGTTCACCAATCTCGGGAAGGGGTTGGTTTCCAGCAACAAGGCGCAGGTTCGATAACAAAATATCGGAGGGAGGAAGTGATGCGGATGCGGGCGATATGGGCATTACCAGCCGCGGCCATGATGGCGTGCACGATTGCCGCGGGACGGGCGGCGGCTGACGATTCCGCTTATCAGGTCGGCGTGACAGCCGCCTTGACCGGGCCGGCCAGCGGCAGCTACGCGCCGATCCTCGCGTCGATGAGACTGTATCTCGACCGCGTGAACAAGGCAGGCGGCGTCAACGGCCATCCGGTCAAGCTGATCGTCGAAGACGATCAGGGCGAGGCGTCGCGCGCCGCGGCGAACGTTAAGAAACTCACCGTCGACAACAATCTCGTGCTGCTGGTGAACGATAGCCTGTCCAGCACCTATCTGCCGACCATGGCGGAAGTGCGCCGCGCCGATATGCCGCTTCTCTTCGCCGGCATCTGCCCCAAGGAGGTTTATCCCCCGGCGGACAGGCTGATGTTCTGCGCCTCGCTGTTCGGCGCCGGATACGACACGCGCAACGCTTTCGATTTCGTGAAGGAAAAAGCCGGCGGCGATGTCCGCATCGCCGTGATCGCGCTGTCGATCACGGTGTCGCGCGCCGAGGCCGACTACGCGATGAAATACGCGAAGGAAGTCGGCTTCACCGCGGTCGACGAGGAAATCGCGCCGCCGACCACGCCAGACTACACGCCATATGCTTCGCGGCTCATCGCGAAGAACCCGAACTGGATCTATGCGTGGGGGCCGTGGTTCATGCAGGTGAAGGTCTACGAGGCCCTGCGCAAGCTCGGGTGGAAAGGCGATTTCATCTGCTCCGCCCAGATGGACGCCGGCCCCGATCTAGCCCGCATCAAGGACCCGCATCTCTATATCAACGGGCCCGACACGCTGGTCTCCGACAATCTGCTGGCGCACCAGGAAATCGCGGCGGCGTCGAAACAAGCGGGCCTGTCCTATCCGACCAACTTGCTGGTCGAGGGCTGGATACAGGGCACCGTAATTACGCAGGCGTTGAAGGACACTGGCTGGCCGGCGACGCCCGAGAAGGTGCGCGCCGCGATGAGCAAGGTCCGCGTCGGCCTCGGCGGCGTGCGCGGCGGCGACCTGACCTGGACCGACACCAACCATTTCCGGGCGGTGCAGTATTACCGCGTCTGGCACTGGAGCGATAAGGACGGCAAGGTTGTCGTCATCCAGGACTGGAAGCCCTACGACGTGAAATAGGGACACGCCGGACGGAGCTGGCGCGGTGCAGTTTGCCGTCAATATCGTGGTATTGGCGTCGCTCTACGCGCTGATCGCCTGCGGCTATGTGCTGATCTATCGTGTGAGTCGGGTCCTCAACCTGGCGCACGGCGAACTGATGATGCTCGGCGCGTATCTGCTGTTCACCGTGGCCAGCTCCGTCTCGCCGTCGCCCGCGATCGCTGTGGCCGCCGCGCTGCTGCTCAGCCTCGCGGTCGGCGTCCTGGTCTATCTCGCGCTGATGCGCTGGATGACCGGCAATTCCGTCCTCGCAGCGGTGCTGCTGACGCTCGCGCTGGGGATCGCGCTGCGCGGCCTGATGATCCTGATCTGGACCGGGCAGCCGCGTAACCCCGCCGTGGTGCTCCACATCGTCAATCCGACCATCGAGATCGTGCCGCATGGCCGCGTCTCGCTGCTGTCGCTGCTCCTCGTGCTAACCAACGCCGCGGTCTATGGCGGCCTATTCGCGCTGCTGCGGTTTTCGCGCTGGGGCGTGCGCATGCGCGCCGCCGGGCAGAACCCGCTTCTTGCGGCGCAGCGCGGCATCAATCTCCACGGCGTCTACGCGATGGCCTGGGGCGTATCGACCCTGACCGCGGCGATGGCCGGCATCCTGATGTCGCTCGACACCGGGCTTGAATCGACCATGCTGACGGTCGGCCTCAAGGCGTTTCCGGCGGCGCTGGTCGGCGGGCTCGATTCCCTCTTCGGCACCCTCATCGGCGCGCTCATCGTCGCCGCGGCGGAGGTCTTTCTGATCCAGGACGTCGATCCGCTTCTGTCCGACGTAGTGCCGTTCATCGTGCTGCTCGCCATGCTGATCGTGCGCCCGTGGGGATTGTTCGGCACGCGCGAAGAACTGGATCGGGTGTAGCGCGTGATCCGCCGTCTCTGGTTTCTCCTGTTCGCGCTCGTCCTGCTCGCCCTACCCTTTGCGATGTCGCGTTTCGGCCTCGATCTCGCCTGCCAGGTTTTCATCGCCTGCATCGGATCGCTGGCGCTGATGCTGCTGACGGGTTTCGCGGGACAGATCTCGCTCGGCCATGCCGGATTGCTGGCCGCCGGCGCGCTGACCACCGGCATTCTGTTCCAGGAGACCGGCGCGCCGTTCTGGATAACACTGCCGGCCGCCATCACGATCGGCGCGCTGCTGGGTTTCGTCTTCGGCATGCCGTCGCTGCGGCTGCGCGGCATCTATCTCGCGGTCAGCACCATCGCGATGCATTTCATGGTGATCTATGTCGGCAGCGAATACGAGAACACGCGCGGCCTGTCCTCCGGCGTCGTCGTCGATCCGCCGTCGCTGGCCGGTATCGAACTGAGCGACGGCCGCGCCTGGTATTATGTCCTGCTTGCGGTCGCGGCGCTGGTCTATCTCCTGTTCGGCAATCTGCTGCGCACCCGCACCGGGCGCGCATGGAGCGCGATCCGAACCCGCGACACTGTCGCCATCGCGCTCGGCATCGACATCGCGCGCTACAAGCTGCTCGCTTTCGTCGTCAGCTCCGCCGTGACGGCGATGGCGGGGGCGCTGCTGACCTATTATCGCGGCTTCGTCTCGTCCGAGGCGTTCTCGCTCGACCTTACGATCCAGTATGTCGCGATGATCATTATCGGCGGGATCGGCTCGCAGATGGGCGCCGTGCTTGGCGCGGTCTTCGTCACGCTTCTGCCCTATGGGATCGAGCGGGCGATGACGATCCTGACCGGCGGCCAGAGCGACGCGAATTGGACGTTCTCGGTCAATTACGCGATCTTCGGCATCGTGATGTGCGCGTTCCTGCTGTTCGAGCCGCAGGGCATGGTCGGAATCGGACGGCGGCTGTGGAGACGGAACGCCAGTGCAAGCAATCCCGTCGCCCAAGCGCCGGCGCGCGCAGATGGCTGACGCGCCGCTCCTTCAGATCACCGGCCTCGAAGTCGTGTATGACCGAGCCATCCGCGCCGTGCATGACATCAACCTGTCCGTCGCTTCGTCGCGGATGGTCGCGATCCTGGGGGCCAACGGGGCGGGCAAGACGACGACATTGCGCGCCATCTCGGGTTTCCTCGCGCTGGACCGGGCGCGGATCACGAAGGGGCGAATTCTTTATCGCGGCGAGCCGATCGAAAATCTGCCGCCGCATCTCGTGGCCCGGCGCGGCATCGCGATCGTGCCGGAACGCGAGAAAGTATTCCCGAACCTGACCGTGCAGGAAAACATCGCGGCCGTCGCATCGTCGCGCGCCGGCCGATCGCGGCGGCGTCAGCTGGAAGCGGCGGCGTTCGAGTATTTCCCGCGCCTCGCCGAACTGCGCGGCCGCGAGGCCGGGCTTCTCTCCGGCGGCGAGCGACAGATGCTCGCGATCGGGGCCGCGCTTGCCTGCGACCCGACGCTTCTGCTGGTCGACGAATTGTCGCTCGGCCTCGCGCCGATCGTCGTCGCCGACCTGATGCGGCGCCTCGGCGACATCAGGCGCGCGCTCGGCATCACCATCCTCCTAGTCGAGCAGAGCGCGACGGTGGCGCTCGATATCGCCGACGACATCTACATTCTGGAAAACGGCGCGGTGGCCCTCGAAGGCCCCGCGGAGAAACTGCGCGAAAACGACGCGGTGCAGCGCGCCTATCTCGGCGGCCGCAGCGACAATCGCGTCAATTATCGGGAGGCCGCGGCCCGCCGCGGCGCGGTGTGACGCGATGGCCGAACTCGAGATCGACCGCGTCACGCTGAAATTCGGCGGCCTCACCGTGCTCAATGCGGTGTCAATGGCGATTGAACCCGGACAACTTTTCGCGCTGATCGGTCCGAACGGCGCGGGCAAGACCAGCGTGTTCAACTGCGTCAGCGGCCTCTATCGCCCGCAAGGCTCGATCCGCTTCCGGGGCGCGGAAATCGTCGGGCGCCGGCCCCACGACGTCGCCCAGCTCGGCATCGCGCGGACGTTCCAGCACGGCGAGCTGTTCCCCGAGATGAGCGTGCTCGACAATCTTCTTGCCGCGCGCCACTACCTCGTGCGGACCGGGCCGATCGCTGAAATGCTCATGCTGTCGTCGGTGCGGCGGGAGGAAGCGCGGCATCGCGAAGCCGCCGAACAGGTGCTGGCCCTCGTCGAGCTGGCGCGTTACCGCGACACCGTCGTGGCGAGCCTGCCCTTCGGCATCCAGAAGATCGTCGGCTTCGCGCGCGCCCTCGCCGCCGAGCCGAAATTATTGCTGATGGACGAGCCCTCCGCCGGCCTCGCGCGCAGCGAGCGCGAGGATCTCGCCTATTTCATCCTCAAGATCAAGGCGCAGCTCGGCCTCGCGATGATCTGGATCGAGCATGACATGCAGATGGTCGCAGACCTTGCCGACCGCATCCATGTGCTCGATTACGGCCGCTCGCTCGCGGAAGGTCCGCCGGACCAAGTGCTCAACGATCCCGAGGTGGTGCGCGCCTATATCGGCGCGCCCTAGATCCGATCTCAGCCCCAGACCTCGCGGGCAGTTTCCGCGATCAGGTCCAGCTTCCGCCACTGCGTGTCGTAGTCGATATGCGCGCCGTCGCGCTGGGCAGCGCCCTGGAAGCCGCATTGCGAGGTCAGCGCGAGCTGGTCGAGCGAGCAATGTTTCGCCGCCTCGTCGATGCGCCGCTTCAACTCGTCGCGCGTCTCGAGCCGTTTCTCTTTGCTCGACACCAGACCCAGCGCCACGACCTTGCCCTTCGGCAGGAAGCGCAGCGGCTCGAAACCACCGACGATGTCGGTGTCGTATTCCAGCACGAAGCGGTCGACGTGAAGCGTGTCGAACAGCCGTTCGGCCAGCCAGTCGTAACTGCCCGGCCCATGCGCCCAGGAGACGCGGCTGCCACGGCAGACATGCATCGCCACCGTGACGCCGTCGCTCCGCACAGCATCGTAACAGGCATTCTCGGCCGCGATGTCCACAGCGAGGTCCTTCTCGGCGGTGGCCGCGTCCTTGCTGGCGGCGGCGGTCAGGTGATAGGTGAAGCCTTCGTCGAGCTGGATATAGGCGCAGCCGTCCTTCACCAGCGCGATCATTTCATTCCGCACTATCTCCGTCGTGTCGCGCAGTAGGGCGTCGCGGTCGGGATAGATCGCGGCGTCGGTGACGCCGGGGCGGAAACTGCCGCGCGCGACATAGGCTGGGCTCGGCAGCGTGATCTTAAACGGGCCAGGCGCGTGCTGTTTGAGAAATGTCGCGTCGGTGCCGGCGAGCCGCCCGACACTCCGCAATTTTCCGCGCGCAGCCTTGGTGTGCATCTGCACCTTGGCCGTGGTGCCGTCCGGGCGCGCGGTTTCCACGATGGGGTATTGATCGACGAACCCCTCGACCGCCTGGCTGAATACGGTCTGCCAGGCGTCGCGGCGCATCTCGCCGTCAGTATAGACGGACATGCCGGCCTGATGTTGAAGCGACAGGACGTCGACGACGGCCGTGTCCTCGTTGCGCCGAAGTTGGGCCCGGTCGATCTTTCCCGCCTTGAATGCGTCGCGCGCGTCGAGCAACGCCGGCGGCCGCAGCAGGCTGCCGACCTGGTCGCTGCGGTAAATCCGTTTGGTCATCGGCACCTCCTATTGTGTACAGCTGTATACAGAGTCGTTAATCAACGTCAAGCAACATCCCGATCGGCTGCGCCTGAGGCAACGACCGTCGCCGACCTTCCCCAAAGGAACCCCACTTTATCGTCGACTTCCACAAGCCGACCTATGTGGAGGGGTGAGCCACCTATCCCACCGACCGACGAACCTAGGTACTGTTAGGTTCGTCCGATGCGTCGAGCCCCATCAATACAGCCAGATGGGACTCGTTCCGCTGCACTTCATCCGAACTGACCTGATGGGCTATACGCCCTCGGTCCATGACAATGCACCGGCTCGCAAGTTCAAGGGCGATATCGAAGCGTTGTTCCACCAGAAGAACGGAGAGGCCACCATCCCCGACGACCTTACGGATCGTTCCGACTAGTTGTTCGACAATCACGGGGGCCAGCCCTTCCGACGGCTCGTCCATCAGGATGATCTTGGGATTGATCAGAAGCGCCCGGGCGATTGCCAGCATTTGCTGCTCGCCGCCCGACAACTTCCCGCCCAGCGAATCGCGCCTGGCGGCAAGTGACGGAAAAAGATCGAAGATGCGTTCTATTGTCCACGGCCCAGAGCGAGCAGCAATCGTAAGATGCTCTTTGACGGTCAGGCTCGCGAATATCTCGCGCTGCTGCGGCACGAACCCGACCCCTCGGGCGACGCGATCGTGAATTGGGAGCGTCGAGATCTCCTCGCCGTTCAGCACGATGGAGCCGGATCGACGCTGCGCGCGGCCGATCAACAGTTCCAGCAACGTGCTCTTGCCGACGCCGTTCCGGCCCACGATGGCAACAGTTTCACCCGTCGCGACGCTCAATGAGCATTCTTCAACGACCAGCGTCGGCCCCCAACCGCCGACTAAGTCGCGGATTTCAAGCATGGTCCGCCGTCAGTCCAAAGCGCGCTTGGCCAGCGGCGCCGAGATAGACCGAGCGTATTTCCGCCGAGGTCATGATGTCGGCGGGCGCGCCCGTGGCCAGCACACGGCCTTGAACCATCACCGTTACCTCCGTGGCGAACCGGCGCACGATCTGCATGTCGTGCTCGATCAGCAAGATCGCGATGTCCGGCGGCAGCGCCTCCATCGCGCGCAGCAGGATGCCGACGTCGCCTGTGGGAATACCGGCGGCCGGTTCGTCCAGCAGCAGCACCTTCGGCTGGAGCGCCAGAGCGATGCCGATTTCGACCAACCGCTGCCTGCCATAGGCGATTTCGGCGATGCGGCGATGTCGATCCGACCCGAGCCCCAAACCTTCAACGATTGCGTCGGCGCACTCGATCAACGCGCCGCGCTTCGCCGTGGGCCGCCATAAATCACGGGTCACACCGGCTTGTTCGCTCACCGCCAGAAAGATGTTCTCTAGAATGCTCAGTTGCATGAACAAGTTGCTGACCTGAAACGTCCGGACCAGGCCGCGTTTCACCCGCCGCGCCGGATTGTCCCGGGTAATGTCGTCGCCGAATAGCGCGATGGTTCCCGCATTGGCACGAATTGCGCCCGAAAGCAGACCGACCAACGTGGTCTTTCCCGCGCCGTTTGGGCCGATCAAGGCGCGGCGCGCGCCTCGCGCGAGAACGAGATCGATATTGTGATTGACGATCAAGCCGCCGAAACGCTTGGTCAACCCTTTCGCCGCGAGCGCGACCACGCTCATGACACCGGCCGCGGACCGAGCCATTGCGACAGGACCCGGCCCAGAACGCCTAAGATGCCGCCGCGGCCCAGCCGTACGACGAAGATCAGCAAACCGCCGATCAGGAACATCCAGTAGTGCGGGTTCCATTCCTGGGAGAAATGTTTGAGCAGCATGTAGACTGGCGCGCCGATCAAGCCGCCATACAACCCGCCAACGCCGCCGAGCGCGAGCATCACCAGCCCGTCGATCGCTCTATCAAGACTAAATACACCGAGACCGACAAACGCGTTGGTCTGAGTCCATAACGCGCCAGCGATGCCCGCGACAAAGGCGCTGATGACGTAGCTGACGACGAGGTGGCGGAGCACCGGCGCGCCGATCAGGCGCATCCGGTCGGCGTTCTCACGAATTCCCTGCAGAGCCACACCAAAGGGCGACGCCATAACACGCCGAATCAATGCGAAGAGAAGCCCCAGCCAAACCAGGACGTAGAGATAAGCCGTGCCGCCGGACAGCGACCAGCGAAACCAGCCGAGCAACGGCGACAATACGATATTGGATAGTCCGTCATCGCCGCCGGTCAGCCAGGCCGCCTTATTCGCCGCCTCGAAAAAAATGACCCCGATCCCGAGGGTCACCATGATCAGCGGCAGCCCAGTCAGCCGCAAAACGAAGGGTCCGAGCGCCCCGGCCGCTAGCGCCGACACCACGGCGGCGGCGAATGCTCCGGTTATCGCCTCATGCCAGCCCGCGATTGAGATCCAGGCGGCCGCGTATGCGCCAACGCCGAAAAATACGGCGTTACCCAATGTCAGGATGCCTGCGTATCCCAACACCACGTCGAAGGACAACGCGAACATCGCCATGATCAAGACCGAGCTCGCGATCGCGAGGTGCTTGGGAAAAACGAAGTAGACGAGCAGCGCGAGCAGCCACCAAACCGGCTCCAGCGCGCCGATCCGGTGCCGCGACAGAATCGATTCGCGCGGTAGTGTCATGCCACCGTACGCTGGGCGAACAGCCCTTGGCGACGCCAGATCATCAGCACGATAAGCAACGCGTAAATGATGAACGCACCGAGGTCCGGCAGGAAGAAGCGGCCGGCGGTATCGACGATACCGACGAAAATCGACACGCCGACCACGGCACGCACGTTGCCGAAGCCCGACAAGGCGACCACCACCAGAACCAAGACCAGGTACTTGAACGGGTAGATCGGTTCGAGCGGTAGCATGGGTGCGCCGATGGCGCCCCCGAATGCCGCCAGGCCGCTTCCGGCCGCAAAGGTCAGTAAAAACAGGCGCGGCACATCGATGCCTGTTGCTTGCGCCATGCCGCGATTGTCGACCGCGGCGCGCAGCCGGGCGCCAAGATTGGTTCGGTCGAAGGCAAGCCACAACAATCCGATCACGGCAAGACATACGGCCATCGTGATGACACGATAAACCTCGAAGGTGCGAAAACCGAGGTCGACGCTGCCCGCAAGCCAGGGCGGCAGGCGGACCGGATAAACATCGGTGCCGAAAAACAACGTCAGGGCGGCGACCACGACAAAATTGAATCCGATCGTCATCAGCACCTGATCGAGTTCGGGCGCATTATAGAGATGAACGAACAGGAGCCGTTCCATCACGATGCTCAGGAGCACAACGGCAATCACGGCGACCGGAATGGCGGCCGCGAACGGTAATAGGCCGTGACCGGCGAGGCTGACCGCAATATAGCCGCCTATCGCGGCAAAGGCTCCGTGCGCGAGGTTGATGACGCGCATCAACCCCATCGTCACCACCAGACCGACCGAGATCAGGCACAGGACGAGCCCGTAGGACACGCCATAGAGAATGATAAAGGCGACAACGGACATCCACTCGGCCCGGGATTGGAATTGTCGACCCTTGGCCGTCAGTCCGATCTTACTTTTTCGACGCCGGCGGCTGAACCTGCTCGAACGTCTTGATCACCACGTTCTGCAGCTTGCCGTCCTTCTTTTCCACTTCGCGGACGTAAAAGTTCTGGATCAGCTCGCGGCTTGGCGCGATCGTGACCGGGCCACGCGGGCTCTTCCAGGAATACCCGATCACCGACTTGACCGCCGCCGCGCCGTCGAACGGTTTGCCCGCCTGGCTTTCGATCATCCGATACATAATATTGAGCCCGTCATAAGCGCCGATGGTGAAGGCGCTCGGCTCCGTGCCCGGCCCGAACCTCCGGTGTAAGGTCGCCTTCAAGGCGTTGTTCTCGGGATTGTCGAGAGCGGCCGACAGATAAATGATCGAATGAAAGCCGACGACGGAATCGTCGTAGAGGTGAAGGTCGTTATCCTCCGCCTCGCCTTGGCCGATGATGAGAATTTTCTTGGTCAAGCCGCGTGCGGCGAGCGCTTTGATGAAGCCGACCGCCGGCGCGCCGGGCGTGATGAAGACTTCCAGCACGTCCGGATTGGCGTTGGCGATCCGTTCGGCAAACGGGGCAAAATCGACGGTCTTGAGCGGAATGCGGTCCTTGCCGATAATCTTGCCGCCTTCCGCGGCGAATTTCGCGGCGAATGCCTCCTCAACGATGTGGCCCGGCGCATAGTCCGCGGTCGCTGAATATCCCCGAGACTTGCCGAGTTGACGCGCCCATGTCGCGCCGAGCTCGGCGGGCTGGGCGATGTTTTGACCCATCCGGATGTAATATGGCGACATTTCGAGAAGTGCTGGCGTCGCGGCGTTGAAAAGAAGCAGCGGAGTCTTCGCTTCATTGGCGACCGGTGCCGCCGCTGCCGCTTCAGGCGTCAGCATGAATCCGCCGAGTAGCGCCACGTTGTCGTTGACCACCAGTTCCTGCGCCAGGCGCTTCGCCACGGATGGGTCGCTGCTTCCGGTTTCGCTGTCGCGATAAATGAGTTGCACCTTGCGACCGCCGACCTCGGACCCGTGCTGCGCGACATAGGCCTCGAGACCCTGTCGAAAACCGGTGCCGGTAGTGGCGAACGGCCCCGAGAACGGACCGACGATGCCGATCTTGATGGTTTCTTCGGCGTGAGCGACTTGCGCGGTCGCGGTAAGCGACCCAAGCGCCATCGCCGCCACGAGGCGGACCAGGGAAATTTTCACGACGTTGCCTCCCTAAAACGATTTCTTATGTTGCTTCACTTTGCCATCGCGGGTTCCCGTCGTGGCGGCGGAAAGAAATCGGGCACCAGTTCCTGCCATCGCGCGTTGACCGGGATATCGATGTCGCAGGGCGCGTTGACCTTGGAGAGATCGGCATGGACGCCGATTGGGTCGAGCCCTTGTTCGACGCGCCGCGCCGAATCGAGTAACAAGCGACGGATTCGGACGATGGCTTGATCAGCGGCGACCAGATGCTCGATGGTGCGGTCGTTGATCGGCGCCTGGGACATGCCCATCGCCACATCCTCGACCTCGATGCCGGAGAAGCCGGTCCAGTTGTCGCGCATCTTGTCGCGATCCTGCCCGAAACGATCGTCCCAGGAGGCGCGGAACTGGCTGTCCTTTTCAGACCAGTAGTGAGGATTGTCGAGACCCAGAATCCTGATAATGGCCTGACGATCGATCGGCCTCGGCCCATGCAGGGCGATGAAGGTTGAGGTGTGCTCGTCGTCGGCCGGCACCTCGAACACGGTGAAATCCAGGGTCGGGGCGGGAATGACACGCGTATAGGGCATGATCATCGGATAGACGCGGACGTTCTTGGTGTCCTCGCCATTCGGACCGGGCTTCGCGCCCTTCCGCGTCGCGCAATAATAGAAGCCGAATTCCGTCTCTTGCGCCTCAAGCGCCGGCGCGTTGTCCTCGACCGGAAACGCCGCGGGATTGAGCGGATCAGGATTGGCGATGAACGTCCTGTCCATCCAGCCCGGCCGCGCCGCGTTGCTATGCAGGATTCCGACATGCGAACTGTCGGCGCCGCCTTCCCACATCTGGACATAGTTCGCGTGGACATTGATCCGGATAATCGTCCGGTTCTCCGGAGGTGCCCCCATAAACGGAAAGCGACGGAACGGCGGTTGTCGGTCCTTCGGGCCGAGATAAGCCCAAATGATGCCGCCTTCCTCGATCGCCGGATAGGAATTGGCTTTGAGCGCCTTGCACAAGCGCGGATCGCCGTGGTTGGGCGTATCGACGAGGCTTCCATCCGCTGTGAATTTCCAGCCATGGTAGAGGCAGCGGATGCCGCCTTCCTCGACCCGTCCGAGTGCCAGCGACACGCCGCGATGGAGGCAGAATTCGTCGAGCAGGCCGACCTTGCCCGTGCTGTCGCGAAAGGCGACCAATTTTTCACCGAGGAGGCGCGCACGAACCGGCGCGCAATCGGGACGCGGTAATTCCGTCGACTGGCACAGCGGGTGCCAATAGCGCCGCAACGTCTTGCCCATCAGCGTGTCGCGGCCGACCCGGCACATCAGTTCATTATCTTCTCGCGACATCATGGTCGGCGATCTCCTTTCGGCGCGCCTCGCCACTCGTTCTTCCGCGCAAGATCGTAACGTCCCCGGCGTCGATTCGCAATCGCCTTCCATGGAAGAGGACTCGGTTGGAACGATTGACTTTCCACGATCTTCCATGGAAGGCTGAACGACAACCGCCCAGGGGAGGTGCCGATGCTGTCGAAAGAAGACAACGAAACGATGTGCCGGGTCGGCCCCGGAACCACGATGGGAACCGCCATGCGCCGTTTCTGGTTGCCGGCGCTGCTTTCCGAGGAATTGCCGCACCCCGATTGCGACCCTCGCCGAGTCCGGTTGCTTGGCGAGGATTTTGTCGCTTTCCGCGACACCGACGGCAAGGTCGGCCTGCTCGAGGAATATTGCTGCCATCGCAGCGCATCCTTGACCCTCGGCCGGGTCGAGGAACGCGGCATCCGCTGCATCTACCATGGCTGGAAATTCGCCGTCGATGGCACGGTGATGGATACGCCCAACGTCGCGGACCCTCGTTTTAAGGAGCGATTCAAGGCCAAGGCCTATCCCGTACGCGAGGCCGGCGGACTGGTATGGGTCTATCTCGGCCCGGCGGCGGAGATACCGGAATTTCCGAAATGGCCGTGTTTCGACGTGCCGGCCTCCAATCGTCTTGCCGTCTATGCGGTGGTGAACTGCAGTTTCGTTCAGGTCATCGAAGGGCTGGTCGATTCATCGCATCTGACCGTGCTCCATACGTCGCCGCTCAAGACCACGGGCGGTTCCGAACTCGATTTCGCCAAGAAAACGACGCACCTGCAATTCAACGCCGCGCCGCGCATAGAAGCGGAAGAAACCGATTTCGGCTTCCACTATGTCGCGATCCGGCCGGTATCGGAGAAACCGGAGGACGGCGTGATGGCACGCGTCGCCTCATTCGTGCCACCTTGTTTCGTGCTCAACCCAAACGGCGATCTGTTCTTTGCGGTCGTGCCGGTCAACGACCATCGCTGCATGTTTTTCCATGTCTGGTGGGACGCGAAGACGAAATTTGGAGAGGAGCCGCTGCGGAGTCAGCAGCTTGAATTCGTGGGACTCGACAAAGCGGCGCTCGACGCATTCGGACTCAGCTTCGCGACCTGCGATACGCCGGCCGCCGCCAAGGCATCGAACAACTATCTCCAGGATCGCGAGGCACAACGGCGCGGGCACTTTACCGGCCTGCCGAGCTTTACCCAGGAGGATGCCGCGGTGAGCATGTCGGGCGGACCCATCCGCGACCGTTCAAAGGAAATATTATCGGTCGCCGATGTCGCGCTGCCAAAACTTTACCGCGCGCTCCTGACCTGCGCCCGTCAGGGCGGCGCGGGCCAGGACCCGCTCGGCCTCCATGCCGACACGGCGCATATCGTTGGCATCTCCGGACAGCTCGCGCCGGGCGTTCACTGGCGGTCGCTGGTGCCGCAGCATCGCGTGATCGCCGGCACGCGCGCCGCAGACGATTCGACCGCCGCGGCATAGCCGCAATTCAGCCGGGCTTAACGCCTGACGGCGCGCCGAACCGCAATAGCGGCAGCGCCGCCTCGTTGCCTACGCCTCCATCGACCGACAGAACTTGTCCGGTGACGTGCGAACTCATGTTGGAGGCGAGGAACAGAAGCGGCGCGGCGATCTCATAGGGCTGGGCGGCACGCCCTATCGGAATCGCCTGTTCGATCAGCCGCCATTGATCGGCGGCAAGGATGACTTCGAGCCGCGGCGTACGGATGAAGCCGGGCGCCACAGCATTGACGCGGATATTATCCTTCGCCAATTCCGCGGCCATGCAACGCACAAGGTGATGCAGCGCTGCCTTGGCTGTGCCGTAAACCGCCTGATCGTGCACGCTACGCAGCCCCGCCATCGATCCGACGAACGTGATCGTGCCGCCGCCGGCCTCTTTCACGGCGGCAGCGCCGATTTGCAGCGTCAAGAACGCGTGGCGCAAAATAACGTCGAATTGCTCATCCCAGGCTGCATCGTCAAATGCGCGAAGCGGCTTGATGCGCGCGATGCCGACGATATCGACGACGCCGGATACGGCGCCCAAGCGGGCGTGCGCCTCGCGAAAAATCCTTTCGACGTCGTCGCGCTGGGTCACGTCGGCCGCCAAGGCATCACCCGCGACCTCAGCCGCTACAGCTGCTCCGCGCCCCGCATCAGCATCGACGCACAGAAGCTTGGCTCCCGCCTGGGCCAGGGCGTGGGCAACCTGCCGGCCGATGCCCTGCCCTGCGCCAAGCACCACGAAGCCTCGGCCATCGAGGTCGAGAAGCGAACGGAACTCGGGAACGGGACTGGTATCGAAACTGTTCATCCCGGGCCTTCCATTTTGATGATCTTCCACAGAAGATCATGCGAGTGCACGAGCCGTCAAGCGCGCGCGCTTCGTTTGGTCGAGCCCTTCTTCCCTCGCCCCTTTTTTGCCGTCGCACGGGAGGGGCGTCGGGCCGAGGGATGCTTGGGCGAGCCGGAATCCGTGGCTTCCAGTGTGGCGATCAGACGCAGGCAAAACCTTTCGGCCATGTCCCGCTCGCTTGTATTCATGCTCCTTATGGCCGGTCCGATGAACGATTCGGTTGCAACGACCGTCGAAACACGGTCGATGAACTCCATGCCTTTTTCGGTCAGTTGTACCAAAAATCCGCCGCGATAGTCGGGGTCGGGCAGACGGCGGACCAATTTCTTCCTCGCCAATCGGTCGACCTGTTTCGTGATTGCCCCCGACGTTACAAGCGTCGCCCTGAAAAGATCGGTCGGCCGCTTCGCAAACGGTGCGCCGCCCCGCCTCAAGGCGAACAAAACGCGAGTATCTTGCGCGCTAATCCCGAAACGTCGCGCCATCAGCTTGCTGAATCGGCTTTCGATGATGCGACCGATGCGCTGCAAGTAGATTTGCAACAGGAAATTCCGCAAATCGAGATCCGGCCGCTCCACATGCCATTGGCGCGTGATCTCGTGAATCAGACTATTGGAAGGAACTCCCTTTGCAGCCACCGCCATCCCCTCGATTTCAATACCCGGAGTACCGGCAAGATGAAGGCAAATGATTGCGATGCGCAACATCCGCCGGACGGAACGGTTCTTGCCCGAGGATTGTCGTTCTCATAATCTTCCATGGAAGATTGGGAGTTCAGGGACAATGGCGTGGGCACTGCGGTATGCGTCGCATCTAAGTTATCGCGCGCCCGACACGCCCCTCTATCGGCACTCGGTCGGGTCGCTCGACCCTGTCGCGCATGTCGAATTCGCGGCGTCGCTGGGTTTCGGTGGCGTGCAGTATGCGATGGCAAGGGTTCGGCCCTCGGCAGAGCAGGAAGCTTTTGCGCGGGCGATGGCCCGCTACGGCCTCGAAACCGGATGCATGATCTATACGACGCGGGACAAACTGGCGGCACCGCAATGGAACCGAAGCGACGCTGAAACGCGAGCGGCGTTGGAGGCCGATCTAACCGCCGCGTTCGAAACGGCGAAGCGCATAAATACCCGTTTTCTGGCGGTTCTGAGCGGCGCCGATCCGCGGCTGCCGCTCGCGTATCAGCGCGTGTCGATGACGGAAAACTTGCGGTGGGCCGCCGAGTGGGCGGAACGCGCCGGCGTCGTCCTTTGCCTCGAAGCCATCAACCGACGCAGCCTGCCGAACATGCTGCTCCATCATATCAGCGACGCCTACGAAATTGTCAGCGTCGTGGATCACCCGTGCGTGCGGTTGATCTTCGATACCGCGCATGTCCAGGCGATGGACGGCGACCTGCTCAATCATCTCGACGCCTGCTGGGACGCGGTCGCCTTGGTGCAAATCGCCGACAATCCGGGGCGGCTCGAGCCGGGTTCGGGCGAATTGAATTTCGCCAACATCCTGCATTTTTTGCATCGCCGCGGATATCGCGGCTTGGTCGAGTTGGAACATGATTGGTCTTCGCCTGGCCGCAACATCGAAGAGCGGAGCATCGATTTTCTGCGGCAACTGGATGCCGACATCGCAGTTCAGGAGGACGGCCATGCGGCTGCAAGGTAAAACGGCAATCGTCACAGGTGCCGGCACGGGGCTGGGGTTCGCATTTGCCAAGAAATTGGCGCTGGACGGAGCCAATGTTGTCCTAGCCGATCTCAAAGGTGCTAAAGAGGCCGCGGCCGCTCTTGCGACAGAAGGGCATCGTGCCTTCGGCTTGCGCGCCGACGTGTCGTCGGAGGAGAGCGTCTCGGCGATGGTCTCGGCGGCGGCCCAACGCTTCGGCGCGGTCGATATCCTCGTCAACAATGCCGCCGTGTCGGCGACCCTGAAGCTGACACCATTCGAGGAATTGACTGTCACCGAATGGCAGCATGTGCTGGGGGTCAATACGGTTGGCGTTTTCCTCTGCTGCCGCGCCGTGGCGCCGTCGATGCGGAGGAAAAAATACGGGCGCATTATCAACGTCACGTCCGGCACCGCCTTCAAGGGCGCGCCGTTTCTAATGCACTACATCGCCAGCAAGGGTGCGGTCATGTCGATGACCCGCTCTCTAGCGCGCGAGCTGGGCGGCGACAGCATCACCGTCAACGCGGTGTCGCCAGGCTATACGCTGAGCGAAGGCAATCTCGCGAACGCGTCGTTTCTCGCCGCGCAGCGCGAGGCGGCGATTTCATCACGCGCCCTGCCCCGCGACGCCTATCCGGACGATTTGGTCGGCGCCGTGGCGTTTCTGGCAAGTGATGATGCGGCCTTCATCACCGGGCAAATCCTCGCGGTCGATGGCGGCTCCGTCTATCACTAGGGCGAGCGCTCGCGCCTCACATAGGGCGGCTGAACCGAGTAGGTCTGTTTCAAACGGCGCAGCGTAAAGCTCGTGCGCGAATGGCGGATGCCTGGGATCTTATACAACTTTTCGCGCAAGAACCGTTCGTAGCCCTCAGTCCCCGCAACGGCGACTTTGATGAAGAAATCGTATTCGCCAGTCATTAGATATGCTTCGACCACTTCCGGCATGCGCTCCAACGCGGTTTCGAACTTTTTAAGAATGTCGTCGTCGTGCCGGTCGAGTGTCACCTCTATGATCACGGTATCCGGCAGGCCCAATGCAGCCTGGTCGAAGACGGCGATGTATTTTTCGATAACGCCACGCTGCTCCAAGGCGCGGACGCGGTTCCAGCAGGGGCTGGCAGAAAGGCCGACGCGGCCGGCGAGGTCGGCGTTGCTAAGACGGGCATTGAATTGCAGCTCGCGCAAAATCCGGTTGTCGATCTCGTCCATGGGGCTCTTTCCGGCACCAGATCGGCGGCAAACGAAAAAGGCCGCCACGGCATCTTCCGCAGAAGATTATGCCACAGTCGGGCGCTTTCGACGGGCAAATCGAAAACCTCTTTTGCGCCCTCCGGTTTAGGTTCGTCACTCAAGAAACCAATCCCCGGAAGAGCGTCATGGCCCGATTCACGTTGCATCTCGAGGTGGCCGAGCCGTATCAGGCTTCGACCCGCGCCCTGGATACAGCCCGAAAAATGGGGTTCGAACTGGTGAGAATGAGACTCGACCGTATCGCCGCGAAAAGGCATCGCATCGACCTTGGACTGCACGCACGGAACGTCGACCCATCCTGGTGGGACTGTCTCTTTCACCGCCTCGAAGGCACGCCGGGGATAGGCAAAGTTTCTTGGGGACGGCGCAGGGCAACACTTGATGAAGCGTGACACTCCCGGACCAATCGCCGCCGAATTAAAAGCAATATTCGACGAGGAGTCTCCGTTTGACGCCGGAGGATTGCGGGCGGCGCAGAGTCGACCGGCCCAAGGGCCTGTAGCCGCAGAAGTTTGTTGAGGCGAAGAGTTGGCTGCGGCGTGCCTCACGACGTCTTATGTGGCGATAGAGGGTGAGCGGCTCCCGCGCGTAGGACGGCGCGGCCAGCAGCAGGATCAGGGCGACAAGAGTGAACGCGAGCCGGGTCATTCGCATTCTGGTGTCCAGTGGTGGTGGCAAAAAAATGACCTACCGCTATTTGTATAGCTTGCAGGTTGGCCAGCCAATAACTTAGACCGTCGCGCGTTCAAAAGACGACGAGCGGCAAACTTCATAGGCGCGAGCTGGATGCCTCCAGGCTCGCGCCTTTTTTTAACGGAGACGAGGCCAGCATCC
>Ga0134126_10002270_pt1 | contig 24338 bp, 18 predicted proteins | sample KB31752_FD_96881 | JGI IMG/M metagenome (GOLD analysis project Ga0134126, IMG submission 96881) | Terrestrial soil microbial communities with excess Nitrogen fertilizer from Kellogg Biological Station, Michigan, USA - KB3-175-2 | ecosystem: Environmental > Terrestrial > Soil > Unclassified ... | reverse complement strand
CGCTGCTTTGCCTTGATTCCAAAAACGGGGGCGGCAAACTATCGCCGCGCGCGGCATGATTCCGTTTTCGGCTTTGCCTTGATTCCAAAAACGGGGGCGGCAAACTAAAATAATAGAACATGTAATGGTTGGCCAGGCTTTGCCTTGATTCCAAAAACGGGGGCGGCAAACTTATTCGGCCGCGTCGCCGCCGCGTGCTCCAGCTTTGCCTTGATTCCAAAAACGGGGGCGGCAAACTTCCATGCTTTCTGTGCGCGAACCTCTCATGCTTTGCCTTGATTCCAAAAACGGGGGCGGCAAACTGGCGTCGGAGTCGGATTGGGTGATGTTGCAGCTTTGCCTTGATTCCAAAAACGGGGGCGGCAAACTCGCACCCGCGTCATCTACATGGAGAACGTGCTTTGCCTTGATTCCAAAAACGGGGGCGGCAAACTGGCGCAGACTGATTCAGGGATTGGTGTTGGGCTTTGCCTTGATTCCAAAAACGGGGGCGGCAAACTAAACTCATCGACGAAAAGAGCTTTCCACGGGCTTTGCCTTGATTCCAAAAACGGGGGCGGCAAACTTTTTTCACGAAGGCGGATGCTGACGCCATGGCTTTGCCTTGATTCCAAAAACGGGGGCGGCAAACTACGCGCAAAAAAGCAGCGCCGAAGAAAGCCGCTTTGCCTTGATTCCAAAAACGGGGGCGGCAAACTATTGGCGTGCGTTGGGTGCGCCGTATTATTGCTTTGCCTTGATTCCAAAAACGGGGGCGGCAAACTACGTTTCAAACTGGACATTCCCATCCGTGGCTTTGCCTTGATTCCAAAAACGGGGGCGGCAAACTGTTCAGGGTCAGCCGCCCGTTTTGACGCCCGCTTTGCCTTGATTCCAAAAACGGGGGCGGCAAACTCGGGATTCACAATCGGGGTAATGCCGATATGCTTTGCCTTGATTCCAAAAACGGGGGCGGCAAACTCGCTTCAGGTTTATCGAGAGTGAGCCTGCAGCTTTGCCTTGATTCCAAAAACGGGGGCGGCAAACTCGGTAGTCGTAAGACCCTGAGTTTGCCACCCTTGCAAAGCTACCAGAGTTGTATCTGTTCGGGTAAATCCTCCGCCTCCATCTCGGAAGCGGGGGAACCCTGAATGACATAAGAGCGTTCCCATTGTGCCCGGGTGACGAAAACTGCCCGTACACTGCCTTCGGGCGGAAGATTTTTCTTCAGCCGGTCAATATGCGTTTCTTGCCGGGCAAATGAGACGCAGGCTCGAACGTAAACGCTGAACTGCATCATTTGATAACCGTCGTCCAACAAATAATTTCGAAAATCAGTCGCTGCTTTGCGCTGTTTTTTCGTGCCTACTGGCAGATCAAATGCGACAACTAACCAGCCCATTTTGTATTTTTCGGTGTCCACGGGTTATAGTGACGCGGTTGGCTTTCAATCACGGCTTTACGGAAGCCACGTATGACTCCTTCAATGACGCCCTGAATTTCCAAAGTCAAATTGAGATAGTCCGCATGTTCCAAGGGAAAACCGGTCACCCATCGTCGAAAATCTTTGGTGACTTCCCATCCGGCTGGATTCGGATGCTGTTTCACCCATTGTACGACGCGCCAATCCACGCAGGGCCGGAACTGTTCCATCAAATCATACGCCAGTGGTGTACTGCGTTCGCGTTCGACGTGGGAGATGCCGAACGTCGGATCAAGTCCTACTCCGAAAAGTTTTTGCAGCACCGTGGATAGCAAAACTGCATAGCCGTAGTTTAAAAAATGATTCAACCCTCCTCGTCCTCGGTCGCGAACAAAATCCTCGTCATTCAATGATCGTCCAAAAATCTGCCAGAACATTTTGGCGCAAATTGCCTCTTTGTGCGGCTTTTTCCCAAACGCGATTTCGCGCAAGGACTGGATTGCCTTATCCCCTGGCGCGATATGTTGTGCAAGCGCGAATTGATTCTGGCATTTTGCATCAATCGTTTTTCTCCAAAGGTGTGTCCGAGCGCAGGGCGTAAGATTGAGCATAGCACGGGAAAGGATGGTGTCCGTTGAGCGGTTGGCTGGGAGAACCAGGCTGACCGGCTTGAAAGACTCGCAAATGATGAGTGCGACTCCATGCTTAGCGGCTTGTAAAAACAATTCGCTATGAATGCTGGCCGAAAAGCTTGTGATAATAATGGAAGCCACATCCTCTAAAGGCAGCTTTCGCTCGCCTTCAGCGGATTTGCACGTTAGTTGCCCGTCCTTGCAACTTAGCGAGCAATTTGCGCTGTCTATGCTGACAATGTGATATGACATACGGCTAGCCCTGACCTTCTCAGAGTTAGCCAGTTTCGTGCCGAAAATTGCTCTTAGCCGGGCTGGGCTATAGAAGAAACCATGCCAGTAAGCGGGGTTTTCAGGATTTCCAGGCCACCATCCGTCAGAGCCTGTAGCCGGACATTCTCAAAAATGTCATTGCGGCCCGATCCTACCGTTTCAATAGTGTCAGGAGCGGTAAAATTGACTAAAACGCCACTTTTTCGATTAAACTTTGTACCACGGATCATCCAAGTCCCCCTGTAGTCGCTTCGACCGGCTTTATTGGGCACACGGATCAACATCCCATTTCGCAGCAGGCGCGGCAATTTGCCGGCATTGCGCGTTTTTAATTCCTGTATTCTAGGCCACACTTTGTGCCATGGAATAACGACGAATTTTTCCTCGCCTTCAGCAGCATGATCGAGAATAGCGATCCCAAAATTATCCGTGATTACACGAGCACCTTTTTGTGGGGTGAGTTTACCGGGTTTCAAACCAATAACTTTACTCACTGATTCCTCGGTCGGTTTTATAGAAAGTTTTTCGGTTTTGAGATCGCGGGATTGCTGGCGCAGGAAAACGCGATCGTCTTTTATTGCTATTATTCCACGTGTGTTTTCTTCGACTCGCAACCCGCCCATGTCTGCCGGGATGTGCTGCACCACGCGCTTTTCGGCGAGTCGTTGGCGAATTTGTTCTTTCAATTGACCGGGCAGTTCGGTCAGCCCGAAGCGCCCTTCTGAATCGAAATCAAAATAACCTGTCGAGCGGAGTAGCACCTTTTCGGCGTCATTCGGATTGCGTTTAATCATCGCTTCCCATAATCCGCCGTTGTTCGGCAGGTAATGTGAAGCCAGGGCCAGCACACACGCATCCAACGCATGGTGTAGATGGGTGAGGTTTCGAATTTCAGTCTTATTTTTGATGCCGCCGCCAACTTCTTTCACTTGTGGTGCAGCCAGTTCAAGACATCCGAGGAGATTCCAGCCTTTTCGCACCGTGCCAGTAACTGCTCCCGGAAGAGAGACGACAAGCGGGGGGTGGTCGGTGCCGGCGAAGGTTTTCTTGATGATTTGTGCTCCGAGACGAACCAGTTGCGATGTCACGGTCAAGTCTCTTGGAATGAATTCCTTTTCTTCGTAGTTAGGTAGCACCAACAATTCCTTGCGCTTCTTTTTTCTGCGCTTGTCGTCATCGTGGCCTTTGTAGCTTTCAAGACTTTCTGCCCATTGTTTGAATCGTGTGAGCGAAACAATGGAAAGCTGGGGCAATCCTTCGACCGTTTTTCCCTGTTCGTCACTGACAAAGTGCCAGGCTGTACGTTGACCTTTCATTTTGTTCACTTCTGCGAAAGTGATAACAAGCGAATCGAGCGAATCTGAGGGACGACGCGACCGAGGGATGATATGGTCTTTATCCACACGACGGGAAACTAAATCAATGGCGTCGTAGGTTTTTGCGGTATAGGGACACGCCCAGCCTAAATCTTCTGCGATACGTGCTTTGCGAATGAGGCCGGCAGTAATTTGAATCGGCTTGCCGTTGAAAGTTCTGCCGCCGAGATCTTTCTCTAGTTTCGTCGCGACACTATGATGATTGGCGAGCCGTCGGCCCAAATCCTGTTGAATTTCCTTGGCCGATTTCCCCGACATTTCGCGCAAGTCTCGATTGACTTCGATGGTGACTTTGGCAATGCGCGTCTTGTCACCATTTCCATAGGCAGGGTCAGCAATCAAATCCTTGAGCAATCGTTCCAAAATCAAAAGTCGATGGCGAACCAAATGGTTATTCGTTTGCTGGTCGATCTGTTTTTGCAACTGTGTCTGTCGCATTTCTTCGGTGATAAATAAGCAGCCTTCTTTTTCTTTGGGATGTTTTCCCGCCATGACTTCAGCATAAGCCCGGATGAGCAGGGGGCGGGCGTAGGCAGCGCGACCATCGGTTTTTTTCACTGTCAGCGGCTCGTTCAAGAAAGCGTCACGACTGAATGCCCCATCTTTTTTCCCGCGCTTGGTGTTCGCGGCATCCGTCAGTCGGTTTAACTCGATTTCAAAGTTGGCCAGCGATTCGCCAAGTTTTTTGGCGAAGCTGCAAATTTGTTTGAGTGTGACGGGCTTACCGCGCAGCCAGAGGTCGCGCGCGCGTTTTTGCACGCGGGGCGAAAAGGTCGGCCAGAGCGTCGCGAGCTTGTCGCCTCGCACGAGTTTTTTTATGGGATCGAGCAGCAGTGCCTCTTTCGCATCAGGATGCATTAACATTGTGTCCAGGTTATCGCGGGCGGAACCGGTCGTTTCCCGAACTGCTTTCTTTAACTGCGTTGGTGTTAACGCCCCGTCGTTTTCCATTACCGCGTTGATTTTCTTCCGTTCATCGGTGGTCAACGGGCGTAATTCTTTTTCTCCGTTACTGGAAACGCGGATGTTTGCCAGCGTCATCGCCCAGCGAAACCTGTAGAATTCTGGGCAATTCTTGGACGGCACTTTCTCGCCTGTGACCGGACAGACGGAAATGATGCGGTTATCAAAACGCGGGACAAGCTGGCCAAAAAGCAATCCGCCATGATAACGCGCGGGTAATTTCAAATTGGGAATCTTAGCCGCTCTCCAATCCTCAAAGAGGCTTTTCAGGAAAACTTCATTGATGGCAGATAGTTTCTTTTGGTGGAAATCCAACAAACGACGCACTTCGTTCTCGACTTTTTCGCGTGGAAACGCAGCGTTCAGACGTTTGAAATTTTCCTTTGAAGATTGTTTGTCGCCGAGCGGTTCTAATCCGAGCGCTTTACACAAGGTTTCCGCCATCGTATCCGTCCCATATTTTTCCATTAAAGTATGAGCTTGTTTTTCCTTTTCCGTATCGTCGGCTTGAGCCTGTGCTTCGTGCGCGCTCCAACGACGATTACCGTCGTATCCGCGATTGTGGGCATACCAACGCAGCACATCCCAAAGTTCTGGCCAGTCGAGCAAATATTTCTCATCGCCGTTGCTGGCGAGGATGCGCGCCGCCAACAACCAAGGCGCGGCATGGCCTCCGGCTTGATCGTGCTTTTTCTTCAACTGGTCGGAGGTTAAAACTTTTAGATGGGCCAGGAGCTTTTCAATTTGGGCAATCCGCTGGCGCGTGGCACGGGCATGGCGACGTTGGCGGCGATAATCCCGCCGCTTGCTGGCAAGACAATCGTCCGCGCCGAAAGTGACAACACCACAGCCGATTACGTTCATCCGCGTTCCATTTGGGACCAGCAATGCGCCTGCGTTGTTTTGGAGAACGGCCCAACCGATGGAGCTGTGGCCGACGTCAAACGCGAATTCTAGTTTAGGAGGCATAAATTGAAAGGCCCAAGCGACCGATTATGTCGCCTGGGCCGAATCAAGGCAAAGCTGAAAATATCAGTTATGATGACGCTCATAACGTGAGACTTCACTTGCTAAAATGCGACAGCCGTGAAGTAGCACCGCTTGAGGCGATGCTTGCTCCACGGCCGAAGGTCTGGCATGGCCGGCATGTATCCACAGCTTAACATTCTTCGCAACGAGTTTGAACCAACCGCAGTTGTTAGTTCTCGATTTATGCGACAACCGTAAACATAGCAGATATTTTCAAGACCTTGCTCAATCCTTATTCCGCCACCCGGGATGGCATCACAAGTTTCGAGACGTCTCGCCAAACAAAGACGAACCGTTCTTACGGCAACACTTCAAAGTTTGCAATAAAGAATTATTGACAGGAAGATTATTGACGGCTTTCAGGGGAGATAGAATAATCTAAACGGAATCAAGACAAAGTTAGATAACGCAGACCGTGCCTCTGTTCGCCGCGCGAACACGCCGCGTTAAAAAGCGTTTCTATAATAAAGCCGGCGAGGCAACTCTCGCCGGCTTTATTTGTGTGCCTGCCAGTGCGCAAACGAAAGCTGTCAGAATTTTTCTGATAGCGTTTTTGGGTTGTTGATGGGACTGACATTCATTCGCTGCTGTGTTGCAGCAACTCTTTGAATTTACTGTTTGGAGGTCCTGAATGCTTTCAGTCAGGGCGGATCAGCGGAGGGAAACGGGTTTCTGAATACCGGGAAGAAGCCCGTTTCGCGCCGCCCGCCCGCCTGCGCCAAAGTCTTGCGATGTTTTGCGAGTGGAGGGTCCCGACGAAAGGGTATCAGGGTGAGACGGATAGCGGTGGGAGCAAAAGCTCGCAAGTCTTTGGCGCTTTTGTTTCATTGCCCCATGACGCTGTAACCCTGTCTCGCTTGGCTATCGTCCAAAAGTTGTTTTACTTCCTTTTCGCTGCGACTGCTGCCGAAAAATATGCGGCCGGTTTTGTCCGACATGTCCGCCTCCTGTGCGCCTTCAATGTAAATGCAATAGGTGTTGGGTAAAAAAAATCCCTTTGAATCGGTGCTACGGGCCACGTGAATCGGCGCGTTAAGAATGCCCAGCGCAATAAATGCTTTTTTATTTTGATTCAGCGTGTCTGCCTCGGAATTGATTTGCTCGACCAGTTTCGTATCGTAATGCCGTTTGATTTTCCAATAAGAGAAACCAATTCCCAAGGCAGCGATGGACAAGCCGACAATCACGCCAGAGATCAACGCCATTCTCCAAATCTGCCGTCCCCAGGAGCGGCTGGCCTCCTCACTGGCTTCCTGAACCTTTTGAAGCGAGGGAACGACCTGCTTGCTCAAGTCCTCGGTGCGTTTAAGAAACGGCTCAAGGACATCACGATTGATGGACGCCTGAATTATGCTTTCAAGTCTTTGCACAATTCCTTTTATATCCACTTGTGAGCCGAGATTTTTTACGATCAATTCGACGCTGGCAATCGTCTCATCACATTTGGCCCGAGTCATTTTGCAAAGCTCGTCTGTCTTGGCCGCGTGGTTGGTGATATTCACGTCGCGAGTCTCAATCGTTTTGGCCATCATGCCGATTTCCTCGCGGATGTCCTGCAAGACGGCCAATGAATCCTGATTCGCCTGAACAGCGGCTTTGGGAATGCGTTCGACATAGCGGGCGTACACGTCCAGCACGAGCAAAAGCTGGGTGAAAAACTGCGTGCTGTCGCCTTCGGCGAAGCGGTGATAAACCTGCCGCGCCAGCTCCCGCTTTTCAGCCGGATACGTGGCGAGCATTTCTTCAAACCAATCCGAGTTGGCCATAACGTCTCCTATTAAGTGGTAAGATTCACTTTGGCGCCACGTTTGGCAACCAATGGCTCGCCGATGGGCGGCACGATTTTGGGTTTGATGTTCGTCGCTTCGGCGACGGGCAAAAGCTTGGCGGCAATCTGATCGTATTGATTGAACAAGGTGGACAACCAGTCCTGCAAGACACCCCGCGCCATGATGTCCAGACCAAGCGCATCGCTGCCGATGGCTTCATTGAACGGGATGCCGCGTTGTTGCTCGGCTTCCAGCTTGGCGAGCCGCAGCTTCACGAATTCCGACAGAACCGGTACGGTGAGCGTGACTGCGCCGCAGTCGAGCAACTCCTTTTCCAGAGGGCTGCCGTCAAACATCCGATTGCGGAAGGCTCGCGCCGGGTTGCGGACAATCACATAATCCACCTGCGAACCGCAGAATTGGCAGACCGCATCAAGGTTGGTCATGACGTCCATGTCATCAAAGGGAAACACCATGAGCGTGATGCCGATGTTTTGCGTGCTGGCAATGTCAAAGAAATGGGTCGCCGCCAGCGCCTTCATCAATTGCACGTCCAGATGCGCCCGTGGATCAATCAGGGTGACAGGTTGGGCAGTGGTCTTGCGCAGAATCAATATGAGTTCGTCCAAATCTTCGGCTTGGCCGCGCAAGGGTGTCAGCTTCACCTGGTCAGGGAATAAACGGGACAGCGTGCGGTTGTCGCCGTCCAGATCGAATCCCTGCCAAGGGATGCCGCGCTGGTTAAGCCAGCACGCGCGAGCGGCGGCTTCGATGCTTTTACCCATGTTTCCTTTGGCCTGCATGGGCAATATCAGGCGATGTTTTATGGTTTTCATATATCAAGGTTGAACCGGTGTTTGGGCACCGGCATTTCATTGGTTATTGAGTGCGGCTTTGGAGTGAAAATCGGCTTTTCCGTTTCGATTTCAAGCGGACGCTCGCTGCGTGGCCGGCGGGCAATGGCCCGCTCGCAAAAACGATGGACGGATGGAAAGGTGACGGCCACGCCATGCTCGTTGAGCCATTGAGCAATCTGACGGTAAGTCCAGTGCTTGCGGCGTAAAGCGAAAATGGCCTCGCGATGCGCTTCCAATTTGCTGCGCGTCCTGCGCTCTTTCTCGTTTTCAGCTTGTTGCTGCAAATTCATATTTTTGAGTGCCAATAATTCCGTCAGGCGTTTGCGCGACTGTTGCGCAACAGTTGCGCAACGGCGCGGCTGTTGCCGCGCTCCTTTAGCTGTGCTAAGGGAAGATGTCTGACGGAATTATTGGCTTTTGATACTGGCTTCATAGCTGTGTGTATCGTTGTTATTACGATAATACGGCATGAAGGGATTCGCTTACTGAGTTGTGAGAGGATTGTGATGGAGTACGCCCGAATAGTGACTTCAAGGGGATGACGAGCGGCGAAATCCGGTTAAGCTGGCCTGTATGTTAAGGGTCATTGCCAGCCGGAATGCGAAGGAATACTTCGCTGAATCTCTGAAGCGTGAGGACTATTACAGCGAAGGTCAGGAGATCAGTGGTGATTGGCAGGGTACTGGGGCGCAGAAATTGGGTCTTTCAGGAGCCGTGACCACCGAGGCGTTTGAATCCTTATGCGACAATAAAATGCCGGGTACTGAGGAACGGCTGACCCAACGGAATAAATCCAATCGGACGGTTGGCTACGATTTCAATTTCCATTGTCCCAAGTCCGTATCGGTCGCTTATGAATTCACTCAGGATGAGCGAATTCTGGAGGCATTCAAGATGTCGGTAAATCAGACCATGCAGGAGATTGAATCGGAAATCAAAACCCGGGTGCGGAAAAATGGTGCGAATGAGAATCGAACAACGGGCAACATGATTTGGGCCGAGTTCGTCCACTTCACCGCGAGGCCGGTCAATGGTGTTCCCGATCCCCATTTGCACGCGCACTGTTACACGTTCAACACCACGTGGGACGAATCTGAAAAGAAATGGAAAGCGGGGCAGTTCCGGGATTTGAAAGCTGATGCGCCTTATTTTGAAGCGGCATTTCACGCCCGGTTTGCCAAGCAACTGAATGAATTGGGTTATGGCATTGAACGTACGGCCAAAGGTTGGGAAATCGCCGGTGTGCCGCAGCGTGTCATTGACGAGTTTTCCAAACGCGCGGAGCAGGTCGAACAAAAGGCGAAGGAATTGGGCATCACGTCGGCCAGTGGAAAGGATGGACTGGCGGCCATGACTCGCGAACGCAAACGGAAAGACCTTTCAAAATTGGAATTGCGCGAATTGTGGGACAGGCGCATTTCGGCGGATGAGCGCGCGGTGATTCGAAATGGTCGCACCGTCCCCGTGGCAGCCCAACAAATTTCAGAAATGAAGGCGATGGATTTTGCCGTGCAGCATTGTTACGAACGCGCCTCCATCGCCGCCGATAAAGAGCTATTGCGTTCGGCTCTGCGCTTTGGTGTCGGTGATGTGGACGTGGAACAGACCAAGCGTCAGCTTTTGCGCGATGAGTTCATTCAGAAAACCGTGAACGGTCGGCAATGGCTTACCACTAAAGACGTATTGGCGGAAGAAAAACGGCTGATTGATTTCGTGGCGGACGGCAAAGGGAAGTTCAAACCGTTCGGCTTGGGCAAATACCAGTTTCAAAATCAGAAACTTTCTGGTGAGCAACGGAACGCCATTCGACACGTCCTGCAAAGCACGGATCGCGTGACCGCCATTCGCGGCGGAGCTGGTACCGGCAAGACCACGATGATGAAGGAAGCCGTGGCCGCGATTGAGTCGAGCGGCCAAAAGGTGTTCACCTTCGCGCCATCTGCGGAAGCCTCGCGTGGGGTGCTGCGGTCGGATGCTGGATTTGCCAATGCGGAAACTGTCGAGGCATTGTTGCAAAATACAAAATTGCAGGGGCAGGTTCGCGGACAGGTGATTTGGATTGATGAGGCCGGGCTGTTGAGTGTTCGCAGCTTGGTGCGGGTGGCGGATCTCGCTAAAAAGGAAAACTGCCGCATCATTCTTTCCGGTGACACGGCACAACATCGGGCGGTTGAACGCGGCGATGCGCTGCGGATTTTGGAGCAACATGCGAATTTGCAAACGGCTGAATTGAAAGAAATCTGGCGGCAAAAGGCAGATGCACATAAGTCCGTGGTCGCCGATTTGCAATGCGGCAATCTCGAAAGTGCTTTCAAGCGATTGGACAAGCTTGGGATGCTGCGGGAAATGGATGCCGATAAACGCCATGAAGCATTGGCTACGGATTATGTTGCCGCCGTCGAGAAAGGGAGTTCTGCGCTCGTGATTTCACCCACGCACGCGGAAGGCGAGCGGGTGACGCAGTCAATTCGGGCGAAATTGAAAGCGGGCAAGAAGCTCGGCGCGGATGAGCGTGAATTTATTCAGCTCAAGAGTCTACAATGGACGGAAGCGCAACGCGGCGACGCTCTGAATTACCGCCCGGACATGGTCGTTCAGTTTCATCAGAACGTGCGTGGCTTCCAGCGCGGCGAGCGGGTCAAGGTGAAGTGGCGAGACGGACGAACGGTGGAAATCGAGCGAGAGAATGGCGATACCGCATTGCTTCCCCTGGACGCATCGGCTCGTTTTCAGGTCTATGAATCTCGAACGATTGCTCTGGCGGCGGGTGATATGGTGCGGATTACACAGAATGGTTTCACGAAGGACAAGCAACGTCTCAATAATGGTGATTTGAAACACGTCAAAGCCTTTACCAAGGATGGCGATATCAAATTGTCCAACGGTTGGGTCATTGCAAAAGATTTTGGGAACCTGATGCACGGTTATTGCGTCACGTCGTACGCATCACAAAGCAAGGGCGTGGATTGCGTTTTCGTGGCCGAAAGCTCTGAATCGTTTCGTGCCGCTGACCGCCAGCAGTTTTACGTTACTGCCAGCCGGTTCAAGGAAGCGCTCACGATTTATACGGACGACAAGCGGCAATTGCTTAAGGCCGTTTCAAAAACGTCCGAACGCCCGTCGGCAACAGACTTGGTAGCAAAACAGGTTTCTGGAGAACCGAAACTTTTGCCAGTGGAAAAGCAGCATCACGATTACAAAAATGAGGTTGTTGAGCAAACAACCAAACTTGCGCCAATCGAAAGGCCGAGTTGGAATTCTCGCCGGATGTTGCTTGGTCGGATTCGCAAAAGATCTGCTCAGTCACGATCCCAAAGGATTAGCATGTGACGAGATAATAATAGGGCGTAAGCGCCAGATCACTTTTCGCCGAACAACCACGCAACCGACACCTTCAAGCTTTTGGCAATAGCGACTGCCTCATAGTCCATGACGTAACGGCTTTGCTTCTCGATTCGGGAAACGGCGGTTTGATCCAGGACGATTCCCCTGCCAGCGAGGCGGCCTGCCAGCGCATCCTGGGATATGGGCGGGACGGATTTCAAACGCGCCTCACGGACTCGTTTGCCTATGACATTCCTATTAGTGGATTGATGGGTCTTTTTCAAGGCATGTGAAATTCACATGCTTGACATTTACCCGAATTACCGCTTTTAATTATGTGGACTTAGCATAATACCGAAAATGGCAATGCGCAAAAAAAAGAAATTCCTAAAAACGGTAAACGCAAACGGCTTTAAGCGCGACTCCAGAGAGTTTTCAAAACAAGGATCAGCGGGCTTTGGCGTGGGATTTTCCTTCTTTGGCCAAGTCTTTTCGAGCCTCATTGATTATTACAGCCAGATCAATTTGCAAAGCACTGGCGATTTTCAGAACTGTTTCCAATGTCGGATTTCGTTCGCCGTTTTCGACGTAGGCGATCATTTGGGGAGAAAGTCCCGACTCTTGGGCAACAAAATATTTGGAGAGCTTACGGCGCTTCCTCTCCTGTTGCAGAAGGGAAATAATCTTTACACAAAGTGCCTGAACGCTTCGGTCCACATCCGAGGATTACAGGAGATTGGTATTGACAGTGCATTTCACTATGGTGGAATAGTCCTCAACTGCGGGAGAAATGGATGAAAGATATGGAATTTGGATCGTCACAAGTGCGTGTCGAGGAAAGCAAAAGCGATTCGGAAATTAAGCGTCAGATATTGGTAAAATTAGCGAAAAGAAAAGAATTCTTGGAAGGTGATATTATGGCCGGAAATTTTTGCGCAGAACTGAATCCTGATGTCATCGTGATCTCGGATGACCAGAGTTTTCTCTTTGAGCCGCAGAATTCGCGAATGGCGGAGTGGTTGCAGCAACACTTCGGAATTGAAAATGTCAACCCGCGAGATCGATTCAGGGTTCACCCCTCGCAATGCCGAAGAATAATCAAAGAATTAAAAATGGCGGGATTTGGCGTGAATGGACTATTTCAAAGCTGAAAAAAATTACTGTGATAAATAACGTGCAAGGCGGCTATCAATTCGGACGCGGGATCTGTCCTCGAGAGAGCTTGGCACGATATTGCGGAAATAGCTCCTTCAATTTTCCTCGAACATTCCGAGGAAATAGATCTTCCATTTTGGCTCCAAGAATTCTGGCGATCAGAAATAATTCCAAATCCGGCACGCGACGTTGTTGGTTTTCGAGGCTCGATACAGACTCACGGCTCGTGTCCCACCCGCTTAATTGCAGCTTGACGGCAAGTTCGTTTTGCGTCCAGCCCTTTCGTCCCCGGAGCTTTCGCACCTGCGGACCGACAACATTCAGTTGTGAAACAGGTTTTTCGATGCTCGCAAGCTACCAATCACATGGAATTTGCGTGGAAGCTTTGCCTGCCACGAAAAAAGAAAATACTTGCCTTTTATGTGCGGAAGCGTCTAATCGGGTCCTTGGATATCGGCAGAGAATCTGAATAAGAAATCCGGGCTATGAACTCACCACAGGGCTTCGAGGCTAACGAAAATAACCGATTTCGGAAACACGGCTACGCCTATTCGGAGAAAGTCTGGCAAAGTATGATACGATTCGGAATTGGCGTGCCCAATTGTCCTTGCGCCTTTTTCCAAATAACTCCAGAAGGATTGGCCAGCCAATGTCCAATGGCGAGCTTATGATTTCACAAATAAATAGCGACCATCAGAAAGGAATCACTCATGAAAATTCTAAAGCGCCTTGGCGTTGTCCTGGCACTCATACTTTGCTTCACTTCATCAGTTCTCCATGCGCAAGAATTGCCACCTGAATGGACGTTTCCAGGAGCATGGGAATCATGGTCATTCTTTGACGTGACCAACTGGTCGAGCGACAAGGGATTTCCAGCGCTTTCATTTACCAACATCTACGGCGTGCAGCGCGGAGACATCAGCACCGAATATGCGGCGGCGGTGGACACCACGAATAGCAGCCCCGCGCGGCTTCAATATAAAATGGTCGAGACGGGGGAGGCAACAAACCTGACGATTGGATTGGGAGCCGTTACATTCTGGATTGCGCCGAACAGTTGGGCTTCGGCTTCAACCAATGGAACCGGGCCGGGCGCATGGGCCGAGTTGTTCAGCGTCGGCCAGTGGACTACAAACGCCTCGTATGGTTATTGGGGGCTTTCCATTGATGCCGGGGCCACCAACATCTATTTCGCTGCCCAAAACGGCACCGGTTCAAATGCAGTTTATCTTTCCGCGCCGATAGAGTGGAACACGAATGAATGGCATTTCATTGCGCTGTCCTACTCGACCACCAATACTGCACTTTATTTGGATGGATTATTGGCGACCAATGGCCCCGGTCTGACAGTGTTGCCTGGCACGAACGCGATCACCAACGGATTTTTCATCGGCAGCGATTCGACGGGTTTTGAGCAGTCGCGTTGCATGTTCGATGATGTTTACACATTTCCAAATCCCATCAACGCTGATGATGCTGAAAACATTTACGACGAGCAGTTTTATGATTTCTTCCTTAATCCCTATAACAGTCTCGATCAAATCTACAATAATCCAGACCCTTTTTTTACCAACACTTCCAGTCTGATGGTCAACATCGCCTCGATTTCAAACAAAATGGCCAACCTTTTAGTGATGAATACCAGTCCGGATGTGTTGTACGAAGTTCAGGGGAAAACTAACCTTTCGCAAACGAACTGGATTTCCGAAGGCTTCGTGGACGGCTCGGAACTGACGAATTGGACGCCGGCTCCCGTTTCAACATTGGTGCCAGGCAATTTATTTTTGCGGACCCGCAGTTGGCAGGACAGTACTGGCACCGGGATTCCTGATTGGTGGTGGTATCAGTATTTTGGGCAGATCACGAATGTTGACGCGACGGCGAGCGCATCGGGCGACGGCTACAGCAATCTTCAGAAATTCCAGATGGGGCTGAATCCTACCAATTATTACAATCCCAATCCACCTCCTGGATTTTTTGGTGCGGTCGTAAACAACACCAATGCTGTTGTTTCCTGGAATATATCGAGGGGACCAGTGGCAAATTACTTAGTCCAACGCGGCATTCTCGATCCCAACACGGGCAATTACGCCTATACTTCCTTTGTTCTCAGTTCCAATGCGACTTCCTTTCAAGACCTAGACGCCATCACGAACGACAACGCGCAGAACAACATTTACAATCTGGAAGCCCTTTATGTTGGCGGGTGCATGACTGCCACCGATACCTGGCACGTCGCAGACTATCAGCAAGGCATTTTAGGTCTGCCGTATGGTCCGCCAGTCGCAAGCAATGTGTGGGCGTACCCGGACGCCACAGGAACGAATCTCCTTATTTCTTGGACGGCAGCCCAAGGCCCTCCGACCAATTGCATTATCGAACGCGGCATATTCGATTCCACAGCTTACGCGTACGATTATTATTCCATTACCCAGGTTGGGACAAATACAAATGCGATCCAGGTTATTGGTGAATTCTCAAATCCTACAAATTGGGAGAATCTTTATGCGGTGGTGGCGGAATTTCCGGGCGGTATTTTGTCGGTCCGATCTGTTTCAGCCATCAATGCCGGCCCACCCAGTGGTCCGGCGGCTCCCATGGGCTTTTACGGCTACATGGATTCCAGCGGCACGAATGCCTGGCTTAATTGGAATCTTTCTTCCAACGCCATCGGCTACATCATTTATCAGGGAACACAGAATTATTTTGTCGGCCCTTCATCTGGCGTATACAGCTACATGGAAGTCGCCGCTGTCGGCGCTGGCACCAATTCCTTCGAAATCATGGGAGCTAACGATGCGGCAGGCGATTATTTTGGTAACGTTTATACCGTCGTGGCGGTTTATTCAGGAGGTGTGTTGTCCATGTCGGCTGATCCGTGGGAGGTAGGCGCTGGCTCTGCTGCGCCCAGAGCATTCTCCGCATATTTAGATTCGACCGGAACAAACGTTTTTCTCGCATGGAGTACACCAACAGCAGGAGCCACGGGTTACATTCTCAGTCGGAGCGGTGACGGCGGTTCTTCCTTCTCGGAGATCGCGCAGGTTGCCTCAACCGCTTCAACCTACGAAGACACGAACGGCGTGGCTGCGGGCGCAGCAGGTGTTTCTTCCCTCGTTTATCAGATACAAGCAACTTACCCGCATGGTGGTCTCTCAACGTCTGAAACAGCAACCGTCGCCAGCACACCGCCCGCGCCCGCCGGCCTGACTGCTGACGTGGATTCGACGGGAACCAATGTGGTTCTTTCCTGGCTCCCGGCGCTGGGAGCTTCCGGTTACACGATTGAGCAGGGTACCTATGATGCGCTGACTGGCGCCTATACCTATTCCGTGATAGCCACTGTCGGCGCCGGAACCACTTCCTATACGGACATTGGGGCCTTGGCCAGCCTCAATGACACTGACGACGTATTTGCGGTGCGGGCCGATGACATAAATGGAGATGAGTCGGATCTGGATATCTCCTATTTGAATTCCACGTCCTCGCAGACGGGTGGCAATCTCGATATTGCGCTTATTCACGGCCCATCGCAAATGGAACTCGCGCTGTTTTCGGTGCCGAAGGGCACTGCGGCGCTGTTAGTCAATTTGGTCACGAACGACCAGTGCGGCTGGGGTGATGGAACCAACGTCTCGTTTGAAATCCCCATCAATTCGTTCACCAACGGTATTTGTGTTCTTTCGGATTCGCAATACCCCTATTATACGGCCTATTATGTTAATGTTCAGGCGGTCGCCTCAAATGGCGTCGTGGGAGTGCAGCAAACGATTGAATCGGATTGTGAAAAAACGATCCGCTATCCGTTCCTCGACGGAAGTCAAACGCTGAAGGATAATTTGATTTTTGCGTTTCAAGGCCAGTCCGCAATTCCGTATCCGCCGCCCGGCACAAATGACTTAAATGACGGAGCCAACCCCGATTATCCCAACTTCCTGTGGAGCACAGAAGGCATTGGCTTGGGAATGCGAGGTGTCTATTCTTTTCCGATTCCCGTTTATGCGGTTGCCTCGTATCATACTGAATTCGGAGGCGCTTGGCTGCCGCCGTATTTGGACTATTGGGCTGCTCCACCAAGTGTTTCTTTTATTCCCACCGGGAGAGGGTTGCACCCTTGGGAGATCAGTGCGGCATTATTAAATTGGCAGTATCAACCTCCCGCGGAATTATGCTCACTGTATACCAATAATAATTCTTTATCTGATGCTGGATACGTCACTGGCGAAGGAAACTTTATTATTGTTGGAATGCCGTACGCATTTGATGATACAAATTTCGTGGCGAGCCAGACAACCAATGCCTGTCCCTCAATGCTGGCCGCGGCTCTTGGCCGGGGAATTCTCACGGCTGATCCACAATTTCCCGTCATAACAAATGCAACTGGCACTGCGGCGCATGTTGTTTCCGGCATTCAAAACGCTTACGGCCTTCCTTTTGATGGCGTCTATCTCTCGTATTATGACGACGGGGCACAGGAACATGTCACGAATTATTTTGCGGCGGGCGCAGACTGCCCGACCAATTTTGACACTACACATTTTTGGGAGCAATACGACCCGCCCAATCTTCAACCGGAATTTTACGAGTTCAGCCAAAGCACTAACTTCCTTGCATTGCAACCCGACACGGTGGGAACCAACGGAGGAACGCCCGTAACGAATCTTCTAATTGCCTCCGTTGGCGACCCGGATTTCAATGTTAGCGCATGGTTGCGATACCACCTGCTCAATGGAAATTCCGGGATTTACGGTTATGTTGAGCAGTACTGGGACAAGGCGTATAAAGCGGATACGAATGGCAATCCGACGAGCGAGGAAACGGGCATTCTCTCGCCTTACGGGGAGTTTTTCCCAACCGAACCTGGGAATGTTGCTTTGGTGACGAAAACGAACATCGAGAATGGTTTGACCGGCACTGGAATCGTTCACGTTATTTCTCTTAACGTGGACGCCAACCACGACGGTACCATGGACTTTACTTACAACGGTCCCGATTTCGTTAACACCAATAAACCCTTCCGTTTTTGGGCCAATGACGACGTGGACTTCGGGGATTATGGCGGTGACGGCATCCCGGGGCAGCCTTCACAGATTGCCGATGGCTCATGCGTATATGTCCATCAAACGGATGTCCCTGTCCCCGTGCCACAATATGCAAGAGCTATTGTCGATGCTTATGGGGTTCATGGTCGCCGCGACCTCGTGGATTATTTCCCGGTGTACGTGAATATCGGCAGTTTGTTTCAAAGCGCTGGCATCAATCCCAACGACTCCAGCTACCAATTTGCCCTTAGCCAGGGGGATGGAGTTTTGCGATTTGTCTATACCGATTTGACGCCAACCAACTACATGAACTTTTTGCGGGACACAAACGAGTCGGGCAAATTGGCCGATCCTCCCGCTGAAGCTTTTCCAATCCTTCCGCAGGGCACATGTTTGGACCTATCTTTTATAGAAAACATTGCTACAAATAATGGCGGCATCATTTTGGTGGAGGCGGCGACCAACACGACCCAGCCGCTAGTGCTGACAATTTATCACGGCACGAATCAGATCGCTCAAGCGCAACTTCCGTTGAGCATTACCGGCGTGGAGCAAATGTTCCGACACAAGAACCTCATAGCCGAGACATTCCCCAATCTGAACGCGGGCGCACCGCCCGACCGATTGACAGACAACGATGTGCCTAACGAACCGGAAAACAACGGTAAGAACTTCGTTTTCCTTCACGGCTACAATGTCAACACGAACCAAGCTCGCGGAAACGCCGCCGATATTTTCAAGAAACTATATTGGTCTGGCTCACACGCCAAGTTTTGGGCGGTGACGTGGCATGGGTCTCAGTCGCAGGTATTTGGTGCTTTGACCCCAGATTATCACACCAACGTCGTCAACGCATTTTTAACTGCCCCGCACTTGGCGGATTTTCTAGCTACCCTAACGGGTTCGACAACGGTTGCTGCGCACAGCCTCGGCAACATGGTTGCACTCAGCGCCATCAATGATTGGAACGCTCACCCCGACAATTATTTTATGGTTGACGCAGCGGTGGCCACAGAAGCGATTGACGGCAGCACAGCCCCGGTTTTTCAAATGACATATTCCACGTGGGTCAGTCCCGAGGATTATTCCACCAAGCTCTATGCTGATAGTTGGGCCAATCTGTTCCCTTCCACGGACGCCCGTAGCGCATTGACGTGGAGCAATCGCTTGGCGAATTTTGGGAGTGTGAAGGTTTACAATTTTTATTCCAGTGGCGAGGAAGTATTGCGAGAATACGATGACGATCCGCCCTTGACCGCCTTTGGCAGCGCGTCTCTGCTGCGAACGTACTGGAATACGCACCAGCCTTTGAGCAGCTTTGCGTGGGTATGGCAGGAGAAAGGCAAGGGTGTGGGCCCGGTGGATAGTGTTTTAGGAAGCACCCATGGTGGTTGGAAACTCAACACCTCCTACAATACGAATAACAACCCGATGTCAGCCGCGCAGGCAAATCTGCTTCCGAATAGTGAGCTGCAAACGAACGCCTTCTTTGATGTAACCTCGTCGTCTTTCGGCAATGTCGACCTGAATCTCTACAGCGCATCCGGCAGCAGCTATGCAGCCACCAATGGAAATCGGATTTTGGCGGATGCCATTCCCGCAATGACTTGGGCGATTGGGTCACATTCTGTGCCAAGACTTTCACCGCCTAAAAGCTCAACCGAAAACAATTTTGATATGATGACATTTGAGAATAGCTGGCCCCAAGGCCGCTCAGGGGCGGAATCTGGACGATGGCATCACTCGGATTTTCGCGCAGTGGCTTATACGTTCACTTTCCCGGTATTTGACGAGTGGGTCACGTTAGGAAACCTCAGATAATTAATAATATGAAAAGTCACATTTGTATAATCTCGATGATAGCCGCTCTCTGTAGCGCACACGCACAATCTTTGGATGTGCCACCGTGGAGCGCTACTGTGAAGGTGGTTGACGATTCTGGTCAACCAGTCAATGCGGCACGAATCGCCATCGGCTACTATGTTGCTCCACCGCCTGGGGAAACAATTGCCACAAGCTCAATCAAGGGCGAAACCGATGCCAACGGGATTTTTTCTGCTTCTGGCCGAACCGGGAGCACCGACCTTTTTTTTAGTGCCGATAAAGAAGGCTATTATCCCGTTCATTTGGACTACGAATTAGCGGGATTGAAAAAAAACGATTCCGCTAAGTGGAATCCGACAATCACGCTACTGCTGAAAAAAATCGGCGCACCGATTCCGATGTATGCGAAGCAAATCCGTAGCTTAAAGGTGCCCAAGTTTAATAAGCCGATCGGATTCGATTTAATGGCAGGAGACTGGGTTGCGCCGTATGGAAAAGGAATTAACACCGATTTGTTTTTCACCGAAAAACATTTGGATGAAAACTCCGGTTATATTTTGAATGTTAGTTTCCCAAATCCCGGTGACGGCATCCAAGAATTTGTTATTTCAGACATGGAAAAAGGTAGTGCTTTACGGTCTCCGCATGAAGCTCCTCTTGATGGCTATCAACCTGAAGTAGCGCAAACAGCGATGACAAATCCGAATCGGAATTTCTTTTTCCGTGTACGAACGATCCTCGACGAAAAAGGCAATATTAAAACTGCGATCTACGGCAAGATTTACGGCGATCTAGCGCAGTTCACCTATTATTTGAATCCCACATCTAATGACCACAATGTGGAATTCGATCCAAAACATGATCTGCTGACCGGCGAACAAGTGACGCAGCCGTGAAAAAAATAAGGATACTTGCTCTGATAATTTCAAAACCGCCCCATTTTATTTGCACACGGTGGAGCGCCATTATGAAGATAGTAGCGTCACAATGGGAGCATTTTGCTTGATGTGAGCACCTCTTAGACATGGGAGAAAAAATTGCAATCTATTTGATTTTGTTGGGGGGCTTCGTTGTGGCCTTTGTGTGTCTTTTATGTGCTACATTAGGCCGCAAAATTCCTATATTTCGCTCGCTTTGTCTTGTTGGTGCATTTTGTGGTCTTCTTTACGAAGCCGGATGCTTAAAAATGGCCGGAGAAATCGGAACAGCAACGTCGGGGGATTCCAAGGGAGAACAAATGCTCAATTTGATAGTAGGTGTAGCATTTTGCATTGCCGTAGTCTGGTCTTTAGTCCTTATTATCAGTACGAAGAAAAAATCTCAAGAACGCCAGCCAAACGCAGCCGGAAACCACAAAAATGGATTACAACCCTAAACGCAATTATTTTTTCCGAGTGCGGACGGTACTTGATCAGCAGGGCAATATCGAAAGCGCCTTGCATGGGTATCTCGGCACTGACAAAGGACAGAAAAGCGTCATCAATTCTTTTTGCGTTGGGCACAGTCCTATTTTTCCTCTTTATATTGGGTGGCTGCCATGAAATTTTTGAGGGGTTGTCGCACATCGAATAATATAGTTCCGTCGCGCTTTCGGCTTTGATAGGGATGTGCGAGGCTTGGAGGGGGCAGGCAGGAAAACAATCTTCCTGGCACCTAACAGGTCTTCGTGTTGCATTCGCCAGGCAGTGCCGTCATCGGATGCAGAATGCATGTTGTAATGATTTCATTACAGCCGTGGCTCGGCTTGATGGCAAATTGAATGGCTAATCGGTGATTGAATCAGGAACGACATTACGGCGCAAATAGCGGGAAACGTGCTAAATTGGTCAATGATTGTTCCGGTTGACCTGCTGGAAAATGAAAAGCTGTGATGACGGCATCACAACCCGCAATTTCGTTCCCGCTATAATTGGGGAAATGAAAGGAAAAACATGACAGTGCTCAATGAACCGTCGTCAGAGACAGAGGCTCTGACAATTGACAAATGCGCCGCCGCCCTGGGCATCCATGAGTTTAGCTTGCTCTCGCGCATTCAATCAGGCGACATCACAGCCGCGAGGCTGCGTTCGGGCGAAATGGCGATTCCCATTGGTGAAGTAGAACGCCTTTCGCGGTCATCCATCCATTCATTGGCGATTGCCAACGCAAATGCGCCAGCACCTGCCAACGACCGTTTCGGAATTCAAAAACAATCGGGCGGCTTGACCCGCAACAATGGTGAAGCGGCAAACTTAACCGTGCCGGATTATTCTGCTCGATTCACCGAAAGCGAAATCGACGGCTATCGCGCCGCCTTCGGCGCAATCGCCGCTGAGTTTGATTCGCTCACTGGCTTGAAAAAACAATTGGACAAGCCAAGCCAAGTCCGCGCCTCCTCCGAAAAAGAGATTTGCACATCGGAGATTGGCGTTTGGCAGGTGCGTTCCACACTGCTCAATCTCGGCCAAAGCGATATTCTGCTTTGCCAACGGAAAAATGAATTCGCTGTGATTGAGCGATTCCGCGATGATTCGCTCTTCGCCAAGGCCAACCGCAACGCGCAAATCTTGTTGGACGGCAACGATCCTGTGAAACTGGCGAATGAGTTCAAAGAAAACGCCCAACTGACGTTGGAATTTATGGCGAGCAATTTGACCGCCAAAGCACAGAAAATTATCTGGCAGCAATATGCGGGGGATCGGTCAGAACGGCTTGTAGAGGCGATTTCCGAGCGGTGTCGGCTGGCAGTTTCAAATGAGGAAGCTCTTTCGCACATGCAAGATATGGGGCAGTCGCATTTGGATTCACACAATCGTGGGATGCACATTTAGGAGGCCGGGCTATGCAACAAGAGATCGAACGATTTTTAAATTTGCGGCATCTGCCAGCCTCCTGCTCGGCGGCTCAGGCCGGGGGCTTTCTTGGCATTTCTCCGCACGAGGTCAGAATTTTGCTGGCTAGGGGGTTGTTGAAACCGATTGGCCATCCCGCGCCGAATGCGCCGAAATTTTTTCTGACGGCGAAGTTGGAGGAATTGGCCCGGGACGAAAAATGGTTTGGCAAAGCGCGGGACGCCATTTCGGAGTATTGGCATTACAAAAACATCCGCAAGGGCAATGGCGCTCAGCAACAGGGCGCGAATGCGGAGGAATTCGCCGACGCGGAGAGTTAGACCCGTTTCCGGCGCGAGCGGGATAAATCCCGCTCGCGCTTATTTCCTGCCATTATGGGAATGGGTTATCATCGTCATTGGATTCAAACGTCCACCGGCTCGCCGCTGATAAGGTTTTGCCGGGCGGACGAATAACCAGAACAAAAGTATTGCTGCGCTTCCGTTTCTTCCTGCCTGCGCGTCGGCCCAAAAGCCAGGCGGTCAGCGGCAGGCCGATATAAACGAACCCACCACTAATTAACTGGCCGTGCTGTCGGATAAGCCAATCAATAAAATGCAGAACTGGATTCATAGCGCCTCCTCATGCGTTTACGGCTTCGGCCACGGGTTCCAGTTCGGCAACCTTGCCTTGCGCGAACAAGGCTCGGCGCTTTTCGTATTCGCTCAAGGCCGGGACTCTGACTTCCGGCACGTCCGCATAGGCTTGATGCACGGCTCCGCTGTTTTGTCCAAGAGCCTCCTGCGCAAAACGCTTCGGCATCCCGGCAAGGCGCGCCCGTTGTGCCCAAGCGTAGCGATACGAGTGAAGCGATACGCCTTTGATTTTCAACCCCTCACAACGCTGCTTAAACTCGGTCGCCCGGTCGCCTGCCCGGACGGTGCGCAGGTAAGGGAAGAGGGGGCCTTCGCTCGGCAGCGTTCGCAACACCGCTGCGGTTTCCTCATCAAAGAATTGCAACACCTTCGTTCCGGTTTTCTTGCGGCTGAACAATACGGCGCGTTCCGTCCAGTTCACGTTCTCAGCCGTCAGGAGCGCGAGATCGGTCTGCGACGCGCCCAAGTGCCACGCCAGTTGGTAAAACGTCTTGCGCTCGGCGTTCTGCTCGCGGGCGACTATCGCCTGATGTTCTTCCCATTTTATGCCGCGCTTGGCTTTGAACTGTACGGCAGGCCAGCGTTTCTTCGGCAGCACCGGCCACGGCAGCCAACCCATATCGAGAGAGAAGTTGTGAATCCGCCGCAAATAAACATTGGTCGAAACACACCCACTCTCCAGCACTTTCAGGAAGTGTTCGGCTTTGGTTTCCAGGACCACGAGATTGCGGATGGAATCAAACGCCTTGTCCTTGATAGCGACGAGCCAGCGGCGTTGCGTGTCGCCGGTCTTGAACTTCGGGATTTCGTCCATGACGTGCTGCCAAGTGCGCTTGGCGGCTTCCGGGTCGCCCGCCCGCCAATAGACACGGGCCAGGTGGATGCTGAACGCGGGGGCTTCTTCGTGTTCGTTCTTGGCGGCAACGAGCCGGTAGGCTTCGTCCTTGTCGCGGGTCTTGAGGGTTTCCTGTTGGCCGTTGGTGTTGTCCTGACAGTAGTAAACTCCCCACGGGCGGAGGAAAACGCTGTATCGTTGTTTCATGTCATTTTTCACGTTATGACTATGAACCAACTCGATTTGACTCCGTTAGCGAGTAGTCGGCGAGTTCGTTGAGAGTTGTAGCGGAGTAATCCCGCTACTGAAACTTCCACTGAAACTCGGCCTTTTTTCCGCTGTTTTCCTCCGGTTTTCCAATGAAATTGGATGGAGGCGAGGGTCGGAATCG
>Ga0134126_10002268_pt1 | contig 24359 bp, 19 predicted proteins | sample KB31752_FD_96881 | JGI IMG/M metagenome (GOLD analysis project Ga0134126, IMG submission 96881) | Terrestrial soil microbial communities with excess Nitrogen fertilizer from Kellogg Biological Station, Michigan, USA - KB3-175-2 | ecosystem: Environmental > Terrestrial > Soil > Unclassified ... | reverse complement strand
CCACCGCCGATGCCCTGCGCAAGCAACACGGCGTGCGGGTGCTGGCCCAGGCCTTCGATGTGACCGATGCGGCGGCGGCGGCCGCTTTTGTGGGCGCGGTGCACAAGGAATTTCAGCGCCTCGACATCTGCGTCACCAATGCCGGCGGCCCGCCCTCGAAACCGTTCTCCACCACCACCATGGAGGAGTGGCGGCAGGCGACCGAGCTGAACCTGATCAGCCACGTCAGCTTCTGCAAGGCGGCGCTGCCCATCATGCAGCAGGCGCGCTGGGGACGGCTTTTGATGGTGACCTCGGTGGCGGTGAAGCAGCCGATTGACGGGCTGGTGCTGTCGAATACGGTGCGCGGGGCGGTGCCGGGGCTGGTGCGCACCCTGGCCAACGAGTACGGACCGTTCAACGTGCTGGTCAACAACCTCTGCCCCGGCTACACGCTGACCGACCGGCTGATCGAGCTGGCCAGGGTGAAGGCGCTGGCCCAGGGGGTGACGCCGGAGGAGGCCTACCAGGGCTGGGCCCAGAATACGGCGCTGCGCCGGCTGGCCGAGCCGCGCGAGTTCGCCGACGCGGCCGTCTATCTTTGCTCCGAGCGGGCGAGTTATATTACCGGCCAGAGCCTGCTGGTGGACGGCGGCTTCTACAAAGGCGCGCTCTAAACGTCTATAATCCCGGGCCAAGGAGCGGGGAGGCTCCCTCGTGTGGAGAAACGCCGGAAGCTGGGTGTCGTCCCGTTGTGGGTAATTCTGCTGCTCTGCGTGGGTGCGGCGGCGCAAGCGCTGCAATCCCCCTCGCAATTCCTCCATATGCCGGTCGGTGCGGATCGCACGCTGGCCGATTACGGGCAGATCGTCCGCTACTTCCACTACCTGGCGCAGAACTCACCGCGCATGCAGATGCAGAACCTCGGTCCCACCACCGACGGGCATGAGTTCCTGCTGGCGGCTTTCTCCTCGCCCGACAATCTCAAAGCGGCGGGTCAGTACCGCGACATCGCGCGGCAGTTGGCGCATCCGCACGGATTGACCGGGGCGCAGCTGGACGGATTGGTGGCGCAGGGTAAGCCGATTGTGCTGATCACCTGCAACATCCACTCCACCGAGATCGCCTCCTCCCAGATGGCGCTGGAACTGGCCTGGTCGCTGGCAGCGGCCACCGATCCCACCGTGCGGCAGCGGGAGCAGGACATGATCATCCTGCTGGCGCCCTCGCTCAATCCCGACGGCGAGGTGCTGGTCACCGACTGGTATCGCAAGTATCTGGGCACGCCCTACGAGGGCGGCAGCATGCCCTGGATCTACAACCATTACACCGGCCACGACGACAATCGCGACTGGTACATGCTGACCCAGAAAGAGACGCTGGCCATGACCCACGCGGTGTACGCCGAGTGGTACCCGCAGGTGTGGCTGGATGAGCACCAAATGGGCGAGACGGGGCCGCGGCTGTTCGTCCCGCCCTACGCCGACCCCATCGCGCCCTCGGTCAGCCCGTTGATGTGGCGCGGCATCAACCGCATCGGCGCCAACATGGCCTGGCGGCTGGAGCAGCGCGGCAAGGCCGGGGTGGTGGACCACTACGAATTTGACGCCTACTATCCCGGTTCGGTGGACAGCAACCCCGAGTTCAAGAACATGTTCGCGCTTATTATCGAGGCGGCCTCGGCGGCCATCGCCACGCCGCTGCATCTCAACCCGACCGATCTGCGCGGCGGCGGCAAGGGACTGCCCGATTACACCGTGACCTCGAACTTCCCCCATCCCTGGCCGGGCGGGACGTGGAGTCTGCGCGACATCATGGACTACGAGCGCATCGCCACCGACGCCATGCTGGAGACGGTGGACCTGCACCCGAAGGATTTTCTCAGCGGCGTGGCGGCCATGGCGCGGGAGCAGATCGCCGCCGGCGACCCCGATGTGTACTGGCGGATTCCCCGCCGGCAGCGCGATCCGATGGCGGCGGCGCGGCTGGCGCAGGTGATGACCGACAATGCCGTGCAGGTGCTGGCCACCCCGCGCGAGTACCTGGTCCCCACCGCGCAGGCCTACGGCAAGTACGCCCAGGAGCTGCTGGGGATTCAGCATTATCCCGAGGTGCGGGCGGCGACGGGCGACCCCATCCTGCAGCCCTACGATGTCACCGCCTGGTCGCTGCCGCTGATGATGGGGGTGGAGATATCGAAGGGCGCGGCGCCCGATGCCGCCGGCGCCCATGCCTTCACCGCCGCTGATTATCCGGCAGGCGGGTTGTCGGGAACCGGCGCGGTATACGAGCTGTCGCGCGATTCGAACGCGGCCTTCAAGTTGGTGAATGCCGCCTGGAAGGCGGGCATGGCGGTAAGCACTGCGCCGGGCGGCATGTTGCTGCTGCCCGCCGCGCCCGGCCTGGCGGAGCTGGCGCAGTCCAACCACGTCACCCTGCAGGGCGCGCCGGCGATGCCCGCCGGCGCGGTACCGCTGCCGCCGGTGCGCGTCGGCTTGTACAAACCCTGGACGGCGAATATGGACGAAGGCTGGACCCGCTTCGTTCTTGACCAGTACGGTTTCGCCCCGAAGAGCCTCGATAACGCGGCGGTGCAGGCGGGGAATCTGCGCCCGGCCTACGACGCCCTCATCATCCCCGACATGTCCACCGCGCAGCTCCGCAACGGCCTGCCGCCGTCCCAGATGCCCGCCCCCTACGCCGGCGGCATCGGCCCCACGGGCGAGGCCGCGCTGCAGGAGTTCGTGCGCGCCGGCGGGACGCTGATCACCCTCGGCCGTTCGAGCGAGTGGGCGATGGAGAGCTTCCGCCTGCCGGTGACGAACGCTCTGGCGCGCGTGCAGCCGGACGCCTTCTCCAGTCCCGGCTCCCTGCTGCGTGTGCATCTCGACCCCGCCGCGCCGGTAAACTTCGGCATGCCGGACGAGGCCGCCATCTTCGTGGATGAACCGCTGGCCTTCGCCACCCGCCCCGCTCCGCCCGAACAGAAGACAACGGTGCTGGCCGAGTACCCCTCCCGCGGCGACGAGATCCTGCTCAGCGGCTGGATGCGCGGCGCCGACCTGCTCGCCCGCCGCGCCGCCGCCGTCAGCCTCTCCGAAGGCGCCGGCCACATCGTCCTTTTCGGTTTCCGCGTCCAGAACCGCGCCCAGACCGAGGGCACGTTCAAAATGCTGTTCAACGCGATCCTGACGGCCGCGCGAGGAAGGAAGATAGGCTCTTAGCTGTTAGCTCTTAGCTATTAGGGCGTGGAGCGCAGATGTGTGCCTGCGTCATATGCTGTCCGCGTGTGACGCTCCAAAAGCAAGAGCGCGCCCTTGCGGGCGCGCCCTAACAGCTAACAGCCAAGAGCCAACAGCGATCCGTCGCCTACTTCCGTCCGGCGTCGTACCGCTTCCCCACCTCTTCCCAGTTCACCGCATTCCACCAGGCGGCGAGGTAATCGCCGCGGCGGTTCTGGTACTTGAGGTAGTAGGCGTGTTCCCACACGTCGTTGCCCATCACCGGGTAGAGGCCCTCCATAATCGGGCTGTCCTGGTTGGCGGTGGAGATGACTTCCAGCTTGCCGCCTTTGAGCACCAGCCAAGCCCATCCGGAGCCGAAGCGCTTCAGGCCGGCGTCGTTAAATTTGGTCTTGAAGGCTTCGAAGCCGCCCAGTTCCTTTTCGATGGCCTGCGCCAGCGGGCCCGTGGGCTGGCCGCCGCCCTTGGGGCTCATGATCGTCCAGAACATGCTGTGGTTGGAGTGGCCGCCGGCGTTGTTGCGCACCGCGGTGCGGATCGCCTCCGGCACCTTCGAGTTGATGCCGCGCAGCAAATCGTCGAGCGAAAGCGATTGCAGGTCGGCGTGATCCTTGAGCGCGGCATTGAGATTGTTGACGTAGGCCGCGTGGTGCTTCTCGTGATGCAGGTGCATCGTCGCCTCGTCCACCACGGGCTCGAGGGCGTTGTAGGCGTAGGGCAGCGGGGGCAGGGAAAAGGGCATGGGTTCCTCCGTCTAAGGTGTCTCTCTTAGTGTAAGGCAGTGAACCGTGAACGGTGGACAGTGAACAGTTCTGGACGGAGGAGGAGGGGAAGTCGGCGTGGTTCTGCCGCGCACCAGGCGCGCGATGAATCAAGAAGTGGCGACGGCGGCGGTGGTGGGCACTTGCGACCAAGCTTGGTAGCCGCCGTCGAGGTCGGTGACGGGGTGGCCCCAGGCTTGGAGCAGGCTGGCGGCGACGGAGGAGCGGTAGCCGCTCTGGCAGTGGGTCACGATGGGGCCCTGGGGCAACTCGGCCCGGCGTGCGGGGAGCTGGCTGAGCGGAATGTGCAGGCTGCCGGGGATGGCGCCCGACTCGCGCTCGCCGGGGGTGCGGACATCGAGCACCGCGGGCGGCGCCGGGCGGCGCAGTTGTTCGGCCAGTTCGGCGGGAGAGAGGCGGGCGTGGCCGGCGAGCAGGTCGTCGCGGTCGCGCAGGGATTCCATGCCGCCGGCCAGAAAGCCGGCTACGCGATCGAAACCGATGCGGCCCAGGCGCACCGCAGCCTCGCGCTCACGGCCGGGGTTGGCGATGATCACGATGGGCGATTGCGGCGAGAGCAAGGTTCCGCACCAGGTGGCAAAGGAACCGTCCAGCGGGATGTTGATCGCCCCGCGCCAGTGGGCGCGCGCATGGGGCGCCGCGCCGCGGGTGTCCAGGACGGTGGCGCCGGCGGCCTGAGCCGCTTCCACCTCGGCGGCGGTGAGCGGCTGCAGAGACTGCAGCAGGGCGGAGTGCAAGCTGGGGTGCTCCTGGGAGTTGAGCACCGCGTCGTAGGTGAAGTAGGCGGGGGCGTCGGGCTGGTCGGCCATCACCAGCCGCAAGAATTCGTCTTTCGACATGGGCTGTAAGGCGTAGTTCAACTTGCGCTGCTCGCCCATCGTGGAGACGGTGTCGCGTCCCAGCTTCTTGCCGCAGAGCGAGCCTGCGCCGTGGGCTGGATAGATGAGGGTCGCATCGGGCAGCGGCAAGAGCTTCTGATGGAGCGACTGATACAGCAGCTCGCCCAACTCGCGTGCCGACCAGCCGAGCGCGGCGCGCAGATCAGGACGGCCCACGTCGCCAATGAAAAGCGTGTCGCCGGTGAGCGCGGCTTTGGGCGATTGGGCATCCGGTTCGAACACCAGCAGGGTAATGGACTCGGGCGTGTGGCCGGGCGTATGCAGAATCTGCAGGTTGCCATGGCCCAGCGGCAGACGCTCGCCATCGGCCAGCGCGCGGAAGGGATAGGTCGCCTGGGCGCGCGAACCGAGACAGATCTCCGCCCCGGCGCGTTCGCGCAACTCGAGATGGCCGGCGAGGAAGTCGGCGTGGAAATGGGTGAGGAAGACGTACTGTATACGGACGCCGAGCTTGGCGGCGGCTTCGATATAGATTTCGATGTCGCGCTGAGGGTCCACAACCGCGGCCACACCCGCCGTCTCGTCGGCGACGAGGTAGGAGGCGTGCGCCAGGCATCCCAGATAAAACTGCTGTACCAGCATGGGTGTTTCTCTTAGATTACATCGGCCGGACGGATGCGGCGGAGTTTGCCCGGCGGCAGGTCGCCCAGCACCAGCTTGCCGACACGCACGCGGACCAGTTCTTCCACCCGGTGCCCGACCGCCTCCACCATGCGCCGCACCTGCCGGTTCTTCCCCTCGCGCAGGACAATCTCCACCCAGCCGGGCCGCTTCAAAGCCCGCACCGGGCAGGGCGCGGCGCGTTCGTCGCGGCCGATGTCGAGGCCGCCGCCGAGGCGTGCCAGCGTGGCCGCGTTCATGGGCGGCTCGACCCGCACGTGGTAAGTTTTGGCCACCTTCAACTCGGGATTGGCGACTCGTTCGGCGAAGACGCTGTCGTTGGTGATGAGCAGCAGCCCGCTGGTGTCCTGATCGAGTCGTCCCACGGAGAAATACCATTGATAGGGGCGGGCCCGTGCCCGGTTGGGCCGTCCCTCCCGCTTTTCCTGACCCGGCATTTCGAGCTGGGGGCCGAGCAGGTCGTAGATGGTGGGGCGGCCGCGGGGGTCGCCGTGGCTGGTGAGGTAGCCCACGGGCTTGTGCAGCGCCCAGTACATCGGCTGCGGCCGCTGCAGCGGCTGTCCATCGAGGGTGATGCGCTGGCGTTCCGGCGCCACCCACTGCTGCGGGTCGTGCGCCACCCGCCCGTCCACCTGCACCCGCCCGGCGGCGATCCACTGCGCGGCCACGGTGCGCGAGGCCAGCCCGGCGCGGGACAGCGCCCGGTCGAGCGTCATCTCCGGCTTGTCGGCGCGCGCCGGCTTGCGCCGCGTGGCGGTGGGCTGAAAGGTGCGAATCACAAGTTTTCTCTCGCGTCCCGCGGTGAGACTTCACAGGCCAGGCCGCTCAGCCCGCCGCTGTTCTCCAGTCGTTGCCGGGCATGATCCGCTTCATAAACTCATCGAAGAGTGGGACCGTGAACGCGGTGTCGCCGTGGCTGGGGCTCCAGATCATGCCTTTGCGGATCAAACCGTCGCGGGTGGGTCCCAAGGACTGCACCGTACGCCTGAGCTGCACGGCAATATCTCCTGAGCGGTGTGCCTCAGAGCCCAATTCAGCCATCGCGCGCAAGTACCGCTTCTCCGCGGGAGTAAGGCGATCAAATCGCACTCGGAAGAAGCTTTCGTCCAGCGCGGCAACGGCTTGGGAAAACGCTCCCAAAACATCGTCTTTTGTGATGGGGCTTTCGGTTGCGACATCCCAGGCGTATTTGCCCCATTCCTGTAGAAAGTAGGGATACCCGCGTGTCTGCTCGATGATGGCATCCACTGCGGCCGCGCTGATGGCGGCATTTTCCTTCTCGACCGGCTTGACAATCGCGTCGCGTGCGTCACAGCTATTGAGCGGGCCAATTTCCGGAAAATCGAACAGGCGCTCGGCATACGATTTGGCCCTCCCCATGCTGGCACGCAGTTGTGGCAACCCGGCGCCGACGATGGTCACGGGAAGTTTCTGCTGCGAGCACCGATGCAACGCGGCAATGAGGGCGGCCAATTGTGACTCCTCCACATACTGCAATTCGTCCACAAAGAGGACAAAGGCCGTTCCTGCCGCTTGCGCCACCTCGCCCACCTGTTCCAGCAGGGCAGTCAGATCTGCCTCGAGGTCGCCATTGTCAGCCAATCCGGCTTCCGGCTCGTAATCGAAGCCGACCTCAATATCTTTGTACTTGAGCTTTAGGGTACGGGCAAAGCCTGCCAGCGCCCGCAGCCCACGAATAGCCAGATCCCTGGCTGCAGAGGCTCGGCTCAAACCCAGCAGTGCCACGCGAATCGGCGGAGCAAGCATGGCGGGCAGAGATCGGCCCTCGGGCGCTTCTACCCGAACGGTGTGAGTGCCTGCCCGCGCGGAGTCCCTCAAAATTTGATCCAGCAATACCGTTTTGCCGACCCCTCTGAGGCCCACCAGCACCACGCCCTTGGTCGGTCGGCCGAGCCGCAGACGCTGGATCCGCAACCCCAGATCCTCTCGGATCGCGTCGCGCCCCGCCAATTCCGGGGGCGGCGTACCCGCGCCGGGAGCGAAGGGGTTGAGAACCGGGTCCACTCTGTAAGTATACAGAGTTTAGCCAAAACTCATAACTTCCCTAATTCGCGTAGAGACGGCAAACCGCGCCCTATCCCTGATCCATGCTTCCGGTCACGCCCTGGAAGCCGTGGCGCGCCTGCTTGACCAGGTACTTGATGACGCGGGCGTCGTCGTAGGCCATGGCGAGGTTGTGGTTGAGGGTGGAGAAGCAGGAGAGGCTGCATGACTGCTTCATGGCGGTCAGTTCCTCGACCACGAATTTGTGATGGCCGACCGTGCCCCAGTCGTGGGAGGCGGAGTAGAGGGGGAAACAGGGGGCGAGGGTTCCGTCCACGCGCACGATGAGCGAGTTCTGGCCGGCGCGGCAGGGCCAGGGGCCTTGTTCGCCGCGCATGAAGCGCTTCATCTGCTCGAGGCGCTGGACGGAGTCCACCATCTTGTAGCCGGCGCGGTTCTTCGCGATGATCCAGTCAATGGTTTCGTCCACCCGCGGCCAGTCGTCGCGGGTGATGTAGGTTTCGTTGCGCTCCAGGTGCTTGAAGTCGCCGTGCTCGGTCATGGGCGATTCGTTGATGTGGTAGTCGGTGGAGATGCCGCTGTCGTGGGCGATCTCGGTGAGCTCGCGCACATCCACCAGGTTGTTGCGGCAGATGTTGATGTTGAAGAAGACGGTGAAGCCGTAGCGGTACTGGCGCTTGATCAGGTAGTTGAAGTAGTTGCGGATGGGGGCCAGCGCCTTGGGCAGGCTGGGCTTGATCGCGACCGAATCCACCGCCAGATTGACGGTGGCCACGCCGGCGTCGCCCAGCCAGTCAATGACTTCCGGACGGAGCAGGCGGCCGTTGGTGGGCAGATAGACCCACATGCCTTTCTTCGCCGCGTAGTCCACGACTTTGTGGACGAACTGCGGACGCAGCAGCGGCTCGCCGCCCATCAGCGCCAGCACGCCGGTGCCGCGGTCGGAGAGCCAGTCGAGCGCGGCGCGCGCCACCGGCTCGGTCATGCCCTTGACGCTGTTGTTGTAAGCCCAGCAGTAGTGGCAGTCGAGGTTGCATTTCCACTCGGTGAACAGGTAGGCGATGATGGGGTGGAAGTCACCCGGCAGCAGGCGCGAGCGCACGTAGGGGAACATCCAGCCGCGCAGGCCGCGGTAGATCTGCGGGATCGTCCAGTGCCGCTCGGGCGGCGTGCGGTGGGGCGGCGAGTTCAGGTCTTCGCCGGCGGTGGCGGCCAGGGCAGGGAAGCGCGGGTAGGGCGGAGCCGGAAGCGAAAGGCCGGCGGGCGGCTGGTACCGGGGCGTGGCCGAATGGGCGCCCATCAGGAACTGGTGCAGGGTGACGTCGAGCCTGGCGGGCGGCGGTGTCGTGGATGGGCTCGGTACCAAGGGCGGCTTCGCCACCCGGCCCGCTTGAGGCTCGAGTTCAGGCATGAGCAAGCTCCTGTTGGTTCAGTTCCCGTTCCAGCTCCGCCAGCCGGTCGGCGATGCCGGCTTCGAGCCGCGCCCGGTTCTGCCGCCGGTCGGCGATGTCCTCGCGGTAGCGGCGCAGGAAATAGTCAATGGTTTCGACCCGGATGCGGATGGAGCCGGTGGGCTTGTTCTCGTCCAGGTCCTTGAAGGAGAAGTAGGGCGTGCCCGAACTTTCGATGATGCTCTCGACCACGCCATAGATGGGGGCGTCATGGCCGCACTTGAAGCTCGAGATCTCGAGCGCCACCAGGTTGGGGTGGCGGGCGGTGAATTTCGCCGCCCAGATCTTGTGGTTGGTGGAGGCCGAGTAGGAATTTTTCCAGACGTCGCTGATGTCCCGCGCGTCCTGGATGCGGCCGGCTTGCACCTCGGCGCCGAACAAGCGCTCGAGCAGGTCGTCATCCATGGGCAGCAGCGACTGCGAGAACACCGGGTAGCCGAGTTTGCTGAACTCGTCCAGGATCTCGTGGTTCAGACCGGGGTCGTGGTGGTAGGGGCGGCCCAACATGACCAGACCGACCCGGTCCTCGCGCTCGAGCTGGTCGAGCACCTGACGGGCCTTCCGGCGCATTTCGCCTTCATAGGCGGACATGGCCGTCCATCCGGCCGCGACGGCGTTTTCGTTCTCCGATTCACTCAGGCCGAGGATGGGGTTGAAGGTCTGGTAGAGCTGCTGGGCCAGCAGCGGGCGATCACCGAAGTTGAGCACCGGGCCGAGGAAGCGGACACCCGCCTCGGCGAAGAGATTGGATTCCTTGATAAAGGCGGCCTTGGCCGTCTCCGGCGTGGCGGTGACGGTGGGGCAGGCGTTGGAGCCGGTGAGGTGGGTGAGCGGGGTGTGGAGCACATCCACCATGGCAAAAAAGATGGCGTCGAGCGGTTTTTTGGTGTGCTTGGTGGCCAGCAGGTCGTGGACGTGGGCAATGCCGATTTTGGCGGGGAAGCAGGGGTCAATCGCTCCGCGGCTGGCGCCGGCACGGTACAACTCGGGGCTGGTGAAGTCGCTGTAGACGATGTTTTCTCCCTTCACCCCGAGCGCCTGCAGGTAGCCGTTGTAAAACGGCGCGTAGACGTAGGTGTTGAGCACGCGCGGAATACCGATGCGGATTTGCTTGCGCGACTCGAACAGCAGGGCGCGCTGTTTGGCCGTCGCCGTCCAGGCGCGGCCGCTGGGCGGCTCGGCCACCAGTTCGGGGGCCCGCATGCGGAAGGCCTCGTGGGCGGCGAGGTCCACCAGGTTGGGATGGGCGGCGCGCAGGGCATCGAGCCCGGACTTGATGTCCTTCATCGCCCCCAGTTCCTCGACCGTGCCCTTCTCGCAGGTGGCGATGATCAGGCGCTGCTCGCCGGCCTGCATAGGGACCTTGGATTTGAAGGTCGGATTGGCCAGCGACTCGGGGGCGATGAGGTCCGGCTTGCCGGCCGCGTGCACGTCAATGAAGGTGCGCAGGCAGTTGTTCTTGCAGAAGTAGCAGCGGGTGGCTTCGTTGCGGGTGGTCCGGTAGGAGATGCCGGCCACCGCGTCCAGGCCGATGAAGGTCGTCTGCCGTCCGCGCCGCCACAGGCGCAGCGCCTCGACGGCGGCGCCGATGGCGCCCGATTCGCCGCAGTGCTGGTGGACGATGATCTCGGCGGCCTCGCCTCCCTGGGCGCCGCCGGAGGCGCGGAAGCTGGAGCGGATGAAATCCACCTCGGCCTTGACCGCCGCCAGGTTGTTCTGCGTGCCGCCTTGCAGCACGAAGCGCGAGCCCAGCGCCGCCAGATTGGGGATGGCGGCGACGTAGAGGAAGACGTTTTTGGGCAGCACCGCCGCCAGGCCGGCGAGGATCTCCTCCGCCCGCCAGCCCTGGCGCTGAAAGCTGACAATGTCGCTCTGCATGAACACCGCGCAACCGTAGCCGAAGACCGGCATGGTCTGGGCGGAGAAGGCCAGGTCGGCGTACTTTTCCACCGGCACGCCGAAGCCCTCGGCGGTGGACTGCAGGAAGTAGCCGTTGCCGGCCGAGCACTGGGTGTTGAGCTTGAAGTCCTTGACCCGTCCGTCCTTGAGAACGATGAGTTTGATGTCCTGCCCGCCCACGTCCACGATGACGTGGGGGTCGTCGTAGAAGAGCATCGCCGACTCGGTGTGGGCCACGGTTTCGACCAGCGCCACATCGGCGTGCAGCACGTCCTTGAGGATGTCCTTGGCGTAGCCGGTGGTGCCGACGCCCAGAATTTCGAGCTTGGCCCCCTGCTCTTCGACCCGGCGGCGCAGCTCGCCGATGACCTCGATGGTGTCCTGGATCGGATTGCCCTTCGAGAGCTGGTACACCTTGGCCAGCACCTGGCGATGGTCGTCGAGGAGAGCGACCTTGGTCGAGGTCGAGCCGCCATCGAGGCCGAGAAAGCCCTGAATGGTGGCCCCGGCGGGGAACGCAGCCGGTTGGAAGGGGACGCGGCGGAACTGACCGCGGAACTCGGCCAGCGCCTCCGGTGACTCGACCAGGCCCTTGCCGCCGCTTTTGAGCTTCTCCTCCCGGCGGCCGACGTCGAGGTAGTCGAGCAAGGCGTCAGTGCCGGCGTAGATGCCGACCTCGGCATCCTCGTCGCGGCCAAAGGCGATGGCGCCGAGGGCGGCGTAGTACTGGGCATTTTCGGGGACGCGGATCAGGTCTTCCGGCGTCGCGCCGGCGGGGATCTCGACCTTGCGCTCCTGCCAGATGCGCGGGATATTGGCCTGCCAGGCCTCACGCAGCCCGCGGATGAAGGAGTTGGGACCGCCCAGCAGCAGCACATGGGGGCGCAGCGTGTTGCCGCGGGTGAGCACGCTCAGGTTCTGCAGCACGATGGCCTCGAAGAGCGAAGCCATCAACTCATCGTTGGGGGTGCAGGCCTTCTGCAGGCTGTTGATGTCGGTTTCAGCGAAGACGCCGCACTTGCCCGCCACTTTGTGCAGCTTGATGCCGTGGTAGCCCTGATCGCAGAGTTGGGCGGCGGGGATCTGGAGCTTGGCGTTGATCTTGTCAATCACCGCGCCGGTGCCGCCGGCGCACTTGTCGTTCATGGAGGGGATCTTCTTCTTCCGCCCGCTCTGATCGCCATCCTTGAAAACGATGATCTTGGCGTCCTGGCCGCCCAACTCGACCACCGAGTAGACCTCGGGGTGCTGCTGCTCGACCGCCAGGGCGACGGCGGTAACCTCCTGCACGAACTTGGCGCCGATCAGCCCGGCCAGAGGGCCGGCCCCGGAGCCGGTCATAAAGATGCGGTCGCGGCCGGCATGGAGGTCAGCCTCCCCCTGCAGGCGGTGCAGGAACTCCAGCACCTTCTCCGGCTGCTTGGTTTCGTGGCGCTGGTAGTCGCGCCATATGACGGCGCCGGTTGCGGCATCGCTCGCCACGGCCTTGACCGTGGTCGAGCCTACATCGAGACCCACCAGGAGTGGCATAGTGTTGTCCTTGCTCAGGCGGCGGTGGCCGCGGCCTGCTTGGCGCCGCGGCGGGCGGCGAGGGGGTTCAGCCAGCGCTCGCGGCGCCGACGGTGGGCGACGTGCAGCACGAACTGCGCCGCCGTGCCGGCGACGCCATGGGGATGGGGTACACGGTAGAAGGGCTGCCGCATCGCGGGGTGCCGGGCGGCATAGGCGCGGACTTCGGGGAGGGTCAGGCCGGTGGAGCGCAGCACCTGCTCCATCTCGGCTTTGGCCTTCACCTTTGCCTCGCCCATCGCCATCTGCACCCGGCTGTGGGCGTTGACCGCGCCCTCGCCGCTGGTCTCGATGGGGAGATAGATCATCTCCGGGAAGTGGCTCACCACCGCCGACTGCGCGCCATCGCTTTGTGACGACGGCATGCACCCGAACGGCTTCAGTCCCAGCACCATGTGGCAGAGCTTGTGAACCGAGTAGTAGACGTTCTTGCCGACCTCAAGATGCCCTTCGCCGCCGCGGGCGAGGTTGTTGTAGAAGGGCGCCGCCATGCGCGCCAACTCCTTCTGTGGCACCAGGTGGTGGGTGATGTTCCCCAGCCGTCGGGTGATGCGGTGGTAAAAATGGCACCAGAGAGCTTCGCCGATGACCAGCGCCAGCCACTTTTGGCGGAACTTCAGCTCGTTGACTAGCATCTGCCGCGGCTGCCGCCAGGTGGCCTTGGGATAGGGGGCGTCGAGCGTGCGGCGGGCGACGGCGTTGAGCCGCACCTGGTTGATCATGTAGGCCACCCAGGTGGCGATGGGTTCGACGATCACCTGCGCGCCTTCCTGTTCGAGAAAGTTGAACATGTGGAAGTTGCCGTCGCCTTCGGTGATCTGGGCCCAGAACTCGCCGGTGATCTTGACCACCGGTCTGACCCGGGTGCGATCCACGGCCACTTGATTGAGGCGGTCGCGACACTCGCGCAGCGCGCCCAGGAACTGGCGGCCGTAGAGGTGATCGAGCACTTTGCAGAGCACGCTGCCTGCGTCCCTGATCTTGGGCCGGTGGGCCAGCCATCGGGCTACCGGTTTGGGAGCGCGCTCCATCAGCTCGAAGGGGCGCTGGGTGCGGAGGCGTTCGCAGAGGCCGTCCACCGCCTGCTGGAAGACGCGGTCGGTTTCGCCCTTGTTCACCTCAAAGGGACGGATCTGGTAGATGAGGTCATTGAGCGCGTCTCCGGCCAGCATGGCGTTGAGCATGCTCATGCCGAAGTTGACGGTGAACTTCAGCCCCGGCTCGCCCGAGGCGGCCTTGATGCCCTCGTTCTGCTGGAACAGCAGCACGCGGAAGTTGCCGAAGCCGGCGTTGGTCAGGGCGTAGCGGTACTCGGCCTCGTACATGCCGAAGCGGCAGGGGCCGCAGGAGCCGGCGGTGAAGAAGACGTAGTGGTCCACGATCTCCTGCCGGGGGACGCCCGCGGCTTCGAGCTTCTGCAGGAACTGCACCAGGTTGCCGACGGTGAAGTAGGTCGGGTTGCATTGGCCGTTGTTGCCGTACTCCTTGCCCAACTGAAAGGCCGCCACGTCGGGGTCGGGCAGCACCTCGCATTTATAACCATTGCCCTGGAAGGCCGCCTGGATGAGCTTCTCGTGCTTCCAGGTCAGCCCGCCGAAGAGGATGGTGACCTGCGCGCGCTCCTCGCCAGTGAAGGCGCGCTCCTCGGGACGGCGGAAGTGCTGGGGGCCGGTGTCGAGGCCGGCCTCGCGACGCAGCCGCAGGCGCTCGTCGGCGAGGCGGCGGGCGATGATCTGCTGGCGATCCACCTGGGGAACAGCAGGCGGAGGCGGTACGGCGGCAGGCGACAATCGTTCGACCGCCACAAAATCGGCGCGCGCGGAAGGCATGTGAGGCTCCTTCCTTGCGCTGGAAGCCGATACTCTACCATTTGGTTTCTTGCCGCCGGGATAATTCCAGAGAAGCTGTACGCGAGCAGCAAGCGGACGCGCGTCCGGTCTGAGTACTGATGGCCGAAAGCTGATTGCCCCTACGGGTGCAGGTAGCGGTAAGGGTTGACCGGGGCTTTTTGGATGCGCACTTCGTAATGCAGATGGGCGCCGGTGGTGCGGCCGGATTCGCCCACAAAGCCGACCACTTCGTCGCGGTCCAGATGCTGACCGACGGTCACCGCCAGGCCCGACATATGGGCGTAGAGGGTGCGGATACCATGGCCGTGGTCCACGATGACGGTGCGTCCGTAGCCGTTCTCGACGCCGGCAAAGATGACGATGCCGTCGGCGGTGACGTGTACCGGGGTGCCGTAGCCGACGGCGATATCGAGACCGGCGTGGAATGCGCCTTCACCCTCGAACGGGTCAATGCGCTCGCCAAAGCTGCTGGTGATGCGGCCGCGCACCGGCCACATGTCGGGCTGCCAGACAGCGGTGCCGAAGCCGTTGAAGCGGCCCGGGAGCGAGGCCTGCAGGGCGCTGGTTTCCAGTACCTGGAAGCTGTTGAGCGAGTTGCGGTACAGCAGGGTGTCGGGGGCGGCGCCGTCGCTGGGCGTCTCGGGCAGTTCGGGGGTGCGGCTGGCGTTGCGGACGCGGTCCTTCAAGCTGTTGTTGTGCTTGAGGTTGTACAGGGCGCTGACCTCGCTCGCCAGGCTGCCCAGGCTGGCCACCTCGGCCTTGTACTGGTCGGCGTCGTGGCGGGAGCTGGAGAGCTGCTGTTCGAGCAAGTTCTGGCGGCTGCGCAACTCGTTGAAGGCGGCCACCTTGGTCAACATGCGGCCGTAGGAACCGGCGAGGCCGGCGAGGGTGCCGACGCCCACCAGGGCGCAGACCACAAACACCACCACCCACTTGACCGGCACGGGTATGCGGCGCATCTGGCCATCCCAGTCATGGGTGACCATGAAGATGTAGTAGCGTTTGCGCAATCTTAAAGAGCGTAGCAGCCGCTGCGGCGGGGGGTCAAGGAAAGAAGCGGCAAGTGGACTTTGGGTTACCCGAACTAGGGCTTTTGGGCGTGTGTGTCGTACTCGGCCCGCCCCTGGGCGATGAGCAGGTGGGCGTGGCTGCGGCCCAGCCAGCCCTGGCTGAGGACGTCTTTGTGCTCCAGGGTCTTATAAGTCCGGAAGAAGTGCTCAATGAGGCGGAGTTCGTCCTCGGCGACATGCTCCAGCTCACGGATTTCCCGGTAGCTGCGGTCATGGGTGGCTACCGCCAGAACTTTGTCGTCCTCCCCCTTCTCGTCGCGCATTTTGAGTAGGCCGATGGGCCAGGCTTCGACCATTACGCCCACGTCGAGCGGCTCGCTGATCAGGATGAGGATGTCCACCGGGTCGCCGTCCGCGGCCAGGGTGCTGGGCAAAAAGCCGTAGGCGGTGGGGTAAAACATGGACGAATAGAGGACACGATCGAGGCGGAAAATGCCCAACTGGGGGTCGTACTCGTACTTGGTGCGGGTACCTTTGGGGATCTCGATGATGGCGTTGACGCGCTCGGGGGCGGCGGAGCCCAGGGGCAGGTTCTTCAGGTTCATGCTACTTCCAGCTTAAAGGACGATGGCGGGCAGCGGGGCATCCTGCTGCGCCAGGTGCAGTTGGGGGCGGAAGAGGCGGGGGGCGAGGGCGCGCTCGGCGGAGATTTGGGCCAAGTGGGGGAGGTTGTTGTTCTCGCTCAGATGGGCCAGCACGAGGTGGGCGGCGGCGCCGTCAAACTCGCCGGTCAGGAACTCGGCCAACCCGGCGTTCGAGAGGTGGCCCACGCGGCTCAGCACCCGCTGTTTCAGCGGCCAAGGGTAGCCGCCGGTTTTGAGCATTTCGAGATCGTGATTCGATTCGAGCACCAGGCAATCGGCGCCGCGCACCTGGTCGGCGACGTTGGCGGCCATATAGCCGAGGTCGGTGACGAAGGCCACCCGCACCCCGGCGGCGCGGAAGCGGAAGGCGACCGGGTCGGCTGCGTCATGGGAGATGGTGAAGGCGCTGACCTCAATGTCGCCGATGGTGAAGCTCTGACCCGGGGTGAAGCTCTCGACCCGGGGCAGCTCGTCGCCGGCGCGGCCCATGGCATCGCGGGTACCGGGGTTGATGAAGACCGGTGCCGCGACCGAGGCGGCGAGGCGGGGCAGGCCGGCGACGTGGTCGGTGTGCTCGTGGGTGATGAGCACGGCGTTCAGCCGCTCGGGTGGGCAGCCACACAGGGCCATGCGGCGCAAGAGCTCGCGGCGGCTGAAGCCGCAGTCGAGCAGAATGCAGGTGGAATCGGTGGCCAGCAGGGCTGCGTTGCCGCGGCTGCCACTGCCCAGGATGGTGAGCGTCACCGCCACCGGTTCACTCGCTCGAAGGCTTGGACGTGGGGGCGGCGGGGGTCGCCGGCGCCGGGGTGCTGTCGCCGGCTTTGCTGTCCGAGGCCGGTTTCGAGTCCTTCGATTCTTTGGACTCCCTGGCCGGGGAGGATGCGCCTGACGACTTGGCGTAGTCGGTGACGTACCAGCCCGAGCCCTTGAACTGAATCGCCGGCGCCGAGATCAGCTTCTCCAACTCACCGCCGCAGTAAGCGCACTCGCGCAGGGGTTCAGCGGAAAACGATTGGATCTTTTCCACCCGCTTATGGCAACGGGTGCATTCGTATTCGTAGAGCGGCACAGCGATTTCAGTGTAGCAAACCGCTGCGTACCCGCCCCGAACGGCTGATCCTCAGGCGAAATGCTGAGCACACTCAACCCGGCGCTGGAGGGGGCGTTCACATCCGCTGCCGGCGCGAAGCGCTGGACTCTCGATGATTAGGAAACCAACCTCATGTCCTTCCTCACAGAAACCCATGGCCGGCGGCAGTTCATGAAGGCGGCCGCGATCACCAGCGCGGGCACGGTGGCGGCGGTAGCGGGCGGCCTCGGCCTGAGCGCCCAGCCGTTGCTCAAAGCGGCGGTGCGGCGGCAGGCCTCGCCCATGGCCAAGCCGGTCACCGATGCCGACATTGCCAACTTCGCGCTCAACCTCGAATACCTCGAAGCCGAGTTCTACACCGTGGCCACCACCGGCCAGCACATCGATGCCTTCGGCATCGGGACTTCCGGCACAGGGACCGCGGGGCCGACCACCGGCGGCGCGCAGGTTCCGTTTCTCCACCCCGAGAGGCTGGCCATCGCCACCCAGATCGCCCAGGACGAGCGCGCCCACGTAGCTCTGCTGCGCCAACTGCTGGGGTCGGCCGCGGTAGCCAAGCCGGCCATCAACCTGGACGCGCTGGGCGTCGGGTTCGCCAACCAGGCCGAGTTTCTGACCCTGGCGCGCGCCTTCGAGGATACCGGCGTCAGCGCTTATGGCGGCGCCGCGCCCTATATCACCAGCAAGCTGATCCTCGGCACCGCCGCCCGCATTTTGGCCGCCGAGGGCGAGCACGCCGCCAACATTCGCTATCAGCTGCTGCAGGATGAAATTGATAATGACTCGCTGGGGCCGCTCGACGCGGTGGATATCCCGGTGGGGAACTACCGCTACTTCTCGACCACGGTGCAGGGGCTGACCCCGATCCGCAGCCCGCGGCAGGTGCTGGACATTGTTTTCCACTGTAGCGGCTGCACCTCGGGTGGCTTCTTCCCCGACGGCGTCAACAGCGACAATCTGGCCGGCCTGGCGGCCGTGCCCGCGCCCGACCAGTACGTCTGGCAGAAGGGTTAGCCAATCGCAGCGCAGAAATCGCGCAGGCGGCGCAGGCCCTCTTCGATCATCGGGATGGAGGCGGCGTAGGAGAAGCGCACATGTTCGGTGGTGCCGAAGGCTTCGCCGGGGACTGAAACCACGCCCGCCTCGCGCAGCAGGCGGTGGGAGAACTCCATGGTGTTCTTCGGGCCTTTCCCGCCCAGGAAGTGCCCCACATTGGCGTAGGCGTAGAATGCGCCCGCGGGCCGGACGCAGCGCACGCCGGGGATGGCGTTGAGGCCGGCCACGATCACTTCCCGCCGTCCGCGGTAGGCGGTGCGCATGTCGGCCACCGGCTGCTGCGTGCCGGTGAGCGCGGCGATGGCACCGTACTGGGCGAAGGTGGTGGTGTTGCTGGTGGTGTGGCTCTGCAGGCTGTTCATGGCCTTGTGCACCGCCGGCGGCGCCAGGGTGTAGCCGATGCGCCAGCCGGTCATGGCGTAGGTCTTGGACAGCGAACCGGAGATGATGACCCGCTCGTCTGCGCCCGGCTCTCCGGCCACGCTGTACGGAGGGGCGTCATAGCTGAGTTGGGCGTAGCACTCATCACTCAACAGCCACAAGCCGCGGTGGCGGCAGAGGTCGAGAAGGGCACGGAAGGTCTCGGGCGGGAACACCGCCCCCGAGGGGTTGGAGGGCGAGTTGAGCAGAATGACTTTGGTGCGCGGCGTCAGCGCCTTTTCGATGGCGCCGACCGTTAGGGTGAAGCCCTGCGACTCATCGGTCGAGACGATGACCGGCGTGCCGCCGGCATAGCGAATCTGTTCGGTGAAGCTGACCCAGTAAGGCGCGGGGACGATGACCTCGTCGCCGTGATCCACCAGCACCTGGGTGGCGTTGAACAGGCCGTGCTTGCCCCCGACGGTGACCAATACCTGCTCGGGCGGGTACACCGAGCCGTAGTCGCGGGCATGGGCGGTGGCGACGGCTTGACGCAGCGCCGCCAGGCCGGCGATGTCGGTGTAGCGCGTCTGGTTGTGGGCCAGAGCGGCGGCCGCCGCCTGCTTGATGTGCTCGGGGGTGGGGAAGTCCGGTTCCCCGACCCCCAGATCCACCAGGTTACGGCCCTCGGCGCGCAATTGTCCGGCGGCGTGCAGCATGGCCGCCGTGGCGGAGACGGCGATGCGGCGGGTGCGGGCGGCGAGTGCGGTATCCACTGGGGTCTGGCTCATACTTCTCCCGCCTTGACGGCCAGCTTGGCCTGCAGGCGCGCCTCCACCGCCGGCGACACCATACCGGCGACGGAGCGGCCGCCGGCCGCCACTTCCTTCACCAGCCGCGAGCTGAGATAAGCGAAGTCGGCGCCGGGCATGAGGAAGACCGTCTCCAGGTCGGGCGACATGCGGCGATTCATCCAGGCCATCTGAAACTCGTACTCGTAGTCGCTGATGGCACGGATGCCGCGCACCAGCACTCCGGCGCCGCGCTGGCGGGCAAAGTCCACCAGCAGGCCCTGGAAATCGCACACCTCGACCCCTTCCAGATGGCGGGTGGCCTCACGCAGCATCTCGACCCGCTCGGCGGCGGTGAACATAGCCTGCTTATCGGCATTTCGCAGCACCGCCACCAGTAGACGGGGAAAAATGCGGTGTCCGCGCTCGATCACGTCGAGGTGACCGAGGGTGGGCGGGTCGAAGGAGCCGGGATAGATAGCCAGCAGACGGTGCATGGGCAACCGCTTTCTATTCTGCTATAGTCGGCGCGAGGAAAACCAATGTCCACTCCTTCCCGCCGCCGTTTTCTGCAGACTTCCGCCCTGGGAGCTGCCGCTCTGCCTGTGGTGCTGGCCGGTTGTGGCCAGTCGGCTGCTCCCGCTAGCAGCGCCGGGGACGGCGCCGGGGCGGCCAAACTGCCGGATTCGATCCTGGCGCTGCAGCCGGTGACGCCGAAGATTGTTCCCATCACCGACGCCGAGCGCGAGCAGCGCCTGCGCAAGGCTCAGGAGCTGATGGGGCAGAACAAGATGGACGCGCTGTTCATGCGCGGCGGCAGCTCGCTTGCCTACTACACCAACATGCATTGGTTTAACAGCGAGCGCACCATGGGGATGCTGCTGCCGCAAAAGGGCGATCCCATCTACATCACCCCGGCGTTTGAGAAGAACCGGGCGCTGGAGCAGATCCAGCGGGCCAGCTTCCTCGGCCATGACGTGCGCACCTGGCAGGAGGACGAAAGCCCCTACACGCTGATCGCCCGCACGCTGGCCGATCTAAAGATGGCGACCGGACGGATCGGAATCGAGGAGCAGGTGCCGTTCTTCATGTCCACCGGCATCGGCGAAGCCGCCGCGCGGGCGCACCTGGTGAGCGGCACGCCGGTCACCGCCGGGTGCCGTTCGGTGAAGAGCGCGGCCGAGCTGGCGCTGATGCAGATCGCCAACGACGCCACCCTGGCCGTCTACCACGCTGTATGGAAGGGGCTGCAGGCGGGGATGACCCAGGTCCAGGTGGGCCAATGGATTGACGCCGCCTATGCGCGCCAGGGGCTGCGCGGCGGCGCCAGCATCAACGTGGGCAAGTACACCGCGCTGCCGCACGGCTCGATCGAGCCGCAGCAGATCGAAGAGGGCACGGTGCTGATGCTCGACGACGGCTGCACGGTCGAAGGCTATCAGAGTGACATCACCCGCACCTTCGTGCTGGGCAAGGCCACCGACAAGATGAAAAAAGTCTTCGACATCGTGCAGAAGGCACAGACCACGGCGCGGGAAGCCGCCAAGCCCGGGGTGGCGATGGGCGACGTGGACGCGGCCGCCCGCAAGGTCGTCTCCGACGCCGGCTACGGCCCCGACTACAAGTACTTCGGTCATCGCCTGGGCCACGGCATCGGCCTCGACGGGCACGAGTGGTACTACCTGGTGCGGGGCAACCCGCGCAAAATCGAGGTCAACATGACCTTCAGCGACGAGCCCGGCATCTACATCGTGGGCGAGTTCGGGGTGCGGCTCGAAGACGACATGCACATCACCCCGGCGGGCGCGGAGTGGTTTACGCCGCAGTCGCCGTCCATCGAGCAGCCGTTTGGCGCCTGAAAGTGGCGTTGAGCGAGCTACTTCTTTTGCAGGGCTTGCAGCAGCTTTTCGGCGCGGTGGCGGGCGGCGGACATGGCGTTGCCGTCGCTGACCAGCTTCTCCAGCGTGGGGGCGAGGAGCTGGGGTTCGGCCATCAGGTGGCTGGACCAGTCGTCCTGGATGTGGTTCATCAGCGCCAGCACGTCGAGGGGCTGATACTGCAGGGCGCGCTGGAGGCGGATGGCGTTCATACCGGTGACCGAGATTTTTTCGAACAAGCCCACCAGCTTGGCGGCCGGCTTGTCGGTGGTGTAGGTGAAGGACTGCGACTGGTGATGGGCGCCGTCGTCGAAGGCCAGCATCTTGTCACCGGTGTAGGCGACCGGCTGCGGCGACTGCAAGGGGTGGGCAAAGTCGTGCAGGGCGGCGGCGGCGGCGAAGATTTCCTGGACCGTCTGCGGGGAGGCGGTGAAGTCGAGGGTGGAGAGGGGGTCGGTGTCCACTTCGCGGGCCTGATAGCGGGCGGCGCCATCCCGGGCGATCTCGATCTGCAGGAAGGCGGGCCGGGACTGCTTGAAGCTGCGCATATAGGTCACCCGCGCCGTTTGGGCGGCGAGGAGGAGGGGGCAGAGCAGCAGGGCAGCCGCGAAGATCGCTTTCTGGACCCTCATGATCTTCATTCTACCGGCTGACCAGCCGGGCGAAGCGGTGCTTGCCGACCTTGACCAGGGTGGCGGGGGCGAGGGGGGCGGGAAGTTTGATGTCCCGTTGGACCGCGCCGGCGACGGAGACCGAACCGGACTTGATCAGCCGCGCGGCCTCGCTCACCGAGGGGGCGAGGGCGGCTTCGGCCAGCATTTTATCCAGCCGGTCGCTGAGCACCACGGCAATGTCGGCCACCTCAGCCGGGGCCGCGCCGCCCTGCACCACGCGCTCGAACTCCTGCCGGGCGGCGTGGGCGGCGGCCGCCGGGTGGAAGTCGGCGGTGATCTGCCGGGCAAGGTCTTTCTTGACGTCCATGGGGTGGAGGGTGCCGGCGGCGACCGCCTGGCGGCGAAGGGTGATGTCCGACTCGCCCAGATCGGTGAGCAGCAGCCAGTAGCGCCACATCAGCTCGTCGGAGATGGACATCAGCTTGGCGAACATGGTGGGGGCGTCCTCGGTGATGCCCACGTAGTTGCCGAACGACTTCGACATCTTGCGCACCCCGTCGAGGCCTTCGAGCAGTGGCATGGTAAGCACGATCTGGGGCGCGAGGCCGTACTCCTGCTGGATCTCGCGGCCGAGGAGCAGGTTGAATTTCTGGTCGGTGCCGCCCAGCTCGACATCCGCCTTCAGGGCGACGGAGTCGTAGGCCTGGGCCAGGGGGTAGAGGAACTCGTGAATGGAGATGGGCTGGCCGGCGTGGTAGCGGGCATGAAAGTCGTTGCGCTCGAGCATGCGGGCGACGGTGGATTTGGCGCACAGCCGCACCCACTCATCGGCGCGCAAGGGGGCCAGCCACTCGCTGTTGAAGCGCACCCGGGTGCGTTCCGGGTCCAGCAGCTTGAAGACCTGGGCGCGGTAGGTGGCGGCGTTTTCCTGGATCTGCGCGGGGGAGAGCGGGGGGCGGGTGTCGCTGCGGCCGGTGGGGTCGCCGATCATGCCGGTGAAATCGCCGATCAGGAAGGTGACCTCGTGGCCGAGGTCCTGAAAGTGCTTGAGCTTGCGCAGCAGCACGGTGTGGCGGAGGTGGCGGTCGGGGGCGGTGGGGTCAAATCCCGCCTTGACCCGCAGCGGGCGGCCACTGGCCTGGGCGGCGGTGAGGCGGGCGCGCAGTTCCTGGGGGGCGATGATCTCGACCGCGCCCTTGGCGAGCAGGGCCATCTGTTGGTCCACCGGAGGAAAGGCGGGCATAGGCGATTATTATAGAACCCGGACTTTCATGGACCTGAGCGTGGACATCGCCGGCGTGCGTCTCGACAACCCGGTGATCGCCGCCAGCGGCACCTTCGGGTACGGCAATGAGTTTGCCGACATTGTCCACCTGGCGCAACTGGGGGCGGTGGTGACCAAGGGGCTGTCGCGTTTGCCCATGCCCGGCAACCCCAGCCCGCGGCTGTTTGAGACCGCGGCCGGGATGCTGAACTCGGTGGGGCTGCAGAACATTGGGGCCGCGGCGTTCGTCTCCAGCCGCTTGCCGCAGCTGCGGAAGCTGGGGGTGGTGGTGATCGCCAACGTCTTCGGCGAAAGCATCGAGGACTATGTGGCGGTGATTGAGGAGCTGAATCGCGGCGAGGGGATCGCCGCCTACGAACTCAATGGCAGTTGCCCCAACACCGCCTGCGGGGGCATGGTTTTCGGCACCGATCGCGGGTTGCTCACCGAACTGGTGCGCGCCGCCAAGCAGGCGGCGCGGCGGCCTTTGATCGTCAAGCTCAGCCCCAACGTCACCAGCATCGCCGCGATGGCCGAGGCGGCGGCCGGGGCGGGGGCGGACGCGCTCTCGCTGGTCAACACCTTTTTGGGCATGGCGATTGACGCCGAGACGCGCCGGCCGCGGTTTGCCCGCGTGGTGGGCGGGCTGTCGGGACCGGCGATCAAGCCGCTGGCGCTGCGCATGGTGTACGAGGCGCACCGCGCCGTGGGGCTGCCCATCCTGGGGTTGGGGGGCATCGCCAGCGGCAGCGACGCGGTGGAGTTTTTGCTGGCCGGAGCGAGCGCGGTGCAGATCGGCACCATGAACTTTTGGGACCCCAAAGCCACCGAGAACGTGCTGGGTGAGTTGCGGCAGTTCTGCCGCCGCCACGGCGTGGACGCGGTGCGTTCGCTCACCGGGGCGCTGGCGGTGGAGGAGAGAACGGAATGAAGCTGCTGGTGCTGGGCGGCGGCGGGCGCGAACATGCGCTGGCCTGGAAGCTGCAACAGTCGCCGCAGGTGGAGGCGGTGTGCGCCCTGCCGGGCAGCGACGGCATGGCGGCGAGCGGCATCACCTGCCTGCCGGGCGATCCCTGCGCCGCCGGCGAGGTGTTGCAGGCGGTGCGGGCGCAGAGCGCGGAGCTGGTGGTGGTGGGGCCGGAAGCGCCGCTGGCGGCGGGCATCGCCGACGCGCTGCGGGACCAGGGCGTGGCCGTTTTCGGCCCTTTGCGGGCGGCGGCGCAACTGGAGTCGAGCAAAATCTTCGCCAAGGAGTTCATGGCCCGCCATCACATCCCGACGGCGCGTTTCGTCGCCGCCGCCGGGGCGGTCGAGGCGCGGCGGGCGCTGGCCGCCT
>Ga0134126_10002267_pt1 | contig 24361 bp, 23 predicted proteins | sample KB31752_FD_96881 | JGI IMG/M metagenome (GOLD analysis project Ga0134126, IMG submission 96881) | Terrestrial soil microbial communities with excess Nitrogen fertilizer from Kellogg Biological Station, Michigan, USA - KB3-175-2 | ecosystem: Environmental > Terrestrial > Soil > Unclassified ... | reverse complement strand
TCCCGATCGGGACGCCGACGAGGTTGACCGTCAAGAGCCTGCCGCTGGCCACCGTGATCCCCGCAGGGGACCGACTCGTGCTGGCCATCGGCGCGACCTCGGCGGAACTCCTTCCCGACCCGCTCAAGCCGAGCATCACGGTCGCTACCGGTGGCCGGCTGCCCGGTGCGCGGTGGCTGTCAGTCGTCACCGGAAGGCTCGAATTCGGCCCCAGATAGCGTGTGCCGTTGTGGGGCGGCTGGTGGTCATCGAGGGACTGGACGGGGCGGGCAAGCGCACCCTCGCCGATCGGCTGGTCGCCGCGCTCACCGCACCGGGAGCCAAGGTCGCGAAGATGGCGTTTCCCCGGTACGACACGGACGTCCACGCCGATCTGGTTCGTGATGCGCTGTACGGGCGGCTGGGCGACCTGGCCGAGTCGGTGCATGGCATGGCGGTGCTGTTCGCGCTGGATCGGCGCGACGCCGCTGCGGAACTGCGGTCGTTGCGGCGCCGTTACGACGTCGTGCTGCTGGACCGATACGTGGCATCCAATGCGGCATACGGCGCCGCCCGGCTATCCGAAGACGCCGGGGGTCCCTTCGTCGAATGGGTCCGGGAGCTGGAGGTGGATCGGTTCGGCGTGCCGGTGCCCGATGCCCAGTTGTTGCTGCGGGTCCCGGTGAACGTCGCCTCGGCCCGGGCGGATTGCCGGGCTGCGGCCGACAGCGCGCGGCAAAAGGACCGGTATGAAAACGATCACGGATTACAGGCTCGGTGCGCAGCTGTTTATGACGGGCTGGCCGCCAGTGGCTGGCTCGCCCCGTGGTATGTGATAGATGCAGACACCGGCGGGCTCGGCGATCTGGCGCGCCGGCTGCTGCGTGGATAAGCCGGCGGGTGAGCCGCCCGAACGGGGGGACCGTGACGGACAGTGCCACGATGGTGGGTATGGCAGCTCGTGTGCTCGTGGTAGAGGACGACCCAGCGGCGGCGGAGATGTTGTCCATCGCGTTGCGCCAGGCGGGCTTCGAGACCGCGGTGGTCTCCGAGGGCCCCAAGGCGATGCCCGCGATGCGTGAGCTCAAGCCTGATCTGGTGTTGCTGGACCTGATGCTGCCAGGCATGAGCGGCATCGATGTATGCAGAGCGATCCGCGCCGAATCCGGGGTCCCGATCGTGATGCTCACCGCCAAGAGCGACACCGTCGATGTGGTGCTGGGCCTGGAATCCGGTGCGGACGATTACATGATCAAGCCGCCTAAGACTCAGGAGCTGGTGGCGAGGTTGCGCGCCCGGTTGCGCCGCACTGACGCCGAGCCCGCTGAGCAACTCACGATCGGCGATCTCACCATCGACGTGCCGGGTCACCAGGTCAGCCGCGACGGGACGCCGATCTCGCTGACTCCGCTGGAGTTCGATCTACTCGTTGCGTTGGCGCGCAAGCCGCGCCAGGTGTTCAGCCGTGAGGTGTTGCTCGAGCAAGTCTGGGGCTACCGGCACGCCGCGGACACCCGGCTGGTCAACGTGCACGTCCAGCGGCTTCGTTCCAAGATCGAGCGGGATCCCGAACACCCGGAGGTGGTGCTCACCGTGCGTGGCGTCGGGTATAAGGCCAACACATCGTGAGGACCGCGCCGTAGTGAGTCCGCGGTCGAGGGGTCAGGCTGCGGTCGGGGCGCTCGCCGAGCGGGCGACCGAGGCATCCGCGGCGGCCAGCGAGCTGACCACGGTGGTGGGCACGGCATGGCGCCGCTCCTTGAAGATCCGAGTAGTGAGCAGCACGGTGGCGTTGTCGTCGACGGTCGTGCTGATACTGGGTGTGGTCTTGCAGGCCCAGCTTGCCCAGCGGCTGATCGAGAACAAGACGCAGGCCGCCCTGGTGCAGGCCGACAACAGCAGGGTGTTGGTGGAATCTGAGCTCGGTGCGGTGGATCCCACGTCGGCGTCGCTGGCCGGCCGGCTGACCACTGCCGTCGATCGCTTGACCAATCCGGACCCGACGGGCAATGGTCCCGCCACGGCCAGCGCCGGCGCCTACGAGCCGGTGCTGGTCGACGGCGGCGGCCCGTCCGGAGAGGCCGGCACCGGTCAGAAGATCGGTCCCCTGGACGATGTTCCTGCGGTCTTGCAGTCCGCGGTGGAACGGGGCGCGCTCGCCCACAAGATCACCACGGTGCGCCGGGGCGGTGCTGCGGTCACCATGCTGGTGGTCGGCATGCCGGTGGCCAGCGCGGGTCGCACCATGCAGCTGTACCTGCTGTTCCCGCTCACCGCCGAGCAGCGCACGCTGACACTGGTGCAGTCCACCCTAGTGGTCGGTGGCGTGGTGTTGCTGGTGCTCATCGCGGGCATCGCCAGCCTGGTGAGCCGCCAGGTGGTGGTCCCGATCCGGCAGGCCGCCGAGGTGGCCGAACGCTTCGCCGATGGCCACCTCGACGAGCGGATGCCGGTGGTCGGGGAGGACGACATCGCGCGGCTGGGGACCTCGTTCAACGAGATGGCCGCCAGCATCCAGCGGCAGATCCGCCAGTTGGAGGAGTTCGGTGAGCTCCAGCGGGGCTTCACCTCTGACGTCTCCCACGAGTTGCGCACCCCGTTGACGACCGTGCGGATGGCTGCGGACCTGCTGTATGACTCCCGCGACAAGCTGCACCCGGTGCTGCACCGCCCGACTGAACTGCTGGTGCGGGAACTCGACCGGTTCGAGGCGCTGCTCGCCGACCTGCTGGAGATTTCCCGGGTGGACGCCGGCGTCGCCGAGCTGCACCTGGAGATAGTCGACGTGCGCACTACCGTGGCGCATGCGGTGGCCGCGGTGCGCGCTGTGGCGGACCACGCCGGCACCCTCCTCGAGTTGGAGCAGCCGCCGGCCGAGGTGTACGCCGAGCTCGACCCGCGGCGGGTCGAGCGAATCGTGCGCAACCTGCTCACCAACGCCTTGGATCACGGGGAGGGTCGGCCGGTCGAGATGACGGTTGCCGCGGACGCCCACGCGGTCGCCGTGCTGGTGCGCGATCACGGTGTCGGGCTCCAGCCCGGTCAGCAAGACTTGGTGTTCAACCGGTTCTGGCGTGGCGACCCCTCGCGGGACCGGCGCACCGGAGGTACCGGGCTGGGCCTGTCGATCAGCCTGGAAGATGCCCGGCTTCACGGGGGTTGGCTGCAGGCCTGGGGTGCCCCCGGGCAGGGCAGCGCCTTCCGGCTCACCTTGCCCCGCAGCCACGGTCGGGAGCTGACCGGCAGCCCGTTGCCGCTGGGACCCGACAGCGCACCGCGCACCGCAGCGGTGCCAGATCCTCAGGTCGTGGATCCCGAGGTCGTGGATCCGGTTGTGACGATTCACGAACCCGTGGATCCCGAAGTGGCGGATCCCGAAGTGGTGGATCCCGTTGTGGCGGAGACCGTGGTACCGGCCGAGCCGGGGCGTCCATGATGCGCGGGCGCGTGCTCACCATCTTGATCGTCGCAGCGCTTGCCACGTTCACCGGATGTGCCGCTATCCCGGCGAGTTCCGACATCGAGGTAGTGCGGTCGATGCCGGTCGGTTCGCAGCTGGCACCCCCGCCAGGTCCCGAGCGCGGCGTGGACCCGTTCCGGCTGGTCCGCGAGTTCATCGAAGCAACCGGTAGCGCGGCCAACGGGCACGCTGCGGCCCGCGCTTTTCTCACCCGCAACGCCGCAGCCAGCTGGGATGATCACGCCAGCGTGACCGTGATCGAGGACGGCCCGGGAGCCGCGCCGCAGAGCGGCCCCAGTGCCGGGGTTCGCCGCATCCGGGTCGGGGGCTCCCGCCTGGGCACGCTCACCGCGGACGGCACCTTCATACCGGCCACGGGCACCTTCTCGGTACCGCTCGACGTGGTTAGCGAGCACGGTGAGTGGCGCATCTCCAATCCTCCGCCTGGCGTGCTGGTGGAGGCCACCTCGTTGCAGCGCAACTACCGTCAGGTTCGGGTCAGCTTCATCGATCCGAACCGCGGCACCCTGGTTCCCGATTTGCGCTGGGTGCCTGCCCAACCGGCAGCCACACTACCCGGGCGAGTGCTCGATCTGCTGCTGGCCGGACCGTCTCAACGGCTGGCTGGGGCGGTCCGGTCGGCGATGCCGGACGGGGTCCGGCCCCGATCCAACGTGCTGGTCAGCCACTCCGGCCGGACCGTGATCAACCTCAGTGGTCTGGATGCGCTCACCGAAGCCCAACGGCGGCTGATCGCGGCGCAGATCGTCGGATCCTTGGACGGCCTGGTGCCCGCTCCGCTGCGGTTGCTCGCCGACGGCGAGCCGCTGGTGTCCGGGCAGCCCGAGTGGCGTCCGGCTGACATCACCTCCTACGCTCCGCCGACGGGGCCGCGATCGGACATTCCCGGCCAGGTGGTCGTCGGTGGGCGGTTGCGCAGCCTCAACGGCGCGCCGGTGCCGGGACCTGCCGGGGATGGCCGGCTCACGGTGCTCAGCGCGGCCCGCTCGAATCCGGGCGGGGAGCTGCTGGCGGCTGTTGTCGCCGGCCCGGACGGGCATCCCCAACTGCGGGTCGGTCCAATCGGCGGGGATCTCGCGGTGGCGCCGGTGGATGCCCAGACGATGAGCCGGCCGACGTGGCGGCCGTCAGGTACCGAACTGTGGACGGTCGTCGACGGGCGCTCGGTTGTCGGCGTGGCGCTGTCGGGAACCGGTCCGCCGTTGGCGTACTCGGTCGATGCCACCGAACTGGCCCGGCTGGGGCCCATCTCGCAGCTACGGTTGTCCCGGGACGGCGTACGGGTGGCCGCGGTGATCGGTGGCCGGCTGGTGGTGGCTGCGGTGGTGACCGAATCGGGCACGATCAGCTTGCGGCATCCGCAGGTGCTGCGCGACGGGAACCTGCCGCCCACCGCGAGCGTGGACTGGGCACGTCCAGAACTTCTCGTGGTGGCCTCAGCCGGGCCGTCCCCGCAGGTCTCCTCGGTGTCGGTGGACGGCCTGACCCGGCGGCAACTGTCCAGCATCAACCTGACCGGACCGCTGACCGATATCGTCGCCGCGCCCGGCCGCGAGATCCTGGTGGCCGACGCCACCGGACTGTGGGCGTATTCGGACACCCAGGAGGTGTGGGAACCGCTGATCGGCGGCATCGGACCGGGATCGGTACCGCTGTACCCGGGCTGATCCACCGGCGCAAGTGCGCGTAGCCGGGGCTGGGGATGGCCGGTACCGATGTGTACAACCGCACCGCCGCCGGGCCGTGGGGACCGGTGCGGCAACGCGGAGCGGGCAAGCTTGGCAGGGTGTTGAGCCACCTGCTGGATCTGTTGCTGCCCGTCGACTGCGGTGGCTGCGGGGTTCCCGGCGCTGTGCTGTGCGGCGATTGCGAAGCACTGCTGGGCGCCCCGATCCGGGTACATCCGCCATCCTGCCCGGCAACCCCACCGGTCTACGCACTAGGCACCTACCACGGCCCCCTCCGCGCCGCGGTCCTGGCCTACAAGGAACGAGGCCGCCGCGACCTCGCCACCCCCCTGGGCACTGCCCTCGCCTCCGCCCTGCTCCACCCGCACATCGCTCACCCGTCCCCGACATGGAGCCATATCGGGGTCGAACCGGCCACCAAAAGCCCGATATGTCTCCATGTCGGGAAGGAGATCTGGATGGTGCCGGTGCCGTCGACGCCCGCGGCGGCGGGGCGGCGCGGGGGGCAGCATGTGGCGCTGCTGGCGCGGCGGGCGGCCGCCGCGCTAGCGGGGGCGGGGGTGGCCGCCGCAGTTGCGCCGGCGCTGCGGATGGCCGCTGGGGTGCGCGACTCCGTCGGGCTGACGGCGTCGGCGCGGCGCGCCAATCTGGCCGGGCGGGTACTGGCGCGGCGGGCCGGCTTGCCACCCGCCGGCACGCCCGTCGTGCTCGTCGACGACGTGGTGACCACCGGAGCGACCGCCGCGGCATGCACCGCGGCACTGGTCCGGACGGGTATCGCGGTATCCGCCATTGTGGTGCTCGCTGCGGCGGGTCGTCACACGGCGTTGTGAGCCTCGGCGCTGTGATACCAACCACAGCGTTGACCGTGGGACTCGGGAGGCCAAGCTCTGGCGATAGCCCGGCCGGGGTACTACCGTCCGGGCATCAGCATCGCTGCCCGTTCGGGAGGAGGCGAGAAAGCCATGGTCCTGACGCCGGCGGTCGAGTGATCATCGTGGGTGGCCCCGAGCTGCTGCCGCCCAAGCATGACATGTAGCGATCACTGCCGTTTCTTCGGCGTCGACGAAGTCCCATTGGACAACGCGAGGAGGTCGCCCTGTGAATATTGTCGTGAAGGGACGTAACGTCGAGGTTCCCGATCATTACCGGGTGCACGTTACCGAGAAGCTCGCCCGCGTCGAACGGTATGACCAGAAAGCCGTCCACTACGACGTCGAGCTGTTCCACGAACGCAACCCCCGGCAGTCCAAGAGCTGCCAGCGGGTGGAGATCACCGGTCGGTGCCGCGGGCAGGTCGTCCGCGCAGAAGCATGTGGTTCGGATTTCTACGCCGCGCTGGACGCGGCGGTGAGCAAGCTGGACAACCGGCTACGCCGGGTCGCAGACCGCCACAAGGTGCACTACGGGCGCCGCCACCCCACCTCCGTCGCCGAGGCAACCGCACCACTGGCGGCCACCCTTGCCCCCACGATCACCGACACCAGAGAGCAGACCAATGGCCATCGCCAGCAGATGGATCTGCTCGAGGCGCCCGACCCGCAGGTCGACTACGAGGTACCCACACAGCGGTGGGAGTCACCGGACCTCCATGGACCCGGTCGCATCGTCAGGCGTAAGCGCCACTCCGCCAAACCCATGACCATCGACGAGGCGCTCTACGAGATGGAGCTCGTGGGCCACGACTTCTACCTGTTCTCCGACGCCGACTCCGGACTGCCCAGCGTGGTGTATCGCCGGCACGGCTTCGATTACGGCGTGATCCAGCTCGTCTGAGACCGTTGCACAACATGATCGCCGTCTGGGTGCCCGGGACGACACAAGCTGTCGCGTACCGCACCAGACGGCGATCATGTGGTTTACCGGCCGGACCTGACCTGCACTGATAACGTCACCACCTCCACTGGGCATAACATGGCGCGCAGACCGACCCGCGCCTCGATGCGAGTGTCCCGATACGAGTGAGGTCCCACAGGTGGTCCTGTCCCGACTGCTCCGCGCCGGCGAGCACAAGACGGTGCGCCGGTTACGCGCCATCGCCGACCACATCAACGGCCTGGAAGGCGACGTCTCCGGCCTGACTGACGCCGACCTGCGCGCCAAGACCGACGAGTTCCGTCAGCGTCACGCCGGCGGTCGCGCCGGCGCTGAATCCCTGGACGACCTGCTGCCCGAGACGTTCGCGGTGGTCCGCGAGGCCGCCAAGCGCACCTTGGGCCAGCGGCACTTCGATGTGCAGCTCATGGGTGGTGCCGCGCTGCACCTGGGCAACGTCGCCGAGATGCGCACCGGTGAGGGCAAGACGCTGACCTGCGTGCTGGCCGCCTACCTCAACGCGCTGGCCGGCAACGGCGTGCACGTCGTGACGGTCAACGACTATCTCGCCAAGCGCGACGCGGAGTGGATGGGTCGGGTGCACCGCTTCCTCGGCCTGAACGTCGGGGTGATCCTGTCGCAGATGACTCCCGACGAGCGGCGGGTCTCCTACCACGCCGACATCACCTACGGCACCAACAACGAGTTCGGCTTCGACTACCTGCGCGACAACATGGCCTGGAGCCTGGACGACTGCGTCCAGCGCGGGCACAGCTACGCCATCGTCGACGAGGTCGACTCCATTCTCATCGACGAGGCCCGCACCCCGCTGATCATTTCCGGACCTGCCGACCAGTCGTCTCGCTGGTATGGCGAATTCGCCCGGCTGGCCCCGATGCTCAAGCGCGACATCCACTACGAGGTGGACGAGCGCAAGCGCACCGTGGGCGTCTCCGAGGAAGGCGTCGCGCTCGTCGAGGACCAGCTGGGCATCGAGAACCTGTACGAAGCGGCCAACACCCCGCTGGTCGGCTACCTCAACAACGCGCTCAAGGCCAAGGAGCTCTACACCAAGGACAAGGACTACATCGTCCGTGGCGGTGAAGTCCTCATCGTCGACGAGTTCACCGGCCGGGTGCTGCACGGCCGGCGCTACAACGAGGGCATGCACCAGGCCATCGAGGCCAAGGAGAACGTGGAGATCAAGGCCGAGAACCAGACCTTGGCGACGATCACCCTGCAGAACTATTTCCGGCTCTACGACAAGCTCGCCGGGATGACCGGTACCGCGCAGACCGAGGCCGCCGAACTCCTGCAGATCTACAAGCTCGGGGTGGTCTCGATCCCCACCAACAAGCCGATGATCCGGCGCGACCACGGCGACCTGGTCTACAAGACCGAAGAGGCCAAGTTCAACGCGGTGGTGCAAGATATCGCCGAGCGTCACGCCAAGGGCCAGCCGGTCCTGGTCGGCACGGCCAGCGTGGAGCGTTCGGAGTACCTGTCCAAGGCGCTGGTCGCCGCGGGAATCCCGCATTCGGTGCTCAACGCCAAGCAGCACGAGAGGGAGGCGATGATCGTCGCCGAGGCCGGCCGCAAGGGCACGGTCACGGTGTCCACCAACATGGCCGGCCGCGGGACGGACATCATGCTGGGCGGCAACCCGGAGTTCCTCGCCGATGCCGAGCTGCGCGCCAGCGGGCTGGACCCGGTGGAGACTCCGGAGGAATACGAGGCGGCCTGGGAGCCCGCGGTCCAGGCGGCCCGGGCCGACGTCGAAGCCGAGGCGGCAGAGGTCATCGCCGCCGGCGGGTTGTATGTCCTGGGCACCGAGCGGCACGAGTCGCGACGCATCGACAACCAGTTGCGCGGCCGCTCCGGGCGTCAAGGCGACCCCGGGGAATCCCGGTTCTACCTGTCCTTGCGCGACGAGCTCATGGTCCGGTTCAACGGACCCCTGGTCGAGTCGATCATGACCCGGCTGCGGATGGAGGACGACGTCCCGATCGAGGCCAAGATGGTCACCAGGGCGATCCAGTCCGCGCAGACCCAGGTCGAGCAGCAGAACTTCGAGATCCGCAAGAACGTCCTGAAATACGACGAGGTCATGGACCTCCAGCGCAAGGTGATCTACGCCGAGCGCCGCCGGGTGCTCGAGGGCGAGGACCTGCGGGATCAGGTTGAGCACATGATCACCGATGTGGTCACCGCCTACGTCAACGGTGCCACCGAGAACGGCTACGCCGAGGACTGGGATCTCGAACAGCTCTGGTCGGCGCTGCGGACGCTGTACCCGGTCGGCATCAAGTACGAGGCCATCGCCGATGACACCGAGGACCTGACCCGCGACATGCTGCTGGCTGCCGTGCTCGACGACGCGCGGGCGGCGTATGCCCGCCGTGAGGCCGAGCTGGAGCAGATGGCCGGCCCCGGCTCGATGCGCGAACTCGAGCGCCGGGTGGTGCTGTCGGTGCTGGATCGCAAGTGGCGCGAACACCTCTACGAGATGGACTACCTCAAGGAGGGCATCGGCCTGCGCGCGATGGCCCAGCGCGACCCGCTGGTGGAGTACAAGCGCGAGGGTTTCGAGATGTTCAGCGCGCTGCTCGAGGGGCTCAAGGAGGAGTCGGTCGGGTTCCTGTTCAACGTGCAGGTCCAGGTCGCCGCGCCGCAGGTGCAGGTCGAGCAGGTCGCGGCCCCGGCGCCGCCCCCGGCTCCGGTCGCTGGTGCGGCGGCCGGTTCGGCGCTGTCCCAGATCGACGGTCAGGCCGGCGAGAGTGCTGTTCCCGCACTGGCCGGCTTGGGCGGCATGGCCGCGCCGGCGCAACGCCCGCTGACCTACACCGGGCCGGCCGCGGATGGCGGTAGCGAGGTGCAGGCGCGCAGCCAGGCAGCCGGCAACGATGCTGAGGAACCCGCCCGCAACGCCCCTTGCCCCTGCGGATCGGGCCGCAAGTACAAGCGCTGCCACGGAGCCCCCACCACCGCCCACTCCTGACCACCCCTTCCGGCGTGTCGCGTCCTGATGCGCCGCGTGTCGCGCTCCGGTGCACGGTGTGTCGCGCCGATCAGCGCGCTCGGTGCTGGCCGCAGGCGGCCATATCTCCGGCGGTGAGGCGCAATTGCAGGGTGGTGCACTGCCACCGATCACTGTGCTTTTCGAAGCGAGCGGCCAGTGCTCGGACGCCCGTGGTCAGCGTGACCACCGCGACCGCCTCCAAGGCGTCGGCGGCATGTTGCTGGGCGAACACCTTGCGCACCCGGGGTTGCAGATGACCCGCGGTGTCCTGAAGCGAGGCCAGGTAATCGAGCACGTCGGGACGCAGGATTGTGGACAGCTGGCGAGCGCTCCGCCGGCCGCGGAGTCTTTCCACCACGGCGCGCAGGACTCGCTCAGCCAAGAGGGGCGCTGTGGGATCGGTGGCCGGTAGCGCCGTGGTGGGCGGTGGCTCCGCCGTCGCCGGCGTGGTGACCGGCAGGATGTCTACCAAACGGCGTAGCACCGGCCGCTGCTGATGCGGTTCAACGATGCTTGTGGTCAACGAACCCTCCTCGTCGTAGGACCGCGCGCAGTGAGCGCGATCAATCGACGGCGGGGCCGGAGACGCCGTAAAGCCGGCCCTCGGCATTGACGCCGGGGACCGCGGGCACCGGATCGGAGGAGGGGCCCCAGTCCGGTAGCGCAGAGTATGCGCCCTGTTGCACAGCGTTGTCAGCCCTTGTCGCCGAACTGGGTGTAGACCTGGGGCCTAGTGGCTCACTCCGGTATCCGGCGACTTCTCGGACCGCGTGGGGGACGCCGACTGCTGCGCGCGACTGCGGCACGGCGACGAGCCCAGTCGAAGCACACCACCGCGGCGGCGCTGGCGACATTGAGCGACTCGACGTCGCCCGCCATCGGGATGCCGACCCAGCCGGTGAGTTGGGCGGCGACACCGGGGGACACGCCTGCGCTCTCGTTGCCTAGCACGTAGGCCACCCGCGGCGGCGGTGGCGCGCCGAACAGTGAGCGGGCTCCCGGCGCTGAGGCGGACAGCCCGAGTACCGCGAACCCGGCTGCGCGTAGCGTGGCGCAGCCCTGCTCCGCGGTGGCAGTGCGCAGGACCGGGGCGTGAAAGGCCACCCCCGCCGACGCCTTGATCACCAGCGGATCGATCGACGGCACTCCCCGGCGGGGCAACACGACGCCATCGAATCCCGCGGCGGTCGCGGTGCGCAGGATCATGCCCACGTTGGCCGGGTTGGTGATCGCGTCTAGGACGAGCACTGCCGCCGGGTTACCCAGTGCCTTCAGCGCGCTGTCCAGTGACCGCATCTGCGGTGCCACTACGTCGGCCAGCACTCCCTGGTCGTGCCGACCATTGCCGGCGAGCACCTTCACCCGGTGCGCCGATGTCCGCTGCACCGGTACCCGCCGGCGCGCCGCCGCGTCGAGGATCTCCTCCACGGTGTCGCCGTGGGCGTGCACGGCCACGACCACCTTGTCGATGGTCAGTGCCGGGTTGATCAGTACCTCCAGCACCGGTTTGCGGCCGTAGACGGTGATGAAAATGTCTCGCGGGCTCGCGGCCTGCCGGCTGGCAGGGCCGTCGCGCTGATCGTCGGGAGGCGGCACGCACTCAGGGTAAGGCGACGTCCGCGGAGGCTGCGGCAGGTGGTGATCTAGTTTGGTCGAGCCGTGGTGCCCGTTGTTTCGCGCCGGTCGAGGGCCTCGGCTCGTTACCGGTGCTGCTACCGAATCCCGACCGACCCACAGCCGACACGCCGCACTCCGATACAGTGCGTTTGGCCAGGTACACGCCATGATCACGGAAGGTGTGGCTCGCTGCCGATGAGGGTCTACATCCCGGCCACACTCGCGGCGCTACGCCGGCTTGTCGAGTCCGGGGAAATGATCCCGGTCGCCGGTACCGCTTTCGCCGTCACCCCGATGCTCCGGGAGTCCTACGCCGCTGGGAATACCGAGGAACTGGAGTACGCGGCGATGAACGACGCGGCCCGGGCGTCCCTGCGGCTGCTTGCCGTCGAGCTGGACGGCGATTCGACGGTGCTCCCGCGGCGCGTGGTCGTGGCCGCCGACGTCGAACGGGTCCGCTTGCGCGCTGACCTTGACGATGCCGCGGTCACGGTAGGTGGTCCAGTACCGCTGTCTGCGGTCGCCGCCGTGCATGTCGACCTAGCGGAGGCCGAGGATGCGGTGCGCGCCGCGGCGGCGGTGGTGGACGCGGCCGACCTCGGCGATCCGGACGCCAAGTTCACCCTCGGCGACGCGGAGGACCACGAGATGGCCTGGTACGCCACCCAAGAGATCCCTTTCCTGCTCGAACTCCTCTGATCAGACCCGCCGTCATCCTCGCGTGTCGCGTTCCGCCGCCCGGTGTGTCGTGCCCAGCCGCTCGGTGTGTCGCGCCCAGCCGCTCGGTGTGTCGCATGGTCGAGAGCGTCTCCGGTTGCGCCGGTGTGTGCGCAACCGGGCCGCGGCATCGACCGGTGGAAGACCACGGCTCTGGACATCCGGCGGTGGCGTCAAGCAGCTGGGCACGACACACCGAGCGGCTGGGCACGACACACCGAGCGGCTGGGCACGACACACCGGACGGCTGGGCACGACACACCGGACGGCTGGGCACGACACACTGGAGAGGAGAGCCCGACACGCCGGGCTTGGGGAAAGGAGGGAGGGTCCGATGGACGGCATCACGTCCACTCCAGCCCCGCGCAATGAACCGGTGCGGAGCTACGCCCCGCATACTCACGAGCGCGAGTCGCTGCTCCGCGCACTCGCCGAGCTCGTGGCCCAACGAGCCGAGCTGACCATGACGATCGGCGGGGTGCAGCGGATGGCCGCGGGCCAGCCATTCGACGTGGTCACCCCGCACCGGCATGCCCACGTGCTCGGCGCGAGCGCCCAGGCCAGCGCGGCTGATGTCGCCGATGCGGTCCGCGCCGCGAGCAAGGCCGCCCCGGCCTGGCGGGAGCTGGCTTTCGACGAGCGGGCGGCGATCCTGCTGCGCGCCGCGGACCTCGCGGCCGGCCCGTGGCGTGACACGCTCAACGCCGCCACGATGCTCGGTCAGTCGAAGTCGGTGCAGCAGGCTGAAATCGACGCGGCCTGCGAGCTGATCGACTTCTGGCGGTTCAACGTGCACTACGCCCGCCGGATCCTCGAAGAGCAGCCGAACTCGGCACCCGGCGAGTGGAATCGCATGGATCATCGCCCATTGGACGGATTCGTCACCGCGATCACCCCGTTCAACTTCACCGCGATCGCCGCCAACCTGCCCACCGCGCCCGCGTTGATGGGCAACACGGTGGTGTGGAAACCCACCCCCACCCAGCAGCTTTCCGCCCACTACACGATGCGGCTGCTCGAGACCGCCGGGCTGCCACCCGGGGTGATCAACTTGGTCACCGGTAACGGAGCAGCGGTCAGCGAGGTGGCACTGACGGACCCGGACTTGGCCGGGTTGCACTTCACCGGGTCCACCACGACGTTCAAGAAGCTGTGGCGCACCATCGCCGATCACCTGGACGGCTACCGCAGCTACCCGCGCATCGTGGGGGAGACCGGCGGCAAGAACTACCTGGTGGCGCATCCCTCGGCCGATCCGGCCGCGGTGACCACCGCGCTGGTGCGGGGCGCGTTTGAGTACCAGGGCCAGAAGTGCTCCGCGGTCTCCCGGGCCTACCTCGCCCGTTCACTGTGGGAGGGCGGACTGCGTGAACAGCTCGCCGACACCACCCGGACGATCCGCTATGGCGATGTCGCCGACCTGGCGAACTTCGGCGGCGCGGTGATCAACGCCTGCGCTTTCGCCAAGCACCGCGATCTGCTGGCCCGAGTCGCCACTGACCCGTCGATCGAGATCCTCGCCGGTGGCGGCTGCGACGACTCGCAGGGCTGGTTCGTACAGCCCACGGTGCTGCTCGGCGGCGACCCCAAACACGAGATATTCGCGACGGAGTACTTCGGCCCGATCGTCGCGGTGCACGTTTACCCCGACGGCGACTACCCGGCGATTCTCGACCTGATCGACTCCACCGGTCCGTACGCCTTGACCGGCGCAGTCTTCGCCACCGACCGGCCCGCGATCGTGCAAGCGCAACACACGCTGCGTTTCGCAGCGGGCAACTTCTATGTCAACGACAAGCCGACCGGCGCAGTCGTGGGCCGGCAGCCCTTCGGCGGGTCCCGCGCCTCGGGCACCAACGACAAGGCCGGCTCAGTGATCAATCTGCTGCGCTGGACCAGCGCCCGGGCCATCAAGGAGACCTTTGACCCGCCGCGCAACCACACCTACCCACACATGATCGAATAGCGCCGCATCACACCTGCCGCGGCGTGTGCTCGATGCGGAACGGGCGATACCCGCGGTTGCGGTAGTTGCTCAGCGCATGTGGGTGGTCGATAGAGGTGGTGGCCAGCCACACCCGGTCGACCTCACCGAAGTCCCAGGCCAGCCGGGTGGCCAGGGCCAGCAGGTGACCACCGAGTCCCCGACCGACCCATTCGGGCACCAACCCGAACTTGGTGATCTCGACATCGCCCCGCGCATGCCGTTGCATCAGGATCATGCCGACGACGTCTGCACCAACCCGAGCGATCCAGCACCGCACCCCCGGGCGGGCCAGCAGGTTCAGCCACTGTTGTTCGGACCATCCCAAGCTCAACCAGTGATGTGGTGTGGCGATCCGGTCGTGGGTCGAGCGGATCAGGCCCAGCGCGGTCGCGTCGACGCGGTCCAGCGCGATCTCCGCGGGCGCTGACTTGCCCGCGACGAGCTGATCAGCCGAGGTCATCTCCAAATAGGTGACGGTCACGTCGACGAGCACCACCCGACGGTGCCAGCTGCCGGGTCGGCAGATCAAGCCGACTCGGCGAGCGCGGCGAGCAGGCGCCGCACGGACATCGCGCGGCGGTGGGCGGCCCCGTCGAGTTCGTCCAGCGCGCACTCCGGGTCCGCGGGCGGGCCGAGATGGGTGCAGCCGCGAGGACAATCAGCGATCGCCTCGGCCAGATCCCCGAAGGCGCGGACCACGTCGTCCGGCGTCACGTGTGCCAGCCCGAAGGAGCGGATCCCCGGCGTGTCCACCACCCACCCGCCACCCGGGAGCGGCAGCGCCACCGCCGAGCTCGAGGTGTGCCGTCCCTTACCCACCCCGCTGACCGCGGCGGTGGCCCGGAAAGCATCGGGCACCAGCCGGTTCACCAACGTCGATTTGCCCACGCCGGAATGCCCGACCAGCACCGAGACTCGGCCGGCCAGCCGCGATCGCACCGCGTCCACCCCGATCTGCGGGCTGGTCACCAGGACCGGCAACTCCAGTGCCGCGTACCGCTCCAGCACCGCGTCCGGGTCGGCGAGATCCCGTTTCGTCAGGCACAGCACCGGTTTCAGGCCACCGGCATAGCCGGCCACCAGGCACCGGTCGATCAGCCCGAAGCGTGGCGGTGGGTCGGCCAGCGAAGCCACGATCAGCAGCTGCTCGGCATTGGCCACTACGATCCGCTCGAAGGGGTCGGTGTCATCGGCCGTGCGGCGCAGCACGCTGGTCCGCTCCTCGACCCGGACGATCCGGGCGAGCCCGTCCGGTTCGCCGCTGACGTCGCCGACCAGCCCGACCCGGTCACCCACCACCACCGGGGTGCGCCCGAGCTCACGGGCCCGCATCGCGGTTACCCGCGTCGTGGGGTCGCCGTCGGGGGCACAGGTCCACCGGCCGCGATCCACTGCGACGACCATCGCGGCGCTCGCGTCCGCGTGCTCCGGACGGCGCTTGGTGCGGGGCCGGGAACCTCTGCGCCCGGGCCGGACTCGAACGTCGGACTCGTCGAGACTGTGCGCGCGCCGGGGGGCGCTACCCGGCCGGTTCAGCCGTCACCACCCGCCAGCATCGCCGCCCAACTCGCCGGGAACTCCGGCAGCGTCTTGGCCGTCGCCGCGATGTCGTCGACCGCGATTCCGGGCACCACGAGACCCAGGATCGCGCCCGCGGTGGCCATCCGGTGGTCGGCGTAGGCGCCCCAGGGACGGGCTGGATCCCCGCCCAACGGCCGGGGATGGATCTCCAGCCCGTCGGGGATCTCCCGCACATCGCCGCCCAGCGCGCCGATCTCGGTGGCCAGCGCGGCCAGCCGATCGGTCTCGTGCCCACGCAGGTGGGCGATCCCCCGCAGCGTCGAGGACGTTCGAGCTAACGCCGCGAGCGCCGCGATGGTCGGGGTGAGCTCTCCAACGTCGTGTAGGTCGGCGTCCACACCTTGCAATCGATCGGGACCTGACAAGGTCAGCCCGTGGTCGTGCAGCTCTACGGTGCAGCCCATCTGCGCCAGCAGCGGGCGGATCGCGTCGCCGGCTTGGGTGGTGCGCCGGGGCCAGCCTGGGATGGTGACCTGCCCAGCGGTGACCGCGGCGGCCGCCAGGAACACCGTTGCGTTGGACAGGTCGGGCTCGACGTCGTAGTCGCCGCCGGCCACTACGCCAGGCGCCACCTCCCACCGGGTCGCGCCGTCGGTGCAGACCTCGACGCCACGCTCGGCCAGCATCCGCACGGTCATCTCGATATGCGGCCGGGAGGGGACCGGGGGGCCATGATGCCGGACCGAGATGCCGGTGTCGTAGCCCGCAGCGGACAGCAGCAATCCGGAGACGAACTGCGACGAACCTGATGCATCGATGCGCACCTCACCGCCGGGCAGCCGGGCGGTGCCATGCAGCACGAAGGGCAATGCATCTCCGTCGACCCGGCAACCGAGTGCCCGCAATGCGTCCAGCACCGCGCCCATCGGCCGCTGCCGGGCCCGCTCGTCGCCGTCGAAGCGAATCGGTCCATCAGCCAACGCGGCCAACGGCGGCACGAATCGCATCACGGTGCCGGCCAGTCCGCAATCCACCGTGGCAGGCCCGCACAGCCCGTCATGCGCCGCGACGTGCAGCTCAGTGCTGCACCCGTCACGGTCGGTCACCGGTACGCCCAGGGCGCGTAGCGCGCCTGCCATCAGATCGGTGTCCCGGCTACGCAGTGCCCCGCGGATGGTGCCGCCGGTACCGGCCAGCGCAGTGAGCACCAGCGCCCGGTTGGTGATCGACTTCGATCCCGGCACAGTGACGGTGGCCCGCACCGGTCCGGTGGCCAGCGGCGCGGCCCATGGCAGCTGGGTCGAGGTGGTCATGGCGCCATCATTGCGCAGGCGGGCATGCCACGATGAGGCTATGTGCGGCCGGTACGCCTCGACCAGGAATCCCGCGACGTTGGCCGTCGACTTCGACGCCGTCGACGCCACAAACGCCGCCGCGCCCGCAGCTGACTACAACGTCGCGCCGACCAAACCAGTGCTGTCGGTGGTGACCCGCCATCCCCGCGATGATGAGGGAACTCCCGATCTGGACCGCACGGTACGCAGCATCCGGGTGATGCGCTGGGGGCTGGTGCCGCACTGGGCCAAGGATCCGACGATCGGGTCTCGGCTGATCAATGCCCGTGCCGAGAGTGCGGCCGGCAAGCCGGCGTTTCGTGACGCGGTGGCGCGGCGACGTTGCCTGCTCCCGGCTGACGGCTGGTACGAGTGGCAGCGTCTTGGTGGTTACAAGCAGCCGTTCTTCATCACCCCGGCGGATGGCTCCCCCTTAGCCCTGGCCGGCTTGTGGTCCACCTGGCACGGCCGCGACGCCGATGCCCCCCCGCTGGTGACCTGCGCGGTGCTGACCACCGACGCGGTGGGGCCGCTGCGCGAGATCCACGACCGGATGCCGTTGATCCTGCCCGCGCGGGCCTGGCAGGCCTGGTTGGATCCCGATTCCGACGATGCCGCCGCACTGCTCGTCCCGCCATCCGAGCAGCTGGTGCAGGCGCTTGAGCTGCGGCCGGTCTCCACGGCCGTCAACGACGTCCGGCGCGGTGGCCCTGAACTCGTCGAACGCCTCGAGCCGGAGCAACCAGCGCTGCTGAACCTGGACCAGCTCCGGTGACGGGGCTGACCGTTCCCACCCCGCACGGCCCGGCCCACGTCGAATTGCGTTGCGCGCGGCAGGGCCGAGCCGTGCTGCTGCTCGGCCACGGCGCAGGCGGATCGATCAGTGCGCCGGATCTCACCGCCTGCGCCAGGGCGGCGACCGCGGTGGGGGTGCACGTGGCGCTGATCACCCAGCCCTACCGGGTCGCGGGCCGGCGTGCCCCCGCGCCGGCCCGGCAGCTGGACGCGGCGTGGCTGGCGGTCAGCCGGAGTCTGGGGAAAGGAGCGTTCGGCGGCCTGCCGCTGATCTTCGGGGGCCGTTCCTCCGGGGCCAGGGTGGCCTGCCGCACCGCGGCAGCGGGCGGTGCCGTGGCCGTGCTGTGCCTGGCGTTCCCCGTGCACCCGCCAGGGCGCCCGGATCGAAGCCGGATGGCGGAGCTGGATGGGGTGACCGTGCCGGTGCTCGTTGTGCAGGGCGAGCGGGATCCCTTCGGCCGTCCCGAACCTGGCGCTTGCCGCGAGGTTGCGCTGTTGCCCGGGGACCACTCGCTCAAGGCGGATGTCGCCACGCTGGAGGGCGCGGTCGAGGGGTGGTTGGCGCGCCAATCGCGTGCCTCACCCGACCCCACTCGTTGATGTCTTGAACACCCGCTGGGGCGCCATCCCCAGCGCTGCCGCCGCGTCGGCCCGGTAGGAATCGGCGCGCTGATCAGGCAACTAGGTGTGCAACCGGTAACTGACGCCGCGGCGGTTCAGCAGCGTCATCGCGGGCGTGCCGTGCCCTGCCATGGCCAACCACCTTAAGCCCGGGATCTGCGCGCACCGACCGTGATCAGGCCGCGGAATGCGCGCGTCGGCCATGGCGTTACTCGGGCCGTGGCATTGACAGCCCAGCACACTCGCCCCACCGACCGGGAAACGCTTCGTGCGTCATTGGGCCTATCTTCGGGTTGGCGCGTACCCTCGACCTTTAACGCAGGCCTGGGCATGGGGGTGGTCGGAGTGACGTCAACCGACAGCGCCGAGCCCGCCCGGTCCGGTCAGCTCGAGTCGAGCCCCGAAGGTACAGTCGTCGACCAGAACGAGACGCCGGAGCAGCGTACTGCGCGGTTCGAGCGCGACGCCATGCCCTTGCTCGATCAGCTCTACGCGGCGGCGCTGCGGATGACTCGCAACCCGGCAGACGCCGAAGACCTCGTTCAGGAGACCTATCTGCGTGCCTATGGCGCGTTCGAGTCGTTCCGCGCGGGTACCAACTTGCGGGCCTGGCTGTACCGTATTCTCACCAATACCTACATCAACGGGTACCGCAAGCGGCAGCGTCAGCCGGTGGCGCAACCTTCTGAGGAAATCACCGACTGGCAGCTCGCGCAGGCCGCGCAGCACACTTCGTCGGGTCTGCGGTCGGCGGAGATGGACGCGCTGGACCGGCTGCCCGACTCTGACGTGAAGGACGCCTTGAGCCAGCTCGCGGAGGACTTCCGGATGGCCGTCTACCTGGCCGACGTCGAAGGCTTCGCATACAAGGAGATCGCCGAGATCATGGGCACCCCGATCGGGACTGTGATGTCGCGGCTACACCGGGGGCGCAAACAACTGCGTGACATGCTCACCGGAGTGGCCCGCGAGCGCGGCTTCCTGCGCGACGCGGAGGTCGCGTCATGAGCTGCGGAAAGCCGCACGAGACCGACTGCCACCAGGTACTCGCCGAGCTATGGTTGTTCCTCGACCACGAGTGCAATCGTGAACGGCGCGAGTTGCTGCAGCGCCACCTGGATGAATGCGGCCCCTGCCTGGAGGAGTACGGCCTCGAGGAGCATCTCAAGGCATTGCTGGCGCGTAAGTGCGGCGGCGATCACGCACCCGACGCGCTCAAACAGCGGCTGCGCGACTCCATCCGCCAGATCATGATGCGGCAGGCCGTCCTCGGCGCGGAAGTGACCGTCCAGCGAGCCGAAGACGGCACCATCGTGGAGGTTTCTACCACCACCGTCGAATCGCACGCCTGGCTGTCCACCGAGCGGTAAGCCGTGTTGCGGGCGCAGGCGTGCGTGACGACGGACCCGCAGTGCGACCTCAGGTGTCCTCAGGTGTTCGGACGCTTACCGTGGTTGGCGGCATTCTTCTTCCTGCTGCGCTTCTTGCGACCCTTCTTCGACATGGCTGCCAGACCTTTCTGATGCTCCAACGATGATATTGCGGTCGTGGGCGAGTGTGTCACAGTGCGCCGTGACGGCGCCGAGGAGTGGGTAGCCCACCGTGGTTGGATGGCAGGGCGCAGCGTCAAGGAGGGCGATCCATGACCGAGGAGATCCGAGCCGAAATGGTGGCCAACGTGTGGAAAATCGTGGTCGCCGAAGGCGATGCGGTGTCCGACGGTGACACGTTGGTGATCCTGGAGTCAATGAAGATGGAGATCCCCGTCTTGTCCGAGGTGGACGGGACGGTCGCGAAACTAGCGGTCTCGGAAGGCGATGTCGTGCAGCAGGGGGACCTGATCGCCGTGGTCGAGTAACGTCGTTACAGCTGGGATCAGGCGGCGGGGCGGTGAGCCGCAATGTCGACGCTGAGTGAGTTACTCGCTCGGCACACCCGATTGCCCGGCGCCGCCGTGGGTCACCTGCAGCGGATCGTCGCCGAATGGCAGCTACTGGCTGATCTGGCCTTCGCCGACCTGCTGATGTGGGTTCCCGTGCATGTCGCTGCGCCGTCGGCGGACTTCCTCTGCGTCGCCCATGTCCGCCCCACTACGGGTCCCACCGTCCATCCTGAGGATGTGGTCGGGACCCGTGCTGCGGACCCCGAGCGGCGCCGGCTGCGCCAAGCGTTGCTGGCTGGCAGCATCCTGCGGGAAGAACAGCCTTGCTGGCTCCTTGGCGTTCCGGTGCGGCGCGAGGTGGTACCGGTACGGCTGGCTGAGCAGTCGATCGCGGTGGTGGGCCGGGAGGCGAATCTGGCGGTTCCGCGGGTTCCGAGCCCGCTGGAGATCGCTTACCTGGGTGTCGCTGCGGATCTGTGCCAGATGCTGGCCGATGGCACCTTCCCGGACGCCGACACCACCCCGGACCTGCACGGTGGACCGCGCGCGGGTGATGGTCTGCTACGGGTCGACGCACAGGGAATCGTGATTTACGCGAGTCCCAACGCGCTGTCGGCCTACCACCGGATGGGGCACGCCGCTGAGCTGCGGGGCGAGCGGCTCGCCCCGCTGACCCGCACACTGATCTCCGATTCGTTCGATGGTGCAGAAGTTGCGCAGCGCATCCTCGGTGCGCTCCAGGGCAACCCGAGCACCAGGATCGAGGCGGAGGCGGCCGGTGCCACGATGCTGTTCCGGGCGCTGCCATTGCGTCCGCGCGCCGCGCCTGCCGGGGCGTTGGTGCTGATCCGTGACGTGACCGAACTGCGCAGCCGGGATCGGGCACTGTTGTCCAAGGACGCCACCATCCGAGAGATCCACCACCGGGTGAAGAACAACCTCCAGACGGTCGCTGCGCTGCTGCGCCTGCAGGCCCGGCGCACCGCGAATGTCGAAGCGCGCCAGGCGCTGCAGGAATCGGTGCGCCGGGTGGCATCCATCGCCATGGTGCACGAGACCTTGTCGATGTCTCTCGACGAACGGGTGGACATCGACGAGGTCGTGGACAAGGTACTCGCCATGGTCGCTGAGGTGTCCGGGCAGGAAAGTCGTGTTGTCGTGCGGCGGGAGGGTGCATTCGGGACACTGGCCGCCGAGTTGGCCACACCGCTGGTCATGGTGCTCACCGAGCTCGTGCAGAACGCCTTGGAACACGCATTCGAGCCTGGCCGCTGCGGCGAGGTCGTGCTGAGCGCCGAGCGGTCCGCAGGATCGCTGGAGGTGACCGTTTCCGACGATGGCCGCGGGCTTCCGGCGGACTTCTCGCTGGCCCGGGCCGAGCGGCTGGGCTTGCAGATCGTCCGCACCCTCGTTGGCTCCGAGCTGCGAGGATCTCTCGATTTGCAGCGAGGGCAGCCCCGCGGCACGGTGGCGGTGCTGAGCCTGCCCCTAGCACTGCGACGTTGACGTCTTGTGACGTTGGTGGGGCGGTTGCCAGCCGATCAGCTGAGCTTATGACGAGAGGCCTGGCACCGTATCGGCCCCAGGCCTCTCGTTGGTCGTGCTATATCGCGGATCAGACGCCGTTACGGGCCCCGGTCCGAGCGTTGCGCCGCTTCAAGGCGCGCCGCTCGTCCTCGCTCATACCGCCCCACACGCCGGCATCCTGTCCGGAGGCGAGTGCCCAGTTGAGGCACTCAGCATTGACCGGACAGCGGCGGCAGACGGCCTTCGCCTCGGTGATCTGCAGTAGAGCGGGGCCGCTGGTTCCCACGGGGAAGAACAGCTCGGGGTCCTCGTCTCGGCAGGCCGCGCGGTGGCGCCAGTCCATCGTGCTTGCTCCTCGTCGATCGCGCTGGTGGACTGCTGTGTCCCAGCGCCGTCGTCGTCTGTCAATTGGGCTTGTGAATGATTTCACAATCATCCGCGATGTCAAGGGGTATCTACGGACACAGTGAGTCAATTCACCCGGGAGTACCCCGGCGATCGAACCACCAACTGCATGTGAAACCGATTCTCAAGCACCATTCGGACGTAGCTGTGCGTCACGAGCGTGATCGTCATCGCCCGCTCCACTCGGTCACCGAGACAGGATCATCAAGGTGAGCCACCAGTAAACCCACCGATGGCCTAGTGGTGGGACTTCCTGGCAGCTGGCCCTATTGGACTTAACGAGACCACCTACCGAAACGTTTCGACCCACTTCGTCTCATCGCGGCCAGCGACCGGGCTGGCTCCGAAGACGACCGCGATCGGCGGCTAACCTGCTGCTATGAAACCCGCCGACGTACTCGGTCCCGCGGAGGCGGCATGACGACCACCGGACCCGACGCGCCACGCCCGGTGCGCGTTGCGGGCTTGCTGGTGGTCCTGGAGGGTGTGGCCGGCATGGCGAGCGGCGCGTGGTTGCTCGCCGCGGCGGTACGCGGATCCACCGGTCCGGTATCGATCGGCGCCACCGCGGCGTGGCTGCTCGGCTTCGGGGTGATCTTGCTTGCCGTCGGCGTCAATCTGGTGCGGGGCCGGTACGGCGCTCGTACGCCGGCTATCGTCGCCCAGCTGTTGTTGCTGGGGGCGTGCTGGTATGCCATCGGGCCGTCGTCCCAGCCGGCCTATGGGCTCCCGGCTGCGGCATTCTGTGGGGCCGTCCTGGTTCTGCTCTTCTGCGCATCCGCGCGGGCCTGGGCGGCCGACGCGCACAGCGCATCGCGCTGACTCTACGCGTAAAGGGTCATATGGGCTGCTTGTGCCCCTTTGCGACGCTGTATGTGCTCAGTTGAGCTGGGCCCGTAGGCCGCGAGCGGCGTATTCGAGCAGCTCGGCGTGCTGTGGCCACTTGGGGATCTGCGATTCCAAAAATTTAGCGCCGTCGAGGAAGTGACCCATCCGGCCGAGGGTATGCCCGAGCTCGATGAGTTCTTCAGCTCCCACTCCGGGCAGCGCCAGACGCATCCGCAGCACCCATTCCAGGTCGGCGGGACGCCCAATCTCGCGGTACACCATCCGCAGGTTCTCCAAGAGGCGGGCGAAGATCGCCCTTTTGGGCGCTGGAGTCAGCAGGTGCCGGCCGAACGGCACATCTGGACTCGCCTGGTTGGCGGTGCGGAACAACGCTTCGCAGCCTGCCACGTCGAGTAACGTGCCGCCGTTGAAGGCGTCGAGGTAGTGATTGGTAGCCATCGGGCGAACCAGGAAGTGGCCGGGCATGCTGATGCCCTCGAGCGTCACCCCGGCGCGGCGGCCCACCTCGAGGCAGACGATCGACAACGTGATGGGGATACCCAGCTTGCGGTGGAGCACCCGATCCAGCAGGGAATTTCGAGGATCGTAATAGTCCGCAGTGTTGCCGGCGAAGCGCTCTTCGACGAAAAGCCGGTGGATGAGCGCTTCGAGTGAGTCGATACCCTGTGCCAGGCGATCCAGTTCCCGTAGCCAGATGCCGGCGTCAAGATCAGGGTCCGCGCCGGCGGCGATCGCGAGCGCGCCCACGTCAAGATCAGGCCCTGGCCCGCGCCCGGCCAGTAATCCGATGAAGTGCTCTACTGCGTCCACGGTATAGCCGATCGTGCGCCCTACCGGGGCTCGCTGTCGACACCCGCACCGGTTGTCCGACCAGACTTTTGCGTTTCCGACCGACCGCTCAGACGCCAGTCCACTGCTGGTAGCTGCCGCCGGGGTGGCTACCGCAATGCCGTCATTCGCAACGGTGCTGAGTAATCGGATATCGCGGTTAGGAGCGGCGGGTTGTCGGGGTGGGCGGGGATGCGCAGGGTGAAGGTGGAGCCGGTGCCGGGTTTGCTCCATAGGTGGACTTCGCCGCCGTGGTTGGCGGCGACGTGTTTGACGATGGCCAGTCCCAGGCCGGT
>Ga0134126_10002266_pt1 | contig 24363 bp, 16 predicted proteins | sample KB31752_FD_96881 | JGI IMG/M metagenome (GOLD analysis project Ga0134126, IMG submission 96881) | Terrestrial soil microbial communities with excess Nitrogen fertilizer from Kellogg Biological Station, Michigan, USA - KB3-175-2 | ecosystem: Environmental > Terrestrial > Soil > Unclassified ... | reverse complement strand
GCAAACGCAAAGGAGCGCGTCATGAAAGCACTGTGCTGGATGGGAATCGAAAAATTGAGCGTCGAAGACGTTCCCGATCCGAAGATCCTGAATCCCCGCGACGCGATCATCCGCGTCACACGCACGTGCATCTGCGGCTCCGATCTGCATCTCTATGACGGATACATGCCCACTTTGGAACAGGGCGACATTCTCGGCCATGAGTTTATGGGTGAAGTCGTCGAAGTTGGTCCAGGAGTCGACCGCGCGAAGCTGAAAGTCGGAGATCGCGTTGTGGTCCCGTTCACAATTGCCTGCGGCAAATGCTTTTTCTGTCAGCAGGAACTCTGGTCGCTCTGCGACAACACCAATCCCAACGCCTGGATTGCCGAAAAGATGATGGGTTATTCGCCGTCCGGGCTTTTCGGCTACACGCACATGCTTGGCGGCTATGCTGGCGGACAGGCGCAATACGCTCGGGTGCCATGCGCTGATGTTGGTCCAATCAAAGTTCCTGACGGACTCGACGACGAGAAGGTCGTCTTCCTTTCCGACATTTTCCCGACCGGATATATGGGAGCGGAGAACTGCAACATCCATCCGGGCGATACGGTTGCGATCTGGGGCTGTGGGCCTGTGGGCCAGTTCGCGATCCGCAGTGCCTTCATGCTCGGTGCAGGCCGCGTGATTGCGATTGATTGTGTTCCTGAACGCCTGCGCCTGGCTGAGGATGCCGGCGCGGAGACGATCAATTACGAGCAGGTCGAAGACGTCGTGCAGACGCTCAAAGACATGACCGGCAATCGCGGTCCAGATTCATGCATGGACGCAGTCGGCATGGAAGCGTATGGACACACGCTGCCGTTCCTGGTTGATCGCGCGAAGCAGGCCATGAAGCTCGCCACCGATCGTCCGAACGTGCTGCGGCAATGCATCATGGCGTGCCGAAAGGGTGGAACGGTTTCTGTTCCCGGAGTCTATGGAGGATTCCTCGACAAGATTCCCTTCGGAGCGGCGATGAATAAAGGTCTCACTTTCAAAATGGGACAGACGCACATGATGCGCTATATGCGTCCGCTGCTGGAACGGATCGAGAGAGGTGAAATTGATCCGACAGTCGTGATCAGCCATCGCCTGCCGCTGTCGAAAGCGCCAGAGGCGTACAAGATGTTCCGCGATAAGGAAGATCACTGCACGAAGGTTGTGCTTGATCCTTGGGCAGATGGAGCGATAGCGGCTTAGATCGGTCTCGCTAAAGGCGCGGCATGCCGCGTCTCTACTATCGGCTAAACGCCGAGCCCCGCGGCTTTTTTCTCGCTGGGAGCGAACACTGTCTCCACCGTTGCTGGACACAAACTCCTATAGCCACAATTCCTGCAATGGAACCCAGGCGTCGGCGCGAAGTTCGCGTTGCGAATGCCTTCGGCAACTTCCATCACCTGCTCATAGATTTTTTCTTTCTTGACGCTGGTGGTCTCGGCCGTCGTGTTGTCTTCAAGGTTGTAGAACGCGGAGCGTTCTACACGATGGCCTTCGAGTTCCGCTGCCAACGAATAAAGCCCGAGTTGAATGCTGTTCACAGCATCGAGCGTGTTGCGCGGTGCACCCGTTTTGTAATCGAGCACGAGCACGCCGCCCCCTTCCAAACGATCGATCCGATCAATACGACCGTTGATCACTACGTTTTCGATCGGAAAGCGAATCGACTTCTCGGTGCAGAGGACCTGCGGCTTGGGTTCGAGTGCGCGAAGGGCAATAAATTGACGCAGTTGCTCTTTACCTTGCCGTTCATACAGCTTCCGCTGGAGCTCTTCGTCGATCTTGGCCTGCTCGAACTCTCGCCGGAAGATTTCGATGCTTTCGTCGGCGCTGCGATCGATGCCGCGTGATGCCGCTTCGTAAAAGTCTTTGAGGGTAGTGTGCATTGCCGCCCCATATTGCAGCGCAGCCGACGGCTCTTCGGGCAGACGCCAGCGCTTCTGTAAGGCAAACTTCATCGGACACGTCGCATACGCCTCGATGGCCGACGCGCTCAACTCGATCTTACCCGCAACTTTTTCGCTAGCGAGTGTGATCCAGGTCGGCGTTTCGATTGTGACTTCGTCGCGCTGAACCGAAAGAGGATCACGGACGCAGAGCGCCTGCTTGAGCGCCTGGTCCTCACTCATCTCGCGAAGATACGTCGGTGGAATTTCCGAGTCCTTCTTCTTAGTTATGCGCTTCTTGCCGTAGAGCGTGAGCGCGTCGCGCGCGCGAGTCACTGCGACATAGAAAAGACGTCTCTCTTCTTCCTTATGAATCTGATCATCGGCCTTTTCGATGCGGTAATTGCCTGGGCTCAATTCGCGCGGAAACTCGAAAAGCGTTTCCTTGTAGTTCGTCGGGAACGATGGACTGACAACCCTCAGAACAAAGACGTTCTTGAACTCGAGTCCTTTTGCCGCATGAACAGTGAGCAGCTTCACGGTATCGTGTTCCTCGGAGACGGCTTCCTGTGAAGCGCCCGCGAATTCCTCTTCGGGACGTTCAGGTGGGGACAGGGCAAGCGCCCCGCCTCCTTCCCGATAAAGATCGAGAAATTCGAGAAACTCGCTCAGCTTACCGCTTGCGCAAATCCGGCTTCCCAGCCACTTGCGCGTGAAGTTGAGGAATCGCGTTAGCTCGATCGAAGCGCGAGCGATTCCGAGAAGGTCGGCTGCGGCGTGGATTGTTTGGACCAGGTCCTTACTCTCAGATTCGTGTTGATCGGAAAACACTTGCAGCACGCGGAGCAATTCCGGGCCACCATTCACGTTCTCAAGCACGGTCGCGACTTTGGTGCCGCGCGCAGCGGACGAGAGCTTGGCATGCAACGCGGAAAGATCTACACCCGATCCTTCGCGCAGAGCAAGCCGGAAGAAGCTCACATCGTCGTTGCGCGAATGAACGCAGTGGAGCCAGGCTGTGATATCGCGGAGCACATCGCTTTCGAACAGGTCGGTATCTTGAACTTCGAACGGAATCGAACGCGCTCCGAGTTCTTCGACCAGATCTTCGGCATTCGAGTGGCTGCGGAAGAGCACCGCACAGTCGCTCCAGCGCGCGCCATCAGCGTGGAGCGCCAGAATGCGTTCCGCAACATCGGCGCACTCTTCCTCGTAGTTCCGATACGGAACTACATCAACGGGTTGAGCGCCGAAGAGCAATCCGCTACCGCGATTGCTTTCTTCGATATCGCGCGCAGAAACCAGTTTTTCGCGATCAAATTGCAGGCGACTTCCGCCCTCCGTCAGCCTGGGATTGTGGCGAATTGCCGCATAGCCGCAGTCGAGAATGTTCTGCGTTGAGCGCTGATTCTCAGCCAGATTGATTAGATGCCGGCGGTCCAGCTTGTCAAAAACATTAGCGAACTCGTTGAAGGCCGCGCTCGATGCTCCGCGGAAATGATAGATGGCTTGATCGGGATCGCCGACTGCGAAGACATTTTGCGCTTCTCCGGCGAGCACCCGGGCCAATTCGATCTGCGCATGGTTCGAGTCTTGGAATTCGTCGATCAGAAGAAACCGCGCGCTGCTCCGCTCGCGCTGCAATAGCTGACTGTCATTCGTGAGCAGCGAAGCAGTGCGGGAAACGAGCGCTCCGAAGGTAAGCAGACGATTTTCCGCAAGCAGCTTCTCAACCGTCCTGAAGATCGCAGAGATCTCTTCGCAGCGCTCCAGAACTTCATCGCGCGTCATGAGCTCCGCTTGCTTCTTCTTCGCGACCCGCGGCAGTTGCAACTCGCCGCGACTCACGCGTGCAACGTAATCGGCATAGACCTCAGCTGTGACAAGCTCATCGGAGCAGCGGTCGAAAAAGGCCAGCAGATCTTTCAGAAAACGGCCAGGATTCGCCGCGCGCAAAAATCGATTCAGCGGCAGATCGGCGACGCGCTGACGGAGAAACGTCCACAGCTCACATTGGTCGAGGAGTTGAAAGTCCTCACCTGCTTCGCGCAGAAGCTGATAGCAGTATCCGTGGAAGGTGGAGGCATTCAGACCCGCAGCCGCAATTCCAGCCGACGATTTCGCCACACGCGATCGAATCTCGCACGCAGCTTTGTGCGTGAACGTGAATGCCCGAATTTCGTTTGGGTGCGCGTGCTTACCGAGAATCAGCCGCGAGATGCGATGGACGAGAACACTCGTCTTGCCCGTGCCGGCGCCGGCGAGCACCAGCATGGGACCGTACACATGGTTGGCTGCTTCTTTTTGCCTCGAGTTGAGCTGCGAATACGAAATGCCCACGGGTCTGCTACAAGGCGCCGTACGATTATGCGAAAGAAAGGCGAATTTAGCAAGCGAGGAAATTGCAGGTCGTACGGTGGAAATCACGAAATTCAGTCTTGGTGGTGGCAGGGCTGAGTAGGATGTCTATGACAGGAGGAGCGCGATGGCTCATCGCGGCGCAATCATTATCGTCCGCATACTAGTTGGCTGGGTCTTTCTTGTGGAAGGCATTCTCAAATTTCGTTTGCCGCAGGAGCTCGGCGTCGGACGCTTCGCCAGCATCGGCATTCCTGATCCTCACGTTTTAGCCCCGTTTGTTGGAGGCGTCGAGATCGTCTGCGGCGCGCTGGTCATCATCGGTCTGCTCACGAGATGGGCTTGCATTCCTCTGCTGATTGATATCGTCGTCGCGATTCTCTCGACGAAGATTCCCGTTCTCCTCGGTCATCCATTCTGGCGCTTCGCACTTCCCAATGTGAAACACTATGGCATTCTCGGCATGCTGCATGAGGCACGCACAGATTTCTCGATGCTGCTCGGATTGCTGTTCCTGCTGATTGTCGGACCTGGGAATTTGGCGCTGGATGCGATGCGTCGCGGATAAAGCAAAACAGAACCATCGCCGGTAGGCGGTGGGCCGGAGATCGCCGAATGCCGAGCTCAGGGTTCGACTCGACCCGACGTCCTGGAAAACGCAGCCACCCACGGCTGCCCCACCCGCAATCGCCGACGATTCCGTTATTCCTTTATTGGAACTCTGGCGGATGTCCTGTAAGCCGCTCGATTCGCTTAGCGATGGGCGGATGTGTCGAGAACAGGTTCGCGAGCGTGTCGCCGCCAATCAGCGGAGCCACGATGAACAAATGCGCCGTCGACGGCGTAGCAACCAGCGGACGCCGCTTCGACCAGGCATCCAGCTTTTGCAGCGCGCGAGCAAGGGCATAAGGATTCCCGGTAGTGTTCGCGCCAGTGTGATCGGCTTCGTACTCGCGCGAGCGAGAGACCGCCATCTGGATCAGCAGTGCGGCAATGGGCGCAAGGATCATCATCAGGATGGCTGCGAACCCACCGCCGCGATCCCGGTCGTCGCGATCTCCATATCCGCCAAACATTCCAGCCCACATCAGTGAGCGCGCAAGGAACGTAATTGCGCCGGCGAGAGTCGCTGCGACGGAGCTGATGAGGATGTCACGATTTCTGACATGCCCCAATTCGTGCGCCAGCACGCCTTCGAGCTCTTCGTCATCAAGCAAATTAAGAATGCCTTGCGTGACGGCAACAGAAGCGTGCGAAGGATTGCGTCCGGTAGCGAAGGCGTTCGGCGAATCAGTCGGAATCACATAGATCTTCGGCATGGGCAAGCCGACCCGCTGCGTCATGCGCTCGACCACGTTGTACACACGCGGCAGATCTTCGCGCGAAGCCGGCTGTGCGCGATACATCGACAAAGCAATCTTGTCGGAGAAGAAATAGCTGAAGAAATTCATCACCGCGGCAATAGCCAAACCGATGGCCATTCCATGCTGCGTCCCCAGCCGCGCGCCAATCACCTCTCCGACGAACATCAGAAACAGTGTGAGGCCGGTAAGCAGAGCCAACGTTTTCAGGTTATTTCCCATAAGCTTTGTAGATGTAGATGCTCCAGTGTGTCACGGGATTCGCCGTGTCGCAAACGCGGGCGAAACGTCCCGAGTCACGAGACACTTGGCCTTAGCTATTGATACGCAGCGCACTCAGAAAGGTTCCCGGCGTGCAAACAAAAACCCGGCCACACCGGCCGGGTTAGCTGGAGGAAACGGATCGTCAGGCGGCTTTGTGACGGGTCTCAATGTTGCTAGACCCCTCGTCGAAATTCGTCAGGCTGCGGACAGCGGCGAGAGCGATCCCCATGCCCTGGAACAACTTCGACTCGCTCTCCTTTGAAAATCCGAGCAGATTCGGCAATGAGGCGACGAGAGCTGCCACTCCCGGATCGACATTGCCGTGAGTTTCGAAGCTGATCTTCTTCCACACTCCTCCCGGACAATCAGTAAGGAAAATCAGCCCGCCGATGAGATTTCCGCACACAAACGAAGACAGGGCAGCACGTTTGTTTTTTCTCCACAGCAGAGCTCCAGACAGGGCAAACGCTCCTGCAGTGCCCCAATCGATGACAGCGTGCATTCCGGGAGTGATTACCTTCGGCAAAGGCTTGGTGGCAAGTTCCGTCAGCTTCGTTGAAATTGGCATAGTTCGAGTTCGCTCCTAGTTCGCTCCTCGTAAGAAGGATGCGGTGCTATGAGGGGAAGTTGGCAAGAGTGGAAGGACGGCAATAGGCGATACGCGATAAGCAATAGGCAACAGGCGAACACCCGGATGCATAGCTTTCCTGCCTATTGCCTACCGCCTATTGCCTGTCGCCTACCGCCTACAGCCCACTGCTTACCGGCATCTCTCGTGCAATCACATCTTCGACACTCGCCAGCTTGAGCAGTGACTGTGAATACGGCGCCTTCGCAATGCCCCGCTCGGTAATGATTGCCGCAACATAGCGATGTGGTGTGACATCGAATGCCGGATTCTCGATGCTCACCCCCTCCGGCGTAAGCTGCTTCCCGGCCATGTGGGTGACTTCGCGCGACGAGCGCTGCTCGATGGGAATCGAGTCGCCGGTCGGAGTCGCAAGGTCGATGGTCGACCAGGGCGCGGCCACATAGAACGGAATGCCGTGCTCCTTGGCGAGTACTGCAACTGAGTAGGTTCCAATTTTGTTGGCAACGTCACCGTTCGCGGCAATGCGATCGGCGCCGACGACCACGGCTCCGATCTTGCCCTGCTTCATCATGGCTCCAGCCATGTTGTCGGAAATTACCGTTGTGGGAATTCCGTCTTTGGTCAGCTCCCAAGCTGTGAGTCTCGAACCCTGCAGAAATGGACGCGTCTCGTCGGCAAAAACGTGAATCTTTTTCCCTGTTTCAACCGCAGCACGGATGACCCCGAGCGCACTGCCATATCCACAGGTGGCCAGCGCTCCGGCATTGCAATGCGTAAGGACTCCGCCCGAGGAAGGCATGAGCACCGCGCCGTTGCGACCCATCATCTTGCAGGCAGCGATGTCGGCGAGGTACATGCGTTGAGCTTCTTCGATGAGCTCACGCTTGATACTTTCCAATGGCTCAGAGGAAAGTTCATCGAAGCGGTCGCGCATGCGCTGAATCGCCCAAAACAGATTCACCGCCGTCGGACGCGTGCCGGCGAGCGTGTTGCAGATTGCATCGAACTCAGGCCGCAGCTCCTCGATGTTGGTTGCCTTCGAATCACGCACACCCAGAGCCACGCCCATCGCCGCCGAGACGCCAATCGCCGGAGCGCCGCGCACGATCATGTCGCGAATCGCGGTCGCAACTTCGCGGTAGTCGCGGCAGGTTACGTAAATTTCTTCCGTTGGGAGGCGCGTTTGATCGATGAAGCGCACGCCTGCTTCAGTCCATTCCAGAGTTTTAACCATTGTTCTTTGATTTTATTAGCTAAGTTGTTCCGCGAGTAGGTGGCAAATGCCTAAGCGCGGGCGGAGTTGGCGAGGGCTTCAATCGCATCCCAAACGTTCGGAAAGGTCAAAAAGAGGTCCTGCACCCGAGTGATCTCAAAAAGGTTGGAAACACGATCGTTGACCCCGACCAGCGCCATCCATCGTCCCGCCTTTTGCAGCGAGACATAGGTGCTCACGAGCGATCCCAATCCGATCGAGTCGATGTATGGCACCTCACTAAGATCCAGAATCATCTTCGGCGCTTCTTGCCGCTGAACTGCGGTTTTGAACTGGGCCACGTTCTCCATCGTCAGCGGACCTCGCAGGAAGAGCACGCCCTGGCCGCGAGGAGTGTCTGGCAGCGATTCGATAATGAGGTCCTGCGAGTTCATGATTGGTGACGGAGAAGGAATTCTACAACGGCTGGAGCAGTCCCATCAGAGCATCTGGCTCAGGATGACGCAAAGAACAGCGATAAATACAGCCATTTCTATTTTGTGCGCAAGAAATCCGCAAATTCTGCCCATAATTTGAAGTTTTTCGTCCCGCGCAGGTAATTAACAGGGATTCACATCATTTGAGCGCAAACGGAAACATTCAATTGGATTTAGCCTGGTTTGGCAAAGTGGCCGCAAAAAATATCAGGGATTTTGCAGGGACTTCTAGTCCCGAATTGGAACTCGGCATTCCGTCTTGATTGTCCCCGTGAGAAACTCCGGCGAGCGTGGGGCAGCTTTGGCAACGAGCTCATCACACTGCGCGGATAATCAATCCTGCCGCTCCAACGCTGAGCGATCCCATCGGCCGAGCGTTGCACCGGCTTCGTACGTGCTTTGCAGGAATTCGAGCAGCGCGTGCTTTGGATCAGGCGCTTGCCGCACGTCTTCATACATCAAAATATATTCGCCGAATGTCTCGTTGTAATTTGCAGACGCGGGCCGCACGCGCGCACTGCGGAAGCCCTGCGGCTCCGGAGCGGCGTAGGCGTAGAATGCAGCGTCTTTCACCGCGCCACCGCCCGGCCAAAAGCCGGCACTGATCACTTCGTGCGAGTACGCTTCACGTGTCATGGCATCGGCGACTTGACGCTCAGGCGCGCGCCTCCCAGAAAATCGCGTGCAGCAAAGGTCGAAGCTTCCCCAGAAGAAATGCACCGGACTGCACTTACCGATAAAGCGTCCACGAAAGTCCTTCAACACCGAATCGGTCGCAACCAGCACCTGCCAGAAGCGGCGCGCGTACTCCGGATCGTAGGAGCGGTGCACCCGGTCTTCTGCAAACGGAATCGGATCCGGAACCTCGTCGGGCTTACTGTGGATCTTCACCTGAATGTCCAACTCGCTGAGCAATCGCATCAGCTCGCCGTAGAACTCGGCGACCGATTTCGGCTCCAACTTTAACGCGCGCCATTGGTTACGACTGGTCGCGATCAACAGACGATGCTCGAGAAAATCAAAATGAATCTCGAAGGTATGATCCGCGTACGGAATCGGCGAGGTCGTCAGCCCGCGCGACGTGACATAAAGCGTGACATGCCACCAGTGATTCACAGGCGGTGACAGGACCATACGAATGTGTCCGACGATCTGCGCCCACATATGCAAGGTGTCACGCGTATCGGCCCAATCGGCCAGATGCAGCTCAGGCCAGAGGTCTGTGGATATGAGAAGCGAAGGAAGAGCATTCACGGAGCACCTCGCAGTGACGATTGTGCTCCGCGGATAGGGTTTTCTTCAAACAAGGCAGGGAATAACATTTGCTGATTTCCATCTTGACGTCGTCAGCTTCGGTTGACGAACGCAATGAAGCGGACGCCCAATCCCGTATTGGGAAGCAATGGAACATCGCGTTTCTCTCCTTGACCGCCCCTCTGATTGTGCTTTTTCATCTTTTTTTGTCGTTGTTGTAGCCCCAACACAGCTAAAATCGGCAGCTTTGAGGTGCAGGTGATTGCTCCACTCGAGTTCTGGCCCTCTCTCCTGGGAGGCGGTTTCTTAGCCGCGGGACTTTGGACTTACCGGCGCGATCTCTCTTCCCGCTCTTCGCACGATCTATGGACTTTCGCTGCGCTCGGGCCGGTATTCGTCGCCGCATCCCTAGCGGCGTTTGGGGGAGAGCACTTTGCCGATGCCAAAGACCTGGCGCGAATCGTCCCGAAATGGATGCCGGATCGCGTGTTTATCGCATATTTCGTCGGTGTGGCGCACGTTGCCGCCGCGCTGAGCATTGTCGCCAGGAAATATATCCGCTGGTCAGCGATCTGTCTGGCCATCATGTTTGGTCTGTTCGTGGTTCTGCTGCATCTTCGAGGAGTAATACTGCAGCCTACGAATCGCCTCTTCTGGATGATCTCACTTCGGGATTCCACATTTGGCATTGGCGCGGTTGCACTCTATGCCTATGAGGTGAGGGAGCGCTGGCCACAGCGGGCGCGGACGCTAGCGACTATCGCCAGGTTTTGGAGCGCAGTCGCTGTGATCGTGTTTGGCGCCCATCATTTTGTTCATCCCGAATTTTCGCCGGGCGTGCCTGATAGCCGTCCGACACCAGCCTGGGTCCCTGCGCCGCATGCTTTCGCCTATCTCGTCGGCGCGATTCTGACTGTGCTCGGAATCGGCATGCTCTTAAGGAAAAGAGCCGCACTCGCAACCACCTGTGCGGGCGCCCTGATGACATTCCTCGCCATAGCTCTCTTTGGTCCCGATCTGTTCCTGGCCAAGGACGTATCGCAATACATTACGAGCATCAACTTCGTGTTCGATACTCTGCTATTCGCCGGAACGCTGCTGGTGATCGCACGGGCGATATCGGCTTCGACCGCCTTGCCAAACGCTTCGGCCGAAAATCTTTTCGCCGCGTCGGTTCACTAAAAAACAGCGATTGCGCGCGCCGGGGCCGCTAAACCAAGTTCATTGACGAGAAGGTACCGATCTATTTCGCGGCGTCCATGCGGCTTGGCACCACCTGATCTATGTAGGCGAGATAGGCGGCCAGCAGGTGATAGGCATTGTAGTAGTCGTCTTGATTAATTTGCGAAACCTGGTCCTCTGGCGAGTGCAGCAGATGCCGCGTTGATTGCGTTAGCGCACAGAATTCAATGCTTGGGATCTTCTTTTCCCGAAAGGTTTCTGAGTCGGTGCTCACCTGCTCGATTCTGATGCCTGCGATGGGCAACTTCATCGCAGAAGCGAGGGTGACTGCCGCATTCTCCAGCAAGGGATCGGAATGCCCGACCCAGAATTCTGTCGGACCCGCAGCGAATGTGTCCATATTCACCATGGCATCGATGTTCGCAAGGTCCTCTTTCCGCAGTCTGCGGACGTACTGCTGAGATCCGAGCAGTCCGCGTTCCTCTCCCCAGAAGCCAACGAAAATAAATGTATGCTTCCGCGGAATGGCGGCGAGCGCCTGGTACAGCGAGGGCAAAAGCGATGCTCCGCTCCAGTTGTCGACTGCACCCGAGCCCCGCTCGGCATGATCGAAATGCGCCCCGACAACAATCTTCTTGGGCGAACTACCCGGAAGCGTACAAATTACATTGGCAAATTTCGAATGGCGTGCCGCATCGAGCGTGAGTGCCGGCGCGGGACAGCCAACCTCGGCAAAGTAAGTCGCGAGCTGTGCCTGCCGATCGAGATCATTTTTCGGGCAGGCGCGCAGTCGGGCAAGCACCGTATTGCGATCGAGCAATTCAAACCGTATCCCGGCGATTACAGTCTTGGCGCCGAACAACAGCAGCAACGCCAACGCGATTGAGTAGCTTCGCTTCATTCGTCCAATCCACCCTGTCGAAGGACCAGACCACATCTTTCCAGTACTAGTGAGTAACGAGGATACAGCGGGAGGAATCGGCATGGGTCGGCTTTCGCGATGACTATAATTCTCGGCCATGCTGCTGTATTCAGCGCGTCTGCTTCGGTGCATTTGGTTCATCGTTTTCCCACTTCTCCTTGTAGGAAGTTTGCTGGCTCAGACTGACCCGAGTTGGACTGAGCCCTTTCCTGCGTTCAAGATCGTCGGCAACGTGTATTACGTCGGCAGTCGCGGGCTGGCATCCTATCTGATCACCACACCGAAGGGGCACATCCTCATCAATAGCAACCTGGTGAGCTCTGTGCCGCAGATTCGCGAGAGCGTCGAGAAGCTCGGGTTTCGTTTCTACGACGTGAAGATCCTGCTCATCAGCCACGCTCATTGGGACCACGATGCCGGCAGCGCGGGAGTAAAGAAGCTAACCGGCGCGCAGTACATGGTAATGGACGCCGACGTGTCGGTGGTCGAGTCAGGCGGAAAGTCCGATTTCCAATACGGGAATAACGCGGGGATGTTGTATCCGCCGACGAAAGTCGATCGCGTTCTGCACGATGGCGATGAAGTCAAGCTGGGCGGCGTTGTACTAACGGCGCATCTTACGCCGGGTCACACCAAGGGCTGCACCACTTGGACACTGAAGGTCAACGATGCAGGCAAGAGTTACAACGTGGTGATCGTCGGCAGTCCCAATGTGAATCCGGGATACAAGCTGGTGAATAATCCCAAGTATCCCAACATTGCAGCGGATTACGAGAGAATGTTTGGTGCGCTCAAGCAATTGCCCTGCGATATTTTCCTCGGGGCTCACGGAGGCTATTTCAACATGGAAGAGAAGTTTGCGAAGCTGAAGAACCGCGGAGCAAATCGCTTCGTCGATCCGGAGGGATACAGGAGCTTCGTCTCGGAAAAGGAGCAGGCATTCAAGTCGGAATTGGCAAAGCAATCAGCCGCTGACTAAGCTGTTCTGCTAATCTCCCTTTGAGCCTTTCAGCTTCGCGATCTTCTCTTCCGCGGCCTGACGCAATTGCGCTTTGAATTGATCGTTGGCTTTGTCGTTGGGCAATAACTCCAGACATTTCTGCTCGGCGGCGAGCGCCTCCGATTTCTGATCGTTGGCGAGATACGCGTCGGCAAGGCTGTCTTGCGTATTCGCTGATTCCGGATACGCCTCGGCGTTCAGTTTGAGCAACGTGAGCGCATCAGCTTTGGCTTGGGCAGTGCCACCCGACGAAGCTGAAGGTTTGTTTTCTCCAGGAAAGTTTGTGCCACCGGCGAATCCTGCTGCCTGCAGCCGCTCGTAACCGAGCACGTTCAACATCGATTCCGGAAACACAACTGCATTGCGGTCGCGCTTGCGCGCATCCTGGAAAATCTGTTGGGCTCGGCTGGCGCCCCCGGGTTCGGATGCGGCCGTCCAGAACTGCGAAACCGGCGTCTCTTTGAGCGTGAACCTCGCATTTGCGCTCGCCGGATTCTTTTCAAGCGTGTCGACATAGAAGGCAACGATCTGCTTTGGCAGTTCGGGATGCGGTCCGAAGATCTCGGTGCCGTGACGTCCATCTTTGAAGCCGACGAACCTGTTGCGGGGATTTCCGGTGACCTCGGCGAACCACTGCATGAGCTGCGGAGCTTCGCTTGAGTATTCATCGTCAGCGGCAGCGGAAGTGAAGAGCGGGATCCAGGCATTTTGGCGCAGATAATTTACGCCGGCACTATCGGTGCCTCCAGCCAGCAGGGCCAGCGAACGAATCTCTCTGTGGCGGCTGGCCAGCTTCACAATATTGTTCACGCCGCATGAACCGCCACCCGCGCCGATTCGATTCTTATCTACACTGGGTTGCGAGAGCAGCCAGTTGAAAGCGGTATCGAAATCCCCGGGCCACTTGTCGCGGACCTGCTGCTGCACTTCCGGAGTTGCATCCTGAAAGCGCGGACCACCGCTCTCGCCAAAGCCGCGATTATCGACAGTGAGCGCGCTAATTCCCGTTGCGGCGAGTTGCTCGGCTACCGGCGTCCACGACTCGCGATCGGTGTTGCACATATGCAGTAGCATCACGGCGGGCGCAGATTTCCCGTTTGTGTTGCCGGGGTAGAACGTCGCCTTCAGATGAGTGTCGTCGGATGCGGTGAGATCAACGTCACGTGGCTTGGATTGTGCGACAGCCACGGCGGACGCGCAGATGCAAAAAGCAAGCAGCAGGCGATTCATGCTGGAAATGGTACTCCTGATGGACCCGCGACCCGAAGTCGGAGCTACCGAGCGCAGCCCATGCACAGTGGCAAGCTTGCGGCTGGATCAATGGTGTGGGGAATAGCTCCGAGATCATAAAAATTGCTCTCAACTGCCGACCCTATGCGCACGATGCGAAATCCAGATTGGCTTCCGCCCATGGGCACGCCTACTGCTCCCGTCGTGATCATCTGGAGGCTCCTGTCACTTCCCGACGCGTTGCGGTGGTAGTGACCGGCGAAGACATAATCAACACCGTACTGGTGAAACAGATCGAGATAGTTGCGCCTGATGGTAAGCGGGATGTTGAAGTACTGGTCAGGTTCGTCGGCTCCCTCTAGAAAATATGGAATGTGCTGGAAGATGAAGATGTGCTTTACCCCTTCGCGGCGCGCTCGCTGCAGTTCGCCAACCAGCCATTGCTCTTGTTGTTGGGATTCCTGGTGGACGTTCTGCGGGCTGGCAATCAGATTTGAATCCAGCACGATCCCGCGAACGTCGCCGGAATCGAAGGTGTAGTAGTCGCGTCCAAAACTTTTTCGGTATTGCGCTAGAGTTTCCGGCGTAGGTTGATTTCCAACATCGTGGTTCCCTGCCACGTTGTAGACGGGAATATGAGGATCAATCTCGCCGATGATGCGCTTGTATTGGCTGATTTGCTCGGCGTCGGCGGTGCGATTTACCAGATCGCCGCAAACCACTACAAACGCAGGCTTCAGGCGGTTGATGCTTGCGACCACGAAGCTAAGGTTTGCCTGCTCCTGTAACGTATCCTGGTTTTTCGCGAACATTCCCATTTGCGGATCAGACATGTTCACGAAAAATTGCGGGCCGCTGGCGTACACAACATCGCACGCCAGCAGCACCGTGAGGAGAAGGAATCTTCTCAATGTTCCTCGCCTTAGAACTGATATCGCAGCGCGACCTGCACAATGCGCGGATCGCCGGCCGAGGTGATCTTTCCGAAAGTGGGCGTGCTGCTGAGGTTAGCTCCAGGAGCATTCAAGTGAACATTGTTAAACACGTTGAAGAAGTCAGCGCGGATCGAGGTCTTGCGCCTTTCTCCGAACGACTTCTGCACCGACCAATCAAGATTGAACAGACCGGGCCCGCGCAGCAGGTTGCGTGGCGACGAACCGAATGTGCCCGCCGCGTTAGGCGCGAAGGCCGCGGTGTTGAAGTACTCGGCTATCGTATTTGCACGAGAGCGGCCGCCGGAAAGATTGGGATCGCCGATAAGATCGGCGCGGTCCTGGCCAACTCCGCTCAAAGAGAGATCCTTCCCGGAGATGACGCTGAAAGGTGTTCCACTGCGCCATGCCATGGCGCCGGCGGTTTCCCATCCACCTGCAAGAGCGCGAACCAACCACGGCGCAGCGTTCAGTCGTGGCAGATCGTAAATTCCCCAAACGGAAAGATTGTGCGGAGTATCGAAATCGGAAAGACCATAGTTGAAATGTAAGTCGAACGGATCAGGATCCGATACCGTGAACTGATTGTCTACCGATTGGTTGTCGAGCGATTTCGAGTAAGTGTAGTTGGAAATAAGCGAGAACCGAGAATTGAAGCGCTTCTCCAGCGTCAACTGCAGCGAGTGGTAATTCGAAACGCCGTCATTGGTCATTTCGATCAAAGAAGCGTAAGTCGGCTGGAGCGGCCGTCGGGCGTTCGTGTTGCTGCCGGTGCTGGTTCCTTTCTGGTAAATGGCGGGATTACGCTCCTCGAAATACTGCAGATCGCGTCCTTGCGTTCCGACGTAGGCAGCTCGGAACACCAGGTCGGAAGCCAGTTGCTGCTCAACTGTGAGATTAAATGCATTGGTATGTCCTAATCCCCAGTGTGGATTGAAGTATTGGTACTGCTGCGGAAGGGGGAACGTAGAACTCGCGTTGGCGTTCACGGGAGCAAACGGCGGAAACGGGTTGGTAGCTTTGGCGCTCGTATACGGATCGAACAGATTCGTGCCGAACAGGGTTACCGACGGACTGAACGGGGCGTTCTGCACGAAGTTGTTGTACAGCTTCATGAACGGCATGATGTAGAACATGCCCCAACCGCCGCGCACTGTCGTCGGATGAGATCCCTGCCGCAAGGCATAAGAGAAGCCAAGGCGCGGAGCAAAGTTGTTGGTGTCGGCGAAGATGCCGCCATCGGGGAATCCTGGATCCCCGGCAAAGGCCAGATCAACGGGAGCGTTCGGGAATCGAGTGGACTTAAATCCCGGAATGAAGCCGCCTACCTGATTGTGAACCGGATCGGTGTACGGAATGAAAGGCTCCCAGCGCAAACCAAGATCCAAAGAGAGCCTGGGAGAGACGCGCCAGGTGTCCTGGAAGAATGTGCTGATTTGAGGGCCACGGGTAAATTTCGCCTTGCCTGCCGTCTGCGTAAATGAGCTTACATACCCGGTCATCAGATCAACCAGCGCGTTGCCCGATCCGCTTCCGTCAAACTTCAGTACGGGCTCTTCCTGGAATCCCGTTTTGGAATCGAACTTCTGGTACGGAGTGTAGGTGGCTCCCATGTGGAACATGTGATTGCCACGCATCCACGTGACCACATCCGAGAGTTCGTAATTGCCTCTGATCCACTCGCCCGGAGGCTGCGACCCGCCGGTACCCCAGCCCGGGAAGCCGGTCACGTTGAGCCCAGTCTCCTGAAATTGGGCTGCGGGCTTGGTGGCATTGATCGTGGCAAAGTCGAAGATGGAAAATGGCGCCGTGCGGGTCTGGATTGAGTCGAGATTAAGCCCGTCGAAAGTTGCAGAGTTAAGGAGCGTCGAACTTATTGTCCAGGTATCGCTGACTTTGTATTCTTTCGTGGTCTGCAACTGGCCAATTTTATAGTTGAGCAGTGTGCCGTCCGCGCCCCAGCCGGGGTCGCTGTAGTGCACATAGAAGAAGCTACCAGAGAGCTGGTGTCTTCCCATGTTGTAATCCAGCTTGGCAAGTCCTTGATGATCGCGGATCTCGCTGGGAGTCGCATAGTGCAGTATCCCTGCCGGATCGCTGGAGGTGGGAATTTTGCTGAACAACGCGCTGGCGAAGCTCGAAACCGGCACCTGATTGCCGGGGAATAGAGCCTTCGTAAATGGATCCTTAAGCGCTGTCTTGATGGCCGAGAAATCGCCGCGACGTTCCGCATCGGTAGGCACCAACGTCTGAGGCGCATTAGAGCTGCTCGCGATAGTTGTGCCCTGATAGGAACCGAAATAGAACAGCTTGTCGTGGATTATCGGACCGCCGATCGAACCGCCGAACTGGTTGCGCTTCAGCGAATCCTGCGTGGCAAAGTAGTTCTTCGCGTTCAGCGCATTGTTCCTGAGGTACTCGAACAACGAACCATGCAGCGAGTTTGTTCCCGATTTTGTAACGATATTTACTACTGCGCCCCCCGACCCGCCATAGCGCGCGTCAAAGTTGTTCGTCTCCACGCTGAACTCGGCTAGAGCATCGGGATTGGGAAAGGCTGCGTTCAGGTTCGAAATATTGTCTTCATGGGTTGCGCCATCGAGCTTGTACGCCACTTGATTGCCATAAGTCCCATTCACTGAGACGGCAATGGTAGCGCTGTTACTGGCGTACCCAGCCTTATCGGTGCCCTTGCCAGTCACCGTGCCCGGAGCCATGAATACGAGGTCCGCCGCGTTTCTGCCTTCCAGCGGCATCTCGTGAATGTATCGCTCGTTCACGACTTGGCGCAGGGTTCCCGATTCGGCATCGATCATCGGCGCGTTCTCGATCACGTTTACCTGCTGCACCGCGCCGCGCACTGTCAGCTTCACCTTTACGTCCGCGGGCACGTTCACGTCGAGCTGAATGCCGCTCTGATGAAACGTGGCAAAGCCGTTCGCGGCAACGTTCAACTCATAGCTTCCCGGAGGGACGAGGTCAAAGATGAAGCGTCCTTCACCGTTGGTGGAGGCATGCCTCACGGCTTGCGTGCCCGACATAATCAGATCGACTTGAGCGCCAGGGACATATGCGCCGGAGCTGTCCATCACCTCGCCGGAAAGCCTGGTTGTGGGCGCGACCTGAGCCGTGAGAAGACCGCCCAACATGAAGGTCATGATTAGAGCGATTGCAAGCTCGGCGCAACGGTGAACGATAAATCTGGTAAGCGAATGAGGGTAAAAGCGGAGGAAGGCACGGCGAAGGGATTTCATCGAAGAACTCCTTGGGGAAAGGCAGCCATGGAATTTTCCGTTAAGTTGAGGCCGCCTTCACGATTGCTCCGACAACGTTGTCGGTCAGCAGGCGACGGATATTAGTACGGTCCGCTCGCGATAGTCAACCTGATTTCCAAGCATTTTTGCGGAAAATTCAAGGACCTACGGCAAATTCTGTATGAGGCAGTAAGGTTTTTGCTTGTGTCTTTGACAACGTTGTCGGAATATGAAGCATTCGCAACCCGGAGATCGCATTGCATTTGCACAATGGCAGGAATGGAAAGGCGACACTCGTTGATGTCGCGAAATACGCCGGAGTATCCCTGAAGACGGCTTCTCGCGTCCTCAACAATGAGCCTGATGTGAGTGACGTTACCGCCGAGCGTGTGCGCGCGGTGATGGACCGCCTGGGTTACCACCCGAACCTGCTAGCGCGTGGCCTCAAGACGCGCGCTTCGTCGATTATCGGGATGATTGTTCCCGACATCTCCGACCCGTTCACCGCCGCGGCCATTCACGCGGTCATGCAGGTTGCGCGCGAAAGAAATTACACAGTCGTATTGACGTGCTCCGACGGATCTCCGCAAACGGAACAGGCCCAGATTGAAATCTTATTACGGCGTCAGATCGAAGGTCTGATCGTTATGCCGGCAGATCAACGCAGCGCATATCTGGCAAATCTGCACACACATAACCTGCCCATCGTCGCCTTCGATCAGCCGATTCCCAATAAGGAAATACCTGCAGTGGCAGTCACCAATCGCGACGGCGCCCGCCTGGCTGTTGAGCACCTCCTCGGCCACGGCTACAAAAGGATTCTTGCCGTGGGCGCGAAGGCTCATCTTCATACGATTTCGCGGCGTCTGCTTGGGTATCGAGAAGCCATCGATCATGCCGGGTGCGCCCGGATGGAGCTCATCGCGGGCGCTGAGCACGCCATCGACGGGCCTGCCTTGCATAGATTCTTATCTGGGAAGCATGGAGCTGAGGCAATCTTCACGCTCAATTCCGTCGCTACGGTCCGACTCCTTCATCTACTGGGCGAAGAGAACTTACAAATTCCCAAACACGTTGCATTAGCTTGTTTCGATGACTTTGATCTTGCATCTGCGTTCTCGCCGAGCTTGACGGTTGTTAAACAGCCAGTCGCATTATTGGGCCGACGCTCGGCCGAACTCCTCTTTGACCAGAAAGAGAATCCCCGCACGTCGGTCCGAATAAAGCTGCCGACAGAATTGATCATTCGAAATTCGTGTGGCTGCGGTTCATGAGTACGCGCCGAGTGCCGTCCGGCTCACGTTCTGAATGGCGTGAACAGCAACGAAATGGCACAAAGTGTCACTTGAGAACTGTGCAACATTGCTCTTTGCGAGCACATCCCTTCTAGCACTTGCAGTTAGGTTCCGGGGGATGAGATGGATCGTGAGTGGTTTGCCCGACTTCTTCTGGTTGTACTGTTTCTAGTCAGCCCATTTCTGATTGCGCAGGAGTATTTCGGACAAAATCAGGTCCGATATCGAACACTGGATTTTAGAGTTCTGAAGACGCAGCACTTCGACATCTATTACTACGACCAGGAAAAGCCAGCGATCGACGAAGTCGGACGCATGGCCGAGCGCTGGTATACGCGGCTGTCGGGAATTCTTGGGCATCAGCTCTCATCGCGCCAGCCGGTGATTGTGTATGCCAACCACGCCGACTTCTCAGGAACGACGGTCATTCCTGAGATGCTCGGCGAATCTGTTGGCGGCGTGACAGAGCCGCTGCGTCGGCGCGTAGTCATGCCTCTTGCCGGACCGCTTTCCGACACCGATCACGTCCTTGGTCACGAATTGGTCCATGCTTTTCAGTACGACATCACGAAACGCGGCTCTTCCCTTTTTGGGCAAATGCCTGCCGCTTCGAACCTGCCGCTGTGGTTCATCGAGGGAATGGCCGAGTATCTGTCGATTGGTCCAGTCGACCCCAACACGGCGATGTGGCTGCGCGACGCGGTGCAGGAGAACAAGATTCCGCGCATTAAGGATCTCGACAATCCCAAGTACTTTCCCTACCGCTGGGGACAGGCATTCTGGGCTTTTATCGGCGGCAGATACGGCGACCGTGCCGTCGGCCAAATGCTGCGTGCTGCCAGTCGCGGTGGAGCTAAGGCCGCCATAGCAGCCGTTGCTCACGAGAGCGAAGATGCGCTTTCTGAGCAATGGAAATCGGCAATGATCGATGCCGAGCGGCCGATCCTCGAGGCTACAACTCCGGCTGACGAAGAAGGTCGGCTGCTTATCTCTCCCAAAAAACATGGCGGCCCTTATAATGTGAGCCCGGCGATCAGTCCGGATGGCAAGCGGTTAATGTTCTTTTCGGCGAAAGGATTGTTCTCGATCGACCTCTACGAAGCCGATGCCGAAACGGGAAGCGTGATTCGCAAGATTACGTCCACTGCGATCAGCCCGCATTTTGTGAACTTGGAGTTCGTCAACTCTGCCGGCGCATGGAGCGCCGATGGACGCCAATTCGCATTCGCCAACGTGACCGGCGGGAAGGCCGAGCTCTCCATCTATGACATGCGGAAAGACAAGGTCACACGGCACATTCCGTTCACACACTTCGGCGAGGTGCTGAATCCGACGTGGTCGCCAAACGGCAGCCAGATTGCCATTTCAGCCAATGTCGGCGGACTCGCGGATCTGTTTACCGTTGATGTGAAGACCGGCGCGGTCAAGCAATTGACCAAGGATGCATACGCCGACCTGCAGCCCGCATGGTCGCCGGACGGTCGGACCATTGCCTTCGCCACCGATCGCTTCACCAGTCAACTCGATGATCTCGCCATGGGCCGCTATCGTCTGGCTCTGCTCGATGTAGCCAGTGGGAACATCCGCGAGCTCCCCACATTGCAGACAGGCGATAGCATGAATCCGCAGTGGTCGCCGGATGGAACCTCTGTCTACTTTCTCTCAAACTCGAATGGGATCGCCAACCTATATCGCGTTCCTGTTTCGGGAGGCGAGACAGCGCAGGTCACCAATGTGCAGACCGGCGTAAGCGGAGTTACCGGGAGTAGCCCGGCGTTCACGGTGGCGGCGAAGTCAGGCGCGCTTGTCTACAGCGCCTTCGTCAAGGGCGACTTCCACATCGAGCGCATCGAGTCGCCGCAGTCACCTTCGGCGCGAGAAGTAAAGGCGGTCGCAGACCTGCTTCCGGCGCTGCTGCCGCCCCATGCGCGCCAGCAGAGCGATGTCGAGGCGTATCTGGGCGATGCAGGCACAGGTCTGGTCGCCTCGACGAACTTTCGCAGCGTGCCTTATCATCCACACTTGAGCCTTGACTACATCGCGCCACCGAGCTTTTTTGCCGGTCAAAGCACCTTCGGAACCAGCTTCGGCGGAGGTACGCAGCTTCATTTCAGCGACATGCTGAATTATCACCAGGTGAACGTGATCGGCGAAGCCATCACCGACAACGGCACGCAAAATTTCGTGCGCAATCTCACCGGACTAGTGAACTACGAAAACAATCGACATCGATTTACTTGGGGACTCACAGGCGGACAAGTTCCGTACGTCAGCGGCAGTGCTGGCGTCGCGCAGGGAGTCGCGTCGGACGGGACGCCGGTCTTTCTTCAGCAGGTCATCACTACCTGGCAGGAGAATCGACCGGTGACAGCCTATCTGCAGTATCCATTCAACCGCGCGCAACGGCTCGAGTTCAGTGGCGGATACGAGAACATCGGCTTTGCCGCGCAGGCGGAGACTGAAGTCTTCGATGTGTTTGGCAATCTCCTGGCGCGCCAAACGCAGGATATTCCCACTTTGGGATCTCTAAATGAGGGCACGACCTCGGCAGCGCTGGTCTATGACACGTCAATATTTGCGGGCGTGAGTCCTGTAGCCGGACAGCGCTATCGCTTCCAGGCTGGAGTGAACGGCGGCACCCTGAATTTCTCCAATCTCCTGCTCGACTATCGCCGCTACTTCCATCTGGCGCGTCCGTTATCGCTGGCTGGGCGGGTGCTCCACTACGGTCGCTACGGCGGCGATTCCGAGGACCAGCGTTTGCAACCTCTTTATCTTGGCTACCCTGAGTTTGTGCGCGGCTACAACATCAATTCCATCTCTCCGAACGAATGCGGTGCGAGCTTCAGCCAAACCGGAAACTGTCCTGTGTTCGATCAGCTCATAGGCAGCCGCATCGCCGTAGCCAACGCGGAGCTGCGGACGGAACTTTTCGGTCCTTTGGGGTTAATCCCACATACCACAGGAGTGCCGCCGGTGGAGATTGGTCCGTTCTACGATGCCGGCGTCGCCTGGGGCAAACTGGAGGATCCGAGCTTCATCGGCGGCCCGAGAAAGACGGTAAGTAGCATCGGTGGATTCCTCCGCGTCAACATCCTCGGCTTTGCGGTTGGCGAGATCAGCTACGCTCGTCCCCACAATCGTCCGCTGCAGGATCATGTGTGGCAATTCACGCTGCTGCCGGGGTGGTAAGCGGGCAGAACATTCCAGCGCCTGTCAACTCCGCTGCGCTTTCACCGAACGCACTACAAAATACGGCTGATTGTTCAAATCCGCATCGAAGCCGGGATACAGCCAGGCTCTCTGGTTTGTCCTCAGCTCGAAGTAGTACTGGATTGGGAAAACTGAATCTGTGTAGCTCGCTGGAATTGCAGCCTCGATTTTCGCGCCATTGAGCTGCATTTCAAGCGACTGGTACCGCTCCGCCTGATTCACATGGCGGTAACGCAGTAAGACGGAAATCGGAACCTGCGACTGCGCCATCGTAACGACGATCGGCAATTCCTCTTTCGGGACGAAGTTCCGTGGAGGAACGTGGTTGCACTGGATGACCTCCCGCCGCGGTCGGCCAAGTGCTTCGGCAATGGCTGCGCTCACGTTCTCCGATCTGTCAGTCGTTGACTGCACTCCCTCGAGCCGCTTGGCCATTTCCGCGACATCGTCTTCAATTGCAGCCATACGATCAGTCCATTGGCCGCGCTGATATGGACGCGGACCATAGGTGATGTCCTTCGCATACATACCCGTCGCGTCATTCGTAAAGTCTTTCCATGTATCGCGTGCCTCACTGTAAATCTTTGTAGCGTGTTCCAGCGCAGTGCGATCGCGTGATTGCTGATAGATCGCATACAAGATAGCGGCGCGGAGCTTGGCTGCAAAGAATCTTCCGATCCCAATCTGGATTTTGACATCAGCCGAAAACCGACGGAACTCCGGTGTACTTCGAGCGCTTTCCTTCTCGGCTTCAACCAGATGTGTCGCGGCAGATGCGGAAAGATCCTCCAGCCACTGCGCGACTTCGATTGGGCTGTATTTCGCTCCATGCTCGCCTTTGAAAAGCTCGGCGGCGAAGTCGTTCGTGCGGGCGAACAGTTCTGGATCGAGCGGACTGACGTTGCCGAATACTTTCGGAGCAGGAGTATCTCCGTACGGAGAGTACTTGTTCGCGTCAACGATCGATTGGTTGGTGTAGAACTCCGGACCGTAGGTGTCGTTTGCGGCCGACGGCAGATGCGCGGTCGTGATGAGGGGAATGATACGAGTGGCAGCACCCAAAGCCCCTTCGACAGCTGGGAGGCGATCTGAGAAGTCTTTTCTCAAGTACCGTCGCCAAACATCGGGATCGGTGTTTGGGTTGTAGAGCAGTCGTCCCCAAACGCGATAGGTGTAAAGGTACTTTTCCCAATCTCGAACTGGATTGAGAGTCGCATCAGCATAAGCGCAGCGGCTGCCCGGCAGGCCGGAGCCGCGACGGCCTTTAAACGACAACGGCTCGTACAGTTCCACTCCATTGCTGCCGCAGAATTGGAACGCTCGCGCATGAGCCGCCGTCGAAACCGGATCTCCCCAAAGCAGAAAGCGATGCGTGCCGGGCCAGATGCGGTAGATCAAGCTGTAGGGGCGATTCTCGCGAAGGAAGTCTGCATACCCATAACGCGTGAAAATTCGCGAGCCCGTGCTGAGCGCGAAGAACGTGCCATCTCTGGGCGGCTCGCGTGGCATTTCCAGCTCCCGAATCGCGCTTTGCTGGTAGGGCAGTCCCATGTGCTCGGCCCAATACTTGGGCGAGAGCCGGACGGGCATGCCTGTGGCCAGTGCTGAATCGATCATCTTCTGGTCGAGACCTTTGGGATGGAGATCGATTTCGACGCGGCGTCCTGATTTGGGAACTCCGTCGAATACCGTTCGCCAGAAGTCATAGCTGCCTTCGCGCACGCCGCTCTCGCCGTGCGTCCGCAGCGTGACGCCGCTGATATCCGGACACACCTTCAACAGAGCCGCGAGCGCCTCGCGGGAGTAGCCCGCGTGATTCTCTGGCGTAAGTCCCGAAATGGTGTAGTTGGAGTGCGGTGTGTCGGCCCACTGATATCCGTGTGTCCAGATGCCGAGTTGAAAATCGATTCCGT
>Ga0134126_10002265_pt1 | contig 24370 bp, 18 predicted proteins | sample KB31752_FD_96881 | JGI IMG/M metagenome (GOLD analysis project Ga0134126, IMG submission 96881) | Terrestrial soil microbial communities with excess Nitrogen fertilizer from Kellogg Biological Station, Michigan, USA - KB3-175-2 | ecosystem: Environmental > Terrestrial > Soil > Unclassified ... | reverse complement strand
GCGGGCATCGGCCAGCTGCGCGCGGGTCAGCCTCGGGTCCGGCGCCGCGGAGGCGAGCAACTGCGTGTACGGATGCGCCGGGTTCAGGATCACCTGATCGCTCGGCCCGCGCTCGACCACCTCGCCCCGGTACATCACCATGATCTGCGACGAGAAGTGCCGCGCGGTCGCCAGGTCGTGCGTGACATAGAGCAGCGCGAGATCGCGGTCTCGTTTCAGGTGGTCGAGAAGATTGAGGATCTCCAACCGGATCGAGACATCGAGCATTGACACGGGTTCGTCGGCCAGCAGCACCTTCGGGTTGGTGGCCAGGGCCCGGGCGATGGCGACGCGCTGGCGCTGGCCGCCGGACAGCTCGTGCGGGTGCTTGCGTGCCACGTCCTGCGGCGGGGTGAGGTTGACGGAGCGCAGCAGGTCCAGCACCGCGGCGTCGAGCTTCGGGCCGCGCCGGTGGCCGCCGTGCAGGATAAGGGGCCGGCGCAAGTGGTGCGCGACCGTGTGCATCGGGTTGAGGGATGCGAACGGATCCTGGAATACCAGCTGAAGGGTCTTGTGGTAGGTCTTGCGTTCGGCGCGGCGGCTCAGTCGCCGGTCGGTCACATTGCCCAGCGCGATCTCGCCCGAGCTGGGCTTGACGAAGCGGCTCAGGGTTCTGACGACGGTGGACTTGCCGCTGCCGCTCTCCCCCACCAGGGCTAGCGTCTGTCCGGGTTCCAGCTCGAAGGAGAGACCGTCCACCGCGCGCAGGCGGCTGCCGTGCTGGCGGTAGTCGACGGTCAGGTCGGTCACGGTCAGGGCGCTCATCGGCCGGCCTCGTCTGTGCTGCGGGCGTAGCGGGGATCGTGCAGGTGGCAGGCGACCGGCCAGGCACGAGGCGGCGCTTGCAGCGGCGGGGTGATGTCGCGGCAAGGATCGAAGACGGACTCGCAGCGCGGCGCGAACGGGCAGCCGGCCAGTTCGGTGCGCAGGTCGGGTGGGCTGCCCGGGATGCCGTGCATTTCGCGCCGCTCGCCCCGAAGGTCGGGGAACGAGCGCAGCAGGCCGCGGGTGTAGGGGTGCAGGGGTGAGGTGGCGACCTGTTCAGCGGGGGCGTACTCGACGACCTGGCCCGCGTACATGACAGCGAGGCGGTCACTGATTTCGAGGAGGAGGGCGAGGTCGTGGGTGATGAAGATGACTGAGAAGCCGAGTTCCGCGCGCAGCCGTTCGACCTCGTCCAGGATTTCCCGCTGGACCAGCACGTCGAGGGCCGTGGTCGGTTCGTCCATCACCACGATCTGCGGCTCCAGGGCCAGCGCCATCGCGATCACGACGCGCTGGCGCATTCCGCCGGACAGCTCGTGCGGGTAGGAGCGCAGCCGCCTCGCGTCGATGCCCACCATCTCCAGCAGTTCGCCGCAGCGGGCTCGGCGCGCGGCCTTGTCCATGCCCGGCCGGTGCGTCCGGAAGATGTCGTCCATCTGACTGCCGACGCTGGTCACCGGGTTCAGCGCGTTCATGGCGCTCTGGAACACCATGGCGATCTTGTTCCACCGGAAATCGCGCAGCCGGTCGCCCTCCAGGGTGGCGAGGTCCACGCTCTCGCCGTCCCGGTCGAAGTACTCGACGACGCCGGCCGTCATCCGGGCCGGCGGCCGCAGCATCCGGGTCAGCGCATATGCGAAGGTTGACTTACCGCAACCGCTCTCGCCCACGATGCCGAGCACTTCGCCGCGACGCAGTTCGAGTGACACGTCGCGCACGGCTTTGGTCGGGCGGCGACCGGCGTATTCGACACTTACGTTGCTCGCGCGCAAGACGATGTCCGTGCTTAGGCCCGCGGAGCCGTGCAGGGCCTCGATTCCGGTCGTCGTGATCACTGCTCTATCTCCGTTTCGACTACCGGGCTGAGCGCCTTCGCCTGGCGGCGGCCGCGCGGTTCGCGGTACACGCGCAGCCGCGGGTTAAGCAGTTCGTCGAGCCCGAAGTTGATCAGGGCCAGGCCCGCGCCGAGCAGCGCGATGCACAGGCCCGGCGGCGCGAACCACCACCAGTCACCAGAGGAGAGCGCCTCGGCGTTCTGCGCGAAATACAGGATGTTGCCCCAGCTGAGCAGGTCAGGGCTCTGTGAACCGATGAAGGCCAGGCCCGCCTGCGCGAGAATGGCGAAGATCATCGAGAACAGGAACTGCGAGACGATGATCGGCAGCTCGTTCGGCAGTATTTCCACCAGGACGATGCGCCAGACCGGTTCGCCCAGGGCTTTGGAGGCGAGTACGTAGTCCCGGTTGCGGAGCGAAAGGGTTTGGCCGCGCAGCACGCGCGCCGACGCGGCCCAGCTGGTCAGCGCGATCACGAAGATGGTTGGCAGCAGACCGGTGTCCTTGACGAACGCGGCTACCACGATGACCAGGGGCAGCGTGGGAATGACCAGGGCCACATTGGAGAGCAGGGCCAGGATCTCGTCCACCCAGCCGCCCACATAGCCGCCGCCGATCCCGATGATCACCGAGATCGCGGTGGCGACGAGTCCGGCCGCGGCGCCGATCTCCAGCGTGATCCGGGTGCCGACCACGGTCTGCGCGAAGATGTCCTGGCCGATGTCCGTGGTGCCGAACCAGTGCGCGGCGGACGGAGCGGCCGCGCGGTCCAGACTGACCAGATTCGGGTTGCCCACCAGAAACGGGCCGACTATCCCCAGCAGGACGAAGAAGCCGACGATGCAGAGCCCGACGATCAGACGCCGGGAACGCAGCGCGGTGCGCAGCATGCCCGAGCCCCGAGCGACGGTCTCGGACGGTGCTTCCACCAGCTGGGTGGTGACTGTGGCCGACACTTACGCCTCCTTCGTGCGCGGGTCGATGACGCCGTAGAGCAGGTCGGCCAGCAGGTTCGCGCCCAGCACGGCGAAGCTGATGGCCAGGAAGACCCCTTGCATCAGCGGGTAATCCTGGTTCTGCACCGCGTTGAACAGCAGGTTGCCGATGCCGGGGTAGTTGAAGACCTGCTCCATCACGATCTGCCCGGTGACCACGAAGCCGATGGAGATGGCGAACCCTGACACGCTGGGCAGCACGGCGTTGCGCGCCGCGTACTTCGCCATGACCCGCAGCGGGGTCAGACCCTTGGCCTCGGCCGCGACCACATAGTCCTCGGCGAGCGTGGCGACCATCATGTTGCGCATCCCCAGCAGCCAGCCGCCGATCGACGCGATGATCAGGGTGATCGCGGGCAGCAGTGAATGCTGGATCGCCGAAGAGATGAAGGCGCCGCTCCAGCCGACGTCGAGCGAGACGTCGTATCCGCCCTGCGCGGGGAAGAACTGGAGCTTGTTCGCGAACAGATACACCAGCAGCAGCGCCAGCCAGAAATACGGCACCGCGGTCAGCAGCGTGGTGGCCGGGACGATCGCCTCCAGCCTGCTGCCGCGCCGCCAGCCGATGACCGTGCCGAGCCCGACGCCGAGCAGGAAGCTGATCACCGTGGCGATGCCCACCAGGATCAGAGTCCACAAGATCCCCTGCCGCACCAGATCGATCACCGGAGTCGGGAAGGAAGTGATGGACAGCCCGAAGCGCAGGTGAGCCAGCGAGTTCAGATACTGCCCGTACTGGCTGGCCAAGCTTCCGGAGCTGAGTCCGAGCAGCTTGCGCAGCTGGTCCGCCTCGCCCGGCGGCACAGTGCCGGTCTGCGACTGCTTGCTGATGATCACGGCGACCGGGTCGCCGGGGATCAACCGGGGCAGGAAAAAGTTCAAGGTGATCGCGATCCATGCGGCCACCAGGTAGAAGCCGAGTTTCCGGCCGAAGTAGCGCAGGCGCACGTCCCGCCTCCTCAGGTGTGGTCGATCACGGCCCGAGGCGCCGCGGCGGCCGCGTGTCCCACTGCGCACGTTAAAATCTCCGTGCGTCCCGGGACACGCGGCGCCGCTCAAGCGCGCCGGTGCCGCGTCAGGTCATTCGACGTCGGGCCGGCTTAATTCGCGGGAGCGATACGCAGGGCCGCCCAGCCTTCGTCCGGCTGAAGCCAGATCGGCGGCGCGGCGTACGGGTTGTCCGTGGTCGGGAAGTCCTTGACGTGGTTCCCGTTGAACTCGATCTCGTCCTGGGCCGCGAACAGCGCGATGGTCGGCACGTCCTGCAGCACCAGGTGCTCGATCTGGTAGAAGTCCTGCTTCTGCTTCGCCGTGTCGGCGGTTCCGGCGATGTCCGCGAGCAGCGAGTCCACCTGCGGGTTGTCGTAGCGGCCGTAGTCGCCGAACTGGTCCAGCTTCCCGATCGGCGGCGCGACTGAACCGTTGAGCAGCTGGTTGTAGTACGTGTACGGGTCGGAGGTGTAGCCGAAGTTGTCGATCATGAGCTGGAAGTTGCCGTTGTTCTGGTCCTGCAACCAGGCGGCGTACGCCTCCGGCACCACGGTCAGCTTGATACCGGCGGCGGCCAGCTCCTGCTCCGCGATCTGCAGGATGCTGATGTAGTCGGACCAGCCGGTGACGACCTTGATGGAGATGTTCAGCGGCTTGCCAGACTTGTCCCGGAACACATTGTCCGAGCCGAGGGTGTAGCCGGCCGCCTGCAGCGTGGATTTGGCAGCGGCGGGATCAGCCTTGCCGAAGCTCTGGCCGGCCAGGGTGGGGTCGAGGATGTTGTTGAAGTTGGGGGTCAGCAGGTCCATCGGGTTGGTCGGCGGGGCGTACCCGTTGTACACGGACTGGCTGATGAAGTCGCGGTCGATGGCCTGGCTGATCGCCTGGCGCACGGCCTTGTCCGCGGTCGGGCCCTGCTTGTAGTTGGGCATCAGATAGGTCACCGAGAGCGGGATGTCCTCGAGGGCGTACTTCGGGTTCTTCGCCAGGTAGTTCTTCTTGATGTCCGGGATGAACCCGCCCGCCCAGTCGAGCGAGCCGGACTCGATGGCCTGGTCCGCGGTCGCGTTGGTGCTGTACTCCAGGAACCTGACGGTCTTGAAATGCGGCATGTCGGCCTGGTAGTAGTGCGGGTTCGCGGCGTACACCATGACCTGGCTGTTGATCTTGCTGACCATCCAGGCACCGGTGCCGACCGGCTTGGGGTCGGTCCAGGTCTTCTTGTCCGAGACGGTGGACCAGATGTGCTGGGGCAGGATCATGGTCTGACCGGCGACGTAAGTCAGGTTCTGAAACGCCGGCTTGGTGAAGTTGATGGTCACCGAGTCGTCGCCGTTCGCCACGGCGTTCTTGATCGGAAGGCCGTTGGTGTTGAGCGCCGGGTCGGTGTCGAGGTTGAACGTGTAGGCGACGTCCGCAGCGGTAAACGGCTTGCCGTCGTTCCAGGTGACGCCGGTGCGCAGCTTGAAGGTGATCGCGGTGCCGTCGGAGTTCCAGGTGTAGGACTTGGCAAGCCAGGGCTCGATGTCGCCGGACTTGGCTCGGTTGAAGTACATCAGCGGCTCGTAGATCATCCCGATGCTGCCGGGCTGCACGCTCGGCGAGAACGGGTTGAAGTTCGCTTCGAACGGATTAGAGCCGGCGGCGACGGTGAGCACGCCGCTCGGGCCGGAGCTTGAGGTGGAACCGGAGCCTCCGCTACCGCAAGCCGCGGCTGCGGCCAGTGTCGGGGCCAGGACCAGGGCGGATACCGCGCGCCATCTAGATCTCATCGTTGAGCCTCACTTCGCTACGCCAGGATTTGGTGCGGATTCACAAACCAGGCGGGTACTGCTGCCACCGGTTCGCAGCATTGCCGAGTGTTCACGGATGCTGGCACTGAACCGGTTAAGCGTCAAGAGTGCGGAGCGGCGGATTTGGGACCAGGCAGGTCGGGGCACCGGCCGGAGCCGCGCAGGCCGGGCAGGGTGGAAAGAAACATTCGCCGATCAAGCACGATGCACCGGAAATAAGGACAGAATCGGACTTATGACTCGGTTCGTGCCAGTGCCAGTGCCAGTGCCAGAGTCAGCGGCGGCGGCGGGCGGGCGGCGGCGCGCTGGACGCCCGCGGCGTCAGCACGGCCGGTGGCTCGCCGCGCGAGCCTGGAGCGCCGCCGCCGGCCAGTTCCAGCAGCCGTTGCGCCGCGTGCGCGCCGTACGCGACCACGTCCCTGCGCAAGGCGGTGAGCGCTGGATGCACGAGTTGGCAAAGCACCGAGTCGTCCCACGAGACCACGGACAGCTCACCGGGCACGTCGACCCCGGCCCGCTGCGCCGCACCGAGCCCGGAGACAGCCATCAAGTCATTGTCGTAGACGATCGCGGTCGGCGGTTCGGTCTCAGCGAGCAGCGCCGTCGTCGCGTCGGCGCCTCCTTCGGCGGTGTAGTCCGCGGTGACGCAGTGCGCTTCGATACCTGCCTCGCTCGCCGCCTGCATGAAGGCGTCGGTGCGGATGCGCGTGTGCCAGAGGTCTGTCATACCGGTAACCCGGGCGATCCGCCGGTGGCCGAGCTTGGCCAGGTGCTCCACCGCGAGCTTGGCCGCCGTCTCGTCGTCGGTCCACACCGCGGAAAGCCCGCCCGAGCCCTCGGGTGCGCCGACGACCACTGTGGGCAGCGCCAGTTCTCGCAGCACCGCGATGCGCGGATCGTCGATGCGAAGGTCCACCATGAAGACCCCGTCCACCCGGCGCTGCGCCCACCAGGTGCGGTAAAGCTCCATCTCCGACTGCCGGTCCTCGGCCACGGTGAAAAGCAGCGCGGTATGCCCCTCCGCGAGCGCGCCCTGGATGCCCGCGATCAACTGCATGAAGAACGGTTCCGCACCGAGGATTCCGGCGGGACGGTCGATCACCAGGCCGAACGCTCCGGCTCGCCCGTCGGACAAGGCGCGCGCCGCGCTGTTGGGCTGCCAGCCGATCTCCCGGGCGATCTCCAGAATTCGCTGCCTGGTGGTCGGCGAGACCCCCGGCTGGTTGTTCAGCGCGAAGGACACCGCCGCCTTGGTGACCCCGGCCCGCTGGGCGATGTCCGCGATCGTCGGCCGTTTCACCTCGTGCAACCTCCAGTACCGAGCAGCAACCCCACCGTCCGTGGGCAGTCTACGGTGCGGCGGCGACTCAGAGCGCAGCCTTCACCGCAGCGGGTGGCCGCGCCGGGAGGCGTGAAGGTTACATATGCGGTAGAGCACCGGCCGGGTTCGGCCGACCACCCGACCCGGGAATGGCTCTTGCGCGGCGGCCCGAATTACGGTCCACTAAACCGGTATAGCACCCACCGGCCTCCCTGCCCAGGGGTGCCGACGCTCCGAACGCGCCTCAAGTCCCGCCCGTGAAAGGTCGTGACCCGCATGCACCGTCCCTCCCTCCGGCTGCCCGGCGAGCCCGGATCCAGTCCCGCGCCGTGGATCGGCGCGAACTTCTGGTCCCGCCGCGGCGGCCCGCTGATGTGGCGTCAGTTCGACGCGGACACGGTCAAGACGGAACTCGCGGTGCTGCACGAGCACGGGCTGACCTTCACTCGCTCGTTCTTCTACTGGCCGGACTTCATGCCGGAACCGAACCGGGTCGACGAGGAGTGCTGCGCGAACTACGCCCGCTTCCTCGACCTGCACACCGAACAGGGCATGTACACGATCCCGACGCTGATCGTCGGGCACATGTCCGGGGAGAACTGGGACCCGGCCTGGCGCGGCGGCCGCGACCTTTACAGCGACGTGTGGATGGTCGCGCAACAGGCCTGGTTCGGCGGTGAGATGGCCCGGCGCTTCGCCGCGCATCCCGCGGTAGCCGGCTGGCTGCTGACCAACGAGATGCCGATCTACGGCGGCGAGGACGCCCCGCGCGAACAGGTCGCCTCCTGGGCGCAGCTGATCATCGACGCGGTGCGGGCCGGCGGCGGAACCCAGCCGATCTCGCTCGGCGATGGAGCGTGGGGGCTGGAGATCACCGGCAAGGACAACGGATTCCGGCTGCGCGACGCCGCGCGGCTGTGCGACTTCCTCGGCCCGCACAGTTATCCGATGGGCAACGACCCGGTGCGTCAGCACTACACCGCCGCCTGGATCTGCGAGCTGGCCGGCTCGTTCGGTTTGCCGGTGATCCTGGAGGAGTTCGGGCTCACCTCGGACTTCGTCTCCGACGCGAACGGCGCGCACTTCTACCGGCAGACACTGCACAACTCGCTGCTGGCCGGGGCCACCGGCTGGGGCGCCTGGAACAACACCGACTTCGACGGGCTCGAACATCAGGACCCTTACCGACACCATCCGTTCGAGCTGCACTTCGGGCTGACCGACGCTCAGGGCACACCGAAGCCGCAGCTGGCCGAATTGCGCGCGTTCGCCGACGTGCTGGCACAGGTCGACTTCCCGCGGCTGCACCGTACCCCCGCCGAGACAGCGTTGGTTGTAAGTTCATATCTTGACACCGAGTACCCGTTCACCGAGCCGGGTAGGGATCGACCTGAGCTGTGCCTGACGCTCGGCCAGGCCTATATCGCGGCGCGGCTTGCGGATCTGCCGGTAGCGGTCGCGCGGGAAAGCGACGGAATCGGCACCGACGCCAAGCTTTACCTACTGCCCTCGACCAAGCAGTTGCTCGCGCCGACGTGGTACGCGCTGGCTGATCTGGCCGCGGACGGCGCGACGGTGTACGTCTCCTACTTCGCCGGCGCGCACGGCAATCAGCGCGGCCCTTGGCACGCCGCGATGAACACCCTGTTCGGGTTCGAACACCAACTCGTCTACGGGCTCGTCGACACGGTGGAGGAGGACGAGTTCGAGTTCGAATTCGTCCGGCCGTTCGGCGCTTTGGCCGAGGGCAGCAGATTGCGTTTCCGCACTGGTGGCAACGAGCACAGCCGCGCGATGCTGCCGGTGCTGCCCACCGACGCCGAGGTCGTCGCGGTCGACGGAAAGGGCCGCCCGGCGCTGCTGGTCCGGCGCGTCGGGGCCGGCTCGATGGTGTTCTGCACCTATCCGATCGAGCACATGGCCGCGTACCTGCCGCGGGTCAACCCCGAGCCGACGCGGGACCTGTACGACGCGCTGGCGGACTTCGCGGGCGTCGCGAGGGCAGTGACGGTGGACGAGCCGCGGGTGGCGGTGGATGTGCTCGAACATGAGGACGGCACCCGGTGGGTGTGGTTCGTCAGCCAGGCCGCCGAGGAGCTGACCGTGAAACCTGCGGTGCGCGGCGGCGGCAAGCTGACCGAGGACGCGGTGACGCTGCCGCCGTTCGGAGTGCGGATCGTCAAGCTCGAGGGCTGATTCGAACGTTTGAAGGAAACTCATTGATTGACTTGCGGAGTCGATCACTGATACTTACAAGCCGCGCCGCGGTCCCTAGTGCGGAGGGACCGCGGCGCGGTGTCGTTCCCGCCTGAGGTGCTCGGATCTCAGGCGAGCGGCCGACTACGGCAGTGTCGTGATATGCGCCTTGTACGCCGCGCCGAAGTTGGTCGGCGTGCCGGTGTAGTCGGTGATCAGGGTCGGGCCGCTGGAGCAGCCGCCAGACCAGTTGTCCCAAGTCCAGGCAAGGTAGCCGGTGCCCTGTGAGTCCAGCCAGGACATGAGCGGGTTGATGAAGCTGCCGGAGCAGTCGTTCTCGCCGATCTCGCCGGCGATGACCGGGACCTTGGCGATGACCGGGGCGACCTGGCTGGTCCAGCAGGACTGCGGCGCGCAGGTGTTGAAGTTGTAGTCGTGGAACGAGGCGACCAGGTTGTGATCCGGGTCGGTGGGCTCATTGGCCAGCCAACCGGTCAGGTCGTTGGAGTACTCCTCCCCGCCGAGCATCAGCACGTTGCTGGCGCCGGTGCCGCGCACCGCGTTGACCATGCCCTGCATGCCGGCCACCTGATAACCGATTCCGTTGCAGGTGCCGCCGTTCTTCCAGCAGGACCACCCGGAGGTGGTGTCGCCGGTCGCGCGCGAGGCGTAGGGCTCATTGAACAGGTCGAAGATGACCGCGTTGTTGCCCTTGAAGGTGTTGGCGACCGAGGTCCAGAACGCAATGGCCTGCGCGGCGTCCGGCATCGGCTTCTGGCAAGTCGCGGTCGCGCTCGAGCAGCCGGAGGAGTTGCCTGTGTATGTGCCGTCAGTCCAGTGCAGGTCCAGGATCGCCACGAGTCCGTTCGAGTTCAGCAGGCTGACAAAGGCCTTGACCGCGTTGATGTAGTTCGAGCCCGCATCTGCCGAGGTGACGTACGACTCGCCGTTCCAGCAGGCCTCGTTGAGCGGGATGCGCACCGCGTTGGCGTTCCAGCTCTTGATGGCGGTGACAGAGGCCTGATCGGTAGGGCCGTCCCAGATGCCGTAGCCCTGTACGCACTCGTATTCGCCGCCGGAGCGGTTCACGCCGTGCGGAGTCCAGGTGGCGCCGCTACCGGTCACGATCTTGTTGCCGGAGACGTGCAACTGCGGAGCCGAGCCGCCGCCACCGCTTGATCCGGAGGGCGAGGCCGAAGGCGAGGAGGACGGGGACGCGCTCGGCGAGGCTGACTTCGACGGGCTGGCTGAGGGCGTCGGGCTGCCGCTCGCGGACGCGCCGTTGCAGGTGGTGCCGTTGAGCGTGAACGCGGCCGGCACCGGGTTGCTGCCCGTCCAGGAACCGTTGAAGCCGAGCTGCACCGAGCCGCCGGTCGGGAGCGAGGCATTCCAGCTCAGGCTGGCGACGGTGACGTTCGAGCCGCTCTGCGTCCAGGTACCGTTCCAGCCCTGGGTGACGCTCTGTCCGGCGCCGAAGGAGAAGCCGAGCGTCCAGCCGTTGATCGCGGACGCGTTGTTGACGATGGTGACGCTCGCGCCGAAGCCGCCGGGCCATTGACTGCTGACGGTGTAGGTGACGGAGCAAGCCGGCGTGGCAGCCGAGGCCGGGCCGGTGGTGAGCGCGACGAGCCCGGCGCCCGCGGCCAGCGCGGCGACGCCCATGCTGGCAAGCGCGGCGCGCAGCCGTGCAGAGCGGTTGTGGAGCGTATCCATGCAGAAACCTCCGTGGGCAAATGAGCGCACGGCGACGGTGCCGGGCTCTGGTGCCCTTGCACGGTAGGACCGCTTACTTAACCGATCAAGTAGACCTGAAAGTTGCATGTGGTGCACTCGCGACACCAGGGACGACTCGGCCCGTGCATGCATTCCTTTCACGAAGGAGTGCACGCACGGGCCGGGATCCGCCCGTAGGCGCCTACTGAGGCGGGCGCTTTCAGTGGGTTTTCACGGTATGCAGCACGCCGGGTAACGGCCAGGTGGCGCCGGTGACCGGAACGGTCATCGTTCCGCCGGTCGTCGTCACCACGAGCGAGCCGGTCACCTTGCTCAGCATGGTCGGTACAAAGGTGACGTTCACCGTGATCGAGCCGCCTGCCGCGATCACCGTGCCCACCGCGGGCAGGGTGGAGACTCCGAGTTCGCCGGTCAGTCCGGTAGCGGTCGCTGCGGTGACCACCACCGGCACCAGGCCGGTGTTCTTCAGCGTCACCGCGGTGAGCCTGTGGAAGCCCACCGGCACGCCCACGAACGACACGACGCCCGGACTGGCCATGGGCGCCGTGACCGTCGCAGAGACCGGAGATGTGGCGATGGCGATGTTGCTCACCGCGTGCAGGTCGGTCTTTCCTCCGTTGCCTGCGGTGAAGCCCGCGTACGCGGTCGCCGGAATCAAACCCGCTGCCGGCTTGTAGGTCAGAACCTGGGCCGCATCTACGTACACGGTGATGACACCCGCGAGGACCGTCACGGTCACCGCATGCGTACCGGTGCGCAACGGCGCCGGAACCGGGGCGGTCGCGAGATACGTGGCCGAGCCCAAGCCGTTGTCCGAGCCGGTCGCGATCGCGACGTAGTTGGCCGAATTGACCTTCGCGTTCCAGAACGTGTCGAGCGCCACGCCGATGCCGCTCAGGCCGTCGAGACCGAGGCCCCCGCCCGGAGTGCCGACCGCGGTCGGCTGGTTCTGCGTCGCGTCGATCAGCGAGAAGGTCAGCCCGTCCGCCCCGGTACCGCCGTTCAACTGCGCGGTGAACGAAGCCGCGAGGTTGTTGGTGGACACCGGCGTGGTCGAGAAGGCCGAGCCGGCGACCTCGGCGGTGGCCGCCGGAGTCAGCTGGATCGTGCCTGCCGCGCCGGTCGCCGTGGCCGAACCATTCAACTGCCAGCCCGTCGTGATGGGCGGCACGACGCCGGTCGCCGTTCCGGAGATCGGCAGGAAGCGGGCGCCCTGCCCGTCGTCGCTGGTCATCTCGTACTGCGCGGTCTTTGCGCCGATCGAGGTCGGAGTGAAGGTCACCTGCTGGACGTATGTCTGGTCCGGGCCGATCACCTGGCCTTCGGGCAGCGGCGAGGCTGAACTGAAGTCCGAGTCCGGCGCCTTGGCCTTGGTCACGGTCACCGGGATGTTCCCGGTGTTGGTGATGCTGAAGGTCTTGGTGACCGTGGAACCGAGCGGAACCATGCCGAAGTCCAGCGGCCACGGCGAGACGGTCAAGTGGCCTTGGCCGACGATCGAGTTGCCCGTCAGCGAGATCGTCACCGTGTGCGTCACGCCGGGGTCGTCCGGCGAGGTCGAGGTGACTGTGATCGAGTCCGTATTCGTCCCGGTCACGGTCGGGTTGTAGGTGACCGAGGCGATGAACGAGCCGCCGGGCGCGACAGTGGCGCCGGGCGCGGGCAGCCCGGTGACCGCGTACGGCGCGGCGGGAGCGGTGACCGCGCCGATCGTCTCAGTGTCCGTACCCGTGTTGGTCACCTGGATGTTCTGAGTGACGCTCAAGCCCACCGGTTGGTCGTCGAAGACGGCGTTCGGCGGATTCGCGCCGAGGCCTGGTTTGGTGCCGTAGCCGGAGGCGGTGAACGAGACCGGCCCGGAGTCGGTGGTCACCGTGACCGTCCCGCTGATCGTCCCCGTGCCGCCCGGAACGAAGGTCATCGGGATCGACAGCGTGTCGCCGGAGTTCATCGCGTGCGGCAGCGCCGGGGCGGTGACCGCGAACGGCGAGGTGGCGGAGATCGCGGTGACATTAAGCGACTTGGCGGCCGTGACGGTCAGCGTCGCGTTGCCGGTCGTGCTGACCGGGATGTTCCCGAAGGACACCGGCGAACCGGTGAGCGCGGAGTTGGCCGGCCGGCCGAAGGCGAGGATCTTGCCGTCGCGAGTGCCGACGTAGACGCGGCCGTCGCTGGTGGCCGGGGTGGTGAACTTGACCGCGGTGCCGATCGGCGAGGACCACAGTTCGGTCAGCGCGCCGCTGCCGTTCGGTTCTGGGCTGTACGCCCGCAGTTCGGCGTTGGCGCCGGTCGGTCCGGAGGACCACACGACCCACACCACCCCGGTGCCGGAGGTCATGCCGTTGGAGGTCACCACCGGCGAGCCGGAGGTGTAGCCGAAGGAGCCCGTGCTGGTGCCGACGAGGCTCAGCGCCGGGTTCCCGGAACCGTCGACGCCCACCTTGAACGCGCGCAGCGGACCGCCGTTGCCGACCACGTACACGTAGCCGCCGTCGCCGCCGTAGAACGCGAGGTGCCCCCACAGTCCCTGGAACGGGCCGACCATACCGAGCACGGCGTCAGTACCCGTAGACGCCGCGTGACCGCCGAGGTTGTCCCGGTCGAGCAGGAAAAGCCGGCCGTCCTTGCCCATCTGCACGAGCAGGTGCGGGTGCGCCGCCGTGCCGTATCCGTCCGGCAGCGCCAGCGGGCCGCCCGAGCCGAAGTCGGTGTCGTTGGCGTCCATCTTCGTCGCGTCGTGCGGGCTGAAGAAGTCGGTCGGCGAGAGCGAGCCGTCCGCGTTCACGTGCAGCCGGACCACCGACTCGGCCAGGTTGCCGGGAGGAGCGTTACCGGGGCCGGGAGCCGGGGAGACGCCGTTGCCGGTGGCGAAGATGATCTGTCCGTCGCCGTCGGAGACGAGGCCGCCGCCGCCGGCCCAGATTCCGCCGCCGTTGTTGCCGGTGCCGGTCTCGTCAGACCACAGCGCGGTCTGCTTGCCGGCCGTGGAGACGCCCGCGACGTATCCGCGGTAGTCGGGTCCGTAGTCACAGTGCGAGCCGAAGGCGGCGTACACGACACCGTTGAGGAACAGCAGGCCCGGCCGCTGGCCTTGGTAAGCCGCGTCGAAGGTAGCTGACGCGTCGTTCGAGGGGTGGCCGCCGATGGCCACGGGGAAACTCGGCTTCTCCGCACCGCTGGTCGGATTGACCGCGTGCATGTAGTAGTGCGGGTGCAGCGCGTCCGCGCCGTCATTGACCTTCGTGACCAGATACACGTATCCGGACGCCGAGTCGTAGACCGGAGCCCCGGAGATGCCGAGGTTCGGCGTCAGGTCCGAGCAGCCGATAGTCGAGGCGGGCCAGGCCGGACCGAAATTGTCGGTCCATAGGATCGCGCCGCTCGACTTGTCCAGACCGTAGACCTTGTCGTTCTCGGTCGCGGCTATCAGCGTGTTGCCGATGACGAGCGGCTGGGCGTACACCTGGCCGTCGAGCGTGGCCGCGAACTGCTGGCCGAAGTCCGAGGCGCTGACCGACGCGGGGTCCAGGGTCGTCTCACTCTGGTCCCAGCCGGTGCGCAGGGTGTCCTGGGAGACGGTCACCTCCTGCCCGTGCGCCGGAAAGGCGACATAAGCGGCCGCGGATATGAGTCCCGCGGCGATCAAACCTATGAAAGCGGCACGCGGATATCCACGCACGACGTTCACCGGCTTCCCCCCTCTGAAAGCTGTGCTGTTCCGGCGCCGGGCAGCATGAGGCGCGACTGCGAGGAGAGGCTACGGCCTGCGCGGGCGCGCGAATCGGCAAGGTTCCGAACCGTGACGAAATCCGAACCAACGCCGCGGCGATTTGCGCGGTTCTGCCATGGCTCGTACTCATCCAAGAGTAGGCGGCCGACGCTCACCGAAACCGCCGCCGGGGCTTAAGTAATCGGTGTCACGCCAGCCGGCGTCCGCCCCTTTGGCGTTTGCTCGATCAGGTGGCCCCACCACACCATTCGGCTTGAGTCGATATACATCGGCGTGCACGTGGTGAGCGTGATGTACCTGCCGGGCTTGGTGAACCCGGAACCGACCGGGATCGGCTCCACCGCGCCGACATCGTTGATCGGCACCGAAGATGCTTCGCGGTCCAACTGGTAGACGAACCAGCCGTATGCGGTCTGCACGTACACGCGGTCCCCCGCGGCGAGTTGGTCCAGATCGCGGAAGACCATGCCGTGGCCGTCCCGGTGACCGGCGATCGCGAAATTGCCGGAGGCGTCCCAGGGCAGGGCCGAGGGCGGCTGCGTGTAGTGGCCGACCGCGCCGGTATTCAGCACCCTGGTTCGGTCGACGGACTGCATGATCAGCGCACGCCAGTCCGGACCGAAGGCCGGGATGTAGAGGAATCCGAAGCTCTGCCCGGTCGCGATCGCGTCACTGGGCTTGGTCGCGGTGGGCGGCGGGGCATCAGCCCAGTGGTGCAGCAGGGCCGCGGAGTTGCGGGCGGTCTGCTGGCCGGCGGTGATGTTGCTCCACCAGAGCTCGTACACCGCGTAGAGCGCGATGATCAGCCCGAGCGTGATCAGCGCTTCGCCGAGCCCACCGAGGTACCGGGTCCAGGGCCGCGCGGCTGTCGTGCCCGGAGAGGTGTCGTAGAGGTCGTATCCGCCGCCTGGATCGTAGACATCGAATCCGTCGGACACGTGCGCTCCTTCCGTCCCTTCGATTGACCGGTCAGCCGGCTGACACCCCGACAGCGGCGCGCCCGATCCTACCGGCTTGTCGGTAAAACAGAGGGCAGATCCCGAAGAGTTGGGATCTGCCCTCTTATTCAGTTATTCGGTCGTCTCATGACCGTACGACGGACGCCCGGCTCAGTGCTGCCGGCGCCCGCGCTTGGAGGCTGCGCGCAGCCCGACGCCCGCGAGCAGCGCGGCCCCGGCCATCGCCGCGATCGCGCCCTCCTCGGTGCCCGTGCCGGCCAGCGAACCACCGTGGTGCGGCTTGGACGGAGTGCTCGGCGTGCCCGGCGTGGTCGACGTCGCCGAGTTGCTCGGCGACGAAGAGGCCGAAGCCGACGGCGAGGACGAGCAGTAGCTGCACGAAGACGGCGAGCTGCTCGCCGACATGCTCGGCGAGGACGAGGCCGAAGCCGACGGTGACGACGAGCAGTAGCTGCACGAAGACGGCGAGCTGCTCGCCGACATGCTCGGCGACGAAGAGGCCGAAGCCGACGGCGTCGCCGGAGGCGTGGACTCCTGGCCGCACAGCACCGTGCCGGTCTTGTTGTCGAGCCCGATGACAGTGGCCTGGTTACCGCACACGTTCAGCGGGACGTTGATCGGCACGTTGGCCTCGTTGCCCGACAGGGCTCCGCCCGAGTGCGTGACGATGCTGGTGCTGGTCGCGCTCGGCGGGCCCGGGATGAAGCACTCGGAGCCGCCGACCTTGTTCTTGACACCGATCACGTTGACCTGGTTGCCACACGCGTTGATCGGCACGTTGATCGGAACCTGCGCCGAGTTGCCGGACGCGATGCCGCCCGAGTACGCGATCATGCTGGTCGCCGAGCTGGTACCGGCCTCGTTGACGCAGGTCGAGCCGCCGTCGCGGTTGTCCAGTGCGATGACGTTGGCCTGGTTACCGCACGCGTTGACCGGCACGTTGATCGGGGTCTGCACCACGTTGCCCGACCCGAGACCACCGGAGTGCAGCACGACCGCGGTCGCGCTCGAGCCGCCGTAGGTGTTGGAGCCGGTCGGGTTCGTGGAGCAGTCGCTGCCGCTGAGCTTGTCCTTGGCAGCGATGACGTTGGCCTGGTTACCGCAGGCGTTGATCGGCAGGTTCACCGGCGCCTGGATGATGTTGCCGGACAGGATGCCACCGGAGTGGTCGGTGACCGCCGTCGCCTTGGCTCCGCCGCCGGTGCTGCCCGCGCCGTCGCCGGAACCCGGGGCCGGGCAGGTGGTGCCGTGCACGGTGTTCTTCAGGCCGATGGCGATCGCCTGGTTCCCGCACACCTCCAGGGGCGCGTTGATCGGCGCCTGGATGGTGTTGCCGGACAGGATGCCACCGGAGTGGCTGGTGCTCGCCGTCGCCGACGAACCGCTCTTCGACCCGCCGGCCGCGTTCGAGCCGCCACAGGCGCTCGGCGCGACGTGGTTGCCCACGGCCCCGACGCCGACCTGGTTGGTGCACAGGTTCAGGCCGAGGTCGATCGGGATCTGCACGGTGTTGCCGGACAGGATGCCCTTGGAGTCCTTCACCGTGCTGGTCGCCGAGGCGCCGGCACCGGAGCCGGAATCCGCCGGAAGGTGCGGCGCGGCCGGCTTCAGGACGTGGACGTTCTCTGGAGCAGCCTTCGGCTGGATGCCTTCGGGTCCGCTGACACTGATGGGAGTGCTGACACTGGACGGGGACGATGCCTGGTTCGCGGCGGACCCCTGGGCCTGCGCCGGGCCGGGGAGAGCGCCGAAGCCGACGGCCGCTTCGGCCGGGGCATAGCCCGTCCCGGTCAGCAGCAACCCACCCGTCGCGACCGTGAAGGCCAGGCTGCGCTTGGCCATGTCGTACATGGAGGACCTCTTCTGATCAGTAGAGGAGAAAGCGGCGATCGGAAAGGTGCCGCCTTCTCCGCGAAACGGCCCAGAAGGGTGATGGTCACGCTCGCTACGGCTTCATGAGTGAATACTGATACGAGTATTTAGTTCGCAGCTCATGACGTGTAATCACAGCGTCATCGCACAATGAAGAGCGCGACGACCCGCGCCGTCCACCGTCGAAGGGAATGCCCAGCTGCATTGTCGGTAGTGCCTGGCAGGCTTTCCGGCATGTCGACCGCCGCCTTCCCGCCGCCGCGCATCAGCCTCGTCACCCTCGGCGTATCAGACCTCGCCCGCGCCACCACCTTCTACCAGCGCCTCGGCTGGCCGCAGGTGGCGAACGCGGGCGACGGCGTGAGCTTCTTCCGTACTGCCGGCGCGCTGCTTTCGCTTTTCCCGTCCAGTGATCTGGCCGCCGACGCGGGCGTGCCCTCCGCCGGTGACGGCTTCCGGCATATCGCCCTCGCGATCAACGTCGCGTCAGCGCAGGAGGTCGACGCGGCGCTTGATGCAGCGGTCGCCGCCGGCGGCACGTTGGTCAAGCAAGGGCAGCAGGTCTTCTGGGGCGGCTACTCAGGCTATTTCGCCGACCCAGACGGCCACTTGTGGGAGGTGGCGCACAACCCGTTCTGGCCGCTGGACGCGGCCGGGCTGCCGGTCATCCCAGAGTCATGAGTTCAACGCTGTGCGGACTCGGCCCGTCGAGCCAGGCGCGCGTCCCGCTTCTCCTCGAAGCGGCTGGCGGCGACGTCGAGCGCGTCGAGGATCCCGGCCAGTTCCTCGCGGGCGCGCTCGCCGGCCGGGCCGAGGTCCGTGCGCTCCAAAGCCTTCACGTTCCGCAGCACCGGAACGAGAACCTCGTCGCGGTGGATGCGCAGGTTGTAGATCCCCGCGAGCGCGATCTCGACCGACTTGCGGGTGTAGTTCTCCACCGTGGCGCCGGGCATCTGGAACCCCTTGACCACGTCGAGCACCGCCTCCATCGTGGCGTCCGGCGCCGCGTCGAAGGCCGCTGACAGCAGGTTGCGATAGAAGATCATGTGCAGGTTCTCGTCCGCAGCGATCCGGGTCAGCAGCTGCTCGCACAGCGGTTCGCCGCTGTAGACGCCGGTGTTGCGGTGCGAGATGCGCGTCGCCAACTCCTGGAACGACACATAGGCCACCGAGTTGACGAACTGCCGCGAATTCGGCGACACGTAGCCGGTAGACATGTGAGTCATCCGAGCCCGCTCAAGGGCGATCGGGTCGACTGCGCGCGTGGTCAGCAGGTAGTCGCGGATCGCCGTGCCGTGCCTTCCCTCCTCGGCGGTCCAGCGGTGCACCCACGTGCCCCAGGCGCCATCCCGGCCGAACAGCAACGCGATCTCGTGGTGGTAGCTCGGCAGGTTGTCCTCGGTCAGCAGGTTGAGGATCAGCGAGGTGCGCGCCGTCTCGTCCAGCTTGGACTGACCCGATTCCCACGGCGTGCCGCCGAGCGGTCCGTCGAAGTCCCGGCCCTCGCTCCACGGGACGTACGCGTGCGGGAACCACTCCTTGGCCACCGCGAGATGGCGGTTGAGGTTCTCTTCCACGACGGGTTCGAGCTCGTACAGCAGCGCGGTCTGGTCCACGGCGTCGGCGGTGGGACGGGAGTCGGTCGGAAGGGGCACGGCTGGCTCCTGGGGGGCCGGTTCGGACGTGCACGTTGGATGTGCACGGGTAACCTACGATTGCGTAGGTTACGCCAACGTAGCTTATGAAGCTGAGAGAGCGCACAATCAGGGCGGAGCAGGCCCGTCACTCGACCTCCGCAGAGTTTTGTTGCGCGAGTTGACAAATAACGTGATCTCAGCCACTCTCGTAATCGAGGGTGGACTCCGGGGGCCGCGCATAGCGCGCCCAGGAGCCCAGGCCCCGAACCGCTCGGCCCCTGAGCCGGGCCGGTCCGGAGCGCTGAATTGAATAAACATCGCCGCATCGCCGCACCGATGCGGCGATGTGCTTTTCCGGGACACTTCGCCCCTTCCGCGCCTGGCCTGCGCTGCCCTACGCTCTGCGCATGGCGACCAAGCCCGCGGCGGCCGCGACCAAGCGCCCGCGCATCCTGACCCGCTCGACCGTGCTGCCCGCCGTCGGCATCGGCCTGATCACCGCGCTGCTCGCGGTGCAGGAGCACGCGCCGTTCCTGATCGGCATCGTGGTCGGCCTCGCGGTGGCAGGCGTCATCATCGGCATGATCGCGCTCAAGCGGGCGTTGTACGGCGATTAGACTGGTCGCTGCAAAGCCGACCGGAGGACAGCGTCGAGGCCCGTGGACCGATCAGTGAACATCGAGCGATGAACAGCGCCCAGTGAACGCTGCCGTCATAGCCACCACCTTCGGCGTGGTCTTCCTCGCCGAACTACCCGATAAGACCGCGTTAGCCAGCCTGGTGCTGGCGACCAAGTACCGCGCCCGGGATGTGTTCATCGGCGCCGCCGGCGGTTTCGCTGTGCAGGTCGCCATCGCTTTGGCGGCCGGAGCGCTGCTCTCGCTGCTGCCGCACCGCACCCTCGAAGCGATCGTCGCCGCACTGTTCCTGCTCGGCGCGTTCCTGATCTTCCGGCACGGCCGGCAGGACGACGCGGAGGCGGAAAGCGAGGCCGAGGAGGCGGCGCTCAGCGCGAAGCCCGGCAACGGCACCTGGCGCGCGCTGCTGACCAGCTTCACCGTCATCACGATCGCGGAGTTCGGCGACCTGACCCAGATCGTCACCGCGAATCTCGCCGCCAAGTACGACTGGCTGCCGGTCGGCATCGGCGCCGTGGTGGCGCTGTGGGCGGTCGCCGCGCTGGCGATCCTGGGCGGTCAGGCGCTGCTGCGGCTCATTTCACTCAAGTGGATTACCCGCGTCGCGGCCGTGATCATGGCGGTGCTCGCGGTGATCTCGCTGATCTCAGCCATCCGCGGCTGAGAACCAGCGCGCGGCTGTCACCCGATCCGGTTCAGCAGTCCGCCGGGGATCGCCGTGCCCTGATTCAGCGCGCCGAACAACTGCTGCGCCCTCGTGGAATCCCACAGCACCGTCGAGCCGAGGCCCGAGACCTGGTAGCCCTCGTTCTTGATCGGGACGGTACCGACGTTGCCCTTGCCGCCGGTGATCGGCCCCACCTTCCTGGACATGCTCACCAGGTCGGACAGACCGGAACCGTTGTCCACCGCGATCGCCCCGAGCGCCGAGTCCAGGAACGGGTAGAGCGTGAACGGGTTGAACTCGACGCCCGGCCGCATCGCGGATTTGGCCAGCGCGGCCACGAATTTCTGCTGGTTCGCCATCCGGCTGATGTCGGAGTTGGCCAGCGAGTAGCGGGTGCGGATCAGCGCGAGCGACTGCGTGCCGTTCAGGTTCTGGCAACCGGCCGGCAGATCCGCACCGGAATGACTGTCCTTCACTGGTGCATCGAGACAGAGGTGCACGCCGCCGACCGCGTCGACGACGTTGACGACACCGAGGAAGCCGATCTCCATGTAGTGGTCGACGCGTACGCCGGTGGCCATCTCGACCGTCTTGGTCAGCAGCGGCGCGCCGCCGAGGTCGTAGGCCGCGTTGATCTTGTTCTTACGCGCGCTGTGCGCCGTGCCGGAGGAGTCCGTGTACGCCGGGATGGTGACGTACGAGTCTCGCGGGATGGAGATCAAGGCGGGCGCGCCGGAGCCGTAGTGCAGCAGCAGGATGGTGTCGGTGCGCTGGCCCTGGTCCGAGCCGACATGCAACTCGTTCTTCTGAGCCTGGGTCAGATTCGAGCGGCTGTCGGAGCCGACGACCAGCCAGTTCGTGCCCGCGCCCTGCGCCGGCCTGCCGTCGTAGTCGGAGAGCGCGGCCACCTTGGTCACCTTGCCGGAAGCCCACAGCCAGGTGCCGATCCCGGTGCCCACGAAGACGACGATGAGCGCGAGCAGCGTGAGCACGGTGATACGCACCCAACTGCGCCGGCCGCCCGGGCGGCCCGAACCCGGCGCGCGCGGCTCCCGCGGTGGCCTGGTGCTCTTGCCGCCGCGTCCATAGGTCGAGGTAGACGGGGCCAGCGGATCGCGCGCCGGGGCGTCCTGAGTGACCTGTTCGGGGTCGAACTCAGGCCACCGGCCGCCACCGCCGCCGCTGCCGTAGTACCGGTCTGAACCGTTACCGCTCACCGTGCCACCGTACGACAAGCCCGCCGCCGAGGTGCTGTGGCGCGCGCCACGGCGCACTTTCGTGCAGAACTGTCACGATTCTGCGACGTGGCTATCGCCGGGTAACCACGGCGCCGTCGGGTGCGGCGAGAAACACCGCGCCGACGTTGAGGTCCCGGGCAGCCGCGAAATCGGCGTCGGCGAGTCCGGGCGCCTCGGACACGATCGCGGCCGCTTCCAGCCGGTCGGCGCCCGAGGAGAGCGCCATCGCTACCGCGACTTCGAGCGCGGAGAGCTTCAGCGAGGGCAGCGACACGGTCACCGCGGCGTAGGTACGGCCGGTGGCGTCGCGCACCGCGGCGCCTTCCGGCGTGCGGTTGCGGGCTCGAGCGGATCGCGCCAGCGTGATGATCTTCGCGTCTTCCGGATCGAGCGGTGCTACGGTCGCGGGCTGCTCGGCGGTCATCGGTTCAGTTCCTCGCGTTCAATCTCAATCATCGGAATCGGCGTCGACCGGATCGAAGTCGTCGACCGGACGTGAGCCGTTGCGGCTCCCCTCGCCCGACGCCTCGTCACGTGAATAGCCGGCCGGTGACTCGAGGCTCCGTGATTGCGAACCACGAGACTCAGCGCCGGTTGAGTCAGGGGCACGCGACAGTGCTGGCTGCTCGCCGCCATCTTCGTCCTCGTCCGGCGCCGCCTGAACCAGAACCGTGCCGATCCTGCGCCGGCGACCCTCAGTGGACTCGGCGGTGATGGTGAGCCCGTCGATGCGTACCGTGGCGCCCGGAATCGGCACCTTGCCGAGCCGCTTGCCGAGCAGGCCGCCGACCGTCTCGACGTCCTCGTCCTCAAGGTCGCGGTGGAACAGCTCGCCGAGTTCATCAAGGCCGAGCCGCGCGGACACGCGCGCCCCACCGCTCAGATCTCCTGGGCCGGCCAACCATTCCACCTGTGGCTTGCCCAGGTCGTACTCGTCGGCGATCTCTCCGACGATCTCCTCGAGGATGTCCTCGATAGTGACCAATCCGGCCGTGCCGCCATACTCGTCGATCACGATCGCCAGGTGGATGCGCTGAGCCTGCATGTCGCGCAGCAGTTCATCAGCGTGCTTCGAATCCGGCACATACGTGGCGGCCCGCATGACCGCCTCGACGGGCACGGACAGCGGGTCGGCCTCCGGACTGCCCTCGTACATCCGCCGCGCCAGATCCTTGAGATACACGATGCCGACCACGTCGTCCGCGTTCTGGCCGGTGACTGGAATCCGGGAGAACCCGCTGCGCAGCGCCAGGTTCAGCGCCTGCCGCAAGGTCTTGCCGCGCTCGATGAACAGCATGTCCGTGCGCGGGACCATGACCTCCTTGACGAGCGTGTCGCCGAGTTCGAACACCGAGTGCACCATGCGCCGCTCGGCCGCCTCGATCTCGCTGTTCTGCTCGGCGATGTCGACCAGCGCGCGCAGTTCGGCCTCGGTGGCGAACGGTCCTTCGCGAAAGCCCTTGCCGGGTGTCAGCGCGTTGCCGAGCACGATCAGCGCGCGCGGCAGCGGGCCGAGGATGCGGCCGAGCGGCAGCAGGACCGCGGCTCCGGCCGCGGCGATCTGCGGGGCGTGCTGGCGGCCGAGCGTACGCGGGCTGACGCCGACCGCGACGTACGAGACGACGGCCATGATGGCTACCGACAGCGCGCCGGTGCCCAACGTCAGACCCCAGCGATGCGCACACACCATGGTGACCATCACCGCGGCGGCCATCTCGCCGACTACGCGGATAAGCAGGACCAGGTTGACATAACGCGCCGGGTCCGCCGTCAGCCGGACGAGTCGCGCCGCCCCCGGCTCGCCGCGTTCAAGTAGTTCGGCCGCACGCACCCGGGAGATGCGGGCCAGCGCTGCCTCAACCCCGGCAGCCAGCCCGGCGATCAGCACCGACACCGTTGCGCCGACGAGAAGCCACGCGATCGTCGCGGTCACAGCTCAGCGTCCGCGCCGCTCATCGGAGGCCTGCTTGCGCCAGCGGTCAAGCAACTCCTGCTGAAGCCCGAACATCTCGGCCTTCTCGTCCGGCTCGGCGTGGTCATAGCCGAGCAGGTGCAGGATGCCGTGCGTGGTGAGCAGGTGCAGCTCGTCCTCCATGGAATGCCCGGCCGCCTCGCCCTGCTTGGTCGCGACCTCGGGGCACAGCACCACGTCGCCGAGCAGGCCCGGCGTCGGCTCGTTGTCGTCCTCTGCCCGCGAAGGACGCAGCTCGTCCATCGGGAAGGACAGCACGTCGGTCGGCCCCGGCTCATCCATCCACTGGATGTGCAGCTGCTCCATCGCGGCGGTGTCGACCAGCAGGATGGACAGCTCGGCCAGCGGGTGGATGCCCATCTGGTCGAGGACGTGCCGGGCGAGCGCGACGATGGCCGCCTCGTCCACGGCCACGCCCGACTCGTTGTTGATATCGATCGACATGGCGCGAATCATCCCACCGCGCGGGCGCGTGGGGCGGCGCGGCGCTGCGCACGGTTCATCGGCGCGACCCCGCCCTGCTCGCGCTCCTGCCGGGCCGCGTCGTAACGCCCGTAGGCGTCCACGATCTCGCCGACCAGACGGTGACGCACCACATCGACACTCGTCAGCCGGGAGAAGTGGATGTCGTCCACGCCGTCGAGGATCTCCTGCACCACACGCAGCCCGGACTGGGTGCCGCCGGGCAGGTCCACCTGCGTGACGTCACCGGTGACAACCACCTTCGACCCGAAGCCGAGCCGAGTGAGGAACATCTTCATCTGCTCGG